>Ga0209653_1000073_pt1 | contig 82236 bp, 81 predicted proteins | sample SaaInl6LU_22_DNA_FD_184644 | JGI IMG/M metagenome (GOLD analysis project Ga0209653, IMG submission 184644) | Marine microbial communities from expanding oxygen minimum zones in the Saanich Inlet - ESP_116LU_22_DNA (SPAdes) (version 2) | ecosystem: Environmental > Aquatic > Marine > Intertidal... | reverse complement strand
ATGGCACGGAAATCTTTCAAAATCCAAGGTGACAGGCCCTGCACTTGCGGGCTCTTTGACAGCATGTCCAATTGCGCTTGATAGACAGCAAGCTGATATTCCTCTGACCAAATATGGTTATCAGCACTGCGCCGGCCAAATTTTGCACCTGCGCCAAATTCAGAAATATGAATTGGTTTGTCATAGCTGCTGGCGATTCTCAAATCAGCCATGAAATCGAGCATGAGCGGCCGTAAAACCGCCTCATCGACACCCATTTGGCGGGCCAAAAGGGCCGAATAATACCAGCCGAAATACTGATTATAGGCAATGATATCCGTATATTTTCCGAGCGGGTCAGTGATGGTCATTTGATAGCCATCGCTGGCTGAGGGGGCGAAATAACCGGCTTGGTCGAGGACCGCTTGAAAACGTTCTTTTGCCAGTTCGGAGACATTTTCTGAGGCGACGCCACGGGCCGCAAGGCGGGCGGCAATCAGTGCGAAATCTGGTCGCGAGCCGCCCAAAAGAGCCGCACTGACCAGACGCGTGTCGTCAAGCCTGCGGGTTAAATCAATCAAATTGCGCAGGAATTTAAGACGCTCAGCCGTATTGGGTGTCTCATTGGCTACCGACCAAATAATCACTGAGGCGCGGTTCCAATCGCGCTGCACAAGACGCGCCATTTGATCGCGGGCGATGGCCAGAGTTGCGTCATTCTGCCAATCAATTTGCCAATAGACGGGAATTTCTTCCCATAGCATCAGCCCCATTTCATCGGCCAAACGTGGCAGATGACGATTATATGGATAATGGGCGGCGCGGATGAAATTCACCCCAAGGGCTTTGGCTTCTTGCAAAAGCGCCCGCATATGTGCCTCGCTATGGGCCACACCGGCTTCGCCAATTGGCTCTTCATGGGTGGATATACCTTTGAGTTTAACGGCTTTGCCATTCAACAAAATTTCTTGCCCACGCGTTTCAATGCGTCGAAACCCAATTGGCTCTCTTAGCCAGCTACCGCCAGCGCGCACGGAAATAGCATAAAGCTTAGGATTTTCCGGCGACCAAAGTTGTGGTGCGGCTTTTATTTGTCCGCGTGCAATCCCTTGCTTATTGAATTGCAATTTGGCTTCGACTGATAATTCATCAATTTGAACAATGGCTTGTTCCCCAGCAGCAATATTCTGACCGGTGATTTCAATATTAATTAATTGGTCACTATCAGCCGCCAAAGCCAGCTTGGCATTGACGATATGGGCCTCGGGCACATCGACCAAATGCACATCGCGGGTCAGACCGCCATAGGGCCACCAATCTGTGCGCCCGGTTGGTATGCTGGCATCGGTCAGGCGATTATCGACCCAGACCAATAATCGGTTATTGCCATTTTTAAGGGCATCGGTGACGTCGAAATGAAACGGCACATAGCCGCCCTCATGTCGGCCAATGGCTTGCCCGTTCAAGAATATAGTGGCGGTAAAATTAGCTGCGCCAAAATGTAAAAGCGTGCGGCGGCCGGGGGTTGTTTTGGCTGCGAAATCACGCTGAAGCCAAAATTTATCGCGGTAGAAAAATAATCGCGGGTCTTGCGAGTTGACGTCGCCGGGCACGGTAATTTTCTGGGCGGTGGCAAAATCATATTCAACCAAAGACATGCCAGAGATGTTCTGCCGATCCAGCGGGTAGCCGCCAAAAATACTGCCCGGCGTGCCGACCGCCATTGGGTCGACAATGATTGACCATTGTCCATTCAGTGATTGTTTTTGCCGCGCATCAAGCCAGCCGAGCAGGGCCGGCGGGGTGGCATAAGTTTCTGCCGAGGATTGAAATAGGGCTTCGCCATCCGACATGGTCCAGCTCAATAACAGTCGCGCCTGCTCAGTGCGGGTCAGTGAACTGATGTAAAACCCCAAGCCAACAGCGGCAATTACCGAAAGGCCAATGAAAGATAGAATAATTTTGCGTATCATTTTGCATCCCCCGAATGATTTACAGTGTCAGAAAGCTGGCTTTTCGACAAGAGCTCGTGTTGTCTCGGCGGCGCATCCAGTGCTATCGTTTGGGCAATTAAAAATACTCTGAAAAGGAGAAGGTCGATGGGCCTGATTGTCGATATTTTGCTATTTGCTGCGTCATTGTTTATTTTTGCCGTAGGCTGTGGCGCGTTGTTCTTGGTCTTAGTTTATTTGCGTGACCGGTTTCAGACCACCAATTCTATCCATCGCAACTACCCAGTATTGGGCCATTTGCGCTATATTCTGAAGGAATTAGGGGTTTTTCTAAGGTCGTATTTTTTTGCTGCTGACCGTGAAGAACTGCCGTTTAACCGGTTTCAGCGCGATTTCGTCAATGCCATGGCCGATGATCGCGGCGGGGTCATTCCCTTTGGCTCAAATTATAATACCTATGGCGAAGGCGCCATTAGCTTTGCCAATAGTTTTTACCCGAAGCTTGAAGAAGATGTTTTACATGTGCGCGCTGTCACCTTTGGGCCTGACACGGCCAATCCTTATACAACCGATAGCTATTTGAATATTTGCGGCACGTCCTATGGCGCGATGTCTTCAAACGCCATTTTTGCTTTATCGCGCGGCGCTAAATTGGCCAATGCCTGGCACAATACGGGCGAAGGTGGGTTTAGCGAATATCACCAAAAGGGCGGTGCTGACACAGTGTTTCAAATCGGTACGGCTAATTATGGCGTGCGTGATGAGCAGGGCAATTTGGATTATGAGAAGCTGGCAGCTTTGGCCGAGAACCCGCAAATTGTGATGTTTGAAATAAAATTATCGCAAGGCGCCAAACCCGGCAAGGGCGGTATTCTGCCGGGCACCAAAGTCACCCAAAGCATTGCCAAGACGCGCGGCATTGCTGTCGGTGAAGATAGTGTCTCGCCCAATCGGCGGCGCGACGTCGCCAATGGCGATGAACTCGCCGCTTTGATTAAACGGGTGAAGAAAACCACCAATAAGCCGACCGGCATTAAATTCGTTCTTGGCTGCGGCAAAGACCTCGACGATTTGCTATACAGCTTCATTAAAAATGATGTCTATCCGAGCTTCATTACTCTTGATAGTGCCGATGGTGGCACGGGAGCTGCACCGGCGGCTTTGATGGATCATGTGGGGCTGACGATTGACAAATCCCTGCCGCTGCTAATGCAGCATTTGTCAGCCTGCGGCCTGCGAGAAAAAATTCTGGTTTGCGTATCGGGCAAGCTGATTATGCCGGCTGATATTGCTTGGGCTTTGGCGCAAGGGGCGGCGGCGGTTAATACGGCGCGCGGGCGATGTTTGCCTTGGGTTGTATCCAAGCCCTGCAATGCCATACCAATACATGCCCAACCGGTATCACCACCCATAATGAACGGCTCAAAAAAGGGCTTGAGCCCATATCCAAATCGCAACGCGTCGGTAATTTTATTATCAATACGAAAAAGCAAGTTGGCTATATCGCCCATTCAACTGGGGCCGCGTGTGCCCGCAGCATCGACCCAAATCGGGTGATACGAAATGACTGAACCAGCACAAGATATGATGTCTGAAGGGCATCACAAAATTGATCAGACGCTTTATACGGTGACGCGCCTATCGCATGTGGTCAAACGCGGTAATTTGCGGCAACGCATTTTTGCCGCCACCTGGTCGATCATTATTTACACAATTATTCAATTGCATCTTAGCTATACCATGTCGATGCCGGGCAATGTGTGGCTGATTTTATTATTGGCCAGCGTTTATGTGCTTTGGGTTGGCTATAGTGTTTATCAGATCCGCCAATTAGACAGAGAATATGAGGCGAAACTAAAAAATATCCTCAACTAGCCGCCGCATCATCGGGAAAGGGCTGGCCACCCGCCCTGCTTTCTGGCTATAAAGACCAGAATTAAAGGTAAGTTTAGAGGAGCGCATGATGAGCCAAAGAGAAACCATTTCAGGCCTAGATATTGATAAGCAACTGGCTGATTTTGTCGCCAAGGAAGCGGTCGTCGGCACTGATTTTTCAGCCCAAGAGTTTTGGGATGCCTGCGCCAATGTGTTGAATGCCCATCGCGACACCAATAAAGCGCTTTTGAAAAAACGCGATGATTTGCAAGAGCAAATTAACCAATGGCACATCGCCCGCAAAGGCCAGCCGCATGATAGCGCGGCTTATCAAAGCTTTCTTGAAGACATTGGATATTTGGTGCCCGAAGGCCCGGACTTTACGATTGAAACCGATAATGTTGATGATGAGATTGCCAAAATCGCTGGCCCTCAATTGGTTGTCCCAGTGAAAAATGCGCGTTTTGCCGTCAATGCTGCCAATGCGCGTTGGGGCAGTCTTTATGATGCGTTTTATGGCACAGATGCGATTGCGCAAGAAGGCGATTGGGCGCCGGTTGGTTCTTATAATCCAGACCGTGGGGCCGAAGTTATTCGCCGCGCCAAGGCTCTGCTTGATGAAATTGCCCCGCTTGATGGGGTCGCTCACGCCGATGTGACGCATTATGCAGTCGTCGACGGCGCTTTGCAGGCCAGCCACGCTGGCGGCACTGCGGGGCTGAAAAACCCAGAGCGCTTTGTTGGCTATCGCGGCGGCGCAGATGCGCCCGAGGCTGTTTTGCTGAAAAACAATGATTTGCATGCCGAAATTTGGATCAATGCAGAGCATAATATTGGCAAAGACGATATTGCCCATGTTGCTGATGTATTTTTGGAGTCAGCGGTAACAACAATTATGGATTGCGAAGATTCGGTTGCGGCAGTTGACGCTGAAGATAAGGTTGAAGCCTATCGCAATCTGCTTGGCCTGATGCGCCGCGATTTGGCGGTCGAAATGCAAAAGGGCGGGCGCACCATGACCCGCAGCCTGAGCGCCAATCGCGATTACACCAGCCCAGATGGCCGCAAGTTCACCTTGCCCGGCCTGTCGACCATGTTAATCCGCAATGTTGGTCATTTGATGACCAATCCAGCGATTTTGGATGACCGCGGCGATGAAATTCCTGAAGGCATTATGGATGCGGTGATGACGGGTCTCTTGGCCAAACATGATTTGAGCAAGACCGATGCGTCGCAGAAAAACAGCAAATTGGGTTCGGTTTATATTGTGAAGCCGAAAATGCATGGGCCCGAAGAAGTGGCTTTTACCAATGATTTATTCGCCGCTGTTGAAAAAGCTCTTGGCCTGCCAGCCTTGACCTTGAAAGTCGGCATTATGGACGAAGAGCGACGCACGACGGTGAATTTGAAAGAATGTATTCGCGCTGCCAAACAGCGGGTGATTTTCATCAACACTGGTTTTCTTGACCGCACGGGCGATGAAATTCACACCTCCATGGAAATGGGGCCAATGATCCGCAAGGCGGATATGAAAGCCTCTGGCTGGTTAAACGCTTATGAAGATTGGAATGTCGATATTGGTTTGGCTTGTGGTTTGCAAGGCCGGGCGCAAATCGGTAAAGGCATGTGGGCCATGCCAGATTTAATGGCGGCCATGCTGGAGCAAAAAATTGCTCAGCCACGCGCCGGTGCTGATTGCGCATGGGCGCCATCGCCAACAGCGGCAACGCTGCACGCCATCCATTATCACCAAGTCGATGTGGAAGCGGTGCAAAATCAACTGAAATCACGCCCGCGTGCGCCACTATCAAAAATTCTGACCATGCCTGTCGAAAGCCACCCGCAATGGTCGCCTGAAGATGTGCAACAAGAGCTCGACAATAATGCGCAAGGCATTTTGGGCTATGTAGTGCGCTGGATTGACCAAGGCGTCGGCTGTTCGAAAGTGCCCGATATCCATGATATTGGCCTGATGGAAGACCGCGCCACTTTGCGTATTTCCAGCCAACATATTGCCAATTGGTTGCATCATGGCATTTGCACGCAAGAGCAAGTTATGGAAACAATGAAGCGGATGGCGGCTGTGGTCGATGGCCAAAACGCCGATGATGCGGATTATATTCCCATGGCCGATAAGCTGGATACCTCTATCGCCTTTGCGGCAGCTTGCGATCTGGTGTTCAAAGGTCGTGAACAGCCGAGCGGCTATACAGAACCATTGTTGCACGCGCGACGGTTAGAATATAAAGCCAGCTAGAAGTTAAACGGCGGGTGAAAACCGCGCTGATAAACGCTGAAACACATAGCCACTGAGCGCGCCAATCAGGCAAAAGGCGAGGTAACCATCCCATTGGCGGGTGGCGACAATGACGGTGATATCGAGAACCGAGTTGAGGCCTTTCGTCGTTACCGCAATCGAGGCAAACCCGGCGAGGGCGAAAACAACGGCTGGCAAAATACCAACTAGGCGAGATATGTAACTGCCAACGGTGAAGGCAATCAACAGGCCGAGACTGAAAATGACGCCGACTAATGGGCTCATCGATTGTAGATCATGGACTGTGGTTTGAAGCCGTGTGGCGAAGGAAATATCAACGCCAATATCGATTAAAGCGCCCAAAGCAAATTGTGTTGAGGTGACAACCAGACAGAATGTCAAAAACACGCAACTTAAGACAAATCCGATAATGGTGCCGATTGATGGAATGAAGTTCTTCATAATCTCGCTCCTCGATAACTTTGATATGTATAGATGAGTTTAGCCAGCGATGGCAACTGTAAGAAAATTTGGTTTTCTTGGCTCGAAGTGATAAAAGAAAAGTCATTCTGCTCAGGGGTAACTTATGCATCCGACACTAAAATCGAAAATTGGCCAGAAATTTGCCCAAGTGGCGCTTGCTTTCAGCCTGATGGCATCTGCAGCGCAAGCGGTTGATTACCAGCTTGATGAAGTTGTGACGGGTCTGGACAGCCCTTGGGCGATGGCCTTCCTGCCGAATGGTGACATGTTGGTTACCGAATTGACCGGCCAGCTTCGCATCATTCGTAATAATAAATTGGTCGCAATGCCAGTAGCCGGTGTGCCCGCCAGTATTTTTGGCGGCCAAGGCGGCTTGATGGATATTGTTCTGCACCCTGATTACGCCAGCAATAAATTGATTTATCTGTCTTTGTCAGTTGGCACACCAGAAGCCAAAACCCTACGGGTCATTCGCGCTCGATTTGCCGGTGATGGGTTAGAAGATATTCAAACGGTTTTTGAAGCCGCCCCCAAGCGCGATACTTATGTCCACTACGGTGCCCGATTGGCGTTTCTTGCCGATAAAACATTGTTGATTACCAATGGTGATGGCTTTGATTATCGTGAAGAAGCGCAAAGCCTTGGCAATCACTATGGCGCTATTGTGCGGGTCACTGATAATGGCAAAGTGCCAGCCGACAATCCATTTGTGAATGATGACGCGCCGCTGCCAGAAATTTGGTCATATGGTCACCGTAATCCGCAAGGTATTCTGGTCGATGCGCAAACCGGCACGGTTTTTGAAACCGAACACGGCCCACGCGGCGGCGATGAATTGAATATTATTGAGCCGGGACAGAATTATGGCTGGCCAATTGCCACTTATGGGCTGGATTATTCCGGCGCCCGCGTTAGCCCTTATACAGAATATGAGGGCACAAAACAGCCTGAGATTCATTGGACACCGTCAATTGCGCCAAGTTCTATGACGCTTTATCGCGGCTCTCAATTTCCTGAATGGGATGGCGATATTTTCGTCTCTTCATTGGTTTTCCAAAATGCTACGCGGGTTGATATGGACGGCACCAAAGTGGTTGGCCAAGAAACCCTATTTGCTGAGATTGGTGCGCGTTTGCGCAGCATTAATACCGGCCCAGATGGCGCGCTTTACATCTTATCTGAGGGCGAAACTGGTAAATTATGGCGGGTTTCTGCCAAATAGCCTAAATCATTATTCGATTAAGGCTAGACGACACGCATAGGATGGCGTATACAACGCCAAATCTAAATTCAGGAGTTACAGCATGGCTGTTCCAAAACGAAAAACAACCCCATCAAAGCGCGGCATGCGCCGCTCTGCTGATGCGCTGGCAAACCCGACTTATGTCGAAAATCCAGATAGCGGCGAGTTGCATCGCCCACACCATATTGACTTGAAAAGCGGTATGTATCGCGGTCGTCAAGTTCTGCCTGCCAAAGACTAAGCCAGCGCTTAGCTGTTAGGCACGTCAAAATGGCAGTCTGTCGATGAGACAGGCTGCCATTTTTTGCGCCTGCTGTTTGGAGCTGCCGCGTCTTGCATTGGGCGCATAGGCGCAGGCCAAAACTTCCATCACACTATTGCTCATAACGATGAATTGCGCCTCGCTCACCATTTGCCGGCTCAAGGCGGCTTCGTCGATGTGCCATTGCTGGCCGTCCAATTCAACGCTTTTTAGCTGCATAATCTGCTGCCGCATAATGCCCGGGAGGGCGCCATCACGCAGGCGCGGCGTCAATAGGCGATTGTTGAGGCCGACAAATAAATTACCTGCCGGTGCGCCGACCAAATCACCATTTTGGTTAAATAAAATCGCATCATCGCCGCCAGCCTTCAGTGCCGCTCGGCGGGCGCGAATATTTTCCAAATAGGATGTGGTCTTGTGCGGCGGGCGATTGGTGTCACTGATTATCTCGCTATCAACCAAATGCCAAAGCGACGGCATTGGCGCCAGTGGGTTGATTTGCATCAACCAATTGGGCGGGCTGTCGGTTTGCGGCACGAGGCCTCGGCCGCCGTCGCCACCGGTGACGGTGATGCGCAATACATGGCGCGGCGCTGGTGGCGACTGTGCCATAAGCGAGGCAGCGGCTTGCTGCAACACCTCCGGAGAATAGGGGGTGGCTAAATCGGCATAGGCGCAGGCTTGCCAAAGCCGTTGCATATGTTCGGGCCAAAACTGCGCCGCGCCCTGTTTGATTAAAATCGTTTCAAATACCGCTTCGCCTAACAGCAAACCACGGTCATTGGCCGATAGGGCGCCCTCAGCGGCGACAATATTTCCGTTCAGCCAAATCATGCAGCAGCCCCGTCTACTTTCACATTGGCCAAGGTCAAAAAATTATCAATCATCCGCCGCCCCTGTGGCGTAAGAATGGATTCGGGGTGAAATTGCATGCCATAAATTGGCCGCGTTTGATGGGCGAAAGCCATAATCTCGCCAAGCGCACTGCGGGCGGTAACTTGCAATGCCTCGGGGAGCTCATCGACAATCAACGCATGATAGCGCCCAGCCTCAAAAGTTTCGTCCAAACCGTCAAACATAGCATGGCCATTATGCCTGATGGATGAGGCTTTGCCATGACGCGGCTCGCGCGCGCGCGTCACTGTGCCGCCAAAAAATTGCGCCAAGGTCTGATGGCCTAGGCAGACACCTAATATTGGCAAGTCGTCGCGGCAATCGGCAAGCAAGGCATTGGTGACGCCCGTATTATCCGGCCGCCCGGGCCCCGGCGACAGAATGATAGCCTCGGGATTGTGGCAGGAAATATCTTTCATATCAGCGTCTTGACTGATGACCAATGTCTCATAACCGGCCTCGCGCACATAGCGTGCCAAGGTCTCAACAAAACTATCATGATGGTCAATAACGATAATCATGAGGCTTTTGCCGGTTTCAATTGGGCTGGACTAAGGCCCAAAGCGGCCATTAAACCGCCCGCCTTATTGAGGGTTTCTTGATATTCGCGCTGCGGCTGGCTATCGGCGACAATGCCGCCGCCAACATGAAAGGCGAGGCTTTGGCCACGGATCAGCGCCGTGCGGATGATGATATTGACGTCCATTGTGCCATCAAAACCAATATAGCCAAGACTGCCATAACTCGGCCCGCGTTGGTCTGGCTCCAATGCATCAATAATTTCCATGGCACGTATTTTCGGCGCGCCGGTGATTGAGCCGCCAGGGAAACTGGCCAGCAATGCGTCGAGCGGTGATTTGTCATCGGCCAAATGCCCGCGCACGGTGGACACTAAATGATGCACATTGGAAAAGCTCTCCAATACACATAGCTCTGGCACCTCAATTGAATGGTCGCGGCATGATTTGGCCAAATCATTACGCAGTAAATCGACAATCATAATATTTTCAGCCCGGTCCTTCTCACTGGCCATCAGCCGCTGGGCAATGGCTTGGTCTTCAGCCTTCGTTGCGCCGCGCGGTTCGGTTCCTTTAATGGGGCGGGTTTCAATTTGGCGATGGCGGGCTTGCAAAAATCGTTCGGGTGAGGCTGAGGCCATTGACCAGCCGTTGAAACAGGCAAAACCTGAAAATGGCGCTGGACTGGCGCGGCGCAGGCGCTGGTAATAGCCAAAAGCGGTGTCTTTTGGGTTTAATTGTGCGGTGAAACATTGCGCCAAATTGGCCTGAAAAATATCGCCGTCAAGAATATGGTCAATGACCTGCTGGACGGCAGCTTGATAGGCCTCGTCGGTGAAATTGCTTTGCAAACTCTTGGCTAGAGCCGGGCAATTATCGGGGTCGGGCAGGGCGGCGCTGGGCAAGCCAATGAGGTTTTGGCGCCAAAAGGCAATCTGGCTATGGGCTCGGTCGGTGCGCGCCGCAGTCGTGGTTTCAGGCAGGCCAGTGGCAATGATAAAACAGCGTTTGGCGGCGTGGTCAAAGGCCAGAACTGTGTCGTAAAACCCGAGATGGAAGCTATCAAAAGACGATGTCTGGCGCCCCATATCATAACCAAAAAACCCAGCTAAACCGCCGCGAAATGTCGGTAGCCATTGGTCGATTTCGGCTGGCAGGCCATCCCATAGCGCCTGCTGAGCTTGCAGCGCCGCATTAATCCTGCTCAATTGTTCAATCTGATATGTCGTTTGGTAAGGCGCAATGGCGATGAAACTATATTGAGCGGCTTGGTGCTGTGTGTCGCTACTGTCGAGCCAAACGGCGCCAAATTTATCAGCATGCGGGGCAAAGGCTGCCTCGGGGTCGACCCATGCGTGCTCCTCAATAATTGGGCCATTGGGGTGAACATATCGAAATTGTGCGGCGTGTGTCATGGCAAACCTAATGCGGGCGCGGGCGCGGAAACCAATCAGCGGCGGCTTTTTCAACATTAAGGGCTGGCTGTTGCGCGTCGCTGCTGATTTGCACCAAGGACCATTGCCCCAATGTTTCGCCAGTGTGCCAATGGTCAGCGGCAATGGTTAAATCAGGGTGGATATTGGGGCGAGTGGCGTCGCCTAAATGGCTGGCTGCCGCATCATGGCCATCGGGCGATGTGGTCACCGCCAAAGGCGCGCCCGCCATCCATTGCCAAATCACCTGCTGATTGCGTTTTTGCCAGGGGTAAATTTCACCCACCGGCAAACACAGCCATTGCACATTATCAGTGCCGTCATTTATATCGGCAAAAAAATAGCCATCGTCATGCGGTTGTAAAGACAGGTTCTGGCACACATCGTCAAAAGCGGCATCAGCGAGTCGCTGCGCCAGAGAGGCAGCTGGCGATGACGACATTAAAAACTGTCCTTTCGGGCACGAATTTCGGCAAATACCTCAGCGTCTGAGGCATCGATCATATTGAGGTGCTGACGAATATTGGCATCATCCGGACGCAAAAATGGGTTGGTATCCAATTCCCGGCCAATCTCGGTTGGTACGGTCGGCTGGTTTTGCGCCCGCAAAGCGGTTATCTCGGCAATACGCTGCTGCAAATGCGGATTATCCGGATCAATAGTCGCGGCAAAGGCGGCATTGGCGGCAGTATATTCATGGGCACAAAATACCTGCGTTTGGCGTGGCAGGGCGGCGAGCTTTTGCAGGCTCGCCCACATTTGTGCCATGGTGCCTTCAAACACCCGCCCGCACCCAAGGGCAAACAGGCTGTCGCCAACAAAGGCATGCGCTGTGGCGGGCAAATGATAGGCAATGTGTCCTAGCGTATGACCGCCAACATTTAAAACATGCGCTTTATGGGCGCCGAGTTGCACCATATCGCCATCATCAACCGCACGGTCAATGCCGGGAATTTTATCGGCTTCGCCAGCCGGACCGATGATTTGGCAGCCAGTGGCTTGTTTGATTTCCAAATTATTACCCGCATGGTCATAATGATGATGCGTGTTCCAAATATGGCTCAAAACCCAGCCTTTTTGGGCCAATCGGTCTAAAATTGGCGCTGTTTCTGGCGTATCAATACAGGCGGTTTCACCGCTTTCAGGGTCGTGGATCAAATAGCCATAGTTATCGCTCAGGCAGCTGATCTGCTCGATTTGTAAATTGCTCATTTGTTTCTCCCAAGCTCACCTTGCAATGATGTGGACCCAGTATAAACTTCTGAGCATGAGTGTCGACATTGTAGATTTGGCAAAATTTTATGCCTCCCCTTTGGGCCTTTATGTGCAGGGCAATCTGGCACAGAGCATTGGCGATATTTGGTCGCCGCCGCATGATGATGTGCTGCTTGGCTATGGTTATGGCGCGCCATTATTTGCTGATGTTTGGCCCGATGCCGAATGGCAGTTTCTGATGCCAGCACAAACCGGTGTCATGGTTGAACACGAAGGCTTGGCCGGTCATGTGACTTTGGTAGAAGAGAGTGGTCTGCCGTTGCGCGACGATAGTGTGAATCGGTTTGTCGGCATGCATGCTTTAGAGACGGCGCGCCATATCGAGACTTTATTGGATGAAGTGTGGCGGGTTGTCGTGCCTAATGGGCGGGTGTTGTTGGTGGTGCCCAATCGCCGTGGTCTTTGGGCGCGTGGTGATGCAACGCCCTTTGGCTCAGGGCGCCCGTTCAGCCGTTCGCAATTGCGTGTGCATTTGATTGACGCCGGATTTGATATTTTGCGGCTGCAACCAGCGCTGATGTTGCCACCCTTTGTGCCCATAGCCGTGATGCAAAAATTGAGTGGTCTTGATCGTGCTTTACAATTACTTGTGCCGCAATTGGGCGGTGTTTGGCTGGTTGAGGCGGTTAAAAAAGTACCAGCGCCCTTGAAGAAAAAACGCCGATTTGGATTGGCAGCGGGCGGCTGGGTTCGGCCGGTGTTTTCACAAAACCTACCGCGTCGGTGACAAAAGCTAACTGCGCTGCAAAACAAACACCGCTTGTTCGGCGGTCAGGTTTTGCCAGCTACCTGGCGCCTTGGTCGACTGATGCGCACGCCCATTGGTCAGGGTAATGCATTGGGCCACTTTGAGGTCGAGTTCAGCGCATAGGTCGGTGAAGTCGAGCAAAGTACACAAATGAATATTAGCCGTCTCATACCAGCTTGATGCCAAGGCTTTGGTCTCCGGCATGCGGCCACGCAAGGCCAGATGCGCACGCACCCGCCAGTGACCGAAATTCGGAATAGAGACAATCAACTGCGGGCCAATACGTGCCATTTCACGCAAAACCTCACGCGGCTTTTGCGTCGCTTGCAGAGTTTGGCTCAAAATCACCGTGTCAAAACCATTGTCGGGATAATATGATAAATCAGTGTCGGCATTGCCTTGTACAACCGAAAGGCCGCGCGCCACACAGGCGTTCACACCGGCTTGGCTGAGTTCCAAACCGCGTCCATCGGCTTGCCGGCGATTGACCAGAAGGTCAAGCAATTCGCCTCTGCCGCAGCCGATATCAAGCACGCGCGAGCCGCTCTCGACCATATCGGCGATGAGTTCCAAATCGATACGCTTATTGCCGAGATTGCCATCGGCGCCCGCTTTCGGGTCAATCATGACAACCCCCGATCGCGCGCGGCGGCGCGCAAAAAGCCATCTAAAGTGGCAAACATTTCCGGCTCATCGAGCAAAAAGGCGTCATGGCCCTTGTCGCTTTCAATCTCGACAAAGCTGACATTGGCACCAGCTGCATTCAAAGCCCGCACTAAAGCAATGCTTTCACTGGTTGGAAACAACCAATCGCTGGTGAAAGACATGACGCAAAACCGCGTCGACGTGCCCTGGAAAGCGGCTGCCAAATTGCCGCCATGGTCGGCCGCAATATCAAAATAATCCATCGCCCGGGTAATGTAGAGATAGCTATTGGCGTCGAAACGCTCGACGAAAGTCATGCCTTGGTGGCGCAAATAGCTCTCAATTTGAAAATCGGCTTCAAAGCCATAGGTCACCGCGTCGCGGTCTTGCAAATTGCGGCCGAATTTACGCTGTAAGGCGGTCTCCGACAAATAAGTGATGTGTGCCGCCATGCGCGCCACGGCTAATCCTTTGCGAGGCCGTGCACCATGTTGCTGATAGGCGCCAGCATGAAATTCTGGATCAGCCAGCACGGCTTGCCGCCCGACTTCATGAAAAGCGATGTTTTGCGACGAATGGCGCGCCGATGTGGCAATCGGAATGGCGCAGAAAACCCGCTCGCTATGGGCCGCAGCCCATTGCAGTGTTTGCATGCCACCCATAGAGCCGCCGAGTACACAAAATAAATCCGGAATCTCCAGATGATCGAGCAAAAGATTTTGCGCCCGTACCATATCGGCAATGGTGATGACTGGAAAATCAATGCCATAAACCCCAGAACCATCTGGTTTCATTGATGTTGGGCCGGTCGACCCAGCGCAGCCGCCAATGACATTTTGGCAAATGACAAAAAACTTATCAGTATCAATCGGTAGGCCAGGGCCAACAATGGAACTCCACCAACCGGGCTTGCCATTGGTGGGATTGTCGCCGGCGACATGTTGGTCGAGGGTTAGGGCGTGGCAGATTAAAATCGCATTGGACTTAGCTTCATTGAGCTGGCCAAAAGTGCGATATGAAATGGTCACTTGGTCAAGAACTTGGCCGCTATCGAGCTGTAGGGCGATATTTTTCAGCTCTACAGTGGCAATACCATCAAGGTTTTTGCTGCCATTTTCTATCTGATCAGTGTCACTCACTGCCCACATCCTCGTCATATCGATGGCGCCAAAGGCACTCAACACATAATCACGATTTTCGCGCCATTGCGATAAAACGTAATCTTTCCTTTGATTTACACCTTATCAAGCCTTATGACTAGGCAAAGAAATCAGCCAATTGGTTTGGTTGGTCTTTGAGCAATGAGTATTTGGGTTAAAAACATGGGCGCGCCGACAGATTTGGCTGACATTCGTGATCAAATTGACGAGCTCGATGGCGAGCTTCGCGATTTGTTGCTGGCGCGTGCGCAATTGGTCGATCAGGTCGCTAAAGCCAAAGCCGCATCGGGCGATACAGTAACCCTCAGACCACAGCGCGAGGCAGCGCAAATCGCCAAACTGGCCGAGTGGCAAAAAACCAATGCACCTGATATGTCGCTTGCCGGATTGGTCGCCATTTGGCGCGAAATTATCGGCATGGCCCTGTATCAGCAAGGTGGCTTGGAAGTCGTGTGTACGGCCGATGGCGCGGCCAGTGCACGGGCTCATTTTGGCGCCAGTGTTAGCTATCGGGTGGTGACGGATGCGGCGCAGGCCTTAGCTGGCGTCTCAGAAAATTCTGTCGCTGTGATTGCCTTGCCGCAAGCGCAAGCAGCGTATGACACCATACAAGTGGTGGCTCGTTTGCCAGCCACTGGGCCAGCACAGGCGCTTTGCTATGGGGTTGGTGTTGATGAGGGCACAGAGGAGCAAGTCACGCTGGTGCGCAGTGCTAAGCCACTGGGCACTGGCAAAGAGCTCTATCGCGCTGATGACATGGTGCTGAGCGAAATCGACAGCGCCCTAACGGGGGCTCAAATTGCCGATCAATTTGCCGATAAGGCAATCTGGCTTGGCACTTATCGCCGCCCAATTTCCAACCAAGGAGAGCAGTAATGGCTGGCCCGCGCGCAAAAGATGGCATTTTAGACATGCCGGCCTATGTTGGTGGCCGCCACTCGATTGACGGTGTCGCTGAAACATTCAAAATGTCGGCAAATGAAAACCCTTTGGGGGCCAGCCCATTGGCCCTTGCCGCCTTGCAGCAACCCGGCGACCCGTCGCTTTATCCGGATGGCGAAGCGGCGCAATTGCGCGCTGCTCTCGCTGAACTCAATGGCTTGAAGGCCGAACAAATTGTTTGCGGCAATGGGTCGGATGAAATTTTGCACCTTTTGGCGCAGGCTTATTTGCAATCTGGCGATGAAATTCTGCACACGCAACATGCTTTTTTGATTTACAAATTGGCCAGTCGCGCAGCCGGTGCGCAACCGATTGAAGTTGCCGAAACCGATTTGACAGCCAATGTCGACGCCTTACTGGCGGCGGTGAGCGAGAAAACGAAAATCGTGTTTTTGGCCAATCCTAATAATCCAACTGGCACGATGATTAGCGCCGATGAAGTGACGCGCCTGCACGCTGGCCTGCCCGATGATGTTTTACTGCTGCTCGATGGCGCCTATGCCGAATATGTCGATCCGGCGGTTTATCCGGCCGGTTTTGACATGGTGGAAGCGCACGATAATGTGGTGGTCACACGGACCTTTTCGAAAGCCTATGGTCTGGCTGCTTTGCGACTCGGCTGGGGCTATTGCCCGCCCGCCATTGCCGATGTGCTGAACCGTTTGCGCGGGCCGTTTAACGTCAATCAATTGGCTCTGCAAGCCGGTCTGGAAGCTTTGAAAGACCAAGCCCATATTGCTGATAGCCGCGCCCATAATCATCAATGGCGCGATTGGCTGGTGCAACAAATTGGTGGGCTTGGCTTAACTGTGCGCACCACACAAGCCAATTTTATTCTGGTTTCTTTTGATAGTCCGCAAACTGCGGCAGCGGCTGAAGAGTTTATGTGCGCGCAAGGGGTGATCCCGCGCGGTCTGGTGGCTTATGGTCTGCCGACGTCCTTGCGCCTATCGGTTGGCACTGAGGCCGGCAATCGCGCCGCCGTGGCTGCTTTGCAAGCCTTTGTGGCAAGGGGCGGCAATGAGTAAGCCGCATATTGCATTAATTGGCATGGGGCTGATTGGCTCATCGCTTGGCCATGCGCTGAAAAAACACGATTTAGCAGCGCATATTTCAGGCTATGCGCGCTCGCCGGAAACCCGCGCTCGGGCGTTGCAATTGGGGTTTGTCGATAGTGTGCATGACAGTGCCGCCGACGCCAGCAAGGGCGCCGATATTGTATTTTTCAACACGCCGCTGAGCTCCATTAAGCCCTTGGCTGAAGAAATTATTCCAGTATTGGATGACCATGCGATTTTGACGGATGTTGGCTCGGTTAAAAAAACCGTGCTCGATGAGCTGACCCCCTTACTACAGGGCCGCATTCATTTAGTGCCTGGCCACCCGATTGCCGGCACTGAATTATCCGGCCCCGACGCCGGTTTTGCCGAATTATTTGACGGGCGTTGGTGCATTCTCACACCAAGCGGAGACACCAGCCTTATCGCTGTTGAGGAAATCGCTAAATTATGGCGCGCTATGGGTTCGGAGGTCGAATTTATGGAAGCCGGTCATCATGATTTAGTGCTCGCCATTACCAGTCATTTACCGCATTTAATTGCCTATAATATTGTCGGCACGGCGGCGCAATTGGAAAGCGACACGCGCCGCGATGTGATCAAATATTCGGCTAGCGGGTTTCGTGATTTTACCCGTATTGCGGCCTCTGATCCGGTCATGTGGCGCGATATTTTCATTCAAAACAAAGAGGCGGTGCTGGAGATGCTCGGTCGCTTTAGCGAAGATTTAACCGCCTTGCAGCGCGCCATTCGCCATGGCGATGGTGAGTATTTGGAAAATATTTTCACGACGACGCGCAGTATTCGTAAAAGCGTTGTGGAAGCGGGCCAAGACACAGACCAGCCGAATTTTGGCCGCGACCAAACACCCAAAAACTAGGGCCGCCAACGCGGCGCACTGGCCAGTCTGATATCATCAAGATAGGTTCTGCCTTTGCGGAACTGTAGCGGCAGATTTATACGGTCTTGAGTGTCTCCCGACAGGGCGGTACCAAGTCCGCCGAAAAATAATATTTTTTTGCGGTCGCGCGGCTTCGATAAACCAAATTCTTCCAAAACATCGAGCAAGGCTTCCAAATTGATAAAATTCAAATCTAATTTTCCTTCGATATAGCCATTGGCGGCGAGCACAATCGTGCCGCGGCCAGCCAAGGTCAGTTGCCCGCGTGTCAGATTAAGCTTGTCGATGGCGATACGTTCGCCAATCAATGCATCAATATGGCTTGCAGTTACAAGGTTGAGAGCAACATCAAACATGCCTGTAAGCCGGCCAATTGTTTGGTGGTCATTGTAAATCAAATCTTGGGTGGTTACCGAAACGTCATAACGTGCTGGCTCGTCAGCTTGTCGGCGCATTTGTAAATCGATATTGGCGGCGACAATATTTGCTGAGCGGTCGCCAATCCGGCCACTCAGACGCGGCTTTTGAATATCCATAGAAGATCGCACCAGACCACCAAAGTCCGCAACGAAACTGGCCATATGGCCCTGATGATTGAGCCGAAAGGCCTGCTCGCCATAGACGATATTATGTGGGGCGGGAAAGTCGACAATCGCATGTTCTTGATTGAACGGCATCAGGGTCATTGACATATCATCGCTTTGCCAAGCCATGCCGTCGCCCTGCCAGCTTGGCTTTTGCAAATCAAGCGTCAGTCGAGCAGGAAATCCGCTAGCGTGGATTTGTTGCCATGCCACGCCATTGTCGCGCAAACCGTCACGGATTTGGCCGACCAAAAATTGCCAAATCGCTAAATAAGTCAGGGCCAAAAGGGTGAGGACAATAAAAGGCGCAAACAGCCAAAAACGCGGGTGACTTGGTTTCAAAAAGGCAAAAATGTGAGACATAATGCTATCCCTTTTCTTTATTAATAATTGCGCGGCAACCCCGCCAAGGCCCAAAGGTAGCGCATATATTCGCCAATCAACAGGCTTGTCGTGCCCGGATAGGCCCACCAATCATCAAGGTGTACTTTATCTGTGACCACCGACCAAGACGAAAGGCGGGCGGTTGGCATGGTTCGGCGCAGTTCTAAAAAGGCGCGCGGCACATGATGTGCGCTGGTCACCAAAATCAGTGATTGATAGCCGTGAGCCTCGGCCCATAGCGCAGTTTGTTGCGCATTGGTTAGCGTATTGTCGGCGACATAATCAAGGTCAACACAGCAATTGACCCATTGCAGTTTATCTGGCGCCAAGGCCGACAGCGTATCGAAGTCTTGATTTTTATACATGCCAGAGATTAACAGTCGTTTGCCTTTACCCAGCGCCAGTAAATCAAGACCGGTTTCGAGTCGCGCCTTGGCCGTGCCGGTGAAAATAACAATGGCATCGGCCTGAGGCACATCGTCTGGCGTGGTTTGCAGATTATTGGCAAAAATGACAAAAAACATGCCGAATAGAAAAAGGCCGGTGAGCGTCATTGACCATAATGCGCTGCTGTGGCGACGATAAAAACTGGCTTTTGGTTGATAAAATGATGACATAGCGCGTCTATATGCCAGCTTTTAGGCGGCGCATAACATAAGTGCGCGTGACGCCCCAACTAATCAACACTGCCCCCAATGGAATTGGCGCCAAAGTCAGTAGAAACGGCAATGACCCAGCTTCTGCTACTAAGGCACTCATGACATAGAAAAATCCCCAAGCGGCCAACAGGCCAGCCAGCGCCGCCCATAGGGTGGAGCGCGTGAAATGGGCCTCGAAGCGTCGCGAGATGAAACCGTCTTGCGCCCCAATTTGGTGCAGTACATGAAGAATTTCTTCATTGGCCAGAAGCCCCGCCCGCGTGGCGAATAAAATAACTGTGCCAGTCGCCAGTGTGACCATGGCCAGCACCAAGATTGCAATCAGCCGAAGAGCGGCAGCTGTGGTTTCCAGCGTTTGACGCCAGCGGCCATGTGTGTCGAGACGAGCACCCGGCGCTACGGCCTCAATTTCCGCCGCTAAGGCTTGCGTGTTAAGCGACTGCTGGGGGTCTGGGGTGATTTCAATCAAAACCGGCAGCGGCAGATCATCGGCAATATTGCCTTCGCCGAGCCATGGTTCGAGCAAACGAATAAGGTCGGCCTTTTCCAATTGTTTGACCTGTTTAATCCCCGGCGTGTCGCGCAATTGCCGCAGCACGGCAGGGGCTTGTTCATCGGCCGTCTGAGTTGGCGTTTCAACAATTTGAATGCTCATTGCACTGGTTGCCCGTGTCAGCCAGCGACTGGCGGCGCGGTCAGCAAGCAAGGTGCTACCGAGCGCCAAACAAGCGAGAAATGTCATCACCATAGTGACCGCCATCAGCGCCGGTCCGGCAAGGCTCTTGGGCGGCAGTATAGGAGTTTTCGAAGCGGTGCGTGTGTCGCTCATAGCGCCTCCTGCGGCTTGGCCATGTGCACTTGGGCGGCTTCGAGATGAAGTCGGGGATGGGCAAAATGTGTCCATAATTGTTGGTCATGCGTTGCCAATAATATTGTTGTGCCCATTTTATTCAATTCGTCCAGCAGGCGAATAAGGCGCAGGCCCATCTCTGGATCAACATTGCCGGTCGGCTCATCAGCCACGATAAGGCGCGGCCGCGTGATGACGGCGCGGGCAATCGCAGCGCGCTGTTTTTCGCCGCCCGATAAAGTGGCGGGCAAAGCGTCAATACGCTGACCAAGCCCAACCCACTGTAGGAGCTCCAAAACATCCTTTTGATAACGTCCTTCACGCTGGCCAGCGATTTTCAATGGCAGCGCTACATTTTCGTAGACCGACAAATGGTCAATCAATCTAAAGTCCTGAAAAATCACACCAATTTGGCGCCGCGTGAGCGACATTTGATGCCGCGATAAAGTGGCAATGTCATGGCCCATAATGCTAACGCGGCCAGCACTGGCGCGGTGGGCGAGAAAAATTAATTTCAGCAAAGAGGTTTTGCCAGCCCCCGACGGGCCGGTTAAAAAATGGAACGAGCCTTCTGCGAGATGTAAATTAACATCGCTAAGCACGTCGGGCCCATCTTCATAACGCAAGCTGACATGGTCAAGCCGGATCATGGCGCAGTGTCCTTTCTTGTCGAGACCATAGTGCCAGATTTGCGATCATAATACAGCATTTGCCTGAGTTGATATGCGCGTTACCCAAGCCAATCGGGCAGGCTTTCTGTGCGCAACATATCTTCATAATTGGGACGTTTGCGGACAATCTCGAAACGCTTGCCATCGACCAAAACTTCAGGGGCGGCGGGTCGGGTATTATAATTTGAGCCCAAGACAGCACCATAGGCACCGGCTGTGAATACGGCCAATAAGTCGCCGCTTTGCATTTCCGGCAAACTACGCGCCAGCCCCAAAAAATCGCCGCTTTCGCAAACCGGCCCAACGACGTCCCATTGGTCATTATTGTTCTCATCGCCAGACTGTTCGACTGGCGCGATATGGTGGTGTGCCCCATATAGAGTTGGTCGCAAAAGCTCGGTCATGGCGGCGTCAATAATCATGAAGTTTTTTGCCTGTCCGCGTTTAGCCCGCACCACAGAGCTCACCAAAATACCGGCATTGGCGGCAATTAACCGGCCCGGCTCGAGAATAATCTGACATTCGGCATCGCCCAATGTCTCGTGAATCATCCGCGCATAGGCAACGGGATCGGGTGGCGTTTCATTGTTTTTTTGATAGGGCACGCCAAGTCCGCCGCCTAAATCAAGGCGGGTGATGCGATGCCCAGCAGCGCGCAAACGGCCCAATAAGTCGGCGGTTTTTTCAAAAGCGGCGCGAAACGGTGCCAAATCAGTTATCTGACTACCAATGTGAATATCAATGCCGCTGGCCTCAATGCCATCAAGCGCGGCGGCATGGGCATAGGCTGCTTCTGCATCTTCCCAGGCAATGCCAAATTTATTTTCGGCTTTGCCAGTGGAAATTTTTTCATGTGTGCCGGCGTCGACATCTGGATTAACCCGCAGGGCGATTTGCGCCGTAAGCGACATCTCTTGGGCGACGCGTGCCAGCACATCAATTTCGTCGAGGCTCTCGACATTAAATTGCGCAATACCGGCGGTCAGCGCGACGCGCATTTCTTCGGCGGTTTTGCCGACCCCAGAAAAGACAATTTTCTCGGCCGGAATACCGGCTTTCAGGGCGCGCATCAGCTCGCCTTGCGAAACAATATCAGCGCCAGCGCCAAGCTGAGCTAGCGTGCCAATCACCGCAATATTAGAATTGGCCTTCACCGAAAAGCAAATCAATGTGTCGGGCAAGCCCGCTTGCGCCATGGCATCCGCCAAGACACGATAGTGATGGCGCAAAGTGGCGCTGCTATAGCAATAAAACGGCGTGCCAACTTGGGCGGCAATATCGCTGATTTTCACATCTTCGGCATAAAGGGTGGCGTCACGATACTCAAAGTGATCCATTATGCGACTCCGTTATTTCGGTTTGAGCAGCAGGCAAAGTTAAGTCACTGCGCTTGCCGCAGGCCGTCAGGGGCAACATGGTTACAACCAACAAACAAGCAATGATGAGAACACGCATCATGCTGGCGTCTCCTGGTTTTCCAAAACCGATAATTCCTGATGCCAAGCAGCGACGGCGGCGCGCACATTATCGGGCGCCGTGCCACCATGACTGGTGCGGCTGGCGACTGAATTTTCAACACTCAAAACCGCATAGACCCCATCAGTGATACGGGCATCGGCTTTTTGCATCTCATCGAGGCTCAGCTCGGCCAATTCTACGCCTTGCTTTTCAGCCTCGGCAACCAGTGCGCCTGTCACGTGATGGGCTTCCCTGAACGGCAAGCCAGCTTCGCGCACCAGCCAGTCGGCCAAATCTGTGGCCGTTGAAAAGCCGCGTCCGGCAGCCGCCCGCATGGCGTCAGTATTGGGCGTCATGGTCTCCATCATGCCGGCCATAGCGGCCAGACATAGCGACAGACTATCCAAAGCATTGAACGTGCCTTCTTTGTCTTCTTGCATATCTTTCGAATAGGCCAGCGGTAGACCTTTCATGACAATCATCAGGCCGGTCAGGGCGCCAATAATGCGGCCCGATTTGGCGCGCACTAATTCAGCGGCGTCTGGGTTGCGCTTTTGCGGCATGATTGACGAGCCTGTCGAATAAGCGTCGGGCAGGTTAAAAAAGCCAAAATTCGGCGAGGCAAAAACCACAATTTCCTCCGCCAGCCGCGATAAATGAGTAGCGCAAATGGCTGCTGCTGAGAGCGTTTCCAAGGCAAAGTCGCGGGCCGATACACTATCCATTGAATTGCGGGTCGGCCGCGCAAAACCAAGCGCTGCCGCCGTTTGATGGCGGTCAATCGGGAAGGACGTGCCAGCCAAAGCCGCCGCCCCCAAAGGGTTTTCATTCAGCCGCTTACGGGCGTCGATAAACCGCCCATAATCGCGCGACAGCATTTCCACATAGGCCAGCAAATGATGGCCAAAGGTCACCGGTTGGGCTGGTTGCAAATGGGTAAAGCCGGGCATGATGGTGTCGGCATGTTGCTCTGCTTTGGCGACGAGAACTCTCATAAGAGCCAGAATTTGCTGGCTCAAATGATCAATCGTGTCACGCACATAGAGGCGAAAATCAGTGGCCACTTGGTCATTGCGCGAACGTGCCGTATGCAAACGTCCAGCCGTGGCGCCAATCAATTCGGCCAGCCGCGCCTCAATATTCATATGAATATCTTCCAGCGACCGGGTGAAGGTAAAGTCACCAGCTTCGATTTCGGCCAAAATTTTGCCCAATCCGTCGGTAATCGCTGCCGCATCATCTTTGGAAATAATCGCCTTATCGGCCAACATGGCGCAATGCGCCATCGACCCTCGGATGTCCTGCGCAAATAGGCGTTGGTCAAATCCGATGGATGCGTTAATTTCTTCCATTATGTCGTCGGGACCTCCGCCAAAGCGGCCACCCCACATGCGATTACTCATTTTTAACTCCGCCAGCAGGAAACATATTATGCCAGATAGATTGCACCGAATCGTCAGCCAGATAAAGCCACGTCTCATCATTATTCTGCTGGTGTTGATGGGCGGTGCGCTCATCCTATACCTGAACCAAGGCGGTGAAGGCAAGTCGCCAAACCAACAAACTGAATCGCTGGCACCTGAGGGGCTGAAAAACTTTGTCACCCACAGCCAAAAGCGCGACTTGCCCGCGTTAAAATTACAGTTTGAAGACGGCCAAAATGGTGGGCTGGAACGGTTTGAAGGCGAGGTTCTCGTGCTCAATTTATGGGCCACATGGTGCGCGCCATGCCGTAAAGAAATGCCGCAATTAGACGCTTTACAGGCGCATTTTGACGGGCGCAATGTGCGGGTGATTGCTTTGTCGCTGGATCGTGGCAATGGCGATAAGCCGAAAGAATTTTTGCAAGAATTGGGCGTTCAGCACCTCACTTGGGTGCATGACGGCAGTTATAAATCAGCCCGCGCCTTGGGGCTTATCGGTTTGCCCACGACGTTGATTATTGACACTGCTGGCTATGAAATTGGTCGTTTGGCTGGCGAAGCTGATTGGAACAGTGCCGCGGTGCACAAGCTGATTGAGCAGGTTTTAGCGAATTAGCGCGTTGGTACCGGCGTGTCGCCGCTATAATCGTAGAACCCGCGTCCGGTTTTGCGGCCAAGCCAACCGGCTTCGACATATTTGACCATTAACGGGCAGGGGCGGTATTTGCTATCGCCGAGGCCATCATTCAGAACCTGCATAATGCTGAGGCAAGTGTCGAGACCGATAAAATCGGCCAGTTCAAATGGCCCCATGCGGTGATTGGCGCCCAAACGCATGGCTTTATCAATGCTGGAAACGCTACCGACACCCTCATAAAGCGCATAGACCGCTTCATTGATCATTGGCAATAATATGCGATTGACAATAAAGGCCGGAAAATCCTCGGCCACGCATGAGGTCTTGCCAAGCGACTCAACAATGCCGACGGTTTTCTGATAGGTCTCGTCATCGGTGGCAATGCCGCGAATGATTTCAACCAATTCCATCACCGGCACAGGATTCATAAAATGCATGCCAATGAATTTTTCTGGCCGATCCGTCGATGCTGCCAGACGGGTAATAGAAATTGATGATGTATTCGAGGCTATCATTGCCTCAGGTGCCAGTACCGCGCTCACTTCGCGCAAAATAGCGATTTTGACAGCTTCATTTTCGCTGGCTGCCTCAATCACCAAATCAGCATCGGTCATTGTCGTCAAATTGGCGGCTGAAACGATATTGGCGAGGGCCGCTTTGCGGGCCGCTTCGTCAATCCGTTCGGAGGCGAGCTGGCGGGCTAAATTACCACCAATTGTGGCAATGCCCGCCTCAATGCGCTCTTGCGATACATCATTGAGTAGGACTTTATATCCGGCTAAAGCAAACACTTGAGCGATACCGCTGCCCATTTGCCCTGCACCAATAATACCTACTGTTTGTTGCATCACGTCTCCTGTGTCGACCTAAAGGCCGATTTTGCCCAATTCTTCTTCCAACTCTGGGACAGCATTAAACAAGTCTGCGACCAGACCATAATCTGCCACTTGGAAGATAGGTGCTTCTTCATCTTTGTTGATGGCAACAATGACTTTCGAGTCTTTCATGCCAGCTAAATGCTGAATGGCGCCTGAAATACCAACAGCAATGTACAGGTCTGGCGCCACAACTTTACCGGTCTGACCGACCTGATAATCATTGGGCACGAAACCGGCGTCAACGGCGGCGCGTGATGCGCCAACGGCGGCACCTAATTTATCGGCAATTTTTTCCAACATTGGAAAATTATCACCCGATTGCATGCCGCGTCCGCCTGAGACCACGATTTTTGCTGAGGTCAGTTCTGGGCGATCTGACTTGGTCAGTTCTTCGCCAATGAATTCTGACAGGCCTGAGTTGGCTGTCGCACTTATCGCTTCCACGGCGGCGCTACCAGACATCTCAACAGCCGCAAAGGCGGTTGCCCGCACAGTAATGGCTTTTTTGGCTTCAGATGTGCGTACGGTTTGAATGGCGTTACCGGCATAGATTGGACGCTCAAACGTATTGGCGTCAATCACCGCTGTAATGTCAGAGATTTGCGAGCAATCAAGCAAAGCGGCAATTCGTGGCATGAAGTTTTTGCCATTGGTTGAAGCTGGCGTTGCAATGGTTGCATAATCACCGGCCAGCGACACCACTAAATCGGCGATTGGCTCGGCTAATTGTTTTTCATATTGTGCGTCATCAGCCAATAATACTTTGCTAACGCCAGCCATTTTGGAAGCTTCGTCAGCGACAGCGGCGCAACCAGCGCCGGCCACTAATACGTGAACATCGCCACCCATTTGAACAGCTGCTGTGGCAGACTTAATGGTTGATTCAGACAGTGATTGATTATTGTGTTCGGCAATAAGAAGTGTGCTCATTAGATAACTCCTGCAACGTTTTTCAGCTTGTCAACAAGCTCGTTAACGGTTTCCACTTTAATGCCAGCTTCACGTGCGGCTGGCTCAGTGACTTTGACGATTTCAAGGCGTGGTGCCGCATCGGCGCTATAATCGGCGATGGTTTTTTCATCAATCGGCTTTTTCTTGGCTTTCATGATGTTTGGCAGTGACGCATAGCGTGGCTCATTGAGGCGCAGGTCAGCAGTAACAATCGCTGGCATTGCCAGTTTGATGGTTTGCAGGCCGCCGTCGATTTCGCGAGTGACAGTCAATTTGTCGCCATCCAAAGCGATTTCAGAAGCAAATGTGCCTTGCGACCAACCCAAAAGTGCAGCCAACATTTGGCCGGTTTGGTTATTATCGCCATCAATCGCTTGTTTGCCGAGAATAACCATATCTGGTTTTTCTTCTTCAATCACGCCTTTGAGAATTTTGGCCAAACCAAGTGGCTCAATTTGCTCATCGGTTTGCACCAAAATGCCACGATCGGCGCCCATGGCCAAAGCCGTACGGATGGTTTCTTGTGCCTGTGTTGGACCGACGGAAACAACAATAATTTCAGTTGCCGTGCCGGCTTCTTGCAAGCGCACGGCTTCTTCAACAGCGATTTCACAGAACGGGTTCATCGACATTTTGACATTCGCCAAATCAACCCCAGTTTGGTCCGCTTTGACGCGGATTTTCACGTTATAATCAACGACCCGCTTGACGGGGACAAGAATTTTCATAAGTCAATCTCCATGATTTAGCGCATTTAGGCGCTCATAGGCCAAACACTTAAAACTTCGGCCCTCATAAGTCAATTATCGAAAGCAAATGGGCATGCGTCAAAATGGCGTCATTTTTCAGCAAAAATGCGCTTATTTATTGCCGCCTGGCACCCATAACACATCGTCGCTGCCTTTATTATTGGCCAAACGCGCGGCGACAAATAATAAATCTGAGACGCGATTAATATACTGCCGCGCCGCTTCAGTAAAAACCTCATCACCAGAGCTTAAGGCAGCACTTAAATGGCGTTCGGCGCGGCGAATAATGGTGCGCGCCAAATGCAAATGTGCTGCCGCTGGACGCCCGCCCGGCAGGATAAAACTATTCAGCGGTTCCAGTTCGGTATTGATCGCGTCAATTTCGCTTTCCAGCCGCGCCACTTGCTTGGCGGTAATGCGCAGCGCTTCAAAAGCGTCGGTTTCTGGGGTTGCCAAATCGGCCCCCAAATCAAACAAATCATTTTGCAGGCGCTGTAAAATGGCGTCGAGAAAATCATCACCTTGCGTGTGCAGGCGGGCCAAACCAATCGCCGCATTGGCTTCGTCGACATCGCCATAACAGGCAATGCGCGGATCATGTTTCGGGCGCCGTGACCCATCGGCCAGTCCGGTGGTGCCGTCATCGCCGGTGCGGGTATAGATTTTATTTAATTTGACCATGCCTCAAGCCTTGTAATGCTGAGTGATAACTAAACGCCTATCGGCCTGCAATGTAAAGGCTGAGCATGACCACAATAATGGTGACAAATTGTAATCCGACACGCCAGCGCATGAGCTTTTGTGAGGTGCTGGCGCTGCCACCGCGCAACATATTGAACAGACCGGCCAGCAAAACCAGCGCCACCGCGCCAAGGCCAATGGGAATAAGATAGGTTACAAAACTCATGAGATTTATCCTTTAGGAGGTTAATCGGATAGGCGGCGGGCGATAATGTCGGCTTGTATTTCTGCCGCGCCCTCAAAAATATTCAAAATTCGGGCATCGCATAAAACCCGACTGATTGGATACTCAAGGGCAAATCCATTGCCGCCGTGAATTTGCAAGCCATTATCGGCGGCTGACCATGCGACGCGCGCGGCCAATAGTTTCGCCATGCCGGCCTCGAGGTCACAGCGCTGGCCATCTTCTTTGCGCTTGGCGGCGAAATAGGTCAATTGCCGCGCCGCTAAGATTTCGGCCACCATCATGACAATTTTACCGCTGACGCGTTCGAAGTCAAAAATTGCTTTGCCAAATTGCTTGCGGTCTTGTGCATATTGAAAGGCCAAATCAACCGCAGATTGGGCCACGCCAATGGCGCGGGCGGCGGTTTGAATGCGGGCGCTCTCAAATGTTTTCATCAATTGTTTGAAGCCACTGCCTTCGGCTTCGCCCAGCACCGCATCGTCGGGCACGGCAAATCCATCAAAGGCAATGTCATATTCTTTCATGCCACGATAGCCGAGCACTTCAATCTCGCCACCATCCATGCCTTCAGCCGGAAACGGGGCGTCATCCGAGCCGCGCGGCTTTTCAGCCAAAAACATGCTGAGGCCACCATGGCCTTTATTGTCAGGGTCGGTGCGTGCCAAAAGCGTCATGACATCGGCCCGTGCGCCATGGGTAATCCAAGTTTTGGCGCCAATAATTTCATAGCCGCTTTCGGTTTTGACGGCCCGCGTTGAAAGGCTTGCCAAATCTGAACCCGTGTTAGGTTCGGTGAACACGGCTGTTGGCAGCATTGAGCCGTCGGCAATGGCCGGTAGATATTTTTGCTTCTGCGCTGGCGTGCCATTTTGCAAAATCAGCTCGGCGGCAATATCTGTCCGCGTGCCCAAGGAGCCAACGCCAATATAACCGCGCGATAATTCTTCCGACACCACACACATGGCTTGCTTGCCCAATCCCATGCCGCCAAATTCTTCCGGCACGGTCAGGCCAAACACACCCATTTGGGCCAATTGGCTAATCAGCTCAAGCGGTATCAGCTGGTCTTGCAAATGCCAATCATGGGCGAAGGGGCGCACCTCAGCTTCGGCGAAACGGCGAAACTGATCGCGGATCATCTGATGCGTGTCGTCAAGACCCGCGTCGGCCTCGGGCGTGCCCGATTGCAAAATCAAGGCGGCAATAAGCTGGCGCCGTGCCGCTGTATTGCCATGCGCCATCAGCTGTTTCAGCGCCGCGCCGTCAAAGCCGGGCAGGCCATTGGCAAAACCAATATCAGCGGGGCGCACGATTTCGCCTTGGCTCATCGGCAGGCCACCGCTTAATTGATTGAGATATTCGCCATAGGCGACCAGCGTTAGATTTATTTCCAGTTCACCAAGGCGGTCGGCTTGCTGCATGTTTTGGCTATAGGCTGATAATTGCTGCAAGGTTTCCACATAGGTCGCCGCCCAAGCGCGGCCGTGGCGGGCAAATTGGCTATCGGCCATATCGCTTGGCAGCGGCCCGCGCAGGGCTGCATGCAATGGTGCCAATTGTTCTGCGGCGTTTGGTAAAAGCGCCAGTAGGGCGTTGGTGTCTGAACTGCTATCTGTCATGGCGACAATTTACTTGCTTATTGTGCGAGCGCAAGAGAGCAAATGTCTCACCCTCAAGACAGTGAGATGGGTAATGAAATTGGCGGTAAAAGTGCCAACACGTCCTCTCGGCTCATGCCTTGCTGGCGTAAATCGCGAAACCCAAGGTCACCCGCCTGTTTTGACAATCGGCGGCCGCTTACGTCGCGGATTAACGGGTGATGAAAATAATCGGGCTCGGGCAAATCCAGCAGAATTTGCAATAATCGATGAATGGCGGTGGCTGGTTGCAAATCTTGCCCGCGCGTCACTTGCGTCACTTGCTGTGCGGCATCATCAACCACCACGGCAATGTGATAGCTGGTTGGCACGTCTTTGCGCGCTAAAATCACGTCACCATAGGCGCGCGGGTCAATGGTTTGGCGTTGCGGCTGACCGCTCGACATTTCGGTATAGGCGATGGCTTGGGATGTTTTCTGCGCCGCGAGCTCATAGGCCTTCTGCATATCAAGCCGCCAGGCATAACTATCGCCGCGCCACATCAGCTCTTGGCGTTGGTCTTCAGAAATATCACGATAAAGCCCTGGGTACACCAGCGCGCCATCGGGGTCTCGTGGCCAAGCAGCAGTGCCCGCCGGACTTGCCTCAATCGCTTGGTTAATCTCGCGACGCGTTGCCCAACACGGATAGACAAGCTGCATGGCTTGCAATTGCGCCAGCACTTCGGCGTAAATGTCAAATCGGCTTGACTGATGCATGACCGGCGTCGGCCATGTGACACCGAGCCAGTCGAGGTCTTGTTCTATACCATCGACAAAATGCGGCCGTGCGCGTCCGACATCTATATCTTCAATGCGTAGTAAAAATTCGCCATCATGGGCTTGCGCGCAGGCCTGCCCAATCAGCGCCGAATAAGCATGACCAAGGTGTAACCAGCCATTTGGGCTTGGCGCAAAACGGGTAATGAATTTTTGTTTCGCTTTCATTGTTATTATCCATGCTTCATAATTAACCGCGATGCAAACTTATAAATCACAATCCGATATTGCGCTGGCAGTTGAGGCTCTGGCGGCCCAAGATGAGGGCATGGCGCGCGCTTATGCTGAATATGGGGCCCCGCCTTTGCGACGTGGCAAGCCGGGTTTTGAGGGGCTGATTGGTCTTTTGATTAGCCAGCAAGTATCGACCAAAGCGGCTGAGGCCATTCACGCCCGCTTTCATAGGCGGTTTCCCGATGCCGCGCCGCGCGATGTGCTGGCTGCTTCTGACGAAGCCTTGGCAGCTGTCGGCTTGTCGCGGCCCAAGCAGCGTTATTTGCGGATTTTGGCGCAGGCCATTGGCTCGGGTCAGTTGGATACGGAGCAATTGGCTGCGGCAGGAGATGACGAAATATTTGCTGAACTGACGGCGCTGATTGGCATTGGCGCATGGACGGCGGATTGTTATTTACTGTTCAATCTGGGACGCTGCGATCGGTTTCCAGCCGGTGACTTGGCCTTGCAGGAAGGCTATCGTTTGCTCTACAGTCTCAACGCCCGTCCTGATGCCAAGCAATTGGCTGATTTGGCGCAGCGGTTTCAGCCTCATCGGGCGGCTGCGGCGCGAATGATATGGCATTTTTATAGTGGTGAGCGTGCCAAAGTAAAACTTTTGAAACAGTAAAGCGCTATTTTGCGTCATAATTGAGGAACAGCGTGATTCGTTCGACGTTTCGTTAACTTGAACCAGAGGATAAGGACCATGCAAGCTGCGAGACCAGATGTTGCAGATTTTGTCAAAGCGCAAGCGCCAGACTTGCGCAATCCTGAGAGCTGCCCTGCGCTGGTACTAAACGCCGATTTTCGTCCTCTCAGTTATTACCCGCTTTCCCTTTGGTCATGGCAAGACACGGTCAAAGCGGTGTTTTTAGACCGCGTGAACATTGTGTCGGAATATGAGACCATTGTGCATTCACCGTCGACGGATTTTGTTCTTCCCAGTGTGGTGTCGCTGAAGACCTATGTGAAACCGCCACGCTATCCGGCCTTTACGCGGTTTAATGTTTTCTTGCGCGATGGCTTTACATGCCAATATTGCGGCGCCCCACATGAGTTGACTTTCGATCACGTGATTCCGCGTCGCGCTGGCGGCCGCACCACATGGGATAATGTGGTGGCCGCGTGTTCGCCATGTAATTTGCGCAAAGGCGGGCGGATGCCCAAACAGGCCAATATGATGCCGCGCAATAAGCCAATTCAGCCGACCGTTTATCAATTGCACGAGACAGGTCGGCGCTTTCCGCCGAATTATTGCCATGAAAGTTGGCAAGACTATCTTTATTGGGATACGGAGCTCGAGGCCTAAACGAGCTATATTTTCTCAGACACTGAAATTGCTGTGCGGCAACCAAAGCGAATGATTTTGGTCATCAACTCATAGCCAGGTGCCTCGCTGGCCCCCTCATCAAGCGCTGTTTGTTTGTGTTCGGCCTCGTCGGCGCGGAATTTTTCAATGGTTTTTTGCAAATCGTCATCGGCACCGCTGGCCGCTAATTCTTCCAATTGCGCCGCATAATGGGCGTCGATTTCAGTCTCCACGGCAGCGGTGCAGGCCATGGCGGCTTTTTCGCCCATCAGCGCCGTTGCCGCGCCAAGGGTAAAGCCGGCAATATCCCAAAAAGCACCCAATGCGGTTGGGCGAACTTGCCGCTCGACAATTAATTTATCAAAATGGTTCAGATGTTCTTGTTCTTGCTCGGCCATATGGCGGATTAAATCAGCGGTTTTTTCCATGCCTTTGACTTTGCCGAAAATAGCCAATTGGCCGTCATAAATACGCACAGCGCCGTGCTCACCGGCGTGGTCGACGCGGATCATTTCGGCGAGGCGTTTTTGGCTGGCATGCGACATGGTCATCTAATTTCCATTGTTTCTGGCCGCAAGATAGCCCAAACCGCTGAGCGCGGCTAGGGCGAGGCTGGCAAGAAAATTATAACCGGCCATGGAAAGCCCAAACAGGGTAAAGGCGGCTTCATCGCAGCGGACGACTTTTTCGTTTTGCAGTGCCTGCAAAAGTGCGCGTGTATTATCAGCGAGGCTGGTGCCACCGCCGCAGCCCGAGGGCCCCGCCCACCATTTATATTCAACGCCGGCGTGATAAGCGCCCAGTCCGGCACCGACGAGGAAAATCAATCCGACCAGCGCCAAAAGCGGCGCCGAGCTGGCCGGTGCTGAGCCTCGGGCCAGTCCACAAACGATTAGAATCGGAATAGCGATATAATAAGGCCAGCGTTGTTGCAGGCATAAGGCGCAGGGCACGAGGCCACCAAAAATCTCACTGGCCAAGGCGGTGGCTATAACCGCCGTAGCGCTGATGATGAGCAGCCAAATATATTTGTCGACATTCATTTTTTTCATTGGCCATATTCCATTATAGCGACAAATAATATGATGAACCCAACCAACAAAAATGACAAGAGGTTGAAGTAGCGATCAATGAAAAATCGAATCTGTGCGCCGAAAAAATACACCAGAGCTGCAACGGCATAAAATCTGATGGCGCGGCCAATCAGACTGGCGATGATAAAGGGAATAAAGCTGAGGCCGGTTAGGCCGCTGGCTAGGGTTGCGACTTTGAACGGCAAAAAGCTGATGGCGGCGGCTAGGACAATCCACACGCCCCACAGTTCGTAAAAACTGGTGAATGTCTCAAATGCCTCTTCGGCGCCGTAAAAAGCGACGATGGGCGCCCCGACAGTGTCCCATAGGAATACGCCGATAGCATAGCCCAAGGCGGCACCGGCAACCGAGGCCAGCGTGCAAATTAGTGAATTGCGCCAAGCGCTGGTGCGATCGGCCAAAACCATGGGTATCAGCATGACATCGGGCGGTATTGGAAAAACGGAACTTTCGGCAAAAGACACGCCAGCCAATCCCCATGCGGCATGGCGATGGCCGGAAAGATCGATTGTTTTGTCGTAAATTTTGCGTAACATGGCCCGACACTAGCGGCACTCGGCGGAGCTGCAAAGTAGTTTTTCATTTTCGAATCCGCTAGGCTGAAGTGATGAAATTAGCTCTCCCTCAATTGCCAGACAAAGGCCTGACGCGTTCAGCCCGCGAGTTGTCGACGCGTCTCGGCCACGGGCTAACGATTACCGCTATCGGCGTTTTGCTCGGGGTTTTGGTGTCTTTATCGGCGGTGGCAGTATTCGGGCTGACCGATGGCTTACTGACCAGCTGGCGGCCAAATGGTGAGATTGGTCACGTTGGCTACACCGGATTTTACCCGATTTTGTTTATCGTGCCGGTCGGCGCGGCGCTTATTGTTGGGCTTTTACTCGCCTATTTGGCGCCCGATACGCCAGTCGAATTGGCTGATGTTGTGGCCATTGCTCACCAACCGGATCCGGCCGTGCCACAAGTCAGTGGCTATGCCAGTCTGGTTAAATCTCTTTTGTCGGTCGGCTCGGGCGCCTCAGCTGGTTTATATGGCCCATTGCTGGTGCTCGGCGCCAGCCTCGCCGGCACGGTGCGCAAACTCTTGCGCTTGTCGCCGCAACACGCGGAAATGGCTTTGGGGGCTGGCGTGGCAGCGGCGATTTCCGGCACATTTGCAGCGCCCTTGGCTGGCATTGTTTTTGCCCATGAGGTGGTGCTGCGCCATTATAGTCTGCGGTTTTTCGCGCCTGTTACCATTGCCTCGGCTACCGCCTATGTGATCAGCGGCGAAATGTTTCCTGGCCATGCCAGTTTACTGCCGGTGCTGACCACGAAAGCGTCAACCGTCGTGGATATTATTATGCTCATCCTGCTAGGCATTTTTGCCGGCCTATTGGCGGTGGCGACCATGCGCCTTTTGGCCAATATGCGTATGCGGGTGCAAGCCAGTGGTTTGCCCGTTTGGTTGCGACCCGTGGTGGCGGCATTGGGGGTAGGGGTTTTGGCGCATTTGTCGCCTTCCATTCTTGGCCCGGGGCTTGATGTCATCGCCGTCATGCTGCAAGGCGGGCTGCCGGCCAGTGATCTTGTGTTGCTCACCGGCCTGAAAATTATTGCCTCTTGTTTGTGTCTAGCGCTGTTCTTCCATGGTGGCATTCTTGGCCCCAGCCTGTTTATTGGCGCCGGTTTAGGCGGTTTTATTGCCGCCTTATTGAGCGCCCTGACGCCGCTGACCGGCTATCAGCCTGACGCATCTTTATTTGCCCTTGCTGGCATGGCAGCGGTGGCGAGTTGTGTGATTGGCGCGCCTTTGGCGATGATTTTAATCAGCCTTGAACTGGGCCATGATTACAGCGCCACCACCGCTTTGGTGGTGACGATAGTCATTGCCAATCTGCTGTCATCGCGGCTTTATGCGCGCTCAACCCTAGAGCCGCAGCTATTGGCCAAAGGCATTGATTTGTCATTGGGGCGCGAAAGCCGCGCTTTACAAACCACTCTGGTTACGGAAATCATGTCGTCGGATTATCTGACCCTGCCAGCCAATAGTTCGGTTGGCAACGCGATTGCGGCGATGGCTGAGGCGCAATGTTCGGAGGCGCATTTAGTCGATGAAAATGGCCAATGGGCCGGCAAATTATGTCTCTTCCATTTGGTCAATCAAGACCCCAATGCTGCCTGTTTGATTTGGGTCGAGGAGTCGCCACTGATCTTGCAGGCCAATGAAAATGCTTTGGTGGCACAAAATGCCATGGCTGATTTTATCGGCGAGGGCGTGCCAGTGCTCGATGATGGTAAATTATGCGGCATTATTCATGAAGCTGACCTGTTTCGTCATGCCCGTATGGTCACCCGTTCTGTCTGGCAGCATGATCATGAAGATGCCCCCATTGACCTGCCGCGTAAAATCGGGCATTAGAGCTTTTCGCCAACGCTATATTTGTTTATAAGTTGCAAATGCCCTCGTGGTGGAATTGGTAGACGCGACGGATTCAAAATCCGTTGCCTTAACGGGCGTGTCAGTTCGAGTCTGACCGAGGGCACCATTCCTTTTGTTTTGGACCTATCGTCCTATGTGCCTATTGTCGCATGCATTGATGCCATTGTAGGCGCGTGGTATAAGCTCAAGATTGATCGGGTGAGCCGTTTGGAGAAGATTATGAAAAAACCTGGAAAAATTCGTCGTATTGCCACAGCAATCAGCAAATTGCTGAAAGACAAAGAAGATACAACGCAAGTTTTTGTGATTTTGGAAGCCTTGGCCGGCAAGTCTGTCGAGCGCTCATTCAAACGTTTTAAAAAATCGCCTCATGCGACAAAAATTCTATCTGCTGAAAAGCCCCTCATGTCTTACCTCAAAGACCGTGAATGGTTGGCCAGTCTGCCAGAAGGCAGTCTGGGGCAGGCTTATTATAAATTTACCGAAGTCGAGCAAATCACTGCCGATGGCCTGGTTGAAGCCAGCGAGCAGGGCCGCACGCTAGATATTGACTTGCCGCCGCAAGCGATTGTCTATACCGAGCGCCAGCGTGATGCGCATGATTTATGGCATGTGGTCACTGGCTATGGGCGTGACCCTCTGGGTGAGCTGGCCTTGTTGGCGGTTACTTGGCGCCAAACCGGCAATATCGGCTTTTTGCTGATTATTGGCGTCGGCTATCGGGTGATTGGTAAAGCTGCACCGGGGCTAAAAATTGGCCGCGTATTGCGCGAAGGGTTCCGTACGGGTGCCAAGGCACAATGGTTGCCAGCGGCAGATTGGGAAACGCTTTTGACGCGTCCGCTTTCAGAAGTTCGAGAGACATTGACTATGCCTGCCCCTGAACATTACCGCCAAACGGTGCAGAAAATACCGGAATTACAAACCCCCGGTTTTGTCGCAGCTGAATAGTTTACTTGCAATGAGCAGTATTATTTACGGCATCACCACTTGCGACACAGTTCGCAAGGCGCGCAAATGGCTCGAGGCCGAAGGCATTGAGGCACGGTTTCACGATTTACGCAAAGATGGCCTGGACGCTGAAACCCTCGAACATTGGTTGCACGCCCAGCCTATGGATGTGCTGTTCAACCGGCGCGGTACAAGCTGGCGCAAATTATCTGAGGCTGAAAAAGCCGATAGTGGCATAGCGCATTTGAAGGCATTAATTCTTGCTAATCCAACGCTTTTGAAGCGACCGATTATCGAACATAAGGGCCATATTGCGGTTGGCTTTACCGCCGCTGAGCAGGATATTTTACGCGGCTGAACGTTTGCGCACGTGGAATAATAATAAATCCATACCGCCCGGTCCGGCGCCTTTTTGGGTTTCTGTTTTCAGCAAATCATGGCCATTTTCAATGCAGAAATGCGGCACATCAATCACCGCCATTTTGTCAGTAGCGTGCAAAGTCACCTCGCTGGCCGACGCAAGTGCGCGCAAAGCTTTTTGCAGCCGCAGAACAGGTAAGGGGCAGGTCAAACCAGTGGCATCAATCAGCATGTTAGGCTTCGGATTTGGCTTGTGGGCGGGCTGTCGCATATTCTGCCATGCCAGCAAAAAGTGCCGCCGTATCGGGTTTTTCTGCGGCGCCAAATTCGTGGAATAATGTGGCGCAATTGACCACTACGCGTTCGCGGTCGCCCCAATCGTCAAACACGCCAAGCGCAATATCAAACGCTGCTTCTTTATAATTCATACCGGCTTCATATCGCCGACGCGCCTCATTGCGCAGGGTCACTAAATAGTGCCGCACTTCCTCAACGCCTTCTTTGGTGGTGATTGGCCCGTGCCCGGGAACAATTGTTTCCACATCCATGGCGATGATTTTATCGCAGGCATTAATCCAGTTTTGCACCGGCCCTTCCCAAATAATCGGATGGCCGCCAATGAATAGAATGTCACCTGTGTAAACAGTTTTGTCGGCTGGCACATGAACCAGCGTGTCGCCTTGCGTATGGGCTGGGCCGACATGAATGAGATGCACATTTTTGTCGCCGACTTTAATGTCGAGGTCGCCGTCAAATAAGGTATCGGGGATTTTTTGGTCGACCGATTTGAAATCAAATGGCCCAAAACAACTGGTCAGATATTTGCCCATATCGCCCAAATCTGGCGCGGCATCCAAGAACCCTTGCACCAATTCAGGTGGCTCGAGCAACATATGCTCAGCGGTGGCGCGATGGGCGATAATTTGCGCATCGGGACAGCAGCAATTGCCATTGCAATGATCACCATTGTGATGCGTGTTGATGACCTTATTGACGGTCTTGGCGGCTTTCTCAGCATCGGCATATGCGGCCAGCATGTCTTGCGTCAACGGCACGTCGAATAAGGTGTCAACCACCAGAGCTTGGTCAGCATCGACAATCAGTCCTGAATTTGACCAGCCCCAGCCGCCATCAGGTTGCAGCCATGCATAGGCGCCATTGCCAATTTGGTGTAGGCCTTTTTCATAGGCGAATTTTGGATGTGCAATGGTCATTGGCGTCTCCCTTTGGCTCAACTTTACCCAGAATCAAAACCTTTACATAGCTTTTTTCGCAGGTAAAATTCTTTCAGGGAGGACTTCACGTGACAGATTTTACATTAATTGATGCTTTACGCACCAAAGCCCAAGAGCGCGGCGACCATACGGCGCTGGTTTTTCAAGGTCGCGAGACCAGCTATCGCGATTTGGACGCGCGCGCCAGCCAAGTAGCGCAATCGCTGCTCAAGCAAGGCATTCAGCCACATGCGCGCATCGCCTTTATGGGCAAGAATTCTGATCGTTATTTTGAGTTGCTTCTCGGGGCGCAAAAAATTCGCGCCGTTGTGGTTGGCGTGAATTCGCGTCTCGCCGGACCAGAAGTGGCCTATGTATTGAATAATGCTGAGGCCGAAATGGTGTTTGTCGGTGAGGATTTTGTGCCACTCATCGAAAATATTATAGCCGATTGCACAACAGTGAAAAAAGTTGTGGCGATGAATGGCGGCCATGCAGCATGGGATGATTTCGAGCCATGGCGCAACGCCAGTGCCGCCGAAGACCCAATGATTCAAGGCGCCATTGATGATGATTTTATTCAGCTCTACACATCTGGTACCACTGGGCATCCCAAAGGCGTGCAATTGACCAATGGCAATATGCAAGACGCTTTGGTGCAAGTGCGTGCCGATTGGGGCGAGTGGCAAGCCGATGATCACGTCTTATTGTGCATGCCCCTATTCCATATTGCCGGCGTTAATGTCGGGCTGATTGGTTTGCACGCCGGCAGTAAAGTGACCATATTGCCAGATGTCGATCCGGCGGAAATTCTGCGCTTGATTGGCGAGGAAAAAATCTCCGTTCTGTTTATGGTGCCAGCGGTTATTCTGTTTGTGATGCAGCAGGAAGCTTTGGCGACGACTGATTTATCATCGGTGCGTCAGGTGATTTATGGCGCCTCCCCGATTGCCGAAGAATTATTGGTACAGGCCTCTGCTGCTTTCAAATGCGATTTCATGCAAGTCTATGGTCTTACCGAAACCACGGGTTGCGCCACCCATTTGCCGCCTGCCGACCATGATCCGGCGCGCGGTAAATTGCGCTCATGCGGCAAGCCCAATACCGGCGTCGATATTCGCATTGTCGATGAAAACGGCAAGGATGTGCCGCAGGGCGAGGTCGGCGAAATTATCATGCGCGCCAAGAGCAATATGAAAGGCTATTGGCATAATGATGCGGCCACGCAAGATGCCATTCGCGATGGCTATTTTTACACGGGCGATGCCGGTTTCCTTGATGATGAAGGCTATGTGTTCATCCATGACCGGGTGAAAGACATGATTGTTTCGGGGGGCGAAAACGTCTATCCGGCGGAAGTCGAGAATGCGCTTTTCGCCCATCCGCAAATCGCTGATGTCGCAGTGATTGGCGTGCCAGACGAGCGCTGGGGCGAAGCGGTGAAGGCCTGCGTTGTGTTAGAGACGGGGGCTGATGTGCAAGCACAAGATATTATTGATTGGGCGCGCGAGCGTATCGCTGGCTATAAATTGCCCAAGTCGGTCGATTTTATTGACGCATTGCCGCGCAATCCATCGGGTAAAATTTTGCGCCGCGAATTGCGCGAGCCTTATTGGGAAGGTCACGAGCGCCGCGTTGGCTAGGGTTTGGTAGCTATTGTCAAACAAGCAGAAACTTGGTCGCATTGGCGTTGTTTTTCGTCTTCCGACCAAGCAAGTTGTTTGGCCATATAATCGGCGATTATGGCAATTTTTGCGGCTGAGATTTCTCCGGTTTGGCCATGGACTAATCGACGCAAAATCACATCCTCAAGGGTCTGCGCCATTTCGTGGTGAACGGCGAAACTGACGCATGCCGCCAGTAGCGGGTCTTTCAGCTTGCTCAGCCCCACCGGTTTTTGCGCCATGAGTTCGGGCAATAACCGGCCATATAGGCGCGCGAGGCCGTCTAAGGTTTCGGTTTTCACCTGCGGGTAATTGGCCCGCATTTGATCCATAAAATCGGCTAAATCTTGGCGCGGTGCGCAGGCCAATAATGTGTCGCTGGTGCGGCAAGTGCTGTCGCCAAAGCCCAAACGGGCGCTCACCAAATCGACAATCTCTTCGGCCAAGCGGCGGCTGGTTGTCCATTTGCCACCTAATGCCGAGAATAATCCGGCCGGTCCGCCTTGGTTTTCGTGGTCAACAATTTCACTGCCGCGACTGAGCCCATAAGTGCCTTTATCGGGTGTTGCTGGATCGGCAACCAGCGGGCGCAGACCGGCATAGGCATAATCAATATCTTTCACCGTCAGCTCAAGTCCTGGCAGGGCTTGATTGGCTTTGCTCAGCAATTGTTCAATATCAGTGAAATCTGGCGCCACTTTATCCGGGTCGCCGTCGTAAAATGTGTCGGTGGTGGCAAACAGGCTTTTGCCTTGCCACGGTAGGACGAATAAATGTTCATCGCCAATCGGTACGGTGAGGGCGGTGCCACGGGTTACGTCGCGGGTTAAAAAATGAATGCCTTTGGAGCGCATGAGTTTTTTCGGCGGTGGCGCATCAAGCGCATTTTGCATAACCATATCGGCCCATGGGCCCGCCGCATTGACCACGCAATCGGCGCTTATATTGGCTGATTGTCCGGTCAGTTTATCGCTTACGCGAACCCCCATAATGCGCCCTTGCTCAGCGATAAATTCACTGGCTTCAACATAGTTAATCACCTGCGCGCCAGCTTCATGGGCGGTGCGCAATATGGCCAGACATAGGCGCTCAGGCGACAGCATTTGCGCATCGTGATAAATCATACTGCCGGTCAAATTCTGGCGTTGCAAATGTGGCATCAAACCCAAGGTTTGCGCGACATTGAGCGAGCGATAACCAGGCATGCGTTGCATTGCATCCATGCCGAAATTGCGCCCGAAAGCCAAGAAGTCATAGGCCAAAAGCCCAAGCCGGATGATGAATTTGCTCTGCATACGGGCTTTATAAGTGGGCAGAAGAAACGGCAAAGGGCGGACAAGATGTTTGGCAACACGTTGCCAGACCCGCCGCTCGCGCAGACCTTCGCGTACTAAGCCAATTTCGCCATTGACCAAATAGCGTAAACCACCATGCATGAGTTTCGACGAAGCGGCAGAAGTCGCGCCAGAAAAATCGCCTTTTTCTACCAAGCCGACACGCAAGCCACGCAGGCTGGCATCAAGTGCAATTGAGGCTCCTGTTGCGCCGCCGCCAATGACCAACACGTCAAAATGCGTCTGTGACAGGGATGCGAAATCTCTTTGCATGGGGTGAAGCATAAACCAACCTATGGGCGGCCAACCGGCCCGCTTGTTACGTGAATTGCCGCAGTATAGACTAAGTTTCACATTTTGGGGGGAGAGAAAATGCCACAAGTTTTAGTCAATGACATCAGCCTTTATTACGAACATCGCAAGCCATCAAAGCCGAGTGGTGCGTCGCCGCTGATTTTCATTCGTGGGCTTGGCACACAGCTTATTCAGTGGCCGGAAGCGTTTCTCAATTATTTTCTCGACCTGGGATTAGAGCTCATTTTATTCGACAATCGCGACGTTGGCTTGAGCCAAAAACTGGATGCGGCGGGGGTGCCAGATATTGGCGCTTTAATGGCCGGTGCCAGTTCGGGGGCGATGTTTCCTGTGCCCTATACGATTGCCGATATGGCGCAAGATGTGATTGGCTTGATGGATGCGCTGGCCATTGATAAAGCCAATATATTTGGCATGTCTTTGGGCGGCATGGTGGCCCAGCATTTGGCGTTTTCCCATGGCACGCGTATGGCGCATGTGATTTGCGTCATGTCGTCGTCAGGTAATCCAGATTTGCCACCGCCCGATGCCGGTGCTTTGGCGCCGAGCGGGGCTGAAGATGAAGCAGACTTAATTGATGAGCTAACCGTCAGCCTTGGACAATTTATGAGCCCGGGGTTTCCGACGCCAGAGGCTGACCGGCGCGCCTTGGCGCAGAAAATTATTGCCCGCAATTATCATCCGCAAGGGGTAATTCGGCAAATGGCGGCAGCCTTGGCCGATGGCAGTCGGGTAGAACGGCTGAAAACTATTGACGTGCCTTTCATGGTCATTCATGGCGATAGCGACGCGTTATTGCAGCCAGTTTGTGGCCAAGATATTGCCAAACATGTGCCCCATGCCTCATGGCATTTGGTGGCTGGCATGGGCCATGATATTGGCCCCGGATTGGAAAATGTCATTGGGCCGGAAATCGCCAAATTCTTAAGCCTCGCTTGACAATCGGCGGGCTAAATTGTGATATGCGCGTCACATCATAGATGATGCAAATTCAGGGGAGCAAGAAATGTCTGTATGTATCGTTGGCTGGGGCCACACAAAATTCGGTAAATTAGAAGATCAAGGTTTGGAAGATTTGCTGGTGTCAGCGGCTAATGAAGCAATGGCTGATGCTGGTGTCGGGCCAGAAGATATTGACGCGATTTATGTCGCCACATTTAACGCTGGCATGTCGGAGCAGGATTTCATTTCGTCCATGGCTTTACAAGTCAGTGACGCTTTCCGTTTCACCCCATCGACGCGGGTTGAAAATGCCTGTGGCTCGGGGTCAGCGGCGGTTTTTCAGGCGGCTAATTTAATCGAAGCCGGTCGCGCCCGTCGGGTGTTGGCCATTGGCGTTGAAAAAATGACGCATTTATCGAGCGCCGATGTTGGTCGCTGTTTGTCGCGCGCCAGCTATATGCCAGAAGAAGGCGATCAAGGTCTGACTTTTCCGGGTATTTTCGGCGTTGTCGCCGGTAAATATTTCCAAAAATATGGCGATCAAAGCGATGCTCTGGCGCAGATTGCGGCAAAAAACCATAAAAATGGTTCGGTTAATCCTTTGGCGCATATGCAAAAAGATTTTGGCTTTGATTTCTGCCGTGCCGAATCTGAGAAAAACCCGATTGTTGCCGGCCCATTGAAGCGCACAGATTGTTCAATGATTTCAGACGGCGCCGCCGCCATTATTTTGTGCGATGAAGAAACCGCGCAAGACCATGATAAGGCGATTGCTTTCCGCGCCCGCCAACAGGCCAATGACTTTTTGCCAATGAGCAAACGCGATGTCACTGCCTTTGACGGCCCGGCCACGGCTTGGCGCAATGGTTTGGCTGAAGCCGGTGTGACGCTGAATGATTTGAGTTTGGTTGAAACCCACGATTGTTTCACCATTGCCGAGCTCATCCAATATGAAGCCATGGGGCTTGCCGAAGCTGGCAAGGGCGCCAATGTGCTGGCCGATGGGACGGTTTATAAAGATGGCAAATTGCCAGTAAACCCATCTGGTGGTTTGAAGGCCAAGGGTCATCCGGTGGGGGCCACAGGGGTTTCCATGCATGTAATGGCGTCGCGTCAGTTGATGAATGATGCGGGCGAAATGCAGGTGAAAGACGCCAAATTGGCTGGTATTTTCAACATGGGCGGCGCCGCCGTGGCCAATTATTTGTCAATTCTTGAGCGAGTGAAATAAGCCAGGCTCAGCGGTTAAAAATAGCTCGTACAAACACAAAGAGCGCGGCATGCCGCGCTCTTTTTTGGTGCAGTGGAATTTTATTTTGACGCTTGTTTCAAATAAGCAATGACGTCATGGCGCTGTGAATCTTTGCGCAAACCGGCAAAAGCCATACGCGTGCCTTTTACGGCTTTGCGCGGATTGGCCAAATAAGCGTCCAGCGTTGCCTCGTCCCAAACTTTCGCGGTTTCAGCAAAGGCAATCATGCCTTTGGAATAGCTATAATCTGTCAGGGCGGCGATTTCGCGACCAATGATATTGTTTAATTGCGGGCCAACGAGATTTTTGGCGTCCGCACCCACACGGTGGCACGATACGCATTTTTTGAAAACTTTGGCGCCTTTTTCGGCGTCGCCATCAGGATAGGGCGCTGCAAATGCGAGGCACGGGGCTAACATGAGGGCGGCAAGGGTCAACGTCTTTTTCATCATTCTCTCTTCCATTAATTTCATATCCGTAAGTAAATCGTTTGGCGGCGCCTGCCAAGCGCTATGCTGTCGCAGCTTTGCCAGCCTATGGCACCAGCCATTGCAATTTGGTTCCACCATTTTGAAAATCAAATAAGGCGCGGCGGTGGCCTTTGGCGGCCAAATAAAGCCATTCTATGGCCTGTATATCGGCGCCAATTGGTACGAAAAAGTCGCGGCCATCATCGGTGGCGGCGGCATCAAAGGTGACGTCATGGGGCGCTTGCAACGCTGTGCCGGGCCCTTGAGTGACTTGATAGCATTCGCGGCTCATCGGGCGGGTGGCGGCCCAAGCGGCTTCCAGCTCATCGCCCGATAGGGGCTGCAAGCGGACGGTTAACCGTAATTGAATTTTCGCCTGCGCATCATAAAAATGCATGGCGGCATTGGGGTTTTGCGCCAATTGCGCGACTTTCGATGAGCGCGTATCCGTGTGAAAACGCAAACGACGCGCCTCCGGATCACAGGCGCGCAGCACAATGGTACGCATATGCGGCTGGCCATGGGCATCAACCGTGGCAACTGTGGGGGTGTGAAATTGCGCGCGCGCGTCTTTCACGCCGCGGCTCAACATCAACCAAGCATAGGCGCAACTGTCTTCTAGGCTGTCATAGCACGATAAAAGCGGTGGCCCGCGACGTTGCTTATCAGGCTTTTGATCAAATGGAACATCACTCATAACCCACATATAGCCCGCTGGCGCTTGTTGTCTAGGGGGTGGCTGGTGATCCCGGGTGGATTCGAACCACCGGCCCCCAAATTAGGAATCTGGTGCTCTATCCAACTGAGCTACGGGACCAGCCTGCCGACAGCCTAGCGCAAAAACCACAATCATTGAAGTTACAGGCGTGACATTTTGCCATGCAGCAAAGTGCCAAAAGGCTAGCGCGCTGTGGTGCAACTGGGTAAGCTGAAAAGCTAATTGACGGGAGAGCGACATGACAGCTGTGGATCAAAAACAACTGCAAGAATTTAAGCAGCAAGCGGAAGCTTGGTTTGCCGAGAATACGCCGCGCGAGGTAGATTTCATGCTGCCTTTGACCTTTATGGAGGTTGGCACGGATCAGCAATTTGAATTTTTGCGGGCGTGGCAAAATAAGGTTTATGAGGCTGGCTATTTGGGCGCCCATTGGCCGAAAGAATTTGGCGGCGGCGGCCTTGATCGGGCCTTCCAAGATGTGGCAACCAAAGCCATGGCGGCTGAGCGCACACCGATTATGCTCAATGCTATTGGCTTGAACTGGACGGGCCCATTGTTGCTCGACCGCGGATCAGAAGAAGAAAAGAAAAAATATATTAAAGGTATTTTGTCGGCTGAAGAAATTTGGTGCCAAGGGTTTTCTGAGCCTGACCATGGCTCTGACCTCGGCAATGCGCAAACCCGCGCCGTGCGCGAGGGTGATGAATATGTCATCAATGGTTCAAAAATTTGGACGACGCAGGGCAATTATGCCGATTATATGATTTTGCTGGCCCGCACCAATCCGCAAGCGGAAAGCAAATATAAAGGTTTGAGCTTTTTCCTATCGCCGATGAAAGGCCAAGGCATTGAGACCGTGCCGATTCGCAAATTGACCGGCGAATATGGCTTTACCCAAACATTTTTTGACAATGCGCGCATTCCCGCTTCTTGCTTAATGGGGCAAGAGGGCGAGGGCTGGCTGATTGCCATGCAAACATTGGAATATGAGCGCGGCGCGCGTTCAGGTCAGGCTGGCGGTCATGTGATGATGTCGGCCGACCCAGCCGATATTCTGGAATTGGCGCGCCATGCGCAAATCAATGGTAAACCTGCCATTGAGGATCCGGCCATTCGCGAGGAATTAGTGGCGCTGATGACCGAAGCCCGCGCTTTGGGCTTGAACAGCCGCCGCGATAAAATTCAACCTTTGGCGCAAGACCGGCCAATGTCGCTGGCCTTGGGAAGCAAGCTGGCCAGCACCGATTTTTATCAGCGTCTGAATGCCTTTGCCATTGCCATGCAGGGCACACGCGCGGCTTATTATGTCGGCGATCCGCAAGCCCATGACAATGGCGTTTGGCAGCGTGGCTATTTGAATAGTTTCTCGGCCACTATTGGCGGTGGCACGTCGCAAATTCAGCGCAATATTATTGGCGAGCATGTTTTGGGCCTGCCGAAAGGCTAAGGTTCACTGGCGCCAGAGGAGAGACATATGTCAGCTTTAATTAATGCGGGCCTGACCCCAAGCATTGGACTGAGTGAAGAACAAGCGCAATTGATTGATATTGCGCAAAATTTCTGTCGCGATAAATCGCCCATAGATCAAGTACGCAAGCTGCTTGATGACGACACAGGATTCGACCCAGCGGTTTGGCACGAGATTGCCGAACTGGGTTGGTTGGGCATTGGTGTGCCGGAAGAATTTGGCGGCATAGGGCTTGGGCTTGGCGAGCTGGTGCCGATTGTCGAGCAAATGGGGCGCCATTTAATGGCTCTGCCATTTGTGTCCACTATTGTTGCGGCGCAAGCTATTTTGCACTCGGGCACCAGCCAACAGCAGCAAAAATATCTGCCAGCTTTGGCCAGTGGCACGGCGGCAAGTTTGGCGCTATGCGAAGAAAACGCTGATTGGGATTTGGAAAACATTAGTTGTACGGCAAGCCAGACCGATCAGGGGCTGGTTTTGTCGGGGCGTAAATTTTTGGTTACCGATGCGCACCAAGCTGAGCTGTTTATTGTCTCGGTTCGTTATGATGACAAGCCAGCTTTGGTCATTGTGCCGCGCGCGGCCTTGGCCGAAGGGGCGATGAGCCGTGAGAAAATCATTGATGATACACGCCGCTCCTATGCGCTTGATTTGAACGGTGTTTGCGTTGACGCCGATAGTTTGATGGAACAGGCAAAAGCGGCGGAAACGCTGGCTTATATTGAATTGGCCAGCTCATTACTGTTAGCGGCCGAAATGGTTGGTGGCGCCTATAATGTCATTGATTACACGCTGGATTATCTCAAAACCCGTAAGCAATTCGGCAAGCTAATCGGCAGTTATCAGTCATTGAAACACACTATGGTCGATGCCCATATGGGCTATGAGCGGGCTCGTTCGCATTTATACAGCGCCGCTTATCTTTTTGATCAGCAAGGCGAGGGCGAAGTGGCCGTGCGCATGGCCAAGGCGGAAGCCAATGAAGCGTTTTCTTTTGCGGCTGACCGCGCCATTCAGTTCCATGGTGGGTTTGGTTTTACTTATGATTGCGACGCACAATTATACCGCCGTCGTGCCATATGGTGTTCGGCCCTGCACGGAGATGCCCGCTATCACCGCCGCAAATTAGCCGATTTAATGTTATAAACGATTTGCTGTGGCGCACGGCTCTTGAAAAAATCCATGGCTTCAACGACAATAAAGCCAAAAGGAGAATAGCTGTGCCCGCTTTGAGCTTTATCGATATGAAACAAGGACGCGCGCCCTTGAAAGGCGCGCAAGCCTGGCTGGTCGGCTGTTTTCTGCTGCTGTTCTTAACCGCTTGTGGCGCGCCGCAGATTGATCCGCAAGAAGAAGTAAAAATTGGGGCGCGATTGCACCCCAAAATCATTGAAGAATATGGCGGCGTTTACGATGATGCGCGGGTCAAAGCCTATGTCGAAACTGTGATGCAACGCATCGCTAACGCCTCTGACAATCCGAACCAAGCTTATCGCATTACGGTTTTAGACACGCCCATCGTTAATGCTTTCGCCCTGCCGGGCGGTTATACTTATGTCACTCGCGGACTATTGGCGCTGGCCAATAATGAAGCCGAATTGGCCGGCGTTATCGGCCATGAAATTGCCCATGTAACGGCGCGTCATAGCGCCAAACGCCAGTCGACGGCGCAGGGGGCAGCCGTATTGGCGACCGTGCTTGGTGCTGTGGTCAGTTCGGCCAGCGGCATTAATGCGGGTTTGACCAGTGATTTAATTAATTTGGGCGGTGGCGCTTTATTGGCTGGTTATAGTCGCGAGCAAGAATATGAGGCGGATAATTTGGGCATTGCGGCTTTGGCGCGGGCCGGATATGAGCCACATGCACAGGCTGATTTTTTAGAATCGCTTGGCCGATATGCTGCCTATCAATCTGGCAGTGGCGTGAAAAGTTCGACCGGCTGGTTCGACAGTCACCCGAACACCAGTGAGCGTGTCGACAAAGCCAATGAAAAAGCCGAGGCCAAAAAATTGCCGACCAGCACGCAAATTGATGCGGCTAGATATTTATCGGTGATTGATGGCTTGCTGTATGGCGACGGGGTTGAGCAGGGCGTGGTCAATGGCCGCCGTTTTGCCCATCCCGATTTGCGCCTTTCCTTCAAAGTGCCGCCAGGCTTTGAAATCACCAATGCACCAGACAAAGTAACGGCGGAACATAAAGTCGGTGTAAAAATTATTTTTGATGTGGCGCCGATTCCCAAGGGGCTGGGTCTGGCAGAATATGTCGCTGATGTTTGGGGCCCAACCGGACATATTGGCCGCGTCCAGAAAACCACCATCAACCGCCGCGACGCCGCCATGGGCAAAGTTAGAACCAAGGAAGGCGTGGCCCATTTATTGGCCATTGACTATGAAGAGGGCAAGGTTTTCCGATTTGGCGTGATTGCTCCTTCTGGACAGCAAAGCAACGCTGAAAGCGCCTTTGCCAGTTTGCGCCAGAATATTAATTTCCTGAGTGAAGCAGCGGCCAATGCCATTAAGCCATTGCGCATATCGGTGTTTACCGTCCAGAGCGGAGACAATATTTCCAGCCTCAGCCGATTAATGGCAGACGGCGGTGCCAATAAGCAATCACTGTTCATGGTGCTCAACGGCCTAAAAGATGGCGATGTTATTGAACCAGGTCAGCGGCTTAAACTGATTTCCAATTAATTAAATCAGACCGGCGTGTTGCGGGTCGCCATTGGTTTTCTCCAGCAGAATATTTTTCAATTTGCCGAGCGCCTCGTGTTCGATTTGGCGCACACGCTCTTTGGAGATACCCAATTCATCACCAAGCCGTTCTAAGGTCACGGTTTCCTCGGTTAAGCGGCGCGAACGGATAATAATCAGCTCACGCGGGTTGAGGTTTTCCAATGCATCGCTGATCCAGTTTTTACGCTGGTGCGTGTCCAATTTTTCGCCGACTTCATCGTCCGGCAAGGCACGGTCGCAGACCAAAAGATCCTGCCATTCGCTAACATTACCGTCGCCGGATTTGTCTGAAATGGTGGCATTTAACGAGCGGTCATTGCCTTCCATACGGCCCTCCATACGCTCGACATCCTCGACCCGCACACCCAATTCACGGGCCACATAATCGCGGCTTTCATGGGTCATATTGCTGCCAATATCGTTAATTTTGGCACGCAAACGGCGCATGTTGAAAAATAAAGACTTTTGCGCTGCCGTCGTGCCGGTTCGCACAATTGACCAATTACGCAGAACATAATCTTGAATGGCTGAGCGGATCCACCAACCTGCATAGGTCGAAAAACGGACTTCGCGGTCAGCGTCAAAGCGATTAGCTGCTTGCATGAGGCCGATATTGCCTTCTTGAATTAAGTCGGCCATTGGCAGGCCGTAATTGCGGAACTTGCTGGCCAGCGCCACCACCAAACGCATGTGTGCGCTGGTTAATTCGTGAAGCGCTTTTTCATCCTGAGTTTCGGCCCATTTACGCGCCAAAATTTGTTCGTGTTCGAGTTCCAAAAGCGGCAGTTGCATCGCTTTTTTAATAAAGCGGCGGGTCGATTGAACAGTTTCTTGTGTGTCTAAATGAGCCATATGTATATCTCCTATAAAGAGATACGTCGGCGTGGCCCGTTTGGTTCACATTTATTTCAGAAAATTTCCTAGGCACCATCTGTATCCGGCTGACGACGTGCGCCACCGGTGGTTTTGGCAAGAATGGCCTCTAATTCGACAATCGCCTCATCCTCAGTCACTTTATCAATCGTCGCCACTTCGCGCGCCATGCGCTCAAGCGCGCGCTCATAAAGCTGGCGTTCGGAATAAGACTGCTCGGGCTGATTTTCATTGCGAAACAGATCGCGGACAACTTCTGAAATGGCAATTAAATCGCCTGAGTTGATTTTTGCTTCATATTCCTGCGCCCGACGGCTCCACATGGTGCGTTTAACGCGAGCCCGTCCTTTAAGAGTTTTCATTGCGCCTTCTAAGATGCTCGGATCGGCCAGCTTACGCATGCCAATTTGCACGGCTTTATCGAGAGGCACGCGCAATACCATTTTCTCTTTTTCAAAATTAACGACAAACATTTCCAAAGACATGCCAGCCACTTCTTGGGTAACGATTTCGGTTACCTGACCGACACCATGTGCCGGATAGACAACATATTCAGCAACTTTGAAGCCCTGAGCCGAACGCCGCACGACTTCCTTAGCGGCAGGTTTCTTCGTAGCAGGTTTTTTTGCAACAGGCTTTTGGGCAGTTGTTTTCTTCTCAACCGGCTTTTTCGCTGCTGGTTTTTTCGCTGCGGCGGGCTTTTTAGCGGCTGGTCGCTTTGCTGCCGTTGTTTTTGGTGCTGTGGTTTTCTTTTCTGTTGGTTTCTTGCTGGCAGGTTTTTTGGCCGCAGGTTTTGCGGCAACTTTGCGCGTGGTCGCCATAATGAGCTCTCCGAGACGGTTTTGCCGTCAAAAATAGTTTAAGGCGTGACGCCGTTAACAGATAAAGTGTGTATCACAAAAATCAGCAATTTTCAATTGTCGCGAAAAGTCAGATTAGTCGCCTTCGCCTTCTTCGGCAGAAAAATGCTCTTCGTATTTATTTTCCTTACCGAGGAAGTCATCGGCATCAGCCGGCGCGTCCTTTTTAATCGTGATATTGGGCCAGATATCGGCATATTTTGTGTTCAGGTCGAGCCATTTTTCAAGCCCCGGTTCTGTATCGGCTTTAATCGCTTCGGCCGGGCACTCTGGTTCGCAGACGCCGCAATCAATGCATTCATCGGGATGAATGACCAACATATTCTCGCCCTCATAGAAACAATCAACTGGGCAGACTTCAACACAGTCTGTGTATTTACATTTAATGCAGGCGTCGGTCACAATATATGTCATTGAAAAATCCTAATCTTAGTCTTGTTGCGCGGCTAGAGCAGTTTCAGCCGCTTTGCGCGCTGCCCCTGCGTCTTGGTCGCTCACATGTATAAGCCCTGCCACGCGGCGGAGCAAGTTGGCTTCATAATCATCAACCACGCCATCGCTGAGCACAATCTGCCAGAGCAATTGCATCAACATTTGTTTGTGGCTTTCGTCGAAATTGGTATTAATCAATTGGGTGAATTGAAACAAGTCATTGGCCGCATCAATGGCAGCATGGGCTTGTTCCAGCAATTCTTGTGCCTCGGTTTCACTGAGGCCAAAATAAGGGCCGATAAGGCGTTTCAAGAGCGCTGCTTCACCGTCATCAATATGCCCGTCAATTTGCGCCGCCCGCACCAATAAGGCAGCGGCCGCCACATGTAGGCGATCAGCCGCTTCAGGGGCGCTGGTGCTGGTCACGGGGCTGTTAAAAAGTTTTTTCAATCTATCAAGCATGAGCATGCTTTTAGCTTGTTATGGCGCGTCTTACAATTGCTTAGAGAAAATTAGTCGCCATCGACGCTTTTGTCGATAAAGGCGGTTATTTGTCGGCGTTGCTTTTTGGTTGGTCGACCACTGCCACTTGGTCGAAAAGCAATTTTTTCCTCGGCTGTTTTGGGGCGTGGCGGGTCACGGTCAATATACAGAGTTTGGGCTTCGGGTGCAGGCCCGCGTCGGCTGCTGAGAGCCACCACTTCAATGGTGCGAATATGGTCGTTCAAGCCGAACACTAAGACATCGCCAACCCTCAATTGCGCGCTGGCGCGGGTTTGCTTGGTGGCGTTAATGCGCAAGTTGCCATTGCCAACAAACCGCGTGGCAAGGGTGCGGGTTTTGAAAAACCGCGCGTGCCATAACCATTTATCGGCCCGCATGGGGGCTGAGGTGGTAGGCGGAGATTGTTGCGTCATTGCTTATCCGTCAGATTTTTTATTGTCCGTGGCCCCCAAAGACAGCGATTGCAAAATCGCAAATGGTGAATTCGGATCCGCTTTTTTTTGTCGTTTTGGCGGTGGTGTGGCGGCCTTATTTTGATTGCCAGGCTTTTTGCCGCCAGCTTGAGCTGGTTTTTTACCCTTGGCCTTATGGGCGCGCCGCGGCGGTTTGGGGCGCCAAAAAATTTGCGCAATCGCCGGTTTATCGTCCGTCGCATCGCTGTCTGGCGCAGCTTCTGCTACTAGTTCCGCTTCTGGCGCAGGCGTTACCTCATGAGACTGATAACCCAACGCCGTAAGAATTTCTGACAGATCTGCCGCGCCGCAACCCATGATCGACATCATCTGTTCATTGGCCTGAAACCCTTGGCGGGCTTTATCTGCCTCCAAAAGCGGGCGAATTAAATCGGCGAGGCGCTCAAGCATATCAAGGCGAATGGCGCGGCTTTCGGTTGTGTAAAATCCGGTGGCGCGATAGATGCGAGGCGGTAAAATTTGACGCGGCACGGATGTTAGACCAGGGCCAGGCAGAGCGTGTAACAGCGATTGCAAAGCCTCGTTTTGCCGATCGCCTTTTTGTTCTTCAATGAGGGCAATAAGCGCCAAAAGCCGAGCCGGCGCCGGTTTCAAAAGGGCTGGCAGAAAAACATTATAGGCGCCAAAGCGGACACCCAATTTACGCAATTGGCCGCGCATCGGCTGGTCGAGGCGGCCGAGAAGGTCGCTGATGTCAGGCCGCGCAATATTGCCCTTATGCTCAACCAATTGAAACGCCAAGCCACGGGCGAGGCCGTCGGGGTCTTTGGCGTCATGCAAGGCAAAGAGCGGTGCCAAATCGCTGGCAAATTTAGCCCGCAACCATTGGGTCAACCGAGTTTCGGCCGATTGCCGTGCTTCACCATTCAGCGCCTCATCAGCCAAGAGGCGGGCTTGCGGCAATAAATAGGCCAGATTGGCCGTGTCGCTGTCATCGAGCGGCAAATGCAGCTGCGCGACCACGGCTTGTTGCCAGATAATTTCACCAATTTCGGACAGCTCAAAGGCATCATCAGCGGCACTAGCTAATTCTTGGGCGCGAGCACGAAGAGCCTGACTGGCAGCTTTTTCAACCGCCGCCCGCGCCGTGCCAGCTGGGGCCCCCTGTAAACGCGGGTCTCGTTCGATCCGTAAGCCATTTATTCGCCCCATATACTCTTCCGCCACTAAAATATCTCCATTGTCTTCAATCACTGCTGACACATCCTCCCGCCCCTGTAGGCGTTTCATTAATGCCGAGGCTTTGCGGTCAACAAACTGCCCCATTAATTTAACATGTAGCGCGTCTGATAGCCGGTCTTCAACCGCACGACTTAATTCTTGAAAATGCACTGGGTCTTCCAGCCAATGCGTGCGTTGGGCAATATAGGTCCAACTGCGGATATGTGACAGCCGCATGGATAATGTGTCCAAATCGCCGTCGCTGCGGTCGCATCGTTCAATACGCTCGGCCAACCAATGTTCGGGCACGACGGTATCGCGGCGTAAGAAGCCGAATATTTCGCCGATTAATGAACTATGTTCGCCAATGGTGGTTTTGCGGAAGTCTGGAATTTGCGCCACTTCCCATAATTGCCTTACACCGGCTTCATCATAGGCCAGATCGCACGTCGTCGGGTCACGGCTCAACAGGCTCAGCGCCTGCATATCGGCGGCAATTGGTGCACGAATCAGACCATCGCGCGGCACCGGCCGGTCGAGGCTGGCCAGCAGCTCGGTGATTGAGGCGAAATCAAGGTTGGGATTGCGCCACATCAGCCCTTTCACCGGCTCGAATTCATGGTTTTCAATTTGCTCGACCAGCGCATCATCTAAAAGGTCCAAGTCGCCGGTTACACCAAAAGTGCCATCTGACTTATGGCGGCCGGCGCGTCCCGCTATTTGCGCCAATTCGGCGGGCGATAATTCGCGGTGATGGCGGCCATCGAATTTGCGCCGCTGAGCAAAGGCGACATGATCGACATCCATATTTAGCCCCATGCCAATGGCATCTGTGGCAACTAAAAAATCGACCTCGCCGGACTGGTACATGGCCACTTGTGCATTGCGCGTGCGCGGGCTCAAGCCCCCCATAACCACGGCTGCTCCGCCGCGTTGTTGGCGCATGATTTCAGCAATTGCATATACATTATCGGCTGAAAACGCCGTCACCGCACTGCGCCGCGGCAGGCGAGAGAGCTTTTGCGAACCGGCAAAGCTGAGGCGTGAAAAACGCTCGCGACTCTCAATCGTCACCTTATCAAGCAGGCGCGATAAAATAGGGGCCATGGTGCCGGCCCCCAAAAGCATGGTCTCGGCGGTGCCGCGCGCGTGCAAAATGCGATCGGTGAAAACATGGCCGCGCTCCGGGTCGGCCGCCAATTGGCATTCATCAATGGCAACAAATTCAACTTGGCGGCTGATTGGCATGGCTTCGGTCGTGCAAATGAAATAGCGCGCATTCGGCGGAAGAATTTTTTCTTCACCAGTAATCAGGGCGACGTCTGCCCGATGAATATGACCGAAGTGACCAGCCAAACAACGGTCGTAAACCTCGCGCGCTAAAAGCCGCAATGGCAGGCCAATCATGCCCGATTGATGGGCCAACATACGCTCTAAGGCCAAATGGGTTTTACCCGTATTGGTCGGCCCGAGGATAATTCTTAAAGAAGGAGAAAAACCGGTTTTTGACATGACCTTAACATGGCCAGTTGGGGCACATTAGGCAAGTGGCGTTTCACCAGCGCGGCGAATCGCTAGGTTTCGAATCGCAATAATTCTGGGTTTGATGACGGGAATCAGCAATTTATGAAACATTTATAGAACATTATGAAACATTTATAGAACATAATGTGTCCGAATCGCTGACATAGTAGCCCTTCATGCTTCGTTCACGACTAAATATTGTGTCTGTGAACAGGCCAAAAAAGCCCTAGAAACATAAATTTTGCGAAAAAGATTGCCAAATGTCTCGCAGCTAGCCATTATTTTTGCCGATAGGGAGAGTTTTATGGATTTCGATATTCCGCAGGATATTCAGACTTATTTGGCCGAGCTTGATAAGTTTATTGAAGAACAAATTTTACCGCTGCAAATGCAGGATGATAATAACCGGTTTTTCGACCATCGTCGCGAACATGCGCGTACCGATTGGGACAATGACGGTCAACCACGTCCGGAATGGGAAGAATTGTTGCGCGAAATGCGCCGACGAGCTGATGCGGCGGGCCATTTGCGATTTGGTCTACCAAAAGAATATGGCGGGCAGGATGGGTCAAATTTGGCAATGGCCGTTATCCGCGAACATTTTGCTGCCAAGGGATTGGGGCTGCACAATGATTTGCAAAATGAAAGTTCGATTGTCGGCAATTTCCCGCAAATTCTCATGTTCCGCGATTTTGGCACGGATGACCAAAAAGATGAATTCATCAATGGCATGCTGGCCGGCACTCATCGGGTTGCCTTTGGCCTCACTGAACCTGATCACGGGTCAGATGCGACTTGGATGGAAACCCGCGCTGTGCCGGAAACCCGGGACGGCGTCGATGGTTGGTTGATTAATGGGCAAAAAATGTGGACCACCGGCATGCACGTTGCCAATTATGCGATGATTTTTGCCCGCACTTCTGGTGACGACGGGGCAGCGAAAGGCATTAGCTGTCTATTGGTGCCAAGTGCAACGCCGGGCTTTGAAGTTGAAGAATATTTATGGACTTTCAACATGCCAACCGATCATCCACGGATTTCTCTGACAAATGTCTGGGTGCCCAATAGTGCGATGTTTGGCCCAGCCGAAAATGGCTTGATGTTGGCGCAGCATTTCGTCCATGAAAACCGTATCCGCCAAGCCGCTTCTGGCGTTGGCGCAGCGCAATATTGCATCAATGAGAGCGTCGCCTATGCCAAGCAGCGCAAGCCTTTTGGCAAGCCTCTGGCGGTTAATCAGGCGATTCAGTTTCCGCTGACCGAATTGCACACAGAATGCGAAATGATCCGCAATCTGGTTTATAAAACAGCGGCGCAAATGGATAAAATGTCGAAACCAGATGTCGCCATTCATTTGTCTGATAAAGTTTCTATGTGTAATTACCGCGCCAATCGTCTGGTCTGTAATGCGGCTGATCAAGCCATGCAAGTGCATGGTGGTTTGGGCTATTCGCGGCATAAACCATTTGAACATATTTACCGCCATCACCGACGTTATCGGATTACCGAAGGGTCGGAAGAAATTCAAATTCGCAAAGTTGCGGGAACCTTATTTGGCTTCCTTGGCCCCAATAAATAGGCGCCGCCATGTCTATTCCTGAGGGCTGGGAGCTGCTCGATATTGGCAAGCGTCTGGGCAATGATAAGCCAGATTTCATGAGCCATATTGGGCCGCTTTACACGCGCGACAATGGCGATATGCCGCAAATCGGCTTTGAGGTATTGCCGCATATGTGCAATCCGATGGGCATTTGCCACGGCGGCATGATGATGACGATTATGGATACCGGACTAGCCTTTATTTTGCACGCCGCCCTTGATGGCGCGCAATTTACCCCGTCAGTGAGTTTTAATTTCGACTTTTTGGCACCGGGTAAATTGGGCACATGGCTGGAAACCAGTGGCACGTGTACACGCACCACCAAGCGCACCGGATTCGTCAGCGGGCTATTGAATGGGCCCGATGGGCCGGTGATGAGCGGTAGCGGTATCTTCAAAATCACCAATCAGAAGATTTCTTGAGCAAATAAGGCTGATTTGGCCGATTATCGTCAATCAAAGTGAAAACCTGCTTGACGCTGCGAGGGCATTTTTCTATATCAAGGGCTTGAATGGCGAGGGCAAACCTTGCCTGCTTTATTTTTGGGTGCCAGCACCCTGCAATTAAACGGAGAGTGACCATGTCACGAGTATGTGAACTGACAGGCAAAGGCGTGATGAGCGGCAATAATGTGAGCCACGCGTTGAACAGAACGCGGCGTCGTTTTCTGCCGAATTTGCAGCAAGTAAGCCTGCCAAGCGAAATTTTGGGTCGCGCCCTTCGTTTCCGTATTAGCACGCATGCGCTGCGCTCAGTTGAGCATCGCGGCGGCATTGACGCATTTTTGTTGAATGCAGCTGACAAACAATTGTCATCCAAAGCACTGAAGCTGAAAAAGCAGGTGCTGGCGAAAACAGAAACCGTTTCTGCTTAATTTTATAAATTTAGTGACGTTAAAAAGCCGGTCGCAAGATCGGCTTTTTTATTATCTGCCAGCTCCGCGAACCGGCGTAGCGGCGGTGCGTACACCTCGGCTAGCGCCGCCAACACTCGGCGCTTGGCCTCGTGAACTGCCAGCTTTTAAGGCGCCAGTATTCATGCCTTTAACGTTCTTTTTATCGCCTTCTTCGTCGAATAATTCGGCCAATTTATCGGTCATGGCGCCGCCCAATTGTTCGGCGTCGACAATGGTGACAGCACGCCGATAATAGCGCGTCACATCATGGCCAATACCAATCGCCATAAGTTCGACCGGTGATTGGGTTTCGATATCTTCAATGACATTGCGCAAATGTTTTTCCAAATAATTGCCGGCATTCACACTCAACGTGCTGTCATCAACGGGCGCCCCATCCGAGATAACCATGAGGATGCGGCGCTGCTCAGGTCGCGCCAATAGCCGATTATGGGCCCAAATAAGCGCCTCACCATCAATGTTTTCTTTCAGCAGGCCCTCGCGCATCATCAGGCCGAGGTTGCGCCGTGCGCGCCGCCACGGGGCGTCGGCTGATTTGTAAATTATGTGCCGTAAATCATTCAAGCGACCAGGGTGGCCGGGCTTGCCATTGGCCATCCAGATTTCACGCGCTTGGCCGCCTTTCCAGGCGCGGGTGGTGAAGCCAAGAATCTCGGTCTTCACATTGCAACGCTCCAGCGTGCGTGCGAGAATATCAGCGCTCATCGCCGCCACAGTAATCGGACGCCCGCGCATTGAGCCGGAATTATCAATCAATAGCGTGACCACTGTATCGCGGAATTTGGTGTCGCTTTCCATTTTATAGGACAGCGGTTGCATCGGATCCATAATGATGCGCGACAGACGCGCTGGGTCAAGATAACCCTCTTCGAGGTCAAATTCCCAATTGCGGTTTTGCTTGGCTTGCAAGCGGCGCTGCAACCGATTTGCCAAGCGCGACACCACGCCTTGCATTTGCTGCAATTGCTGGTCGAGATAGGCGCGCAAACGCGTCAATTCTTCAATGTCGCATAATTCTTCCGCTTCAATGGTCTCGTCGAATTTCGACGTATAAACATTGTAAGCAGATTTTTCTGGGTTCAGTGCACCATCGGGGGCATAGGGTTGGGCCGCTTCACCGGCTTCCTCGCCATCGCTTTCGCCGTCGACTTCCTCGCCATCCATTTGCACGGTGGTCTCGTCGCCTTCTTCCATTTCGGCGTCACCAAGCTCCATGTCATCGGCCGACATGCCTTCTTGGCTCTCGGCTTGACCACCTTCGCCCTCTTGCGGGCCGTCTTCGCCGTCTTGGCCGTCGCCTTCTTCGCCGTCGCCTTGTTCGCTCTCAGAGCCGGAGCTGGTCAGGCCGAGATCGGCGAGAATATCGCGGGTTAAATTGGCAAAGGCCTGTTGGTCGTCAATGGCCGATTCAAGCTTGCCAAGATTGTCACCGGCGCGCTCATCAATCCATGCCCGCCAAGCGGCAACCACGCCTTCAGCCGAAGTCGGCGGGGCGATGCCGGTGAGGCGCTCGCGGACCATAAAGCCCAGCGCTTCTTCAAGCGGAGCGTCATCGCGTGTCATATTGGCGCGATAGCCTAATTTTTGGCAGCGCGTGTCATGCATATGTTGAATATTGGCTGCAATGCCGGCCATGTCGCGCGCGCCAATCGACTCGCAACGGGCCATTTCTGCGGCGTCAAATGGTGCCCGCGCTTCGCTTTCACTGGGCGCCAAACGGTTGCTGATGTCAGCATTATGATGCGCCAATTTGAGAGCGAAACTATCCGATTGACCACGCACATTTTGCTTATCGGCGAGCGGCAAATCGCGCGCTGGTTGCGGCAGGCGCGCCCGAAGGCCGTTCAGGCTCGGGGTTTCCGAACCAAAACTGACAACCAGTTCGCTTTCATCCGCAATCGACCGCATGGTCTGTGTGAGCGCACGTTTGAAATCTTCGACGGGGCTGGTTTCGCTCATATAGTCGCCTTAATTGCTGGCCAAAACGCTAATCGCGCTGTCTGGCAAGTCATCGCCGAGACAACGCTGGTAAAATTCGGCCACAGTGGCGCGTTCCAATTCGTCGCATTTGTTCAAGAAAGTGACTTGGAAGGCAAAGCCAATATCGCCAAAAATAGCGGCGTTCTCGGCCCATGTCAGCACGGTACGTGGGCTCATCACGGTCGAGATATCGCCATTGATAAAGCTCGAACGCGTGAGGTCGGCAACCCGCACCATGGCGTTGATTTTCTCGCGCCCCTCAGCCCCTTCATAACCTAAGGCTTTGGCGTGGACGATGTCAGTTTCGCGCTCAATCGGCAGATAGTTCAGCGTGGTGACAATATTCCAACGGTCCATTTGGCCTTGGTTGATTTGCTGGGTGCCGTGATACAGGCCAGATGTGTCGCCCAAACCAATCGTATTGGTGGTGGCAAACATACGGAAGCCAGCATGTGGGCGGATAACTTTGTTTTGGTCGAGCAGGGTCAGTTTACCGGCGACTTCGAGCACACGCTGAATCACGAACATCACATCAGGGCGACCCGCATCATATTCATCAAACACCAAAGCCACTGGGTTTTGCAGCGCCCAAGGCAACATGCCTTCTTGGAATTGGGTGACTTGTTTACCGTCTTTCAAGACAATCGCGTCTTTACCGACCAAATCAATACGGCTGACATGGCTGTCGAGATTGACGCGCACACATGGCCAGTTCAACCGCGCCGCGACTTGTTCAATATGTGTCGATTTACCTGTGCCGTGATAGCCCTGCACCATCACCCGACGATTATGGGCGAAACCGGCAAGTAGAGCCATTGTGGTGTTTTTGTCGAACAAATAATCTTCGTCCAAATCCGGCACATATTGGCTGGCTTCGGAAAAAGCAGGCACTTGCATATCAATATCAACGCCAAAAACCTCGCGCGCCGAAACTTGCGTGTCCGGCATATCGGGCATTGGCCCCTGGTGGTCTTGCGCGTTTGTATTGGCTTTTACAGCTTCACTCATAACTTTCTCCCGATTGCCGCGCCTGCGGCCTTAAAATGAATTGCAAGTGGTAGCAAAAATAGATGACTAACAAAAGCCAGAAGCTTTTAGATAATCATGCGCTTGGATGGTCTTTTGCAATTGGGTTTCATATTTCCTCTCGCCACCATTGGCGTCAGGGTGATATTTTTTGACCAAAAGCTTATAGCGTTTGCGCACATCTTCTGGCGTAGCCGACGCTTCGAGGTCGAGGATTTCCAGCGCCCGTTTTTGGCCGGTTGATACACGCGGCGCGCGGCGGGTCTCGCCTTTAATTGGGCCAGCATGGTTCATGATTTCAAGCGGGTCATCAAATTGCCAATCGCCTTCTTTGATGCCTTTGGCGCGGCGTGTGCCCATTGACCATGTAGGCCGGTGGCCGGTTGAGGCGGCGCGGCGATAGTTTTCAATATCGTCGTCCGACATGCCCTCAAAAAAATCATAGCTTTTGTTATATTCGCGAATATGAGCAAAGCAGAATGTGCGTTTGCCCTGCTCGCCCGGACTGGCAGGGGCAGGGTAACCGGCTTTTTCGTCACACGCCGGCCAGTCGCATTTCTTTTCTGCTTTGACAACAGTTTCTGTGCGCTTGGAAGCGCGGATACTGTCAAAATATTTCGAATTCAAGTTCATGCGGTCATCATAAATTGGTAAAAAAAAATTGTATCAGAAAAACGCATGGTTTAGTGCTTCTTCTGAGCCTTGATATACGCCAAATACAAGCAAAATCAAATAGGAGTTCGAAGATGGTTCGCGAGACACTGATTGAAAAACTGACAACAGCCTTTGCGCCATCGCATTTAGAGGTTATTGACGAGTCGCATTTGCACGCTGGCCATAGTGGCACACGGCCTGAAGGGGAGACCCATTTTCGTGTGAAAATCACTTCAGAAGCCTTTGTTGGCCAGCCCCGATTGGCCCGCCAACGCGCCGTTATGGAGCTGCTGAGTGACGAACTGGCTGGCCCGGTTCACGCGCTGGCGATGAAGCTAAAAACCCCTGAAGAGGCGGCGTCTGAAGCCTAAAGGCGCATAGGTAGAGGTTAGGCTTGCGGGCGGGTGATGCGGATTTGCAAAATCTGATTGCGCTGTTTGCTCATAATCCGAAAGCGTAGACCGTGAAATTCGAAAACTTGGCCAACATCAGGAATTGAGCGCGCTTCGTGGATAATCAAGCCAGCGATTGAGCTGGCTTCCGTATCAGGCAATGACCAGCCCATTTCGCGATTGAGGTCACGAATGCTCAAACTGCCGGAAATTTCCAATGTGCCGTCGCCGCGTTTGCGCAAGAGGCTGGATGGTAAATCATGCTCATCGTCAATCTCGCCAACGATTTCTTCCAAAATATCTTCCATGGTCACCATGCCCATTAAGGCGCCATATTCATCGACGACGAGGGCGAGGTGCAATTTGCGGCTGCGGAAAGCATTGAGCTGCTCGCCCAAAAGCGTGGTTTCGGGCACAAACCATGGCTCGCTGGTCAATTGTGCAATATCCAGACCGACAGCGCCAGTTGGGCTGGTGGCGAGGGCGCGCAAAAGGTCTTTTGTGTGCAGCATGCCGATAATATTTTCCGGTTCATCGCGCCATAGCGGAAACCGCGTATAGGGGCTTTCAAGCACGGCTTTGACAATATCTTCGCTCGGCAGATCGCCATCAATCATCACCATGGATTTGCGGTGAATCATAATTTCTTCAACCCGCGTATCGCCAAGGTCGAGAATGCCGCCCAACATATCGCGGTCGCCCTTATGCACACTGCCTTCTTGATGGTGCAAATCAATAGCGCCACGAATTTCTTCATGGGCTGGCAATAAGCGCCCAGCGTCTTCATCGGTGAAACCGGCGAGGCGCAGAATAAACCGTGAGATAATGCTCAACATGCGGGTGAATGGCGCCAAAATAATGACCAAAATACGCAAAGGCCCGGCGGCCCTTAGAGCCGTCAAATCAGGCGTTAAAATGGCATAGGTTTTTGGCAGCACTTCGGCAAAAATAACCACGAGCGCGGTCATCATTAAGGTTGCATAGACCATGCCAGCCTCGCCAAATAGGCGCAAAAAAAGCGCCGTCGCCAGCACGGAAGCGAGAATATTGACGGCATTATTGGCCAATAAAATGGCACCCAGCAGGCGTTCTTTTTGGTCTAAAAGCGCGATTACCCAGCGCGCCCGACGGCGGTTTCTTTTGCGCATACGCATCATCCGTGCCTTGCTGGTCGCGGTCAGGGCGGTTTCTGACCCAGATAGAAAGCCGGAAAAAACCAGCAGAACGATGATAACGCCAGCAACCCACAGAATGCTGAAATCAAATTGCCCCATTAGGCCTGCGCTCCTTGCGCGATGAGAAAGCCGCGTAATTCGTCATCGGTTACCGTGTCAGTGACAAAAGCGTTACCAATGGCGCGGGCCAAAATAAAACGCATGGTTCCAGCTTGCATTTTTTTATCCTGCCGCATCGCCTCAATCAAGGCGTTGACGCCAAAGTTGCCATTGCCGATTTGTGCCATGGCAATTGGCAGACCGGCTTTTTGCATGTGGGTTTTGACCCGTTCGGCATCCGCTGGCGCGCAATCTCCGCGCGCCGCCGAAAGGGCAAAGGCCAAAACCATGCCAAAGCCTACCGCCTCGCCATGCAAAAGGGCGTCACTGTAATGGGTCAATTTTTCAAACGCATGGGCAAATGTATGGCCAAGGTTTAACAAAGCGCGCTCGCCGGATTCGCGCTCATCACGCGCCACAATGGCGGCTTTGGCGCGGCAGCTTTCAGCCACAGCATGGGCCACGGGGCCAGCTTCGAGCGTCAACACGGCTTGCTGATTATCGTCCAGCCAGTCAAAGAAATCGGCATTGCCCAAGGCGCCATATTTTACAATCTCGGCATAACCAGCGATTATTTGCCGGTGCGGGAGGCTGGCCAGAACATCCGTGTCGGCCAAGACTAAGTCGGGCTGATGGAAGGCACCAATCAGATTTTTGCCTTGCCCGGCATTAATCGCTGTTTTTCCGCCAATGGAACTATCGACTTGCGCCAAAAGGCTGGTCGGAATTTGAATAAACCTCGTGCCGCGCCGCAAAATTGCCGCCGCAAAGCCGGTCAAATCGCCAATCACACCGCCGCCAAGGGCGATAATGCAGTCGTCGCGTTCGATTTCAAAATCAATTAATTGGCCGCATAGAGCTTCCAGCTGGGCAAATGATTTGCTGGCCTCACCGGCTTCAATAATCACTGTTTCATGAGCAATTTCAGCCTCGGTTAGGGCTTTTTGCAGGGTCGGCAAATGATGGCTTGCAACCTGAGTATCGGTGACAATGGCCACGCGTGGGCGCTTCAAAAGCGGGGCAATATAGTGGGCACTATTTTGTAAAAGCCCGCGGCCAATATGAATGTCATAGGCGCGTGCGGCCAAGTCGACGCGCACGGTCTGCGTTTCGGTGGCAGTTTTGGATGATGATTGTGTTGCACTCATATCTTTCGCTTAAAGCAAATCATAGGCCTTTGTCCAGCGTTAGGTCTTGCTTTTACGCGGCTCAGCCACTGGCTCGAAGCGCGTGGCCAAGGCTTTTTTCATATCTTTAATGCTGGCGCGCGCATCAGTGCGCGAAATATTGACCCGCAAATCAGCCAATTCATATATCGGCCGGCGCTGCGCATTCAGCTCGCTTAATTTGGCGCGCACGTCTGTGCCGACCAGCAGGGGGCGTTTGCCCGGATTGCGGTTCACCCGCTGCACTAATTCATCGAGATCCACATCAAGCCATAAAGAGACGGCAGATTGTTCAATCAAGGCGCGCGTGTCTGGGTTGATAAAAGCCCCGCCGCCCAACGCCAGCACTTGCGGGCCATCTTGCAACAGGCGAGCAATGACGCGTTGTTCGCCGTCGCGAAACGCCGCTTCTCCGTGTTTGTCAAAAATTTCAGCAATGCTCATGCCAGCAGCTTTTTCGATTTCGTCATCGGCGTCGCGAAACCGACATTTCAATTCACTGGCCAGCCGTTTGCCCAAACTTGACTTGCCCGCGCCCATCATGCCAATCAGAACAATCGGGCAGGTCACATTAAATTTGATTTTTACGGCCTTAGAATTTTTACTCATCTATAAATGTGTAATGTTAAAAGCCTGTCGCGTCTAGCGTGCTGCAGTGGCATGATTATTGCCGTCAGCCGACAAAGCTGCCCAGTTTCTGCCGCAAAGCTGATATAGTGCAGGAAGAATCATAAATTCAGTGGAGGTTCCCATGGGGTTCAAACTGTCGTCGATTATTACCATTGTTCTCGTTTTATTGGTTGGTGGTTTAATTTTTTTCGCCCAAGCCGTTGAACCAAAGAGAGAAACTGCCGTCGAGGTGCTAGATAATGAGCAATTTGCCCGTTAGGCAAGCTGTCTTTTTAGCGCTTATTTTCCTAGCGTCACCGGCGCTGGCGCAAGATAGCCTGCCTTATGCCATGCGCGCGCCTTTGGATATTATTCCGGCACCCATGCGCCAAGCGGTTGGTGACAATGAGGGCAAGGCGCGCAATGCGGAAACAAAATTGGCGCCGCGTGTTGCTGCCCGACAAATGACGCGGGCCGTGCGCGCCGTCGCCGCTTTGCCTGGGTCAGAAACGCAAATTGTACAGGTCGGCCAATTGGGTGCTTTGGAAGATGCGCCAGTTGGTTTGGAATTTGGCTTTGGTGGGGCTCTTTGGCAGGGTGCGCGATTGAATTTCGTCGGCGACTTAATGGCCCGTTTGCCGAAACATCATCATCTATCAGCATTGCGCCAATTGGAGCGTCGGCTGCATCGTTCGGCGACCGCGGCACCGATTGGATCAACCCAGGGCACCAGCTGGACAGTCTCGCGCTTGAACCGCTTTTTGGCTATTGGCGACACCCAATCAGTGCTTGATTTGGCTGTCTTAACTGGCATTGATGCGCGCGACGCTTTGGCCTTAAAGGCAAAAATTCTGGCGCATTTAGGGCAGGGTGATGACGCCGCTGCCTGCGCCCAGACAAGCCCACAGCGGCAAGCCGACAACCGCCGCGCGACGCGCGACTTTTTTTTGCAATTGACGATTTACTGCCATTTGCGCGATGGCGACGATGCGAAAGCGGCTCTGGCCATTGAGTTGAATGAAAAAATATTGGCCGATGATGTTTTGTTCCGCGACCTGGCGTTTTTACTGTCAACCAAAGCGCCAATAAAAGTCACTAGCCAAAGCCAGTTGAAAGCGCAAAATGCGGTTGCTGAGATGGCGGCTGAGCAGTCGGGTGAAGCTGCCGAGACTCGCGAGCCTGTGCCAGCATCTGCCGAAGAGCAACCAGTGATTATCTTACCGGCTGAATTAACCGCCATGCAGATTGCGCTTTTGCGTCTCGCCGGCCAAGCGCTGCCCGTCGACGACAATATTATTCCGGCCTATCTTTTGGCGGCGGTGGCGGCCGATGAGCGGCAAACACCCCTAGTGCGCGCGCAAGCGGCAGTTCGAAATTTAGCCCATGGTCAAAAAGCCGCCCTGCGCATGACGCAATTGGGACAGCGGATTGATTTTTCCGAATATTTTCCGGCCCATTCGCCAGCGCAGACATCTGAAATGCCGCTACCCATTTTTATTGCAAGTAGCGTGCAACAAATTGATCGGACGCCGCTTAATGCACGCCCGCGAGTGATGGCTTTCTACTTGCGCCAAGCCCTCGATAAGGGTGTATGGCGCGACATGGTTTGGGCATTGTCCGGTCAGCTTAACGCCCTCACAACTGTGGAATTAATCGACGCCCCGACACAGGCGATATTATTGCCAGCTTTGGTGATGATTAGTGCCAGTGAGGCGGCCAATCGACTTTATTGGATGAATTCAGCCTCCATGGCCCCACCATCGCAACGCTTATTCAGCCTGTCTCAAGCAGATTTTACCCTGCCTGATTTGCCAGTACTTAATTTGGCTGAAACCACCTCTGAGACCTTGCCTGAAGGTGAGTTCGACGATGTGCGGGCGGAAGTTGCGGCGCCGGAGGATGAGGTCGCTTCACCGGCACAACAGCAAATTGAACCGGCGTCGCTTGATGCGGGTTTTGCCGCTTCAAGTGGCCCGTTGATTGACTGGCAGGCGATTGATAGCGGCTTGGCAGCAAGTGCGAAGCCAGTCAGTGATTATCTGCGCCTCGAAGTCAGCGTGCTGAAGGGGTTGGGCTTCCAGCCGAGCGATGACATGGCCACAGATTTCGCATTAGATAAGCCTTCAGCGCGCGCCCAAAGATGGCTAAAACTGGCGTCTGATAAATGGATTGGCGATTTGATATTGGCGATCACCGCCGATATGGCCGAGCAGCCAGCCGCGCAATGGACGCGTCAGGACATTATCGCTGTTTTGATGGCTCTGCGTCAGGCTGGGCTCAACCAAGAAGCGATTGCTCTTGCCCGCGAATTATTAGCGCTGGCCTATATAGATTTGCTGCCATCGCACAGCAATGCGCTGATTTTGGCCAATCTGGCACCAACCGATGTCGCGGCGACCGATTTCTCTTTGCCGCAAGAATTGCGCGATGAGACCATGGAGACGCTGAGCCGGGAATTTGAGTGGTCGGATAATTTGCCTTTGATTGATTTCGACGCGCTCGGCCGGCCCGAGGAATAGCAATGGCTGAGATGACGCCAAATATGCTCGGACAAATTGATTTATTTCTCGATATGATGGCGGCTGAGCGCGGTGCTTCGGCGCACACAATTGCTGCCTATCGCCGCGACCTCACCCGTTTGGGTAAGTTCTTGACGCCGCGCGGCGATGATTTTCTCACCGTTGAGGCTGCCGGTTTGTCTGACTTTATGGCGCATTTATCGTCTGAAAAAATGGCCGCCTCAAGCGCCGCACGGCATTTGTCGAGCATGCGGCATTTCTTCAAATTCCTTTTGATTGAGGATATTCGATCGCAAAACCCCTCGGAAAATATTGCCCGACCGGCGACGGTGCGGCCGTTGCCGAAATTATTATCCTTGGCGGAAACTGAAGCCTTGATCGGCGCCGCGCATAATCTGCCAGCCCGCACACACGCAGAGCAGGGCGATAAATTGCGCAGTATTTGCTTGATTGAAATTCTTTATGCCTCGGGCTTGCGGGTCAGCGAATTGGTTAGCCTGCCGCGCGCTGGCATTCAGCAAGCGCAACCGGTGATTATTGTACGCGGTAAGGGCGGGCGCGAACGCATGGTGCCATTGTCGCCACCGGCGCAAAGGGCACTGGCTGACTGGCTGGCATGGCGTGATGAGCAAAAACCATTGGCTGCGTCAGCATTTTTATTTCCTAGTCGTAGCCGACAGGGTTATTTGACGCGGCAAAGATTGGCGCAAATTCTATTGCAGCTTGGCGCAGTGGTGGGCATTTCTGAAAAAAAATTATCGCCGCATGTGGTGCGCCATGCTTTTGCGACCCATTTGGTCGAACATGGAGCAGATCTGCGCGCCGTGCAGCAAATGCTTGGCCATGCCGATATTTCGACGACACAGATTTACACGGCGGTTTTGGATGAGCGCAAAAGGCGATTGCTCGACCAAGCCCACCCACTTGCAAATCGCACGTCTTTATCTGCCGATGAAGAGGTGTAAAATAATCAAGAAAATGACTGCCTATCGCTGCCCGCTTGGAGTATAAAGAATACATGCAAACCTATCTGGAATTTGAAAAACCAATTGCTGCTCTCGAGGGGCAGATTCGCGAATTGCGCAGCGTCGGCAAAGAATCCGGCGGCGTGGATATTATCGAAGAGATTCACAAACTCGAAGGCAAGGTCAGCCAGCAAATTGAAAAGCTCTATGGCAATCTCGACGCGTGGCAGAAAACGCAAGTGGCGCGCCATCCCATGCGCCCGCATTGCAGCGATTATATTAAGGCGCTGGTCGAAGATTTTGTCCCTTTATCGGGCGACCGTTTGTTTTCTGAAGATCATGCCATTGTCGCGGGTCTTGGCCGTTGGCAAGGCCAGCGGGTGGCGGTTTTGGGGCATGAAAAAGGCGCTGATACGCAGGCCCGCGTAAAACATAATTTCGGCATGGCCCGACCAGAAGGTTATCGCAAAGCCATTCGGGTAATGGATATGGCCGAGCGTTTTAACTTGCCCGTGGTGACTTTGGTCGACACGGCGGGTGCTTATCCCGGCATTGGCGCTGAGGAACGCGGACAATCTGAAGCGATTGCGCGGTGCACAGACAAATGCTTGCAAATTGGCGTGCCCTTCGTGTCGGTGATTATTGGCGAAGGCGGCTCTGGCGGGGCGTTGGCTCTGGCAACAGCCAGTCGCATTGTGATGTTGGAACACTCAATTTATACGGTGGCTTCACCTGAGGCCTGCGCTTCTATTTTATGGCGCTCTTCATCGGAAGCCGACCAAGCAGCCGCGGCCTTGAAAGTGACGGCGCAAGATTTGTCTAAACTTGGCGTGATTGACCGCATTTTGCGCGAGCCGCTTGGCGGCGCTCATCGCGACCGAGAGCGTATGATGGCCGATGTTGGCATGGCGGTTTCCGAAGAACTGGCGCAAATGGCCTCTTTATCGGCGCGCGATTTAATTGATCAGCGGCGGCAAAAATTTCTCGATATGGGACGCACTGGCATCGTCTAGGGTCGGGTATCGTTTGAATCGGGGCTTAAAGTTTTTTCAAAAAACTCTGGACCTCGGCAACAAATTGCGGGCCATCTTCAAGGGCGGCAAAATGACCGGCCTTATCAAAATCACTCCAATGCACGACATTATAGCTTTGTTCGACCATGCGGCGGGGCGGGAAGGTGATATAGGGTTCGGCAAAATTGCCAATGCCGACAGGCACGTCAACTTTTTCTCCTTCGCCAATGAACGGCAGTTCTTCAAAAAAGCCGCGATAAAACCAAACCGAGGTGGCAAAAGTGCCGGTCATTAAATAAATCATCACATTCGACAATAGTTGATGCTTGCTGAAGCGGTGCTCGATATTGCGCCGCCCATCAGCCCCGAAATTATCGCTCCAGCCATGGAATTTTTCAATAATCCAAGCGGCTGTGCCGACCGGACTATCCATCATCGCAAAGGCCAAAGACTGCGGCTTGGTGCCCTGCAATTGCAGATAAGCGCCCTCGGCTTGCATGGTGGCGCCGGCGTTTTCGGCCCATTTAATTTCTTCTTCAGTCTGCGGTGTTTCGGCCCCGCGCAGCCCATACATATTTATGTGAATGGCCGTGCAGCCGCCGCCTTTAGCGGGGCTGTGGTTGAGGCCGATGAGCGCGGTGATGACGCTACCCCAGTCGCCGCCCTGAGCGATATATGTGTCAAAACCCAATTGCTCGCGCATTAACTTGTCCCATAGCGCCGCCGTGCGCTTCGGCCCAATCGGGCGCGCTGGTTTGCTAGAAAAGCCATATCCCGGCATGGACGGGCAAATGACGGTGACGCCATCTTCGGCATCGCCGCCAAACCGTTCAGGGTGAGCAAGGGGTTCAATGACTTGTAAAAATTCGTAAATCGATCCAGGCCAACCATGGGTCATTAAAAGCGGGCGCGGATTAGATCCTGAGCCGGGCTCATGGATGAAGTGAATCGACATATCCTCAATCTGCGCGGTGAAATGGTTAAATTTATTGAGCTCGGCCAGCGTGTCTTCCCAGCGATAGTCATTGAGCCAATAATCGCACAAGGATTTTAAATAGGCGGCATCAGTGCCATAAGCCCAAGGGTCTTCGGCGTCAGCCAATTGCGGCGCGGCAAACCATTGATAATCGGCGATGCGTTGCGCAATGCGCGCGCGCAGGGCCTCATCAGTTGTGATGGTAAGTTTTTCAATACTCATAGACCCTCTCCTCGACATTCATAGGATTTGCCGACCCGCCACGCGCGCCAATGGCTTTTGAGTATAAAGAGATAATCCGCGTCAGGACAAATGAAATGCAGATTTAAACGGCGCCGTGACAGTGCTTATATTTTTTGCCTGAGCCACAAGGACACGGCGCATTGCGTGAAACCTTGCCCCAATCTTGAGTGTCGCCAGCCGCGCCTGCCGCTTCTGCGGGCATTGGGGCTTGTATCTCCGGGGTCTCAAGTGCCGGTGGTTTGGTCTCGACCTGCACGCGCATTACATAACGCACCACATCGGTGCGCAATTCGGCCAGAAGATCAGAAAACAGGGTGAATGCCTCGAGCTTGAACTCTGATAGCGGGTCGCGCTGGCCCATGCCGCGCAGACCGACAATCTGGCGCAAATGTTCAAGCGTAATAATGTGCTCGCGCCAATGGTGGTCGAGAGTTTGCAGCAGAATTGATTTTTCAACTTCGCGCATCAGCTCTGGGCCGATTTGCGTCGCTCGGGCGGCGGCGGCCAAATTGGTCGCCTCATAAAGACGTGTCGACATTTCTTCCTCGGCAATGCCCTCTTCTTTGGCCCAATCGGCAAAGGGCAGGTCGAGGTTGAAAATATCGAGCACTTGCTCGTGCAAGCCATCCATGTCCCATTGTTCGGCATAGGCGCGGGCTGGGATATGGGTTTCGATCAATTCATCAATAATCTGATGGCGCATATTGATGATTGTTTCGTCAATGCCTTGCGCCTGCATAAAGTCAATGCGCTGTTCAAACACCACTTTGCGCTGATCGTTCATCACATCATCATATTTGAGAATGTTTTTACGAATATCAAAATTGCGCGCTTCGACTTTTTGTTGTGCCCGCTCCAATGCCTTATTTATCCATGGGTGAACAATCGACTCGCCTTCTTTCAAGCCAAGTCGTTTCAACATACTGTCCATGCGGTCGGTGCCGAAAATACGCATCAGGTCATCTTCGAGGCTGAGGAAGAAACACGAGCGCCCCGGGTCGCCTTGACGACCCGAACGGCCGCGCAACTGATTGTCGATACGGCGGCTTTCATGGCGTTCTGTGCCTATGACGCATAGCCCGCCAGCTTCCAGTGCTTGTTTCTTAAGCCCCTCAATCTCGGCTTCAATCTCAGCCTGTTTTTTGTCGCGTGTCGCGCCGCTCAGGCCTTCTAACTCTTGCTGCAGGCGCAATTCGACATTGCCGCCCAATTGAATATCCGTACCACGCCCCGCCATATTCGTGGCAATGGTCACCGCGCCGGGGACACCGGCTTGGCCCACGATGGTGGCTTCTTGTTCATGATAGCGCGCGTTCAACACATTATGTTTGACTTTGCGGGCTTTCAAAATGGCCGATAGGGCCTCGGATTTTTCAATACTCGTCGTGCCGACCAAAACCGGTTGCCCGCGCTCTTGGCAGTCGACAACCAAATCAGCAATGGCTGCAGATTTTTCGGCCGCTGTGCGATAAATCGCATCGTCTTCATCAATCCGCGCGATATCAGTATTGGTTGGAATTTCGACCACATCAAGGCCGTAAATATCCATAAATTCTTCGGCCTCAGTTAAGGCGGTACCCGTCATCCCAGACAGGCGGTCATAAAGCCGGAAATAATTCTGGAAAGTGATGGAGGCCAGCGTCTGGTTTTCTGGTTGAATGGCGACCGCTTCCTTGGCTTCCAAAGCTTGGTGCAGTCCATCCGAGAAGCGTCGGCCATCCATCATTCGGCCGGTAAATTCGTCAATAATCACCACTTGCCCCTGAGCGCCCGAGCCGCGGACAATATAGTCACGGTCTTTTTGGAACAGGCGATGGGCTTTCAGCGCATTGGTAACGTGATGCACGATGGAAATATTTTGAATGTCATAAATTGACGAGTCGGCATCCAATAATCCGGCGTCGCGCAATAGGCTTTCGACATGCTCATTGCCTTCTTCGCTCAAATTGACGGTGCGGGTTTTTTCGTCGAGTTCATAATCGGCATCGCTCAAGGCCGGAATGATTTTATCAACCGATATGTATAAATCTGAGCGGTCATCCAATGGGCCAGAGATAATCAGCGGGGTTCGGGCTTCATCAATCAAAATTGAATCAACCTCATCGACAATCGCAAAAGCGTGACCGCGTTGGCTCATTTCGGCGATGGCATATTTCATATTGTCGCGCAGATAATCAAAGCCCAGCTCATTATTCGTGGCATAGGTGATATCAGCACTATAAGCGGCGCGGCGCTCGACGTCGTCCAAATCATTAACAATACAGGCTACAGTGAGGCCGAGCTTTTCGTGCACGGCGCGCATCCAATCGGCGTCGCGCTGGGCCAGATAATCATTCACTGTTACCACATGCACTGGATTACCGGTCAGCGCGTTCAAATAACATGGTAATGTGGCGACAAGGGTTTTCCCCTCACCGGTTTTCATTTCTGAGATTTTGCCATCGTGCAACACCATGCCACCAACCAACTGCACGTCATAGGGGCGTTGGCCCAGTGCCCGCAATGCGGCTTCGCGCACGGCGGCAAAGGCTTCTTCCAGCAAGCTATCGAGGCTTGCCCCGTCGGCAAGACGTTGTTTGAATTCGGCGGTTTTGGCTTTCAGCGCGTCATCGCTGAGGGCTTGAAATTCTGGCTCAAGCGCGTTGATTTTTTCAACTCGCGAGAGATAAGCACGCAGCTTGCGGTCATTGACTGATCCGAAAAACTGGCGGGCAATTGTTTTCAGACCAAGCATTGGATTCTCCATGAGCGCCGCGGCGGAATTAATACTACTGCTGATGTAAGGAACCGATGGCTGGATGTCAATTAGCGGGATGATTTTCAAACCCGCTAAAAGAGCTTGTTAATTGCGCGAGGCGGCGTCAATATGGCTGTTCCTGATAAAAATTATCAATGAAAGTTTAGTCCCATTATGGCGTTATCATTTTTCATCTTGCGTCGCACCCGGCGCGGTCTGGTTACTCTATCTATGCTGACGAGCCTTGGTTTGGCCACAGCAATGCTGCCGTTTGGCGCCGTCGCCCAGTCGACCAATGATGAGACCCTCGAAAATACTGTCATCGCCACCGTAAATAATGTGCCCATCACCTATGGTGACATTACCTTGGCCGAAGACGAGTTGATGGGGTTGATTGGCAAATTGCCTGAAGACAAGCGGTTTGAAATTCTGCTGGGTCATATGATTGACCGCATTCTGGCGTCACGTGCGGCAGAGGAGTCTGGGCTTGGCGATGATCCGCAAGTGTTGGAGCGGGCGGCTTTCATGAAGCGCAAGGCCATGCAAGACGTGTTTATTAGCCGCCAACTTATGCAGCGGGTCACAGAAAAAGAAGTTGCGGCCTATTATGAAAAAGAAATTCAAAATGGCCCAAAAGACGAAGAAGTGCGCGCCCGGCATATTTTGCTTGATAGTCGCGAGGCTGCAGATGCTGTTGTTGTGGCGCTCAAAGATGGGGCTGATTTTGTGACCTTGGCCAAAGAGCGCTCAAAAGGGCCGTCGGGACCATCGGGCGGTGATCTTGGTTATTTTGGCAAGGAAGCCATGGTTGAGCCTTTTGCCGAAGCGGCGTTTCAAATGCAAAAGGGTGATATTTCGGCACCGGTAAAAACGCAATTTGGCTGGCATGTGATCAAACTGGAAGACCGTCGCTCCAAGCCAACACCAAAGCTTGAAGATGTGCGTGACCAAATTTTCCAAATTCTGATTGGCGAAGCGCGACAAGATATTTATGTCAAAATGCGCGCTGAAGCCGATGTGCAATTTGTCAAAGCTGACCCAGTAAGCGAGTAGGAATTTCTATGGCGTCTCAATTGCCTGTTTCTCCTTTAGCCCCGAAAAAATTTCCTAAACTGCCGAAAATCGATGGTATTGGGCTGGCTACCTATGCCACGGGCTCGCGCTATAAGGGCCGCGATGATTTATTGCTCGTGCGCTTTGCTGCGGGCACCAGTGTAGCCGGCGTGTTCACCACCTCGAAAGCGCCATCAGCTGCCGTCGATTTATCGCGGGCAAATTTGGTCGCGTCGAAGGGCAGAGCTGGCGCTCTGGTGGTTAATGCAGGCATTGCCAATGCGTTTACCGGCAAGGCTGGCGACAAAGCGGCGCAAACCACGGCGGCGGCGGCGGCACGCGCTTTCGGCTGTGCCGCCAACCAAGTATTTGTCGCCTCAACCGGCGTTATTGGCGCCGATTTAGACCCAGCGCCTTTGGTGGCCGCAATCGACCAATTGGCGGCTGACATGCCAATCACCGGTGGCGATTTTGGCGCTGCGGCCAAGGCGATAATGACCACTGACACATTCGCCAAAGCGGCCACACGTGTGGTGAAATTTGGCAAGGAAGAGGTGCGAATAAACGCCATCGTCAAAGGCTCGGGCATGATTGCGCCGGACATGGCAACCCTGTTGGCCTTTGTTTTCACCGATGCGGCGATTCCGCCGTCGGTGCTGCAGAAATTGCTCAGCGAGAGCAACGCCAAAAGCCTGAATTCGATTACCGTCGATAGCGATACATCGACTTCCGATACTTGTTTGATGTTTGCCAGCGGCAGTAAGGCGCTTGGTGGGGCACCCTTGCGCAGTGTTGATGATAAAAGATTGCGCGCCTTTCGCGCTGGCCTGCACGATATTATGCAAGATATTGCGGTGCAAACCGTCAGCGATGGCGAGGGAATTTCGAAACTTATGACGATTGATGTTACCGGCGCTGAAGACGATGCAGCGGCGCGCCGCATTGGCCTAGCAATCGGCAATTCGCCGCTGGTTAAAACCGCCATTGCTGGCGAGGATGCCAATTGGGGGCGTATTGTAATGGCGATTGGTAAATCCGGCGAATTGGTCGAGCGCGACCTTTTAGCGATTGATATTGGCGGCCATAAAGTGGCCCGTCGTGGCCGCGCTGTTGCCGGTTTTGACGAAACCCCTATAGCGCGTCATATGAAGGGACGGAGCATTCATCTTGCGGTTAATGTCGGTGCCAAAGCCGGCAAAGGCAAAGGCCGCGCCAGAATTTGGGCCAGTGATTTAACGCATGGCTATATTTCAATCAATGCCGACTACCGCAGTTAACATTCAACTGGTTGTTGCTTGCGCCTTGGTCGACGCCGATGGTCGTGTGCTGGTCGCACAGCGCCCTGAAGGCAAGGATATGGCTGGTTTATGGGAATTTCCCGGCGGTAAATTGGAAGCCGGAGAAACCCCCGAGCAAGCGCTTATTCGTGAGCTAAAAGAAGAATTGTCGATTGATGTGACGCAAGCTTGCCTGGCGCCCTTGAGTTTTGCCAGTCATAGCTATGAGGCAATGCATTTATTAATGCCGCTGTATATTTGTCGCAAATGGGGTGGGCAGGTGATAGCGCGTGAAAATCAAGCCGTTAAATGGTGCACGCCGCGCCAACTTTTTGACCTTGATATGCCAGCCGCTGACAAGCCGCTCATCGCGCCGCTTCGCGACACGATTTAGTCTTTTAATTTGGTTTCTGTGGTGCCCAGCGCATCGGCGAGGCGGGTGCGGGCCGTGCCCGGGCGCAACGGCTGCTGCTGGCTTTCATGCGGCACCCATCCGGCCAAATAGCAAATCTCAAATTCGGCGAGGCTTTTGCCATCTTGCGCCGTATCTTGGGCAAAAATCTCCATCGCCCGCATTAACACATCGCGGCGCAAGGGCTGTTTGGCCCTTTGGGTCAGAATATTGTTCTCACCCATGCCGCGCAAATCTGCCAATAGCGAAAATGGCGAGCCATAGCGCACTCGCACCATATCAGCATCGGCAACCGGCAGGGCAAAACCGGCGCGCTGCAGCAAGCCGCCAAGATCACGTAAATCGGCGAAAGGGTGAATATGCGGCGCCGCGCCACCACAGATTTCAGTTTCAGCTTGCACAAAGGCTTGCCGCAATGGGGTCAGGGTCTGGCTGCCGGGTAGGGCGGCGAGAAACAGTCCATCGGGTTTTAGGGCGCGTTTGATTTGCACCAATGTGCCGGGCAAATCATTGACGTGGTGCAGACCCCAAGGCGACATGATCAAGTCAAGGCTGGCGTCGGCAAACGGCAATTGTTCTTCGTCCAAGACCAAGCCCGCGGCATTTGACGCAGGCGGCAAAAGTGCGGCTGTCAGTTCGGCCTCGACGATAAATTGAATTTGGCTCCGCCCCGATAAAGCGGCGCGCAACAGACCTTGATTGCTGCCCAAAATAACCGCCCGATCAAATATGCGGGTCTGCACGGACAGCCTTTCGGCCATATCGGCGGCAATATGGCGATGCAAAAAATCATGCTGCGCAAAATTGGCGGCCGCACGTGTGCGATTGGCGGCCAGCCGCTGGCGGTCAAAAATTATCGGGACATCAGAACTCATGGCTGGCAATATGCCATTGGTGAGCAAAAAAACAAAAACTATCTTGCCGCATGGGCTAATAAATTATCGTGACGCGCCGCTACTGCTTCAGGGTCTCATCTGGCTCGGCGATATTTTAGTGCCACCAAGCTGTCCCTTGTGCCGCCAGTTTTTGCAACGACAACAAGGGGTTTGCGGCGCTTGTTGGCAGCAGCTAGAGTTTCTGACCGGCCCCTTGTGCCGTATTACCGGCCAGCCAATGGCGGTTGATTTGGGCGCGGCAACCATCAGTCTGGCGGCGCGCATTCGCCCACCACCCTATCGCATGGCGCGAGCAGCTTTTGCCTATGATGGCAGTGCGGCGGCGTTAATCAAACGGTTCAAATTTTCCGACCGTCCTGATCTGGCTAAATTTCTGGCCCCGCATATGGCGCGCGCTGGCCAAGAAATCAATGACCCAGAGGCGGTCTATGTGCCCGTGCTGCTGCATCATTGGCGACTGCTGGCGCGCCGCTTTAATCAATCGGCCGAATTATGCCGCGCCCTATCGGCGTTGACACACTATCCGGTGATGCTCAATGTTCTGCGCCGCATTCGGCCAACACGGCGGCAAATCGGTCTCAACCGCGAGGGGCGACGGCGCAATCTATCTGGCGCTTTCGCTATTGCCGCAAAGCGCGCGGCGCTTATCCGCGATAAGCCAGTGATATTGGTCGATGACGTGTTAACCACTGGCGCGACGATTGAGGCGTGTAGCCGCACTTTGCTGAAAGCCGGTGCCCGACGGGTTGATGTTTTAACCGCCGCACGGGTTGTGATGCCCGAGCAAATTCGACTACCCTAGAGCCCCAGCAATAGAGTAAAAGCGTGATATGAAAATAGCAGCCATCCAAATGACCACAGCTTGCGATCCGGCGGACAATCTGCCAATCATCGCCGCCCGTGTGGGCCAAGCAGCGGCGGCCGGAGCGCAGCTTATCGGCTTACCGGAAACTTGCGTATTCATGGAGCGCGGACGCACCGCCATGCGGGCGCGTTTGCAAGCCGAAGCCGCGCATCAGCCATTGCAAGATTTATGCAACTTAGCGCAATCGCTGTCGGTCTGGTTATTGGTCGGCTCTCTCGTGGTGGCCGATGAGCATAGCGATAAGGCGGTTAATCGTTCCGTGTTGATTGCGCCAGATGGCAAGATTGCGGCGCGCTATGATAAAATTCATATGTTTGACGTAACCCTAGAAAATGGCGAGAGCCATAAGGAATCCGAAAATTATCAAGCCGGTGCTGCTTTGGTGGTGTCGCCGGTTGCGCCGTTTAATCTTGGCATGAGCATTTGCTATGACGTGCGATTTCCCAACCTCTATCGCCGATTGGCTGAAGCTGGGGCTGATATTTTATCTGTGCCAAGTGCTTTCACCAGCCAGACGGGGGCAGCGCATTGGCATATTCTTTTGCGAGCCCGGGCCATTGAAACCGGCAGTTATGTCATTGCCCCGGCGCAGGTCGGCGAACATGAGAACGGCCGTCAAACTTATGGTCACAGCCTGATTATAGACCCTTGGGGTAAAATTATTGCCGAGGCGCAGGCTGATGACAGTTTCATTATCGCCGATATTCATAAAGCGGCGGTTGATGCGGCGCGGCGGCAAATTCCATCCTTGAGCCATGGTCGCCCCTATCGCCTGCCACAAAATATGCGGCTAGATGATGCCGAAGCGGCGCAATGGTCTAAAGATTAGGCCTTATTTTCGGCAATCGCCATATAATTGACCGTCATATCGCCCGATAAAGCCCATTTATTGAGCAATGGATTAAAGCTCACGCCAGTGGATTGTTGAACCACTAGGCCAGCCTGCGCGACCATTTTTTGCATTTCATCTGGGGTGATGAATTTGTGCCAATCATGGGTGCCGCGCGGCAGCCAGCCGAGCACATATTCGGCCCCTACGATCGCCAAGGCATAGGCCTTTAGCGTGCGATTGAGGGTGGCTAGAAACATGCAGCCATCTGGCGACAGCATTGAGGCGCAGGCGCTCATAAAGGCTTGCGGGTCGGCGACATGTTCAATCACTTCCATGTTCAAAATCACGTCAAATTTTTCACCGCTGTGCGCCAAAGCTTCGGCAGTGGTGGCGCGATAATCAATGTTTAAGCCTTCCGCCTGAGCGTGCAGGCTGGCGGTTTTAATATTGGCTGGGCTGGCGTCGGCGCCGACAATATCGGCCCCAAGCCGCGCCATGGGTTCGCTCAACAAGCCGCCACCGCAGCCAATGTCGAGAAAGCGCAAGCCGGTAAAGGGCTGCTCGGCTTTCGGGTCGCGCTCAAAGCGCGCGCAAAGGGCCGTGCGAATATACCCCAAACGGACAGGATTGAACTTATGCAGGGGCCGAAACTTGCCATGCGGGTCCCACCATTCGGCCGCCATGGCGGTGAATTTGGCCACTTCATCGGCATCAATGGTCGCGCCGCTGATTGTCTCAGCATTATTTTCCTGTGTCATCTGCCCAGCCTCTTTCATTTTTCGCAATACGTGTGTGTTGCATCATATGTGCCTTTTCGTGTATGTCTGCCCCGCACGTGCGCTCTATGCCTCGAACTCTTCCCTATATATAGGTGCGCGCACGACGAAAGGAAACCATGGCACGTTTGGTCATGAAATTTGGCGGCACATCGGTTGGCGATATTGAGCGCATCCGCAATGTGGCCGCCCACGTAAAACGTGAAGTCGACGCCGGTCATCAGGTCGCCGTAGTGGTGTCCGCTATGTCTGGCGAGACCAATCGGCTGGTCGGTCTGACCCGCGAAGTATCGCCGCTGCATGATGCGCGCGAATATGATGTAGTAGTATCGGCTGGTGAACAAATCAGCGTCGGGCTTTTGGCCATGGCGTTGCAAGATATTGGCGTTGCCGCGCGCAGTTGGTTGGGTTGGCAAATTAAGGTCGAGACCAGTGATGTGCATGGCGCGGCGCGGATTTTAGATATTCATGCCGATGGGCTAGAGGCGCAGCTTGATGAAGGCCGCGTTGCCGTGATTGCTGGTTTTCAAGGCGTATCGTCGGCGGGCCGCATTACCACTCTGGGCCGCGGTGGCTCAGATACGAGCGCCGTCGCCATGGCCGCTGCTTTGCAGGCTGACCGTTGCGATATTTATACTGATGTCGATGGGGTTTACACCACCGACCCACGGGTTGTGTCGCAAGCGACCAAATTGGCGCGTATCTCTTACGAAGAAATGTTAGAAATGGCGTCGCTTGGGGCCAAGGTTCTGCAAACACGTTCGGTCGAATTGGCGATGGCGCATAATGTGCGCTTGCAAGTGCGTTCAAGTTTTGATGCCGCCGATAGCACTTTTCCCGAAGACGGTATTGTGGGAACATTAATCTGCAATGAGGATGAAATCATGGAACAAGAAATTGTTAGCGGAATCGCTTATGCGCCAAATGAGGCAAAAGTAACGCTGCTGCAAGTCGCGGACAAACCTGGTGTGGCGGCAGAGATTTTTGGCCCACTGGCTGATGCGGCGGTGAATGTCGACATGATTGTTCAAAATATGTCGGCTGATGGCAAAACCACTGATGTAACTTTCACCGTGTCCACCGATGAGCTTGAGCGCGCCTTGGCGGTGATTGAAGGCCTCAAAGGCAAGGTTGAATTTGCCAATTTGCAGGCCGTGCCAGAAATGGCGAAAATCTCTGTGGTTGGCGTTGGCATGCGTAGCCATGCAGGCGTGGCACAAAAAATGTTCAAAGAACTGGCCGAAAAAGGTATAAATATTCATGTGATTTCAACATCTGAAATTAAAGTTTCAGTGCTGATAGACAGTGACTATGCCGAATTGGCCGTGCGCGCTTTGCACGCCGCATATGGGCTCGACGACGAGACGATAGACGCTTAATCAACGTATGATTGATAAAGGCTAGAAAATGCCGTTAACGCTAGAAGGACCGCGCATGCTATTGCGCCGCTTGCGCCAAGTTATGGCCGATGGCGGTGATAAGCAGATGCGCCTCAATCGCACGGTTGAGCTGATCGCGGCATCAATGAATGCCGCCGTGTGTTCTGTGTATTTGCGTCGTGGCAATGATGCGCTTGAATTATGCGCCACGGAAGGTCTTAACCCAGAAGCCGTGCATAATACGGTTTTGCGTTTTGGCGAGGGTTTGGTTGGCGATATTGCACAACATAAGCGCTCGCTGAATCTTTCTGATGCGCCATCGCATCCGCGCTTTGCCTATCGCCCAGAAACCGGCGAGGACCCTTTTAAGTCATTTGTTGGTGTGCCGATTTTGCGCGGTGGTGACGTCACTGGCGTATTGGTGGTGCAAAACAGCACGGAGCGGCTTTTTGTCGATGAAGAAGTCGAAGCGTTGCAAACCGTTGCCATGGTGTTGTCGGAAATGTTGACGGCCACTGGCGAGGGGTTGGCTGATGAGGATGTAGCACCTGACGCGCCGCGTGTGTTCCATGGTATTGGCCATAATGATGGCATTGCTATGGGCCATGTGGTGTTGCACGAACCGCGGGTTGAAGTGACCAAGCTGATCAGTGACGACACGGAAGAAGAAGGACGCCGCTTGAGCAGTGCGATTTATAAATTGCGCCGCAATGTCGATAAAATGCTGGCGACGGAAGATGTGTCGCACGCTGGCGAACATTTGGCGGTGCTGGAAACCTATCGCATGTTTGCCAATGACCGAGGTTGGCTGCGTCGCATTCAAGATGCTGTGCGTTCGGGTCTGACAGCGGAAGCGGCTGTCGAGCGGGTGAATAATGCCATGCGGGCGCGTTTGAGCCGTCATCGCGACAGTTATTTGCGCGACCGGATGCATGACTTTGAAGACCTGTCCAACCGATTGCTACGGATTTTAACCGGTCGCGCGCAATTGGCATCGGAAGATAAATTGCCGCGCGATGCGATTATTATGGCCCGCACCATGGGTCCGGCTGATTTGCTCGACTATGACCGGCGCAAGATTCGCGGTCTGGTTTTGGAAGAAGCCGCTATGGGCGCGCATGTGACGATTGTGGCGCGGGCGTTGAATATTCCATTGGTTGGCGATTTGCGTGGCATTGTCGCGTCAGCCCGCGATGGTCATGAGATTATTGTTGATGCGGATCAAGGTGAGGTGCACCTCAATCCGGCCAGCGATATTATTGACGCCTATTCAAACCGCGCGCGCTTGCAAGCGCGTCGTCAAAAACGCTATGCGCGAATTAAACATCTGCCGGCAGTCACCCGAGATGGGGTGGATATTCAATTGAATATGAATGCTGGTTTGATGGTCGATGTCGAAAATCTGCAAGAGAGCGGGGCGCAAGACATTGGTCTATTCCGCACTGAACTGCAATTTATGGTCGCCGCCCGCATGCCACGTGAGACTGAGCAATTGGCGGTCTATAAGAATGTTCTCAATGCGGTTGGCGAGCGCGATGTGGTATTTCGTACATTAGATATTGGGGGCGATAAAGTTTTGCCCTATTTGCGCACGCGGCCAGAAGAAAATCCCGCCATGGGTTGGCGCGCTATGCGCATGGCGCTCGACCGGCCGGGTTTGGTGCGTCACCAATTGCGCGCTTTGTTGAAAGCGGCGGCGGGGCGGCAATTGAGCATTATGTTCCCGCTGATCACCACCGTCGAGGAGTTCGAGCGCAGCCGCGACTTATTGCTGAAAGAACAAGACCGCCTGCGTAAATTTGGCCATGAGGTGCCGAGCAATTTACGCATTGGCACTATGTTAGAAGTGCCAGCCTTGGTCTGGCAGCTTGACCGGCTATTACCACAATTAGATTTTCTATCCATTGGCACCAATGATCTGATGCAATTCTTTTTCGCTTCCGATCGCGGCAATCCGATGACCGGTGATCGCTATGATATTTTGTCCTTGCCATCTTTGCGGCTTTTGTCTCATGTGCGCGAAATGTGCGAAAAATATGAGGTTCCGGTATCCTTATGCGGCGAATTGGGCGGCCGTCCGCTTGAGGCCATGACCTTGCTTGGTCTCGGATTTCGGTCATTTTCGTTGCCGTCAGCCACTGTTGGGCCGGTTAAACGCATGGTGCGGTCAG
>Ga0209653_1000072_pt1 | contig 83457 bp, 77 predicted proteins | sample SaaInl6LU_22_DNA_FD_184644 | JGI IMG/M metagenome (GOLD analysis project Ga0209653, IMG submission 184644) | Marine microbial communities from expanding oxygen minimum zones in the Saanich Inlet - ESP_116LU_22_DNA (SPAdes) (version 2) | ecosystem: Environmental > Aquatic > Marine > Intertidal... | reverse complement strand
TCAACGGCTAAACGATCGCATCGCTCATTTTGCGGATGATTATTATGGCCTTTAACCCAATGAAAGCTCACTTCATGTTTTCGATATTCTTTCAGTAGGGCTATCCATAGATCGGTATTTTTTCGATCCTTAAACCCTTTTTTTTCCCAACCAAACACCCAATTCTTTACAAACGCATCTGCCACATATTTAGAATCGGTATATACTTTTACTTTGAGTGGTGATTCATTGAGCTTTTTTAATCCCTCAATTACTGCAAGGAGCTCCATGCGATTATTTGTGGTGTGCTTAAACCCTTCTGAAAATTCTTTTCTATAGTTTTTTTCTGGCCATTCGAGAACGATTCCGTATCCGCCCGGCCCTGGATTTCCGCGAGCTGCTCCGTCAGTGTATAGATGAATTTCTTTCTGCATACCTATAGGAGGCTTTCTATAGTTTTAGGAAAGTACTGGTATTCGAGTTCATGAACCTTTTGCGCTACCTCTTCAGGAGTCTCTGTGCCGTCTAGCCTTACTCTGAACTGTGAGATAGTCGCTCCATTGTCGTAGATCTCATCGACCCAATGAATAGTAATTCCAGTTTCAATCTCACCCGCTGAAACTACCGCTTTATGAATATTCATGCCATACATTCCTTTACCTCCAAATTTAGGGAGCAAGGCAGGGTGTACATTCACGATTTTATTTTCAAACGCCTTTACAAAAGAGGGATTAATCTTTTTCAGAAAGCCAGCGAGCACGATTAAACTCGGTGAAAAACTCTTAACCACATCAATAAAAGAAGGGTCTAGATAGGCCGCATTAGTGAATGAATAACAGGGGATACCCAACCTTTTGCAGCGCTCGATAACACCTGCATCCGTCTTATTGGTAAATACAGCGGCTACTTTTACCTCGTTATTTTGTTCGAAATAATTTGCGATATTTTCAACGTTGGAGCCTGATCCTGAGGCGAAAAGAACAAGTTTGTGCATGGTAAAAGCTGCCGTGTTTAAAGATACTAAGGTACGTTAAAAGGACTTTTTTGTAGGGTAACTTTTAATCAATTAAAGTTTTATACATTTGTCCCGATATAATTTTTAAAAACAAAGATATGTCAGACATTGCATCAAGAGTTAAGGCGATTATCGTTGACAAACTAGGAGTTGATGAAAACGAAGTAGTAACTGAAGCGAGCTTCACTAACGATTTAGGTGCAGACTCTTTAGATACTGTAGAGTTAATCATGGAGTTTGAAAAAGAATTTGATATTCAAATTCCAGACGACCAAGCTGAAAACATCGCTACTGTAGGTCAAGCAATCTCTTACATCGAGGGATCAAAGTAAGACACTTGTAGCTTACCAATTACTATCCATGTGTGCCTTTGGTACACATGGATTTTTTATATCTTCAATTTGTTAAAGATTTATCGATATGAAACTTAAACGCGTAGTAATTACAGGAATGGGAGCCTTAACTCCTATTGGAAATAATCTTGAATCGTACTGGCAGGGCCTAATTTCAGGAAAAAGCGGGGCAGCACCCATTACTCGTTTCGATGCTGAAAAGTTTAAAACTCGTTTTGCCTGTGAGATCAAGAACTACGATGTGCAAGAGCACTTTGATCGCAAGGAGGCTCGTAAACTCGACCCTTTTACTCAGTACGCCATGATTGCTGCTGACGAGGCGATTTCAGATGCAGACTTGCAGATAGAGAAACTAGATAAGTACCGAGTAGGGGTGATTTGGGGCGCTGGTATTGGAGGGTTAGAAACTTTCCAGAATCAGATTCTCGATCATGCTAGTGGAGATGGAACTCCGAAATTCAACCCATTCTTTATTCCTAAAATGATCGCGGATATTGCCCCTGGGCATATTTCGATTAAGCACGGTTTTATGGGCCCGAATTACACAACAGTTTCGGCTTGTGCTTCCTCGGCTAACGCGCTAATTGACGCCCTGAATACCATTCGAATGGGTTACTGTGACATAGTTGTAAGTGGAGGTTCAGAAGCGGCCGTTAATATCTCAGGTGTTGCTGGGTTCAATGCGATGCACGCTCTTTCGACTAACAACGATAGTCCAGAGACGGCTTCGAGACCATTTGACGCAACACGAGATGGATTTGTATTAGGCGAAGGCGCTGGAGCATTGATTTTGGAAGATTTAGATCATGCACTTGCTCGTGGTGCAAAAATTTATGCGGAGGTTATCGGAGGCGGATTGTCAAGTGATGCTTACCACCTAACCGCCCCGCATCCTGACGGATTAGGAGTAATTCGCGTTATGGAAAATTGTCTGAAAGATTCTGGAATTAGACCAGAAGACGTTGATGCGATTAATACACACGGAACTTCAACTCCTCTTGGTGACGTTGCTGAATTAAAAGCAATTTCTACCGTATTTGGAGAGCATGCAAGGAATATTAATATTAACTCTACTAAATCGATGACTGGCCACCTTCTGGGAGCTGCTGGAGCTATCGAGACAATTGCATCTACGCTTTCAATTGTGAATGGAATTGTACCACCTACCATTAATCACAATGTAGTAGATGAGCGAATTGATAATCGCCTGAATTTAACCCTGAACCAAGCTCAAAAGCGCGATGTAACTATCGCGATGAGTAACACGTTCGGTTTTGGCGGTCACAACGCTTGTGTGGTACTGAAAAAATACAACGCCTAAGAAATGATATTTAAGCGAAGACACAGAAAGGCTTTATCCGCAGAGAATAAGGCTTTTCTAGTCGAGCTTAATGAAATTCTTGGATTCTCTCCAAACGACCTTACTTACTATCAAAGAGCTTTTGTTCATCGCTCGATGAATCTTAAAGACGAGAAGGGGGCTCCAGTTAATTATGAACGTTTAGAATTTCTAGGTGACGCCATGATCGGGGTAGTCATATCTAAACATCTGTTTAAGGAGGTACCCACTGGCGATGAAGGTTATTTAACCAAAATGCGCTCTAAAATTGTAAGTCGTGTTCACCTTAATGAATTAGGTAAAGAACTTTCGTTAGATCGATTTTTAAAAAGTAAAATTGCCAAGGAGCAGTTCGGAGACAACCTCTACGGTAATTTATTCGAGGCCTTGGTCGGCGCAATTTATCTAGACAGAGGCCATGATTATTGCGAACGCTTTCTAGAAAAACGTGTAATTACCCCTCATATTGACATTGAGCGCCTCGAGGGCAAGGTAATGTCTTATAAAAGTTTGATGATTGAGTGGTGTCAAAAACATAAACACTCTTTTAGCTTTGAAGTTTTTGATGACACGGGAGGAGAAGATAAAACTCACTTTGGGGTGCGCTTCATTGTTGATGGAAAGGTAATTGCTCGAGCAAGAGAAACAGCGAAAAAGCGCGCAGAAGAGAAGGCGGCGAAAAGGGCCTTTTTCGCACTTCAGGACACCATTAATAAGAAGTAATGGCTAAACACGTACTCAGCCTTAATCTCGATGACGAGCCACTTACGATTATTGCTCTGCACAGTGATGAAGAGGATTATCGCTTAGTATATTGGCTCAATCAAAGGCTCAATCTTAGACTCCAAAGAGAGGCTGAAGACCTAGAATTTGTGAATCATATATTTGCGCCATGGTATGTGTTTGAAAACGAATTAGAGTTTACTCGATTTGTGCTTTTGCCCAATAAAATAGAAAGAGATACGGCCGATCAAGAAATCGATTTATTTTCAGGCGGATTTAAGCAGGTCTACTACGTATTGCCTGAATTAAAAAAAGCTAACTTTCTTTTGAAGATTGAAGGGGTATCTGCTAAAGATTTAACCGAAATATTGAATAAACTTAAGGGTTTGCCTGAGATAGTAATGGCGTATGCTTTAAATTCGCAGCAAATCAAATCAAGGACGAACTTAATTTTCTAATGAATATGCAAGAACGCAAGAAAACTAAAATATTAGCTACTCTAGGCCCAGCAACTGCTTCGAAGGAGGTTTTAAGAAAGATGATGTTAGCAGGCGCTGATGTATTTCGTATTAATTTTTCTCATGCCGATTACGACGCCGTAAGAGAGCGAGTAGAAATGATACGAGAACTTAATGAGGAGCTCGGTCGTAACACAGGAATTCTTGCAGATCTTCAGGGTCCAAAGCTTCGTGTTGGAGTTATGGAGGATGGTATTGAGGTTGCCCCTGGTGATCAAATTTCATTTAAAACGGGAGAAAAGTTCGTCGGAAACAAGGAAGCGGTTTACATGACCTATCCTGAATTCCCAAGAGATGTTAAGCCTGGAGAACGCGTTCTTCTCGATGATGGAAAGTTGATTTTTAGAGTGGTTGAAACCAATGGTACAGACACTGTTGTTGCCGAGGTTGAACAAGGAGGGCCATTAAAATCTAAGAAGGGGGTTAATCTTCCTAACACGAATATTTCGCTTCCTGCACTTACTCCTAAGGATATCGAGGATGCGATCTTCGCAATTTCACTTGAGGTCGATTGGCTTGCACTTTCTTTTGTTCGTCACGCTCAAGATATCAAAGACCTTCAGCAGTTGATTGCAAAGTATTCAGATTACAAAATCCCAATCATCTCTAAAATTGAGAAGCCTGAAGCTATTACTAACATAGACGAGATCGTTGCACTTAGTGATGGTATCATGGTTGCCCGTGGTGATTTAGGAGTTGAAGTGCCTGCAGAAGAAGTTCCTTTACTTCAAAAGCAACTCGTTTTAAAGTCAAAAGAAGCACGCATCCCGGTAGTGATAGCTACCCAGATGATGGAGACAATGATGGACAGTTTAACGCCTACACGAGCTGAAGTAAATGATGTCGGAAATTCAGTAATGGACGGAGCGGATGCTGTCATGCTTTCAGGAGAAACTTCTGTAGGGCAATATCCTGTTGAGGTAGTTGCTAAAATGGCGTCAATCATTCGTGCGGTTGAAAACGTAGATACTTTCTGTGCACAAACTAAGCTTTCTTTAATTCGTACCAATCGCTTTGTCTCAAAAGCAGTATGCCATCACGCTGCTCTACTTGCTAATGAGGTAGAAGCTAAAACGATTATGACCCTTACTAATTCTGGTTATACGGCTTTTCAGGTTTCTTCATGGAGACCAAGATCTTTCATTCTAGCCTTTACAGATAACCGTAGAATTCTAGGACGACTTAATCTTCTATGGGGGGTATACGCTCACTACTATGACGGATACGCTTCTACTGATGAAACGGTAGAAGACATCATTAATATCGCAAAAGAAAACGAGTATCTTAAAAAGGGAGATATGGCGATAACCTTGACCTCTATGCCTATAGAGAAAAAGGGAATGGTAAACAGCCTTCGTGTAACTGAAGTAGATTAAGCTTCTGATATGAAGCCCGAGATAGAACGCAAATTTCTGCTAACTAATGAACAAGCCTTAGCTTTAAAAGTTCAGGCTACTCATAAGAAAGCGTTGAAGCAAGGGTATCTCGCCGAAGGAGAGCATGTGATTTTACGCGTTCGTATTTCTGATCATAGTGCTTATTTAACTATAAAGGAAAAGGCCAAGGGTAGTTCGAGATTAGAGTTAGAAACTTCGATTGATTTGTCCGATGCAGAGAAACTGCTCGACTTTTGCTCCAATCAAATAACGAAAACTAGACATCTCATAAAACGAGACTACCTAATAGAACTTGACGAATTTCATGCTGACAATGAAGGACTCTGGTTAGCAGAAATTGAATTTGATTCTATTGAGTCATCTGAGAGTTTCACGCCCTCTAATGAACTAGGAAAAGAGGTTACAGATGACTACCGATACTACAATTCTTATCTAGTCGATCACCCTTATACCAGTTGGTAACTTCTAATGGAGTCCTTTGAACTGCTCTAAGAATCGAAGGTCGTTTTCACTTAGGAGTCTGATGTCGGGTATTTGATGTAGTAAAAGGGCGATTCGATCAATACCCATTCCGAAAGCGTAGCCTGAATACTCTTCAGGGTCGATCCCACAGTTTTTGAGCACATTAGGGTCAACCATTCCACACCCCATGATTTCTAACCATCCGGTACCCTTGGTCATGCGGTAATCAGTTTCTGTTTCAAGGCCCCAGTATACATCTACTTCTGCACTCGGTTCAGTAAATGGAAAATAAGAAGGACGAAGTCGAATCTCTGATTTTCCAAAGAGTTCTGTAGTAAAGTATTGAAGTGTCTGCTTTAGATCTGCGAAGGATACATTCTTATCAATATACAGACCCTCGATTTGATGAAAGAAACAATGTGATCTAGCCGAAATAGCCTCGTTTCTATATACCCTTCCCGGTGAAATTGTACGAATAGGAGGTTGGTTTTCTTCCATGAAACGAACCTGAACCGATGAGGTATGGGTTCTTAGAAGAATATCTGGATCTGTCTGAATAAAGAAAGTGTCTTGCATGTCCCTTGCCGGATGGTGATCAGGCAAATTGAGCGCCGTAAAATTATGCCAGTCATCTTCAATTTCTGGTCCTTCAGAGACGGTAAAACCAATAGTAGAAAAAATATCTATGATTCTATTTCTTACAATAGAAATAGGATGTCTAGATCCGACCTCGATTGGAAACCCTGGCCGCGTTAGATCTTGTTTTGGTGATGATTTGAGCTCTTTAGATTTCAGAACTTGCTTTTGTTCATCAAGTTTTTCTTGAACCTTTGTTTTGAGTTCATTGACTACCTGCCCGAAAGCTTTTTTGTCTTCAGGAGCTACCGATTTAAAGGCGGCGAAAAACGTGTTTAGTGATCCTTTCTTTCCCAGGTATTCTAAGCGAAACGACTCTAGGGCCTCTGCAGATGAAGCTTCAAATTGTTTGACTTTTTCTATATGGCCTTTAATTTCCTCGATCATGATTCTGAAATATCTGACAAATTTAATAAAACCTCTGAGAGGCCTTTGGATGTGAATGATTATAAATGATTATTTTAGGGATAAATGAATTTTGATGAATAATTTAAAGTCTGATTTTCCAGCTAGTATTGTTGTTTTCTTTGTTGCATTACCTCTTTGTTTAGGGATTGCATTAGCCTCTGGTGCCCCTCTTATATCGGGGTTAATTGCAGGAATCGTAGGAGGTGTCATTGTAGGTTCTTTGAGCGGTTCGCAAATAGGTGTAAGTGGCCCAGCCGCAGGGTTAGCAGCGATTGTATTAACCGCTATAACTAGTTTAGGAGGCTTTGAGACCTTTTTAGTTGCCGTGATTTTAGCAGGAATCTTTCAAATTATTCTAGGAGTATTGAAAGCTGGTGTAATTGGGTACTTCTTTCCAGCATCTGTCATCAAGGGAATGCTTTCAGCGATTGGAATCATTATTATTCTTAAGCAAATTCCACACTTTTTCGGTTATGATGCTGATTGGGAGGGTGATCTCGGTTTTATCGAGGCGGATGGTAGTAATACCTTTAGCCGTCTTCTTATGACTGCGAAGCAAATTAGCACAGGCTCTACCATTATTTCTGTTATTTCTCTCGCTCTACTAATTTTGTGGGATAAAGTGCTTATTCACAAAGGACAGATTTTTAGAGTTGTCCAAGGCCCTATCGTGGCTGTCGCACTAGGAATTATTTATTCTATATCCTTCGCAGGGGATGTAACTTTAGGTATTTTGCCTGAGCATCTAGTAGCCGTACCTATTTTCGATCTAGGTGCCGGAATAGCGAGTCAACTTACTTTTCCAAACTTTGCCGCAATTCAAAATACCGAGGTTTGGATAGTGGCTATTACCATTAGCGTGGTGGCTAGTTTAGAAACACTACTTTGCGTGGAGGCAACAGACAAAATAGATCCACACAAAAGGGTAACTCCAACGAATCGAGAGTTATTTGCCCAAGGTGTGGGTAATGTCATTTCAGGAGCCATTGGCGGCCTTCCAATAACCCAAGTAATTGTTCGAAGCTCGGCCAATATTCAGTCGGGAAATAAGACCAAGGCATCTGCCATTATTCACGGTTTTCTATTACTAATTGCTGTATTCATCCTACCAAATGTGATTAATCTTATACCACTGTCAGTTCTAGCTGCTATACTGTTAATGGTAGGATATAAATTAGCTAAACCTGCGCTATTCAAATCTATGTATCGTCTAGGGAAAAAGCAGTTTGTACCTTTTATAGTTACCATTGTAGGTATTGTGTTTACCGACCTTTTGGTAGGTATCATCCTGGGGCTTGCAACATCTTTAGTGATTATTCTTCTCGAAAGCTTTAACAACTCTCACTTCTTGCATTTGAAAAAGGAGGAGGGCTTAAGTAGGATTGTACTGGCTGAAGAGGTGACATTTTTCAATAAGGCAGCAATACTAAAATCCCTTCAAGAGATTCCTAATGGGAATAAACTTGAGATTGATTTTAGAGCAACTATTTTCATCGATTATGACGTTATTGAAATTCTTCATGAATTTCAAGAAAAGGCGTCAGAAAGAGCTATCTCAATAACTTTCATTTTTGAAAACGAGAAGGTAGAATCGCCAACGAACTTAATTGAACGACTCTTAAATAAGAGAAAAGTTCAGGCGTAGAACAGGCTTAATCGAGGAAACTCACTTCACCTGTACTTACATCGTACATGGCACCTGCGATAGTGATTTTACCCTCCTCTTCTAAGCGTCTAAGAACGTTGGATTTGACTCGGATATTTTCAACTGATCGCAGTACATTATTTTTTGCCACTTCATTCACAAATTGAAGGTTTGAAGAATTACGCATAGTGGGATCATTCGGCTCAATCGTTTCTTTTACAGAGGCATTGATTTTTGAAAGTAGACTGGTTAGATTTCCTAATTCGACACCGTCACAAGCTCCTTTTACCGCGCCACATGAGGTGTGGCCAAGAACCACAATAGCTTTAGATCCTGCTGCGGCACATCCAAACTCTAAGCTACCCAGAATATCTTCATTAATAATATTACCTGCAACGGTTGCAACGAATAAGGATCCAATTCCTTGATCAAATATAGAGCTTACTGGAACCCTTGAATCGATACAGCCAATCACACATGCAAAAGGAAATTGTCCTTTCGAAGTCTCTTCAACTTGCGCAAGCAAGTCACGTTCTCTCATTTCACGACTAATAAATCGTTTGTTGCCCTCTTTTAAAAACTGTATAGCTTCTTTAGGAGATAATTTCGATTGACTTTCTGCTGTTTGTGTTGGCATGACGAGGAGTATAGATCTTAGATAAAAGGTAGCAAATTTTTTTAAGAATTGACTACTCTTGTATAAATCGTAATGAAGAAGTGACAATCCAACCCGATTGACCGTTGGCAATTTCGATCTTTTGAAATTCTTCAAAAATCTCTATAGGTCTTACTTTGGTACCTTCATGTAATTCAAAAACAACCGGAGCGTCAATTTTTGGGTCGCTAAGCACAGTTACTACTGGCTCAAACACAATAGCGTAATGCTCTGAGCGTTCTGTATTTTGAATAAAGATAAGAGTCAAAAAGGCCATCGAGGCAACAATCAAACTAGGGGAGGCTAATTTCCCTAACCGAGGCTTTACAATTTTTGCAATGGCAAATAATAGAGTAAAAATAAGACTAGTCACAGCCCAGCCTTCAGTGTTCATAAGACCGGCCAGAAACTTATAAATTCGTTTTTTAATGGAGTCGGGTAACGGTTCAATTCGGTCGATTCTTTGATTCTCGGCAAATTGTAAATTCGTTAACAGGTCAACGTCATTTTTGAAGTGTAGCAAACCCTTTTCGTAATAGAGGATACTTGATGCTGTTTTACCGTTTTTATAATAGGCATTACCTAAATTTAAATAGACTTCTCTTGAATGTAGCCCTTCAGCTAACACCTCCTGATATGCTTTTATGGCAGCATCATAATCCTCTTCGAGATAGGCTTTGTTGCCGGTCTCGAAGGCCAATGTGCCTTTTTCAAAACCAGCTTCTTGCGCGGTAATCGTAAGGCTTAAAAAAAGTGTAATAAGTAGGATTAAGCTTCGCATGGGTTTACAAAAGATCGTCAATTATTTTATGAAGCACCTTCAAATCTTCTTCGAAAGGAGCACTTGCCGAGCCACTGTACCTAACCAAAAGGATTCGGTCGTTAATGGTATTAATTCGTTCAATTAGGTTGGTATCGGCACCCAGTGTTTGAAGTTTTTCTTCTCGCTCTTGTTTAGAGGCCGTAGACAAATCGACTCCTGAATACTTTTCTAGACCTGAGAATAGAATTTCAGAAGCGATAGAATAAAACTCAGGGTTTTGTTCTTTGGCTAGTTTCTCCGCTCGTTTTAAAAGCGCCTTGATTTTTTTCGGAAGTGCCTTTTTAGTCCCTTGATCTGACGACCCTAGATTTGCTTTAAGAGCGTTTATGATGGAATTTATAGTGAATCCTATTATAACGAGCAGCGCCAAAATGATATAAAAGGTATTACTTTCAAACCAGGGTGCGGTAACGATTGTAACTAGGCTCGTTTGGTAAGCATTCGATTTAAACCCAGAAGAAGTTGGGGTGTTTTTCTCTACTATTGGTGCTGATGCGCTTGTATTAGGAAGTACGCTACTTCCTTCTACAGTAAGATCAAAAGGATCACTATTTAGTGTTTTGTAGCTTTTTGAATTCGGATCGAAATAGGTAAACTCAATGGGATCGACAGGATAACTTCCTGCATATCTCGGCACTACAGTGTACGAGTTACTCACTGATCCGTTCATACCTTCTCTGTTTACCCTTACGTCATCGGTATATTCGGGATCATACTTTTCGAGCGCTGAGGGTAAACTTAATTCAGGGACAGAAAGTAATTTCAGATTACCTTTCCCGGCAATTTTAACTTTGATTTGGGTAGATTCGTTGGCCTCTAGGCTGGTTCTGCTCGCATCCACTGATAGCTTAAAATCTCCTACAGCTCCACTATAATTAGAAGGTTTTCCCTGTTCAGGCAGATCTTTTACATTAATACTCAGATCACCCGCCTTAACTGTTTTTGTTGCAGATCTCATAATCGGATCACCAAAGAAATCTCTTCTCCCTGTAGGTATTTGAACATAGAGTTCAAGTGCAAAAGGATCTAAGGCCAACGAACCAGATTTCTGAGGGTATAATACTACCGTTTTTAAATCTACCGCGTTGAAACTTTCGTTTTTGAAGGTGGTTCTTCGCGTTTCGTATTCTTTTATAGGCAGGTCTTGGCTCCAAAAATTTTTATAGGTCGGATTCTCAACAGGAATAAAATTATTGATGTACACCCTCGGAGAAAAATAAAGGGTATACGTAACTAAAACTCCTTGATTTAAGTACGGCTTGTCATTGGATAGTGTCGCAACTAGGTAAAGACTTTCATCGGCGATATCTTGGGCGGTCTTCGGTGCATTGGGGTTATCGATGGGCTCTGTTACTAGAACCGTTTTAGGATCAGTGGTATAAATCGTATTATCGATGGATATTGACGCGCTATCAATGATTAATTGTCCTTGTTTCTTGGGTCTTAGGACATAGGTGTACGATTTAGAAAAACTTCGCTTGCCATTGATAAAAGAGGAGCTAATCGACTGAGAAGGGCCCATTAATACCTCGAAATTTTCAAAGGAAGGTGCTTCAAAAAAATCACCATCCTTATTCATTTCAAAGGAAACTCTAAGGCGTTCGTTTTGACCTAATTTCACTTTGCTTAGGACGGTTTCAAATTTAATGTCACTATCCTGAGCCTTTGAGACTAGACTGAAAAGAGAAAATAAGAGTACTACCCAACGTTTCATCACCAATCTTTTTCAACTTTCAATTTACGACCTTGAACCTTTTTAGCGTTCATTTTTTCTTGCACTTTATTCTCTTCATTTTGAAGGGCCTGTAAGAGGTTTTCTATCTGTTGCTTAGAAAGTTCCTGAGGCTTAGGGTTACCTTGAGGCTGCTTGTCTTCTGGTCGTTTTCCTTGTTCCTGTTTTTGATCTCCTTGGCCTTTTTTCTGTTCTTCTTTTTCAGAACCATCTCCCTTCTCATCCTCTGACTCTTTCTCTTTTTCTTTGGAGTCTCCCTGATCACCTTCTTTATCCTCCTGGTCGTTCTCTTTATTTTCTTCGTTTTCTTGTTGATCCTGTTGATCTTGATCCTGATTCTGTTCTTGCTGTTGCTCTTCTTTTTTCTTTTTTGCTAACGCAAGATTATACCGAGTTTCTTCATCTGTAGGGTCATTACGCAGTGCCTGTTTATAGGCTTCTATAGCATTATTGTATTCTTCCTTTTGCATATAAACATTGCCTATGTTGTGGAATGCTTTATGGGAGAGATCGGGCTGTGAGCTTCGATTTGCGGCCTCTTTTAGGTGACCAAAAGCTTCCTCAATGTAATTCTCCTGATAGAGTGTTGTTCCAAGATTATAAGGAGCCTCAGCATAAGTGGTATCAATAGCCGATGCTTTTCGAAATAACTGTTCTGCCTTCGATGGAGCAATTATCTTATCGATTCCACTATTGTTGAGTTTTTCAACCTCTAAACGTTGGCCATTTGCAACGAGCCCGATTAATAAGACGATATGAAAGAGTAATCGCTTTCTCATTTTCGAAACCATAGTAGTTTACGCTCAGGAATTAAAAATTCAATGACTAAAATAACAAAGGCAATGGCTATGAACCATTGAAATTGATCTTTATAGTTAGAGTAGGTCTGCGTTTCAAAAGCGGTTTTGTCTAGTTGCGCTAGAAAATCACTAATTGCTGATATCGTTGCTTCAGTGTTTGAAGTATCGATATAAATACCGTTTGTGCTATCTGCTAATTCCTCTAAAACGTCTTTGTTCAGCTTTGAGATGACTACATTGCCTTCACCGTCTTTTTTAAAGCTTCCTCTTGCCATTCCGCCTTCGGGAATTGGACCTCCAGAGGTTGTACCTGTAGCAACGGTGATGATTTGAATGTTCGCCTGAAGGGCGGTTTCGGCGATGATATTTACTCCTGTCTCATTGTGATCTTCTCCGTCAGACAATAAAATGAGTACTCTGCGGGTCTCGGCATTTGGATCGAAAAAAGTACCAGCAAGTTTAATGGCTTCTAAAATGGCTGTTCCTTGAGAAGACATCATGTCTGTATTTACTCCTTTAAGAAACATGCGAGCTGCTCCATAGTCTGTTGTGATTGGAAGCTGCGGGAAGGCAGAGGCTGCGTAAGTAATGATGCCTACTCGGTCTCCCTTGAGTTCAGAAAGGGTTTCTGCAACGATGCGTTTCGCTTTTTCTATACGATTAGGAGCGATGTCTTCAGTGAGCATACTTTTTGAGACATCGACGGCAAAAACTAGATCAACCCCTTCTCTTTTTACCGTACCTAATTGTGTTCCTATTTTAGGATTAGCTAATCCAATGAATGCAAAATAGATAGCGAGAAGAACAAGACTGCGCTTGAGTAAGAGGTTTCGGCTGCTTCGAAGAGGAGCAAGTCTTTCTAGCATTTTATCTCTTAACTTTTCATCGGGCTGAGCTTTCTTAAGCGTATGCTTCTGCCATGCTCGATAACCTATAAATAGAAGAGTGATCAGCAGAACAACTATCCCGCCTATAGTGAGGTATTGGGTATGTTCGACTAACATCATGACAAGGCTTCTTTAAAAAGGGTGTGACGTAATAAAAGTTCAAGAGCGAGTAGACTCAAGGCTAGGAGCACCCAAAATCTAAAATGCTCTTCATAGGTGTAATAACTGAACTCTTCGATTTCGCTCTTTTCTAGCTCGTTGATTTGATCGTAGATTGCTTCAAGGCTTTGATTATCGGTGGCTCGGTAATAGCTTCCGCCGGTAAGTTCTGATACACTTTTAAGTAACTCTTCATCGATTTCTACTGAGCGCATTCCGTATCTAAACGAACCGTCAGGATTGTAGGCAATTGGACTTAAAGCATTACCATTAGTTCCTAGACCAATCGTGTAAATTTTGATACCATATTCGAGAGCGAGATTGGCAGCAGTTTCAGGTTCAATGAATCCGCTATTGTTCACACCGTCTGTAAGTAAGATGATGATTTTTGAAATTGCATCACTTTCTTTTAGTCGATTCACTGATGTTGCGAGCCCCATTCCGATAGCAGTTCCATCCTCAATAGCTCCGAAGGTTAGCTCAGAAAGTGCAGTGAGCGTAATTGCAGTATCGGTGGTAAGAGGAGTTTTTGTGTAACTTTCTCCGGCATATACCACTAGCCCGATACGGTCGCTTTTTCGGTCTTTAACGAAGTCTGAAGCCACTTCTTTCAAGGCTTCAAGTCGGTTAGGTTGTAGATCTTTGGCGAGCATACTCGAACTCACGTCGATTGAAAGGACGATGTCTATACCACTAGAAGTTTTCGTTTTGGTGTTTACTCCAGAGGTTTGAGGCCTTGCTAGAGCCATGATCAGCGATGCTAAGGCTGCAATACGGAGCACCCAAATTAAAGGGCGTAATTTGGGTTTTAGACCGCTTGGCCGCTTAACACTTGTAGAAAAATTGAAAAAAACAGATTGTTTCGAGGCGCCCTTAAGCTTCCACAGTACAAGTAGTAATAGGATTGCGAAAAGTGCAAACCACTCAGGATTTTTATAAGGAGCCAAAAGTACTTCTCTCATAATTCGGTAGTTACTTTGATAGACTCCATTATTCTAGCGGCTATTTGTTCAGCCCAACGATCTCCGGTCGGATAGGTAATAACGACCTCTTGAGAAAACCCTTTTCCGCCAAAGATAAGATGATCAAATGATCGTTCATTATTCGAAGCATCTAGCGCAGTTCCAAATGAATGATAGCCTGTGACCTCCTCTTTAGTGTTGTAGATTTCTGACTTGGGTAAAATTGTCGAAAAACCTTCTTTTTCAAATCGAAGGAGTTGTGCTTCTGACAGAGCAACAAAGTCAATCTCTGATTCACTTTCTCTTTTTTCAATTCGGATAGAGACGGTTAAATCTTCATTAAGGTTCCAACTAAATCCTTCCTCGTTTCTAATTAATGCCTCTGGAGATTCAATACTTACTGGAGGAAAGCCATAACTTGATAAAACCCAGACCTGTTCGTAAGACTTTTTAAAAGGGTTTAGAGTAATGCTATCCCAAAGATTCTGGTAGCCGGTTAGGTATCCATAAACACCAAGTGTTCCTAGCACTACAATTAACGTTGAAACGGCGATGATTGTACGCTGTTTCAATCGATTTTTCTTCTGAGGCACTGTGGTAAGTGCTTCTAATTTTTTTAGGTAACCCGCCTCGTAGGCCTCTATGGTTTGACTGATAAGTAAAAGGTCAGCACTTCGCTGCTCATCTGTAACCATTTGTTTTGCGAACTTGTAGAGCTCTGCCCGATTAAGTAGTTCCTTTAAACCAGTCTGCTGTTCCTTAGTTTGTTCGTAATAAGGCTCGTTTTTGCCAAGACTATCTAGTAGGCCAATGAGTTCTTTGGAGGTTCTCTGCTCTGTAGACAATGAGAGTCTTCGATGTAGGTATGTTTTAAAAATAGAGGTTGCTGAGTAATAAATAGATGCTGACTCGATCACTTCTATCTGCTTTAGACTATCAATTGAATTGATTGCCTCTTCAAAGGGGCTAATGACGCGTTTCTTTTCACGAGACCTTTTGAAATAAACAAATAGCCCGATCGCAACGAGAGCAGCGATGAGTACATAGGGCCAATAACTCTTAGGTTCGGGAACTTTTTGACCAAGAGGCTTAATGTCGTAAAGGCCTTGGGCGGTCGTATCCACTACCACATCGTTGATTCGAACAGGAATTGTCTCGGTAGTGTACGGAGTTCTATTAATAGTGATTTGTTGAGGGGCAATAAGATAATCTCCAGCATCAAACTGAGTAATCTTATAGGTTTTACGAAGCGATAATTGAGGTCTTTTAGATAAAGTGTCTATCCCTGATTCATTGACAACCTCGAGTGGATAAAAGGTTTGCCCTTCTGGAAATAGAATCAAATCCTCAGGATCAGCAGAAGCGCTAAGCTGTACTTCAATTTGCTCCCCGATTAGAAGACTGTCCCGATCTATGGAGGCAGTTACTTCTTGACCATATCCTTGGTGAACCAATAGAGCAAGAACCAGCAATGAGATTATCTTATATGTTGCTAAGAAGCTTTTCATTAGCGATGCTTTGCCTTAAAGAACTGTAGTAGTTTAGAAATATGATCCTCATTTAATTCACAACTTACCATCGGGGCTCCTACCTGAGTAAAACTCTTTTCAAAGTAGGACACGGCTGAATCAATGTCGTTGGTATAGGTTTTAGCAATACTTTTTGACCCGGTATCTACGTAGGTGATCGCATCGTCTTCTAAGGATCTCATAGGGATCAAGCCTAAATTAGGTATTGCCATTTCGAGAGCATCATAAATTCGGAATCCATTTACATCGTGTCGCTTTGCCAAAATTCGCAGCGATTTTTCGTAGCCAGTATCTAGAAAGTCAGATAGTACAAAGACAATAGTTTTCTTTTTAAGATAACCAGAAAGAGATGAGAGCGCCTTGTCGATACTCGTTTTCTGTGCTGGTTTCGTGGGGTCAGAAAGAACGAGGAGTTCTCTAATAATTCGCAGAAGATGGGCTTTTCCCTTCTTGGGAGGTAAGAAAAGCTCAACCTCGTCAGAAAAAGCAAGTAGCCCTACTTTATCATTGTTTTGTAGGGCGGAGAACGCGAGAATTGCGGCGATTTCAATACTTTTTTCAAGCTTGGTAATTTCGCCACTACCGAAAAGACCAGACGAACTAACATCCACAGCTAGCATTAAAGTGAGTTCGCGTTCTTCTTCAAAAACCTTTGAATAGGGCTCCCTATTTCGTGCAGTAACATTCCAGTCGATAGTTCTTACATCATCTCCGTATTCGTACTTTCTTACTTCACTAAAGGTCATACCTCTGCCTTTGAAAGAAGAATGGTATTCTCCTCCAAAAACATGGTCTGAAAGCCTACGAGTTTTAAGAGCAATCTTTCTAACTCGGGCAAGAATGTCAGAGACTTCTAGCATGTAATTTATTAAGGTACTTTGACCGCTTCGAGAACTTGTTCGATGATTTGGACGCTTCCGATCGATTCAGCTTCAGCCTCGTAGGTTAACCCAATACGATGTCTGAGCACATCAAAAATTACCGTTCTAACATCTTCAGGAACCACGAATCCTCTCCCCTGAATGAATGCATAACACTTCGCTGCTTTTGCAAGACTAATACTCCCTCTTGGTGAAGCTCCGAAACTTATCAGTGACTTTAAATGAGCTAAGCCATAATTTTCAGGATACCTTGTTGCGAAAATTAGATCAACGATATATTGCTCAATCTTTTCATCGAGATAAACTTCGTTTACACTTTCTTGGGCTTTGAGGAGATCCTTAGTGCTTAGTACAGCGCTTATCTTATGAGTAGTTGAAGCTAAGTTTTGTCGAATAATCAGCTGCTCATCCTCTCTTTTCGGATAATCAATGACTACTTTCAACATGAAACGATCTACCTGAGCCTCAGGCAAGGTGTAGGTTCCTTCTTGTTCAACAGGGTTTTGGGTTGCCATAACAAGGAAGGGTTGGTCGAGTTTAAAAGTTTCATCACCAATAGTCACTTGTTTTTCTTGCATGGCTTCTAGCAGGGCTGACTGAACCTTTGCAGGTGCACGGTTGATCTCATCAGCCAAAACGAAATTGGCAAAAATGGGACCTTTCTTAACGTTAAAGGCCTGTTCATTCATGTTATAGATAACGGTCCCAATCACATCGGCTGGCAACAGGTCAGGGGTAAACTGAATTCGACTAAAGCTGCCTTTTACTGCCTTCGAAAGCGTGTTAATTGCCAAGGTTTTCGCAAGACCCGGGACTCCTTCGAGTAATATATGACCCTTGGCTAATAGACCGATTAAGAGACTGTCTACCATGTGGTTTTGCCCTACAATTGCCTTGGACACTTCGTTTCTCAACGCCGAAATAAAGGCGCTATCTCGTGCTATCTTCTCGTTTAACTCACTAATATCTACACTCATTTCGCTCTGTCTTAAGTTTAGAGGGCGCAAATTCTAAATTCTTATTGCTTTCCTTTGTTAATGATAGGTTAAAAATGCCTGATTTAATAAGGTTTTCACAAAGTTTTGGCTTTTATAAAGTTGTAACTTAAGGCCTGAAAATGGAATCACTATGAAAAAACACTCATTGGTTGTTGGGACGATGACGTGGGGTTGCTGGGGAAGCGCTCTGAACCCCAAAGAAATGGCTAATCGTATAGAAGGAGCTCTAGAATTGGGCTTAAACCGATTTGATCATGCTGATATCTATGGAGATTATACTACTGAAGCAGAATTTGGAGCGGCTTTAAAACAGGCCAATGTGGCTAGAGAAGACATTGAGCTAATCACTAAGTGTGGGATTCAAATGACTAGAGGTAGAGCTAATAAAGTCAAGCATTATCAATACGATACCGCTTACATTATTGAGTCGGCAGAACAAAGCTTAAGAAATCTAGGAACTGATTATCTCGATCTTTTTCTATTGCATAGGCCGAGCCCACTTCTCGATACTGAAGAAGTTGGTTTTGCTGTTGCTGCTCTTTTAGATCAAGGGAAGATAAAGTCGTTTGGCTTATCAAATTTTCTTCCGCATCAGGTTGAAAGTGTCATGCGATTTGCTCCAGTACAAGCGAATCAGATTCAGTGTTCGATCACTCATACTGATTCGATGTACGATGGCACTCTAGATCAAGCGAAGCATTTGAATATCGAGCCGATGGCATGGTCACCGCTTGGAGTCCTGTTTAAAAATCCTGATGACGAGGCCGTTGTTCGCATTAGAGCTATTGTTGACGAGCTAATGAAAAAATATGACACCGATTTAGCAGGCTTAGCGTTGGCTTTTCTAGCGAAACATCCGTCTAAGATCAGCCCGGTGGTAGGAACAACTCAAATCAATCGACTTGCTGAGGCAAAAAAAGGTTTTGAGATAGAGTTAGATCTTGAAGACTGGTTTGTATTGCTCGAGGCTGCTAAGGGCACAAGAGTTCCTTAGGGCATGATTAATAAGCGCCTTTTAATTAAAAATTTGCTCGCTCATAATGACGAGAATAGTTTTTATGATAAAAAGCGCAGTATTTCTATTGGCGAAAAGGAGGGTAAGGCGAAGTTTCTCAAGCACGTTTGCGCCTTATCTAATACCAATCCCTTGAACAACTCTTACATTGTTGTTGGGGTCGAGGATTTAGATAGTAGTATCGTTGGTGTTGATTTTTTTGACGACAGTAAAATTCAGAATCTAGTTAATGCCTATTTAGATCATCCGCCTAAGGTTTCGTATGAGAACATACCCTTTCCACATTTGTCTGATAATAAGGTAGTCGGCCTGATTACGATTCGATCCTCTGGCAAACTTTGCTCCCTTAGAAAAAACATTTGGAAGTATTATGGAGGAGCTGTTTTTTATCGCGAGGGTAGTATGTCGGTTCCGAAAAACTTCGAATCTGAATTGCGCGATACCAATTCAACAATTGTTCAAGATCTAGAACGCCACTCCGAAAATAACATTGAACTTACCCTTGACGGGGTGATTGATTTTATTCGAAATCGTCATCCTGATATGCCGAGTGATTATAAGGTTTTCAAAGAGCAATTTGTAGTGTGTTGGGCTGGACAAGTAAAGAAAGTTAAGGATAAGACTTATTATTCACGAGTTGATATCGAATTGATTAATGAACAGGTAAGATTGTTCTATTCTGCCCTTGACGAGATAGAGATTACTTATACCAATGATACCTTCAGTCTAACCGATTATGTGTTTCTTGGGCTTGGAGATAAAAAATATTATCCGCTCGAGCGATTAGATATTTGTTTTGAAGAGAATGGTACTTATCAGATGAATACCGAACTAATTTTTGAGCCTCCCCGTTATGACACTCGAGAATTATTTCACGTATACAATACGAATAACACTTTGGTTAAGCTTCTAGAGCAAAAGGTTCGGCTTTCTGAAAATCAATTAGTAGATCTAAGACGACTTTCTGATACCTATTTAATCTGTTTCTTAAATGGATTTGAAGAAGCCAAAGAACAGTTAGAAAATGTTAGGGGACTTATTAAAGCAATAGACCAAGAGGCTTATGCCTCGGTTAAAGAAGCACTTCGAGTAATTCGAAAAGTAAGGTATAACTAGAGGGCCTACATAAGATCTATTGCTCTCGGAAGTGCAGCAATGGCTCCATAACTCTGCGCCGTAAATGCTCCAGCTTTGTTCGCGATACTCACTGCTTCAGTCATCCACTCCTTGTCTTTTAACGCGCATGTTGATGGTGCTTTGGAAAGAGTGGCGAGTAGACATCCGATAAAAGCATCTCCAGAACCTGTGGTATCAATCGCTTTAACGGGGATGGTAGGAATAGTCGCTCTTTGATCACTATCAAAACTCAAAAGGGTTCCTTGCTTTCCAAGAGTGATACATATCGTCGCATTGGTCATTTTATGAAAGAATCTGCAAGCCTCTTCGAGGTCATCGGTTTTTGCGAGCAGTTTCGCCTCTTCTTCGCTTAGTTTTATTAGGTGAGCCTTAGAGATGAAACGCAGTGACTTCTTGATAAAATCTTCAGGATCGAATCGGTGTAGATCATGACGGTAATTAGGGTCAAAACTGATGAGCGCCCCATTTGCTATCGCCTCTTCTAGGTAAGTCGAATAAGTATGTTCTAGGCTTCCACCTAAAAAGGAGGTTGCGGCTCCAAAGTGAATAATTTGTTCAGAGAACTTATCAGCTAGTACACTGTCATAGGTCAGTTCCCGATCAGCTCCTCTCGAGAATACAAAGTCACGTTCACCATCGGCACCGAGATTTACAAAAGCGAGCGTAGTAAAAGTGGAAACACGTTGTAAAAAATCTATACCAACGCCTTCTTCTTCTAAGGTCTCTATTAAGAAGTTTCCGAAAGGGTCGCTACCCACAGCTCCAACAAAATAGCTGTAACCATCAAGGCGACTCACTGCAGCGGCTACATTCGCAGGAGCTCCACCCGCTTTTTTAAGAAACTGATCGGTTTTTGTAAGAGAGGGATGCCCTCCTTGCCCAACGAAATCAATCAATAACTCTCCGATACAAAACACCTTCTTCATAGGGTAGATTTTAAGGGCCCAAAGTACTAATTTTGACGTAAACTGAAAGATTGAAACGCACACTCGCCATAGGAGATATTCACTCCGGAAAAAAGGGACTACAACAGGTGTTAGATCGCGCTAATGTTACCGAACAAGACCGTCTTATTTTTCTAGGGGATTATGTGGATGGATGGAGCGAAGCCCATCAAACGATCGATTTTTTGATTACTCTCAGAGATCGATATCGCTGTACTTTCATTCGCGGTAATCACGATGAACTTTGCCTCAACTATTTGATCAGATCTGAAGCCCCTGAAAATTGGTTGCTTCATGGAGGAGCTGCTACGAAAAAAAGCTACGACGGTCTAGACCGAGTTCATCAGGAACTTCATATTACTTTTTTAAAAAGTCTTGAAGATTACCGATTAGATGAACATAATCGACTTTTTCTTCATGCTGGCTTTACCAATTTAAGAGGAGTTGAACAAGAGTATTTCTCCAAGATGTTTTACTGGGATCGAACACTTTGGGAACTGGCAAAGGTGGTAGAAAAAACAGAATACAAAGAACTACCCCCGAGATTAAAACAATATAACGAGATCTTTATTGGTCATACTCCGATCTCCAAGGAATCCTTTGTTTCACCTCAGCGTGCTGCCAATGTTTGGAATATAGATACTGGAGCTGCCTTTATGGGAGGGGTAACTATACTAGATGTAGACACTAAAGAATTTTGGCAAAGTGATCCCTTGAATGAACTATATCAGGGGGAGCCAGGAAGAAATCTTGCCTCAAAATAAAAAACCCCGCAGGACCGCGGGGCTTTAGCCAGGTTTGCTTGGCATCGTGTGTACTAATAACTAAAACTTTGAGTTACACAATTCTAAATTAAATGGGAATGATTAACTATGCGCTTGTTCGACGTCTTTAACAAGTGGAAATCGATGTATTCCAATAAGTAACCCCTTATTTTTGCAGCATGGCAAGAGATGAAAAACTAAAAGATCGATTTGATGCACTTATTGTGAAACTATCTGATCAATTCTCTGATGGAGATCCTTTGGATATGGAAGGAATGATTTATTTGGTCGGCGTTCAAGAGTTAGGGAAATTGCATCGCAAGTTTAAAAAGGACGAAAAAATCAATTTGATGCACATTGCAATTTGCCGTCTTTTAGAGCCTTATGGATATTACGAATTCTCTCATTTTGATGAGGAAGGTTGGCCTCATTATAAGGTGATCGACGAACTTCCCCATTTAAGGTCGGGGGAGCAATCTATCCTTATGAAAGAGGCACTAGTGAATTACTTTATTGAAAGAAACTATATTGAATGAACCTTGAATATTACGCTGTAATTTTTACCTCAACTACAGGCGATGATTTAAGTGATTATCAGGAGTGGTCAGATAAAATGATGGAACTAGCCAATAGTATTCCAGGTTTTATCTCTGTTGAATCGGCACGAAGTGCTGTCGGAATCACTGTATCGTACTGGAAAGACCTTGAAAGCATTTCTAATTTTAAAAGACTTGCCGATCATCGCTACGCGCAACAGCGAGGACGTGATCAGTGGTATCGAAATTATCGGGTAAGGATTTGCCGCGTAGAGCGTGATTACTCTTTTCCCTAGTTGAGTTTTTCTTTCAGTGATTCAAAAATTTCTGTGGCCGAGGCTCCCTTTTCTACTACTTTATAAACAGCATCAATAATTGGTGTTCGAAGCGCCTTTTTCTGAGACTTTGCCATGAGATAAACAGGTTTTACCGCATAAGCTCCTTCTGCAATCATCTTTTCTGCTTTAAACGTTTCTTCTACGGTCATGCCTTGTCCCAGGCGATGACCAAAACGTTTGTTTCTACTATGGTCTGAATAGGCGGTGACCAAAAGATCTCCGAGGTAAGCAGATTGATTGATGTTGCGCTTCATCTTGTATATACGGCCTAGATAGCGTTTCATTTCTCTAATGGCATTAGAAATCAAAACGCTTTGAAAATTATCTCCGTATCCTAAGCCTGATGCGATTCCTGCAGCAATGGCGTACACATTTTTTAATACTGCAGCATACTCGGTGCCGATAATATCGTTTCCGGTAGAGATTCTTATATAGGCGTTTGATAGAGTAGCTTTCATTTGATCGGCTTTTAGAGTATCTACGGCAGATACCGTAAGGTAGGAGCGTCTTTCGAGCGCAATTTCTTCGGCGTGACAGGGGCCTGAGATTACCCCAAAATTTTTCAATTCTACGGCTGCGTATTCAGCTAGGTAATCACCGATAATTTGACCGGTTTCAGTAACCATCCCTTTGACCGCTGAAAAGATGGTTTTGCCTTTGAGCAAATCCAAAAATGGATGTAGGCTTTGATGTATAAATGCAGAGGGTATGGCGATAACCACCGTAGATGATGCAGCTATTGCTTCCTCGATATTGCTTGTGGCGTGGACAAGGCTCGTATTAAGTTGAACGCTGCTGAGGTAATGAGGGTTTTGCCCCGACGTGTTAATGGCTTTTACTCCGTCATCTTCTTTAACATACCAGGTTACAGTAACCTCGTTGTCATTAAATATTTTGACAAGTGCGGTACCAAAACTTCCTCCCCCTAATACCGTTAGGGACTGGTGCTTCGCCATAATTATAGCGTACGAAGATACTCTGCTACTGCTTTTGCTTCGTCTTCGGATAGGTTCTGACTGATCATCAGAGCGTTATTGTATTCTTTAAGAAGGGCCTTTGCTATCGGATCTTTCTGTAGCATTTCATTAGTATTAAGCAACAGGTTTAATACCCATTCTGGGCTGCGTCGATCGTAAACACCTTTTAACGCAGGACCAATCATTCTGCGGTCTACTAAGTGACATGCAGTACATTTACCAGCGTAAATACTCTTTCCTTTTTCAGCTAGACCTGTATCGATTGCCGTACTAAACTCGTAAGAAGTAATAGGACCCAAACCTATGTTAGAAAGGTCTATGGGCACCTCAGAATTGCTCGATTCTGTTTTTGAGGCTTCTTTTTTACGGGTTACTTCGAAACCTTTGCTCTCCTTTTTAGGACTTTCACCGCAGCTCGAAATGATTAAGGCAAGACCAACGAATAGTATTGATTTACGCATGCTAAAATTTTTGATAAATGTAACCCGGACATTCATCTTAGGCAACTATTTACTCTGTTTATAATGATTTAAACGCTGTTGTTGAATTTCTAACGCCTGCTCAAATTCTTCATGTAGTCGCTTAATGAGCTCTTCGGTACTCGGACAATCATTAATAGCACTTACTCCATGACCTGCTGACCAAATTGTTTTCCAAGCCTTGGCTTCTGAATTCATATCTAACCCAGGGTCTAATTTTGCTGTTCGAGCGTAATCCTCTGGACCTATACCGGCAGCGCTTAAGCTTGCCTCCATAAAGTTGGCAGGTATTCCCGAAACAGATGATGTGTGTACAATATCGCTAGAGGTACTTTCGATTACCATCTTTTTATACTCTTCTTGGGCTTTACTTTCCTTGGTATTGATAAATCGAGTTCCCATATACGCCATATCTGCCCCCATCTGTAGTACAGTAGCGATATCTTGACCAGTTGAGATAGATCCCGCAACAACAATGGTTTTGTCAAAAACCTTTCTCACGTCTTTTATAAGCGCCATTGGGTTAATCGTGCCTGAGTGTCCTCCTGCTCCTGCGGATACAAGAATAAGGCCATCAACTCCAGCCTCAGCAGCCTTTTCGGCGTGGCGTTTTTTGACAATATCGTGAAAGACTAAACCTCCATAAGAATGAATCGTATCAACCAGAAGTGAAATAGCGCCAAGGGAGGTAATTACCAATGGAACCTGATGTTTCACGCACAATTTTACATCCTCTTCTAGTCGTGTATTGGTTGGGTGAACGATTAGATTTACTCCGAAGGGTGCAGCCTTTTTACCGGTAACTTGTTCAAACTCATTTAGAGCAGCCTTTATCTCGATCAGCCACTCTTCAAATCCTTCGCTAGTTCGTTGATTTAATGCAGGAAATGTACCGACTACACCGTTTTTGCAACATTCGATGACCAAGTCAGGTCCTGATACAAGAAACATAGGAGCCGCAATAGCGGGTAAACTGGTTTGATTGAGTGGAGCAGGTAGGGGTTTCATAGCGTTTAATTTTCTTAAAACTACGAAACTTCTTTCTTCTCTGAAGGCATTCTAACTCGCTTACTTGCTAAATATACTCCTCCAATTACAAGACTAGCTGCGACAATTTTAGTTAGTGTGAACTGGTCCTTTCCTGCGAGTACCGCGAACAGAATACCCATCACCGGTTGAACATAGGTGAAAACTCCGATTGTAGAAGCCTTTAATTCGGTCATGGCAAAGGCATTAAATAAGTAGGTTAAAAAGGTAACTCCGACGACAACAAAGGCAATAGTCGCATACGACCAACTGGGTAGTGTCGACCATTGAATGTCTAGAAAATCACTTATGGTTATGGGGAAATTGATAATCAGAGAGAATGTAAATAACCATTTTAACAGAGTAAATGGATGGTATTTCTGAACTAAAGATCGGGTCAAAACCAGATAAGCACCATAGGAAAGCGCGTTGATAATAAAAAGGGTGTTTCCAAGGCGGATATTTGGTGCGTCTGAGCGCAATTCGTTACCGAAAACAACAAGCCCAAGCGCTCCTAAAAGCCCAAGCGCAATCCCAAGTGTCTTGTTTTTCGTAATCGGTTCTTTGAGAAGAATGGCGGATAGTACTAGAGTGCAAATCGGAGTGATCGTGACGAGCACTGCACTGTTAATTGGAGTAGAAAGTTCGAGCCCTTTAAAGAAGGAAAGCATATTAATGCTTGCTCCAAATAAACTGGCTAACAGAATCTTCGGCCAATCTTTCTTTTCAATGGGATCCGATTTTCTGAATAAAGAAAGGCCCCAAAAAAGAAGAAAGGCCCCCACCACTCGCATGAATATAAACCCGAATGGCTTGATGTAAATAGGCATTAAGCCTTTCGCAATCGTATGGTTTAAAGCATAAATTGATGTGGCTCCGAAAGCCGCTAGAAAGGCGAGTACTCTTTTGTTCATTGACTTAATGCAGTCTTAGCTGCTTCTAAAGTGGCCTTGGCATGTCCTGCAAATACATTCGTGTCGGTAAGAACCACTGGTCTTTTAAGAAAGGTGTAATGCTCAAGAATCAGTGAGCGGTAATCTTGTTCAGTCAGTGATTGCTCGGCGAGGCCTCTTTTCTTGTAGAGTTGTGCACGTCGGCTAAATAAATCTTCATAACTACCAGCGAATTCAGCCATCTTATCGAGAGCATCTGCTGTTATACCTTGAGATTTGATCTCAATGACTTCAACTTCTGGTCCAGGATTCAAAAACTCTAAGGCCTTTTTACAAGTTTGACAGGTCGCTAAATGGTAGATTTGTTTCATGTTCTGAATTTGTTGCAAAAGTAAGGAAGATGTTAGACACCCATGCTTCGCACTCATTTTAAGAATTTGATAATTTTTGGCAGTTTCAAAAATGGAAATAGCATAATTTTGCGCATATATTCTTAATTCACTAATAATGCATAAAGACAACATGGCCACTATCGAGACTTTTATGAACGAAGTCAAGGCCAGAAATGGACACGAACCTGAATTCATTCAAGCGGTTCAAGAAGTTGCCGAAACGGTACTTCCTTACATTGTGCAACACGATATCTACCATGGAAAAAACATCCTTCTAAGAATGGTAGAGCCTGAAAGATTGATTTCTTTCAGAGTAGCTTGGGTGGATGATACGGGAGAAATTCATGTGAATAGAGGTTATCGTATTCAGATGAATTCAGCGATTGGCCCATATAAAGGCGGTCTTCGTTTTCACCCTACCGTAAATGCTAGTGTTTTAAAGTTTCTTGCCTTTGAACAAGTATTCAAAAACAGTCTAACTACGCTCCCAATGGGTGGAGCAAAGGGAGGTTCAGATTTCGATCCTAAAGGAAAGTCTGACGATGAGATTATGAGATTCTGCCATTCGTTTATGACAGAGCTCTGTCGTCATATCGGGCCAAACACTGATGTGCCTGCTGGAGATATCGGAGTAGGAGCCAGAGAGATCGGATTTTTATTTGGTGCCTACAAGAAAATTAGAAATGAGTTTACAGGGGTACTTACCGGTAAAGGATTGAGTTGGGGAGGTTCTCAGATTAGACCTGAGGCTACGGGTTACGGAACGGTATATTTCGCTCAAAGCATGTTAGAGACTCGAGGTGATTCAGTAAACGGCAAATCGGTCGTTATTTCTGGCTCTGGAAACGTTGCACAATTTGCTGCAGAGAAGGTTCTTCAATTAGGCGGAACGGTGCTTACCCTATCTGATTCTGGAGGATACATTTATGATCCAGACGGTATTGATGCTGAGAAACTAGAGTTTGTAAAAGATCTTAAAAATGTAAATAGAGGTAGGATAATGACCTATGTAAAGCATTACCCAAAGGCATCTTACCACGAAGGCAAGCGCCCATGGGAGGTCCCTTGTGATATTGCCCTCCCTTGCGCTACTCAAAACGAGTTAGATGGCGCTGCTGCTGAGTTACTGGTGAAAAATGGTTTGATTGCCGTTTCAGAAGGAGCAAATATGCCTTCTACTCCAGAGGCGATTCATCACTTCCAGAATCATAAAATCTTATTTGCTCCCGGTAAGGCATCCAATGCCGGAGGGGTTGCAACTTCAGGTCTTGAAATGTCACAGAACTCACTGCGTATAAGTTGGACGCGTGAGGAGGTCGACAACCGCTTGAAGCACATTATGAAAGATATTCATGATGCCTGTACCACTTATGGTATGGAAGAAGATGGATATTGTAATTATGTGAAAGGCGCGAACATTGCGGGATTTGTGAAGGTTGCTGACGCCATGCTTGCCCAAGGAGTTATTTAAATCAGTTTGACAGGAACACCCTATATTCAAAGCTCGCTGGTAGTTTTAAGCAGCGTTAGGTATGGAGAGACCAGCCTAATTGTCAAGGCCTACACCCGCGAGCTTGGTATTCAATCATATCTTGTTAGAGGGGTATTAAAACCTAAAAAATCGGGTCTACGATCGGCCTATTTTCAGCCGCTCAGTTTTTTAGATGCAGTGGTGACTCACAAGCCGAACTCAGATCGACTCGAAACCATAAAAGAAGCCAGGCCATTGCAAGCTTTCTCTCAGATTCATTCTGATGTAGTAAAGTCGAGTACAGTACTATTCTTAGCCGAACTATTCTCGGCCTCCCTGATCGAACAACAGCAAGATTATGATCTTTTTGATTTTATCATAGGCTGTTTAGAGGTCTTAGAAAGTGAAAAAAGCTTTCCGAATTATCTTATCGTTGTTCTTCTGGTTCTTTCAAAACACTTAGGGATTTATCCCGATTCATCACTTTCGAATGGAACACTATTTGACCCTGCAACTGGACAATTTCAATCCGAAACTTCGAGATATTCTTTATCTGCTGTTGCCTCAATGACGCTGAATGAAATTCTAGGCATGAATTTTGATGAAACCATGAAGACAACAATGGATAAAAAAACCAGAGGAGAACTTCTAGAAGGATTAGTTCGATACTACGATTTTCACTTAGCTGGCTTTCGTAGACCAAAATCGCTAGAAGTGATTCGAGGGTTGTTTGAATGAAACACCTCTTATTATTTTTCTTCATCGCCTTATTTCCTAAGGTGTTATTCGCTCAGCTTGTAACGGTTCAAGACTCGAGTACAAAGACTGTATTGCCTGGTGTTAGCGTATATAATAAAAGCCATTCTACGTTTACCCAAACCGATCCCAATGGAACCTTTGATTTAGGATTGTTCGATGATAAAGCTCTAATCATTTTCAGATTGATGGGCTACGAATTACTCTCGATTAGTAAACAGAATATTCAGTCTGACACTCTTTATTTAAATCCGAAGGTTGAAGGTTTAAATGAAATAGTTGTCTCGGCCTCGAAGTTTAGACAAGACATTAGAAGACTTCCTGTGCGAGTAAGACGAATCGATGCGGACGATATCTCGATAATGCAGCCACAAACTACCGCAGACTTACTTTCACGAACGGGCTCTGTTTATGTTCAGAAAAGTCAACTAGGAGGAGGTAGTCCTATGATTCGAGGTTTTGCTACCAACAGGGTATTAATTACTGTAGATGGCATTCGAATGAACAATGCTATTTTCAGAGGCGGGAACATTCAGAACGTGATTTCTATTGACCCTTATACTATTGAATCTTCAGAGCTAATCTTCGGTCCTGGAACCGTTATTTCTGGCAGCGATGCCATCGGGGGGGTGATGAATTTCAATACTCGAAGACTTCCCTTTGCCAAACCAGATAGCCTAATTGATAAGACTGACCTAGCCTTCAGATCTTCTACCGCTACTAGAGAACGAACCTACCATATTGGTCATATGCAGAGTTCAGGTAATTGGACGGGTTACCTTAGTTTCTCTAAGATGAATTTAGGAGACTTAACCATGGGGAGATACGGCCCAGAGTCATACTTAAGAGAGCAATACGTTCGCTCGAGTCCAGGAGAAGATGTAGTGGTCTTCAGCGACAATCCTGAGCGACAAAGAGGATCCGCATTTTCTTCCACTTACTTTACCGCAAAGGCAGAACATCTCATTTCGAATAACTGGGAACAAAAAATGGGGCTGTTTTATAGCACAACTTCAGATTATGATCGATACGATCGATTGTTGCGACCTAAGGGTGATGGTTTTCGTTCGGCGGAGTGGTTTTATGGTCCGCAGCGCTGGCTGATGACTTATTGGAATCCGAGGTACGCTAGTGATCACTCTGCACATCAATTCTCGGTTGCTTATCAATATTTTGAGGAGTCTCGAAATGATCGAGATTTTAACAGTGAAATTCGTAACACCGCGATTGAAGAGGTCGGAGTGCTTAATCTTTCCTACGATAGTCAGTATGAAATTTCAGAGCAGTTTATTGCCCGTGCGGGGGGATCTCTTGACTTAAACAAGGTGAACTCAGAAGCCTATTCGTTTAATCTTATTTCTGACGAGAGAGCAATTCTTAACTCTCGTTATCCCGATGGCGCGACTTGGAATGCCGCTGGTCTTTATTTTTCTACCGAGTACAAACCGTCTAAACCACTTGTTCTTAATCTGGGTGTTCGTTGGAACCAAGTGAGTTCTGAAACCGATTATAGAACTAACCCTTTCACAAAAGTTTTTGGGATCCAAAAATTGAAAAATAGTGCTTTAACTTATGGTTTAGGAGGGGTCTATCGCTTCGATCGATCTACCTCAATGCGTTTCAATATATCAACTGCATTTAGAGCACCTAACATCGATGACCTAGCCAAGGTTTTTGATTCTGAGCCTGGGTCGGTAGTAATCCCTAACCCAGATTTGAAACCAGAATATGCACAGACCATTGAGTTCGGTATTCGAAAACGTTTTGATCGTTCTTTTATGCTTGATGCGGCGGTTTATTATACGACTCTTGACGACGCCTTGATTCGACGTAACACCGCATTAAATGGGCAAAGTCAATTGTTATTTCGAGACGAACTTAGTCAACTTCAGTCAATTCAAAATGCTGCTTCTGCTGAGGTGGCTGGGGTTGAATGGAGCATCTACGGTCATTTAAGTAGAAGGCTTAGTTACCGAGTTTTAGGAACGTATACGAGCGGAAAAGAAATTGATGATTCAGGGGTGTCTAGCCCACTTCGCCACGCGCCACCATTTTTTAGTAATTCACAATTACGATATGTGAATGGTTCTTTTCAGTTGATCGTAGAATCAGAATACAACGCTGAGGTGTCTGCTGAAGCTCTTCCGGTTTCTGAGTTGTCTAAGGCATATATGTACGCACTTGATTCGAATGGCAAACCGTTTAGCCCTAGCTGGCATGCCGTTCATTTGAGATTACGTCAACAATGGAAACGTTGGCAGTGTTCAATTGCAATAGAAAACATCTTCGATCGTCGCTATCGTCCTTTTGCCTCTGGGATGAGCGCACCAGGTAGACAGTTGGTTGTGGCGTTTCAAACTATCCGTTAGAGTTTACCAATTTGTGACTCAATTCCTTACTTTTGCTTTCTTTAAAAAGAAGTAGCCAAGGTGAGTAGTAAATTTAACGAATACAAGCAGTTAGACCTTAGTAAAATAGGAGAAGAAGTTCTTTCGTATTGGAAGTCAGAAGCTATTTTTGAGAAAAGCATTTCTGAACGAGAAGGATCAGAAAGCTACGTCTTTTTTGAAGGACCTCCCTCAGCCAATGGCATGCCTGGTATTCACCACGTAATGGCTCGTACCATTAAGGATATTTACCCTCGATTTAAAACGATGAAAGGCTTCCAAGTGAAGCGAAAAGCAGGCTGGGACACTCACGGATTGCCGGTTGAATTAGGGGTTGAGAAGGAGTTAGGCATCACTAAAGAAGCTATCGGTAAAACGATAAGTATCGCCGAGTATAATGAAGCTTGTAAGCGAGCGGTAATGAAGTATACCGATGTATGGAATTCGCTTACAGAGCAAATAGGGTATTGGGTGGATATGCAAGACCCGTATATTACTTATACTCCGAAATACATGGAGTCTGTATGGTGGTTGCTCAAACAGATTTATGATAAGGGTCTTCTTTACAAAGGTTACACGATACAACCTTATTCACCTAAGGCAGGAACGGGCTTAAGTTCCCACGAACTCAATCAACCCGGTACTTATCAAGACGTGACTGACACGACGATTACGGCTCAGTTTAAGGCAATCAAAGAAACTTTACCAGAGAATATCGCGTCGCTTTCAAAAGAAGCTATTTACTTCTTGGCATGGACAACTACCCCTTGGACATTACCTTCGAACACGGCTCTTACTGTTGGTCCAAAGATTAGTTATTCGCTGATAAGAACGTTCAATCAATATACGTTTGAGCCTATTGAAGTTATTATCGCCGATGCGCTTATCGAAAAGCAGTTCGGAAAAAAATACGATCGGGTCAACGAAGAAAGCGAGCTTTCAGTCTATGATTCTGGAGCCAAGAAAATACCTTATTTGGTGCTTGGAAACTGTACGGGTAAAGAGCTAGAAAACGCTCGTTATGAGCAGCTTCTTGACTATGTGTTGCCTTATGACTCTCCTGAAAACGCTTTCCGAGTGATTCTCGGAGATTTCGTAACCATTGAGGATGGTACGGGTATTGTTCATACCGCACCTACTTTTGGTGCAGATGATGCCAATGCGGCACGTGCGGCAAACCCATCAGTTCCCGCAATGCTGGTTCAAGATGAAAATGGAACTCTAGTCCCGCTAGTTGACCTTGAAGGTAAATTTAGACCTGAGGTTGGGCCTTACGCAGGTAAATATGTGAAGAATGCCTACTACGATGTCGAGCCTGAGAAATCCGTAGATGTCGAAATTGCTATTCAACTGAAAACTGAGAATAAGGCTTTCAAAGTAGAAAAATACGTCCACTCTTATCCGAACTGTTGGAGAACGGATAAGCCGATCTTATACTATCCGCTCGATTCGTGGTTTATCAAAGCAACTGCGGTAAAGGATCGGATGTGTGAACTGAACCAAGAAATCAACTGGAAACCAAAAGCGACCGGCACAGGGCGTTTTGGAAATTGGCTTGCCAATGCGAATGACTGGAACTTGTCTCGATCTCGCTATTGGGGAATTCCACTTCCTATTTGGAGAACCGAAGACGGATCAGAGGAACGACTAATAGGCTCTGTAGCTGAATTGAAAGAGGCGATTGCCGAATCAGTGAGTGCAGGACTCATGAAAGAAAACCCATTTGCTTCTTTTGATCCGACAGACATGAGCGAAGCGAATTACGCTCAAATTGATTTGCATAAACACGTGGTTGATACCATCGTACTTCGTTCATCGAGTGGTGCTCCTATGCATCGAGAGTCTGACCTCATTGATGTTTGGTTTGATAGTGGTTCGATGCCTTATGCTCAGTGGCACTATCCGTTTGAGAATAAGGAATTAGTTGATAATGAGGTTGCTTATCCGGCAGACTTCATCGCCGAAGGAGTAGATCAGACTAGAGGATGGTTCTATACACTTCACGCTATTTCAACCCTAGTGTTCGATAAAATTGCCTATAAAAATGTGGTTTCGAACGGATTGGTACTCGACAAGAATGGTAAAAAAATGTCGAAGCGTTTAGGAAATGCAATCGATCCCTTTGAAACGATAAAGGAGTATGGACCGGACGCAACGCGTTGGTACATGATCAATAATGCCAACCCTTGGGATAACCTCAAGTTTGATCTCGAAGGAGTCGCTGAGGTTAAGCGCAAATTCTTCGGAACCTTATACAATACCTATTCTTTCTTTGCACTTTATGCGAATATTGATGGTTTTACAGGTCAAGAGGAACAAATTCCTGTTTCAGATCGTCCCGAACTCGATCGTTGGATTCTTTCTGAATTAAATACCTTAATCAAGGAAGTAGACGAGTGTTTTGAACAGTATGATGCCACCCGTGCTACTCGACTCATTTCTGATTTTGTTCAAGAGAATCTGAGTAACTGGTATGTTCGTCTCGGTCGACGCCGTTTCTGGAAGGGCTCTTTCGGAGAGGACAAATTAGTTGCTTACCAAACACTTTCATACGTATTAAAAACAACCGCCCAGCTTATAGCTCCTGTTGCTCCGTTCTTTGCAGAAAGGCTTTATCGCGACTTAAATGGGACAGAAAGCGTGCATCTTTCTCTTTTCCCAACCGCTGATACGGCCCTTATTGATAAAACCTTAGAGGAGAAAATGCAACTCGCACAGAAGGTAAGTTCGCTTGTTCTATCGATTCGTCAAAAGGAGAAAATTAAAGTTCGCCAACCGCTTCAAAGAGTGATGATCCCTGTAAGTAAGAGCGTTTCTAAAGAGGCGCTCCTGGCAGTATCTGAACTGATTCGCTCAGAAGTTAATGTGAAAGAGGTAAGCCTACTTGAAGACGCTTCAGACCTATTGGTTAAAGAAATCAAGCCAAACTTTAAAACCTTAGGGCCAAAGTACGGACCAAAGATGAAACAAGTTGCCGCATCAATCACCTCTTTAAATCAGGAGCAAATTCAACAGTTTGAGCAAGACGAGATTTGTTCGATTTCACTTGACGATTCTACTATTGAACTATCATTAGAGGATGTTTTTATCACCAATAAAGACATTGAAGGATGGCTAGTTGCTTCTCACGGAGCGCTAACTGTAGCTCTCGACATCACGCTGAATGAAACCTTAATCAACGAAGGTATTGCTCGTGAACTAGTTAATCGAATTCAAAATTTGAGAAAGGATTCTGGACTTGAAGTAACAGATAAAATTTTACTTTATATTGGGGCCACAAATAAAGTCAATCAGGCGGTTTATTCAAATCGCGACTACTTGATGCAAGAAACTCTAAGTGAGCAGCTTGAATTGGTAGAAGGACTAGAGAAAGGAATAACCGTAAGCTTTGACGATATTGAAACGCAACTATATCTAGAGAAAAAATAAAATCTTATGTCAGAAGTAGTAAGATATTCAGATGCAGACCTTAAAGAGTTTAAAGCACTGATTGAAGAAAAGATTGTAAAGGCAAAGGAAGATCTTGACCTTATTAAAAGTGCCTATATGAATGACCTTAATAACGGTACTGACGATACGTCACCAACGTTTAAGGCATTTGAAGAAGGTTCTGAGACCATGAGTAAAGAGGCCAACACCCAACTTGCTTTGCGTCAAGAAAAATTTATCCGAGACCTTAAGAATGCGCTGGTAAGAATCGAAAATAAGACTTTCGGAGTTTGTAGAGTTACAGGCAAACTAATTTCTAAAGAGCGATTGAAGCTCGTTCCGCATGCAACCTTGAGCATTGAAGCCAAGAAGATGCAGCGCTAGTGAAAACCAAGGCAATTCTGCTGCTTATCTTGGTGCAAGGTTCAATCCTAGCCCAATCTAAATGGGAAAAAAAGATTGATGCCCCTGAGGTTCACTCACTTTCTATTGAACTGGGGTTTATTCAAAACCTAATGGTTTCAACGGGCAATTCTGATCAGTATGTGATTAAAACGACCAGCGAAGGAGAATATAGAGACCAAGTGATGTTGGTATCTAAAGAGGTTGATCATTGGCTTGAAATATACCCGCAATGGGCGCCTTCATTCATAGCTCCCAATGATAAGCTCAGTGCACATAAAGTTCGTGCCTTAACTCTTGAACTTATTGTTCCTAGGGGAAAGACTCTTGAAATTCGAGGAGAGCAAGCGGTCGTATCCGTATTAGGAGAATATAAAGAAGTTATTTTGCGTTTGGGATCAGGCCGGGTGAATTTAGAACACTCCTCTGAAGAAAGCGATGTTCGAACCGATTCTGCAGATGTTTTCTTAACTGTTCCTCATGGAGATATTCAGGCGTCTAGTGCTGAAGGAAGAGTGATAGGAAGTATTCCTTTAAATACAAGATTTCATTATAAGTTAGCTTCAGAAAAGGGATCAATCTACTTAAATAAAGCCTAATGAATTTAAAGAAAACCATTCTTCTTGCTGTTGTTATACTCGTAATTGATCAATGGTCTAAGATTTTTATAAAAACCCATTTCACCTATCAAGAGGAGATTGAGGTATTCAGTTGGTTTAAGATTTTCTTTATTGAAAATAGAGGCGCCGCTTGGGGTACTCAGCTGAGTGATTTTCTTCCTATCAGTGAACGCAGCGCTAAATTTGGATTGACCTTATTTCGGCTTTTTGCTATCGTAGGAATAGCCATTTGGGGTTATCGTTCGGCTCTTAAAAGAGCCCCTTCGTTACTACTTATAGCCATAGCGCTAATATTCTCAGGAGCCTTGGGTAATATTATTGATTCGGTATTTTATGGAAGGCTATTTACGGTGAGTACGCCTTATTCTGTGGCAAACTTCGCCTGGGATTCTTCTATTGGAGGTTATGACAACTTCTTCTATGGGCGTGTAGTAGACATGCTTTATTTTCCCCTAATTGACACAACTTGGCCAGACTGGGTTCCCTTTCTCGGCTCAAAACCTTTGCGGTTTTTTCAGCCCGTTTTCAATATAGCAGATAGCGCAATTAGCGTTGGAGTTTTTATCCTTCTAGCTTTTAATAAAAGAGTCTTTCCTAATTAAACTGAAAATCTGCAGTTGGTGTAATTAGCCAATGAAGAGGATGGTCGTGAGGTTCTAAATCATCAATAGTTTCTACCGGTTCTAATAGGCTTAACCCTATGGTGATTACATCAGGCCTGCAATCTGCTAAGAATCGGTCATAATACCCTTTACCGTATCCGACACGCCCCCCATTTAGATCGCCAACTAGAAGAGGAACAAATACTACATCGATATGATTCGCCTCAATGATGAGGCCGCTAGTGGGTTCTAATATTCCCCAATGATTCTTTACAAGTTTGGTTTGATCTTCAAGAAGGTAGTGCGTTAGACTACCATCTAAATGTGCCTTAGGTAAGACGATTCGTTTATCTTTTCCTTGTAAAATACTCAATAAACCTTCGGTATTGACCTCATTCTGCTTCACGATAGGGAGAAAAACATGATAAGTAGTCTTTTCCCAAATGGGGAGATTTAAGAGACGATTGATGATGTAAAGGCTCAACGTCTCTACTTCATCTTTAGAATAAGACTTTCGTCTTTCTTTAGCCCATTTTCTTAAATCATCCTTGATGCTCATGAGGTAAAACTATCTAAAAAATCAAATCAATCGCTACTTTTACTTTATGGGAGAGAAGGAAAATCCGATCAAAATTCAGGTTCTGGCACTGCCCGATGAACCTGGGGTTTACCATTTCTATGACCAGAACAAGCGAATTTTATATGTCGGTAAGGCAAAGAGTCTAAAAAAGCGTGTGTCTTCCTACTTTACTAAAAACCATACAAGCGGTAAGACCCGAGTAATGGTTAGTAAGATTAAAGAGATTAGGCATGTTGTCGTGGCCAATGAATCAGATGCTCTGCTTCTAGAAAACAGTATGATTAAGCAGCACCAGCCTAGATATAACGTACTGCTTAAAGATGATAAAACATATCCTTGGATTTGTGTAAAGAACGAGCGATTCCCAAGGGTTTTTAGTACACGAAAAAAAATCGAAGATGGTTCACTTTATTTCGGGCCTTACACGTCGATGAAGACCGTTAGAGCGCTTCTTGATCTCATTCGAAACGTATATACGCTTAGAACTTGTAATTATGAGCTTTCAGAAGCGCAGATAGCATCGGGCAAGGTGAAGCTCTGCTTAGAATATCATATAGGAAATTGCGCAGGCCCCTGTCGAGGGTTTCAATTGGAGGTGGAGTACGCAGAGCAAATTGACGCTATTGTAGCCATTTTAAAGGGAAATTTAAAGCCCTCACTTCGAATGCTTAATGAGCGAATGACACGATACGCGGCTGCGATGGAATTTGAAAAAGCTCAACAAATCAAGGAGCGTGTAGACGCTCTTAATAAACATCATTCGAAGTCTCAGGTAGTAAATCCGAAAATTACTGATCTCGAGGTGTATTCGATTTTAAGTGATCCGACCCATGCCTATGTGAATTTTATGCAAATTAATGACGGCGCGATTGTCTATTCTCACACCCTTGAGATGAAGAAGCAACTTGACGAGACCGAAGAAGAGTTGTTGTCTGTTGCCATTGTAGAAATACGACGCCGTTTTAATTCAGTATCAAAAACGATCCTACTTCCTTTCCCTGTCCCTGTTGCAGAAATCATTAAGGTGGAGGTTCCTAAGCTCGGAGATAAAAAAAGCCTTCTTGATCTTTCGTTAAGAAACGCTAAATTTTTCAGACAAGATCGATTTAAGCAAATGAAGGTGGTTGACCCAGATCGTCATACCAAGCGGATCTTAAGCCAGATGAAGGAAGACCTTCACCTCTCAGAAGAACCCGTTCACATAGAGTGTTTCGATAATTCAAACTTGCAGGGAACCAATCCAGCTTCGGCTTGTGTGGTTTTCAAAAATGCAAAGCCATCGAAGGCAGATTACCGAAAGTTCACTATCAAGAGTGTAGAAGGGCCTAATGATTTTGCAAGTATGGAAGAGGTGGTATTTCGTCGTTATAGAAGATTGCTTCAAGAGCGTGAACCACTGCCACAATTGATTGTTATCGACGGTGGAAAAGGACAACTTTCTTCTGCCTTGAAATCGCTAGAAATATTAGGTCTAAGGGGAAAAATTGCTATCATTGGAATTGCCAAAAGACTTGAAGAAATTTATTTTCCCGGAGATTCTTTACCCCTATATCTCGATAAGAAATCAGAAACTCTGAAGGTTATTCAGCAGTTGAGAAATGAGGCACACAGATTCTCTTTAAAGCACCACAGAGAAAAACGCAGCGCGACTGCGATACAATCTGAATTAGAAGAAATTCCTGGAATAGGCCCAACAACCGCAACAAAACTGCTTAAAGAATTTAAGAGTGTAAAGCAGATCAAACAGCGCAATATTGACGAGCTCGAGAAAGTGGTGAGTAAGTCAGTCGCTTCAAAAATTCACACCTATTTTCGGTCGTTACCCACCTAGTTTCATGTGTGCGAGAATCAGAACGTTAAAGTCGGGTTAAAAAGTGTTTTTGAAGTTAGGTCTCGCCGTAACTTAGTAGTAAGAATTAAAAAGTAGTCATACTACGTTTTGGTTTTTCATGATTTAAAGTTTGGTTGGTTAGTAAAAAAAGCCCTAGTTCATTCGACTAGGGCTTTTTTTTAATTCTATTTTTGTTAGCAATGATTAGAAGAGTACTCCTATTAGCTTTTATGCTTTTGATGAGTTTTGGATATTCTCAAGACCAATCAGAATATCAAACTTTTGAAGCTGGTGAATGGTTGCGCTATCGCCTTCATTATGGGTTTTTCAATGCGAGCTATGCCACTCTTTCTATAAAGGACACTATTTTCAGGGGAGAACCTGCATTTCACGCTATTGGTGAAGGTAGAACTACAGGTTTGGCTTCGCTTTTCTTCAAGGTAGAGGATGTTTATGAAAGCATTTTTTCAAAATCAGAGATACGTCCGATCTTTTTCTTGAGAGATATCGATGAAGGAGGATACACTAAGAATATCTCGATTGATTTTGACTTTGAACGTGAAAAGGCACTCATCAATAACATCAAAGACGATACTTCTTTCGAATTAGATATTCGAAAAGACCTTCAGGATATCATCTCAGCCACCTATTATTTGCGCGAGACATTGGATTTATCATCGGTTAAAATTGGCGATGAGGTTGCCTTGGATATGTTATTCGACGATGACGGTATTTATGACTTTAAATTGATGTATCTGGGTAAAGAGGTATTAAAAACCCCATTTGGTAAGATTCAATGCCTCGCATTCAGACCGCTAGTTAAGTCTGGCAGGATTTTTAGGGCCGAAGAATCTTTAACGCTTTGGGTGAGCGATGATAAAAATAGAATTCCCATACGTATTCAAGCAGATCTTCGCTTTGGATCTATTAAAGCTGACTTGGACGGATTTAAAGGACTCAAGAATTCATTCGAGGTGATTGTCAACTAAAGATTGACAAGCAGACCGGAATTTAGCAACTTTGTAAGATGAAATTATCGCAACGGATTACTCTCATTTTCTTCTCCCTACTGGCACTAACTATGCTCTCTTGTGGGTCAGGTGACGGAGAATCTTTTGTGGGATCAAGTGCGGTTGAGATGCCCGAACAAATTGAGTTCGGATTCAATATGATTGATTATGAAGTTGAATTAGACACGGTAAGAAGAGGTGATACCTTTGGAAAAATCATGCTCTCTCGTGATGCTGACTACCAAAAGGTCAATCAAGCTGCTCGTATGTCTAGAAAATCTTTTGATCTCAGAAAGATTCAAGTAGGTAAGCCTTACCGTGTTCTAAAAAGCTGCGATAGCCTCGAAAGGCCTCAAGTCTTTATCTACGAAAATGACTTTCTTAATTACACCGTAGTTGATTTAAGAGAAGAGGTTGATGTTTATGAAGAGAAACATCCGTATGAACTTGTTGAGAAAGAGGTCTCAGGCGTAATCGAAGGGTCACTCTATCAGACCTTAGACAGTCAAGGGATCGATCAAAATCTAAGTCAAGAGTTGGCGAATGTTTATGCCTGGAGCATTGACTTTTTTAGACTGTATGAAGGCGACCGTTTTAAAGTGGTCGCTTTAGAACGAAGGTTACGTGATGGGACCCCGGCAGGTATTAAGTCGATAAAAGCGGCTATGTTTGAGCATAGAGGAGAACCTTTTTACGCATTTGCGGCGAATGTGAATGAAAAGACCTTGCAAACAGAATACTACGACGAACAAGGAAATAATCTAAGGCGAACTTTTTTAAAGGCTCCTTTGAAGTTTAATGCTTATCGCATTTCATCTCGCTATAACCTAAATCGAAAAATAGCCTTTTATGGGAATCGAACCCGGGCTCATAAGGGTACAGATTACGCTGCTCCTGTAGGTACACCTATTATTGCAACTGCTGATGGTATCGTTACTGAAGCTACTCGAAGAGGTGGGAATGGGATTTATGCAAAAATCAAACATAACGGCACCTATAGCACGCAATACCTTCACATGAAAAAGTTAAATGTGAAGAAAGGCCAACGAGTGTATCAAGGAGATGTCATTGGATGGATAGGTATGACCGGAAACACTTCTGGTCCTCACGTTTGTTATCGCTTTTGGAAAAACGGACAGCAAGTAGATCCCTTAAAAGAAAAACTTCCTGCAGCTGCACCGATTGATCGCTCTTTAGCTAAAGATTACTTTGAGTATATTAAGACTCCACTAGAACAGCTCGAGTGCATTGAATATTTGGGAGAAAATGACTTAACTTCACTCGCTCAAAATTCAATCGAAAACGAAAATGCCCTTACCGCACAATAACCCAACTCAGCTGAAAAGCTGGAAGCAATTACAAGAACTTAGTAACGAATTTAAGGAAGCCTCAATTTCAAAGTTATTTGAAGCAGACGCTCAGCGCGCACAATCTATGAGTATCGAGTGGGAAGATTTCTTTGTAGATTTTTCTAAGCACTTATCTGATCAGCGGGTACTAAATACGCTCTACCAGTTAGCCGAAGAATCAGGACTTGAAGAGGCAAAGAAAGCATATCTCTCAGGGGGTAAAATCAACGCAACTGAAGGCCGTGCCGTATTACATACAGCACTAAGAACCAATGCCTTTAGCCCAAAGGTTGATGGCCAATCGGTTAGTGAAGAGGTAAGCCAAGTTAAGGCTCAAATAAAATCTTTTTGTAATCGAGTAATTAGTGGCGCACACAAGGGCTATACTGGGAAATCGATTACCGATATCGTCAATATTGGTATTGGAGGTTCAGATTTGGGACCAGTTATGGTTACTGAGGCTTTGGCCTATTATAGAAACCACTTAAAGACTCACTTTGTTAGTAACGTAGACGGAGATCACGTAACTGAGGTTTTAAAGAATCTTGATCCTGAGACTACCTTGTTTCTTGTGGTTTCAAAGTCGTTTACAACTCAGGAGACCTTGGCTAATGCAACCACCTGTAGAGAGTGGTTCTTATCTCACGCTACTGAATCAGATGTAGCCTCTCATTTTGCGGCGGTCTCTACGAATCTTGGTATGACAGAACATTTCGGTATTGCAAACGAAAATGTATTTGCAATGGCCGATTGGGTAGGAGGTAGATTTTCGCTTTGGAGTGCCGTTGGGCTTGCTATCGCCCTATCTATCGGATATGAAAATTTCGAATCCCTTCTTGAGGGAGCAGCAGCTATGGATCAGCACTTTGCTGAAGCACAACCCGAAAGGAACATTCCTTTAAACATGGCACTTTTAGGTATTTGGTATAATAATTTTATGGGAGCTGAAACCGAAGCCATCATACCTTACACCCAATACTTAAGTCGATTCTCAGCCTATTTACAACAGGCGGTGATGGAAAGTAACGGAAAGTACGTCGATAGAAACGGAGCTAAAGTTTCTTATCAAACGGGCAGCATCGTTTGGGGAGAGCCAGGTACTAATTCTCAGCATGCATTTTTTCAGTTGATCCATCAGGGGACGAAACTTATTCCAACAGATTTTATTGGATTTGTTGAGCCCCTTCATGGAAGACAAGACCATCACGACAAATTGATGTCGAATTTCTTCGCTCAAACAGAAGCTCTTATGAATGGTAAATCAAAGAAAGAAGTTGCCAGAGAGTTTGAAATGAAAGGCACTGATCTATCGATTGTCGAAGATATTATTCCGCATAAAGTTTTTGAAGGAAATAAGCCAACGACTACTTTCCTGATCAAAAAACTCACCCCTTACACTTTAGGCAGCCTCGTAGCCGCTTATGAGCATAAGATTTTTATTCAGGGAGTGATTTGGAATATCTATAGCTATGATCAATGGGGGGTTGAGCTTGGTAAGCAACTTGCCAATCAAATTTTGGCTGATTGGTCACAAGGTTCAAATGGAAGTCATGACCCTTCGACGGCTCAACTACTTTCTCGATTCAAAAATGATTAACTTAGAACTACCATAAATAGCTTAACCATGATTATTTCTCTTCACTCTTATATTGCTTTTCTAGCCTTAGCTGTCGTTTTATTGGCCTTTATTAATGCGCTCAACGGTTTTTTAACCGGTCGCGAGTTTCAGGAAAAAAGAGATCGAAGTATATCCTTGGCTGGAGTTGCCTTTTTTCACCTTCAGTTTTTGATAGGAGTCATTGTTTATTTTGTTTCAGCGAAAGGTTTCTACGCATTAAGCGAGGTTGGTATCGGCAACCTATCTTCAGAAGCACGTTTACTTGCTTTAGAACACCCAACAACGAATTTAATTGCTGTTGCACTTGTTACCATCGGTTGGTCAAGACATAAGAAAGCATCATCTGACAAGGCAAAGTTTAAGAGTATTGCTCTGTTTTATGGAATAGGTTTAGTACTTATTTTAAGCCGTATTCCATGGTCTCAGTGGGTTTAAATATTAGTTCTAGCACTACCGGAAAATGATCGCTGTATCCTCCTTGGTATTGTAATCCTGCATAAGTTCTAAAAGGGTATCGGCGATACCTTCCTCTTGATGTTTGCAAATACCTAGAGGTGTATACCCCGAAGCCTAGAGCCTGTAAACCCGGTTGATGGATGAGTGATTTTGTACCTATGATTTGGTCAAAAAGGTGCCATTTATCTCTGTAGGCGATACTACCTATTCCCTTGTGATAGCTCGTATTTGAAAAGTTAATTAACGAATCATTATTTGCTTTTGGGTTTATTAGTTGAAGGATTGATTCATTCACTGGGTCATCATTAAAATCACCCATTACAATGATCTTTGCTTCAGGTTCCCTTGACGTTATAGAGTCAATCGCTTTTCGGGTATAATAGCTGGCTGTTTTTCTCCGCCATTCAGATCGCTTTTCTCCTCCACTTCTAGAAGGCCAGTGTGCAATGACAAAGTGTATACGTTCTGATTCTAATGCTATTCCACTAACTACTAGTAGATCTCTTGTGTAGATTATTTCGGTTCGATCTTTTAACAAGGGCACTTTTTGTTTCTGAAAATGTGTGGGTCGAAAGAGAGATTGATTATATAAAAACCCCACATCAATACCTCTTAAATCGGGGCTATCAAAATGAATAATGCCTGCATTTTTTAATATCCCATTCCTTGTTGTTAGGGCTTCGAGTAACTCAAGATTTTCAACTTCGCACACTCCTAATCCTAACCATTCGGTTTCTTCTAATTCCAAATTTATTCGTGTAACCACGTTACTAATATTCTTGAGTTTTGTTTCGAGTCTTGATGAGGTCCAACGATATTTTCCTTTAGGGGTTCTATCGTCGTCTCTAACTAGAGTATCGTTTTTTGTGTCAAATAAATTCTCAAGGTTGTAGAAGCCGACCCAATACCTTTTGTTTCTTTTTAGTTGACCCATTGCAATAGAGAAGACTAAGACGAATAGCGTAAAAAGCAACTTTCTCATTGGACAAACCTAATTTCCTTTAACGCAATTAGGTTGCAGGGGGTAAGTCTAGGTTTGCCTTATGAGACTATCGCCCGCCCTTTTTATTTTACTTATTATCGACTTTACTTATGGGCAATTTGAAGAAGCTGTTGATGATTCTGTAACCTTATTCAATGGCACACTAGGAGTGCTTGAGGCGAATCGTTCAGTAATTCAAAACGCACAATTTGATTGGTCTTTGGGGTGGTTTCGCTTGGCAGGTTTAACCCCAAGGTATAAGCGCTATTACCTAGGTATGCTCTCTATGAATTCGGCAATAGAGGGGGCAATAGATTGGAATCGCTGGGGAGGCCTAAACGATCTAACACGATATCCTGATCAAAATGAATGGAGAGGTAGTATAAGTTATTCAGGGGGTATTGCGGGCTATAGTGTGATAGACCCATTGAACATGCAAGGGCTTAGCCCGCTGAGGTTAACCCTTAGTCGAGCAAATCGTTCGTATCGAAATCGATTGATGCTTACAACTACCCTTCAAAAGGAGGCTTTCGATGGCGTATTAAGTGTGAGTCATAGGGGGGCTAATGAGGGTTATTATAACCATACTCCCTATCATTCGACATCGCTTTTTGCTCAAGCACGTTTTCGAAAGGGCTCCTTTCGAGCTAATGGGTTTTTCATAAATACGAGAACAAATCGGCTGTCACCAGAAGCTCATACCGAAGAGGTTTGGAGGCTTACCTCTCCTAAATTCTACAGTAGCTGGGGTTATCAGAATCAAGATCGAACCCCTTTCAAACAAAAAGATTATCGACACCTTCAATTGCAGTCATCACTCGAGCTATCCTATAACAAGGGGCTTTTTCGTATGGAGGGAATGAGCTATAGACGATCCCTAGCAAGACACAACTTGAGCTATAGTAATGCTCCAAGTCCTTACCCTACCTACTATAAATACTTACCCTCATATTTTCAAACTCAACCTTTCAAAAAAGCTCGTTTAATGGGGCTATTAGATTTAGAAGGGGGAATAAATTTCGAGAGGCTTTATCGCGCCAATCAAGAATCAATAGAAGCTCGATATTATTTAAGCTCAGATAATACGATCGCATCTGAAAATACTCTTGGCTTTTATTGGGAACATCAAGAAGGTTTGAATCGGCTATCATTTCGTATTCAAAGTCAAAGAGAAAATGTTCAATTCTTTAAACAATTAGAGGATCTTTTAGGAGCTACCTATTATCTCAACTATGATGCCTTTAACAAGGTCAGATATGACTTATCGTCGCCGCTACAAAAGCTTGAAGGGGAGCAGATTGATTACAGTTATTTAATTGGAGGTAATAAGCTGTTTTTGGGGTTGAATTACCAGAGGAGATTTCCTAAATGGGAATTTAGTTATCATTTCAATTACTCGAATACTCAAGGGCGACGAAAAGGTCTAATGAAGTATGAGTTTGAGAAGAACGATAAGAAGGTCACTAGCGGTAGCATTGGTAAACATCACGAGATACTATTTACTGTTAACCTTTCACCAAAGCACGATTTATCTTTTACAGGTACTCATAGTCAGATTCCGTATCCGCTTCATGAGCATTGGTTAAATCCTCGTGTTTTGTCGTTAGTTGAGGTGCCCGCTTCACAAGTATACAGACGATTGCTCCTTGAGTATCGGTATAGATATCGACTAGTGTCTTTTGATTTTTACGGATTTATAGGGCGACAACGCCATCTTTTTAGTCGACAACATTTCTATGCAGATGCCGATCTGTGGGCCAACCTCGTAACCCAGACTATCTACCACCCCACTGCAGATAATAAAGGGTGGTTTTCAAATATCACTATTAATCTTACCCCTGAAATTGAACTCAGTGCTACCGGGTACGGGTACATGAATCGCTACCGTTCACTAGGGGAAGGATCTATCCATTTTCTACCTACCAGCTCTGGAGTAATTACTCCCTACTCAATGGAACTTCTATCTGATAAGCTAGCCGTCGCTTCGGGCCCTTCAAATGCTTTTACCATAGGGGTTCGTTACCAGCACCCTCAGTATTGGAGTTTTACTCTAAAAGCTATAGGTCTTGGAGGCACTCATCTCGAGCCTGAATGGCCGAAGTATAACCGAGAATTTTTAGAAGAATTGGAGAGGTATACCATGGCTAAGCCTCAACAGCAACAATTAAAACCTTTGACAACGCTACACTTTTTGGCGTCTAAATCATGGAAGACCACCTTTGGCTATCTACAACTATTTATTAGTGCTAATAATATTCTCAATCGTGTACAGCCCATAGCGGGTTATGGATCTTCTCGTTTGATCGCTGCGAAGGATTATGCACAAGATCTTGCTCAAAGCGTTTTTTCCTCAAAGACTTGGCGTAGTCAGGGGCTCACCTATTTCTTAAACCTTTCATTTAAAAACTAAAATCTAAACCCAATGAAACACCTATTACCTATTATTTTACTAACCTTCGCGTTATCTTGTTCAAAGCCCTCAAAAGAAGAGGTGGTACCTACAATTACAAACGATAAGCCTCCATGTGAAACACCTGTAACCGACTGGTCGACAGCTCTTTTTGCAGATCCTGATTCGAATACAGAATACCTGATGCTAGAAAACCTATACATAAAAGCTCATGTGGTTTCATCAGACTTGCAGGGAGGTGCTTATAAGTCGATTTACTTTCAGGAAACAGTAGCGCCTTTTAGAACTCTTCAACTTTTGACTGAAGCTGCAGATAATTCGTTGTGGTATCCACGAGGGACTGAGGTCATTATCAATCTTCATCAATTGAGGCTAAAAAGAAATAAGAACACTATTTCAATTGGGGCTTATGATGAGTCGTATAGTAATCCTACAATTGCTCCTTTGTTTCAGAGCGAATTAGAAATCCGACTATTGATTTGTGAGAACAGTACAGAATTTACTCCACTAATTCTTGATGAGTCTATAGAGTTAAGTGAACTTTGGCCGAATCGATTTATTAGCGTTGAGGAATTGATGTTTTCTGAAGACCATTTTGGAAATACTTTTGGCGTATCAACGGTAGAAACAGAGCATCAATTAATTACTTGCAGCGGAGCTACATGGATGATAAGTAGCTCGGGTTACGAAGATTTCATCGATGAAATTATTCCAGAAAACAGCGGTACCATTACAGGACGTCTGGTTCAAGGAACGAAAAACCAAATCGCTGTAGATCTTTGGGAAGACCTCTTTTTTGATTTATCCCGTTGCGAACCCGTAAACTTCGATGAGGCCACTCTATTCATTTCAGAAATCGCTGATCCCGACAACAGCGCCTCTGCTCGATTTATCGAGCTTTATAATGCAGAAGACTTTGAAGTGATCTTAAATGGCTGGACGTTGCTGCGATACACCAATGACTCTAATGAGCCTTCACATGTTTTTAATTTAGACGATTACAGTGTAGGAGCTAATTCAACTTTTGTCATTGCTAGCAATCTAGAAGTTTTTAGTGAAATGTATCAGCAAAGTCCAGATGCTGTAGGTTCTTCATCTAGTGCTGCTAATTCTAATGGAGATGATACGATGTTACTTGTTAACCCTGCAGGCCAAGTCATTGATATTTTTGGAGTAATTGGCGAAGATGGTACCGGAACCAATCATGAGTTTGAGGATGGTAGGGCATTACGTAATTCGTCGGTAAATAATGGGAATCCCACCTTTGATTTCTCAGAATGGGTAGTGAGCAACGACAGTGGTGATGCAGGAACGATCAAAGCGCCTAAAATAGCTCCCGACGACTTTACTCCCGGTCACCACCATTTAGAGTGATTATGCTTAGTTCTGTATTTTGTAAGTCCTATTCTCCTCCCAATTTGCACGAATTTCAATCGATTCGTTGAGGTAAAGAATTCGTTCGGGTCGAATGCGATTGAGAAAGGAACCCGTATCGTAACGACCATTTTTATTGGTGTCAAAAAGGAGTCGAATATCGTAAATGCCAGGTTTTACAACATTGAACTCGCATCGGCCCAGGCTATCTAAAGGTTGTTGATAGATCACCTGATCCTCTTTATCTAAAAGACTTACTTCAATCGATGAGTTAAAAACGGGATCTATTTGAAGTTTCAACACCCCAAAATTTTCGAGTTTGTCAAATCGAAAAGGGATACTTATCGTGTCATTGGTGTTTCCAAAGTGGTCCTCAAGGGCTCCCGGCAAAAGACTTACACGATATGTGGTACTTTCTTCGCGTTCAAGTAACGACTCAAGAATACGATTATTCATTGTTGAGATGAAGAGTTCGACTGAATCTAAAGGAATGCTATCTTGTTTGTAGAACGATATAAAGTTTGGGTCGATTTTAGCTAGAGGAGTACTCGAGCCAAGGCTAAAAGATTTGAAAGGCGGAATACTTCCTCTGTAGATAGAACTTAAGGTCAGGGTGTCTTTTGCCACCTTAACGGGTTTTACGGTAAAGGTGTCGATCGAAATCATAGATCGAACAACGACCTGAAGAGAATCGAACTTTGCAGGTCTGAACCATAAATTCAAACTGTCTTTATTTGAAACCTTTTCTACGTAGGTCCATAGTGAATCTGGACGATTGATAATTTCTATAGTAGGTATAGAATCAATATCCGACTCATAAGGGATTAAAAAATGATTACTTCCCTCTAGTTTTGGCCTACTCGCTTTGAAAGCGACTTTTTCCTTGAAAAGTTCGATTAAATAAAGAGAATCGTTAGGGAGTATTACGGGATCTGGTAAGTATCCGATTTTATCGAGATAAGGGTCGTATCGATTGTTTTTGTTATTGTCCTTGATGGCAAATACACGATAGCTTCCACCTGCGAGATAATTGAGATTGAAAATAGGTAAACTGTCTCCTGTACTGCCCACATAACGAGGAGGCTCGTTATACACTAACGAATCGTTATACACACTATCATTAGGATATAGCATCAAGGTGACAAATGGGTCAGCTTTTCTGTTGAGGGCATCTTTCACCGCGCCCTTTAACTCTAGAGAATCGATTCGGTCACCGGTGCTGAAAACATACTGTAAAAACGGATAAGGATTCTCTTCATTATTATCTACAAGAGCGTTTCCAAAATTGATACTATAAGTGGTATTTTCTAGTAGAGTATCAAAAAGTTGAATTTCAACCATTCGACTAGCAGAGCCCTGTGGTTTGATGATTGGCGTGTTCTTGAGCGGTGGAGAAATAATCAGCTGGTCTTGAAGCTTTTTGAATTTGATGAATTCGTTGAAGTAAAGACGAATTTTCTCCTCTTTGAAATTAGAAGCCCCCATTGTAGGCTCTGATTTTAAGAGAACTGGAGGGGTAGTATCCTTTTCACCTCCTGAGGGAGTGCCGCGTTTTGCACATCCGTAAGAAGATAGGATTAGAGCGATCAGTAAAATTCGAAAAATGTTTCTCATAAGACTCTGTCTACAAAGTAACGACATTATGCGAAGCTCTCGAAGGGGTATAGAAAATGGTAAACACACTAATTTTAATATCGGGTATTTTCGAGAGGGCTTCAATACAATGATTTAATGTTGCCCCTGTTGTTATTACGTCGTCGATAAGAAGTAGATGCCTAGCTTCGAAACCACCCGGTTTATCAAGTCGAATCGAGGTGTTTGAACTCGTTCGCTCTTTAGCATTCCGCTTTACTTGCGAACCATAAAGAGCTGGCTTTTTAAGCATTTTTGGTTGATGAGATAGATTAAAATGCTTGGCAATTTGAGAACTTAACTTTTCGGCTTGATTATACCCGCGCTTCCATTTTTTAAGTGGATGCATGGGAACAGGTACTACACAATCAATATCAGAATCGAATAGAAAGGCTTCTAGTGAGTCTTTACAGAGCAAAAACAGATCGTTGGCTATGCTGGGCATCCCACGATATTTAAGAGCAGATAATAAGCTAGATGACGGCTTTGAACTAGCGATATGATAGTAAGCCGCGCTGACTGCCTCAATTTGTGCATCCTTCGGAGCATTCAATGCGATACGCATCGGATGTTTTTCTGTAGAAGAAAAGTGCGTTGGGATGAGGGTAGAAAGGCACTCATAGCAAAGAAGGTGATTCAGGGATCGAGATTTTTTGCAACCTAAACAGATTCTGGGGAGTATGATTTCAATACAGTTCATAAGGGAAGATATCCTGGTCTATCGCAACCTTTTTGCATCCTTATTCTAAAGCCCAAACTCTTTGAATTGATTATTCTATTTTTGCTGTAAATCAAATCAATCATGAAGGCACCAGACGAACATTTTAAGCAGGTAATCTCTCACGCAAAAGAATATGGATTCATCTTTCAATCTAGCGAGATCTATGATGGACTGAGCGCAGTTTATGATTACGGACAATTAGGTGTTCAATTAAAAAATAACATCAGACAGTACTGGTGGCAGGCGATGACACGTCTGAATGAAAATATTGTGGGGATTGATGCGGCTATTTTGATGCATCCTACTACTTGGAAAGCATCTGGTCACGTAGATGCCTTTAATGATCCATTAATCGATAACAAGGATAGTAAGAAGCGATACCGAGCAGATGTTCTTATTGAAGACCATTGTGCGAAGCTTGAAGCTAAAATTGACAAGGAAGTTAAAAAGGCAGAAAAGCGTTTTGGAGAGGCCTTTGATAAAGAGCAATTCCTAGTTACAAACCCTCGAGTTTTAGAATTGACTCAGCGTTCAAAAGAGATTCTAAGCAGAATGGCGCAATCTCTTGAAAAAGAAGATTTAGCTGACGTGAAGGCGCTCATCGAGGAGTTAGATATCGTATGTCCCGTTTCTGGCTCTAAGAATTGGACAGAAGTGAAGCAATTCAATCTAATGTTTGGCACCAAATTAGGAGCCTCTGCCGAGAGCGCTACCGATCTCTACCTAAGACCTGAGACAGCGCAAGGAATTTTTGTGAACTTTTTGAATGTTCAGAAGAGCGGAAGAATGAAGATTCCTTTCGGAATCGCCCAAACGGGTAAGGCCTTCAGAAATGAAATTGTAGCTCGTCAGTTCATCTTTAGAATGCGCGAATTTGAGCAAATGGAAATGCAGTTTTTTATTGCTCCAGGCACCCAAAAACAATGGTATGAGCACTGGAAGGAAGCACGTTTGAAATGGCACCTTTCGTTAGGCATGGGTGAAGATAATTACCGATTCCATGACCACGAGAAGTTAGCGCATTATGCCGATGCTGCAGCTGATATTGAATTCGCTTTCCCATTTGGTTTTAAAGAGCTTGAAGGTATTCATTCAAGAACTGATTTCGATTTATCTCGACACGAAGAATTCTCAGGAAAGAAGCTGCAGTATTTCGATCCAGAATTGAAGGAGTCTTATGTTCCTTATGTAGTTGAGACTTCAATAGGACTTGATCGTATGTTCTTGGCTATTCTTTCAAAATCTCTGGTCGAAGAAGAATTAGGTGGGTCTAGCAGAACAGTCATGAGAATCCCTGCGGTTCTTGCTCCATTGAAGGCTGCTGTATTACCATTAGTAAAGAAGGCTGGGCTTCCCGAGCTTGCTAAAGAAATTATTGATGCGCTCAAATTTGAGTTTGAAGTCGCCTACGATGAAAAGGATGCTGTGGGTAGACGCTACCGTAGACAAGACGCCATCGGAACCCCATTTTGTATTACTGTTGATCACCAGTCTCTAGAAGACCGCACGGTTACTGTTCGTCACAGAGACTCTATGGAGCAAGACCGAATCAGTATTGATGCCCTGGCAGGCTTACTACGCGAAGAAACTGCGATGTCGAATTGGTTAAAGCGAATTGAAGCATAAATGAAGGTTATCTCCTATAACGTTAATGGAATAAGAGCGGCACAAACTAAGGGTCTTTTTGACTGGTTACAAGTGGTTGATGCCGATGTGGTTTGTCTTCAAGAGATCAAGGCACTAGAAGAGCAAATTGATACCGAGGGGCTAAAGGCTATCGGATATGAACATCAAAATTATTTTTCTGCAGAGAAAAAAGGATATTCAGGAGTAGCTATCCTTTCTAAAACAGAGCCTGATCATGTTGAGATAGGCACGGGATTAGACTATATGGATAGGGAAGGTCGTAATCTTCGAGCAGACTTTGGATCTGTCTCGGTTATGAGTATGTATTTGCCTTCGGGAACTAATACGGATAGACTAGACTATAAGTTCAAGTATATGGATGATTTTCTAGACTATGCCAATGAATTAAAGAAAGACCGCAAGGAGCTATTGGTCGTAGGGGACTATAATATTTGTCATCAGGCTATTGATATTCATGACCCAGTTAGAAACAAGAATGTCTCAGGATTTCTGCCTGAAGAAAGAGAGTGGATGACTCGTTTTCTAGCCTCTGGCTTCAAGGATACTTTTCGGATGTTTTCTGACGAGCCTCATAAATATACTTGGTGGAGCTATCGAGCAAACTCTCGCGCTAATAACAAAGGTTGGAGGCTAGATTATGGTATGGCAACAGATGAGTTAGCTGCCAAGGTAAATCGATCGGTCATTTTGAGTGACGCGGTACATAGTGATCACTGCCCGATATTAATTGAAATAGCATGAAATACAATACACTGAACGGAACAGATTTAAAAGTAAGTGAGATTTGTTTGGGAACCATGACTTGGGGTCGACAAAATTCTGAAAGTGAAGGCTTCGAACAGATGGACTATGCATTCGATCAGGGGATTAATTTCTGGGATACAGCAGAGCTTTACCCTGTCCCAACACTTCCTGAATTGTATGGTGATACCGAAAAGATTATAGGTAATTGGCTTGCTAAAAATGGAAAGCGAGACGAATTAGTCCTTGCGACGAAAATCGCAGGAAAGGCTCCTTTCACCAAGCATATTAGAACTACAGGCTTTACCCCCAAGGGAATTGCCGAGGCGATAGATTTAAGTTTACAAAGACTTAAGACCAATTATATTGATTTATATCAGTTGCACTGGCCTACACGTAACACCAATTTCTTCGGAAAACGCGATTATCCAGACGAGGCATTCAAATCAGATGAGTGGAAAGACAATATTTACGAAGTCTTAACCGAGCTTGGAAAACAAATTAACTCAGGCAAGATTCGTCATATCGGTTTATCTAATGAGACCCCTTGGGGAGTAATGAGGTTCATTGAAGAGCACAAAAGAGATGCTTCTCTACCCAAGATTGCAACCGTTCAGAACCCTTACAGTTTACTTAATCGTTTATACGAGATCGGACTTTCTGAGGTTAGCCATCGAGAAAATATAGGGTTATTGCCTTATTCTCCTCTTGGTTTTGGGGTTCTTTCTGGTAAATATCTCGGGGGTAAATCGCCAGAAGGGGCACGAGTAACCCTTTTCCCAAATTATAGTAGATATAGTGGTCCAATTGCAACTAAAGCGACTGAGGCCTATTCTGAAATTGCCCAAAAGCATAATCTTAGCTTACCACAGATGTCGCTAGCGTATTTACAAACTAAGCCATTTGTTACTTCGACAATTATTGGGGCAACCTCGATGGAGCAACTAAAAGAAAATGTAGAGAGTGCTTCTCTAGTGCTTAGTGAAGAGGTAATCGCGGCGATAGAGGAGGTTCATAACACCTATCCTAACCCAGCGCCTTAATTCTTCGAGAATATCTTAGCTACCACTTCCTCGATTTTTGCAACTTTGATGATGCGTATTTGATGCGCCTTATTATCAATACTTGCGTTTGATGCGACAAAGATTGCCTTGAATCCTAATTTTTCGGCCTCGGCAATTCGTCTATCGATACTCTGTACTGATCTAATTTCTCCGGCAAGACCAACCTCGGCTGCAAAACAGATTGATGCAGGTAACGGTTTGTCAGCGTTGCTTGAAAGAACAGCCATCACAACTCCGAGATCGATTGCTGGATCATCGATATGTATGCCCCCAGTGATATTTAGAAATACGTCTTTGGTTCCTAATTTGAATCCCACCTTTTTTTCTAATACGGCTAAGAGCATATTGAGTCGCTTGCTGTTGAACCCTGTTGCAGATCGCTGAGGAGTCCCATAAACCGCAGTACTCACTAGTGCTTGAATTTCAATCATTAGCGGTCGTTGTCCCTCCAGAGTTGCAGCTACGGCCACGCCACTCAAGGGTTCTTCGTAATTGGAGAGCAGTAATTCAGAAGGATTCGTAACTTCTCTTAAACCTCCCGAGAGCATTTCATAGATTCCTAATTCGGCTGTGCTTCCAAAGCGATTTTTTAAAGCTCTTAAAATACGATACACGTAGTTTCGATCTCCTTCAAATTGAAGAACGGTATCTACCATATGCTCTAATAACTTAGGTCCTGCGAGTTGACCATCTTTGGTGATGTGACCAACTAAGATCAGTGGAGTTCCTGTGGCTTTCGCATAGTAGGTGAGTTCTGCAGTGCATTCTCTAATTTGAGATACGGTACCGCTAGCCGATTCTAGCTTTGGAGATTGTAAAGTTTGAACCGAATCCACTATGATAAGATCGGGCTGAACGGCTTCGATTTGAAGACCAATAAGGTCAGTTTTAGTTTCAGCTAGAACGTAGCAATTATCTTGGTTAGATTGAATTCTATCTGCTCGGAGTTTAATCTGCTTCTCACTTTCTTCTCCCGAAACATAGAGTACTTTTTTACCTATCGAAAGTGCGATTTGAAGGAGCAGGGTACTTTTCCCAATTCCAGGCTCACCTCCAAGAAGGATTACCGACCCGGGGACTAATCCGCCCCCTAAAACTCTATTAAATTCTTGATCTTTAGTATCAATACGTGTCTCAGTCTTGAAGCTTATTTCATCTAATTTTTGAGCTTTCTTTTTGGTCTGTAGGGTAGTCGTACCTATTACAGGAGCTTCTGATGCTGGGCTAATTGCCTCTTCGACAAGAGTGTTCCATTCTTTACAAGCCGAGCATTGCCCTTTCCACTGTGCCGATTGGGCTCCACAGTTCTGACAGAAATAAGCTGTTTTAACTTTCGCCATACCTAACGATTACGATATACTAAAGGTAGGGTAAGAAAACAAAGTGCACCGAAAAGAACAATCATGAGGGTTTGGGAGATCCAAAGAATCCACCCAAAGGCTTCTCCTGAAGCAAATGATACACCAAATAGAGCGAGGGAGGCTCGAACGGCAATTGGATATAGACCTACCCCGCCATTGGTAGTGGTCATTGCAAAAGATCCTGCTATGAATGCAATGAGGAGTTCGGATAGACCTAAATGAATCGTCTCTGGAACCGTGAATTTGATTACCCAAAACATTGCGATATAACAGGCCCATATAAAAAGGGTGTGTGCTAGAAATGCTGCTCTGTTTTTCATTCGAAATACAGAGAGAAGCCCAGTTTTAATGCCCTCTAAAAAATCGAGCAACTTGGTTAGGAGTGAAGATGAACTTGATTTCAGCATTCGAATGGTTAGAAGCAAGCCAACTACGGCTACAACCACCACTCCGATGGATAAAAGTAGGGCGTTTTGATTCTCCTGTATGAGAATTAAGAGTCGTTCAGTTTGTAGTACGAGTGCCAATAGAATAACTAGAAGAAGCATGATTAAATCAATAATTCGCTCGGTTACGATAGTACCAAAACCTTTATCAAAAGGAACTTTTTCGTAGGTTCTTAGTGAAGTGGCTCTCAAGACTTCTCCAGATCTTGGGATTCCCAGATTGGCAAAATAGGCCATCATTACGAAGTAAAAATTTGCTAATGTCGAGGGGTGGTAACCGAGTGGACGAAGCAGATAACTCGCTCGGATGGCTCTCGATAGATGTCCTAATATCGCTAGTAAAATAGACGCGCCAATAAACCAGGGGTTTGCAGATTGGATATAGGACAAAATTTCTTCACGAACGGTCGCAGGTGTGCTTGAATAGGAATAGACTACGAGAAAAATCCCAAACGCAATTGGCAAAAGGGTTTTAAAAAGCTTTCCGATCGACTTTGAAGCCATTAAGATTTTAGCAAGTTGGTGTTTTCGTCGGGAAAGACTACCGCTGGTTGAAACTGACGTGCCTCTTCCACACTCATATAGCCATAGGCCATGATAATTACAATATCTCCGGGGGCTACTCGTCTAGCAGCTGCTCCATTGAGTGTGATCTCTCCACTTCCTCTAGGACCAGGAATAGCATAGGTTTCAAGACGTTCTCCATTGTTATTGTTGACTACTTGAACTTTTTCACCTCGAATGAGGTTGACAGCGTCCATGAGATCTTCATCAATAGTGATGCTTCCGATATAGTTTAGGTCAGCCCCTGTGACTTTAACTCGGTGAATCTTCGATTTTACTACTTCAATCATCATCGGTGCAAAGGTAGCGACTAATTAATTCATAGCAAGGTTATCGATAAGACGAACCCCATCGATTTTTGCCGCAATAAAAGCTCTGTATTTCTTGTTTTTCTTGCGCTCTGAATGAGCAGTTAGCGCAGTAGCTTCAGCAATCTCAAAGTATTCAAGCTCAAATGAGGGGTTCGACATGAACGCCTCGGTTACTGCCTCTTTAATTTTTGACAGATTCATTGAGGTGAATCGGCGTTTGGCCCAGAGAAGTTGCTGATAGATAAAAGTAGCTTCTGAAATGGCAGCTGAGTTTAGCCTCTGATTTCTAGAACTCAACGCTAAACCAGAATCTTCGCGAACAATCCCGCATCCAATGATTTTAACACCTAAACGTTTTTGCTTGGCGACCCTCGATATAATCAATAATTGTTGATAGTCTTTCTCTCCGAAATAAGCGTGATGCGGACGCACAATTCTGAGGAGTCGTTCGACGATAGTAGCTACCCCTTCGAAATGCCCTGGGCGATTTGGCCCTTCCATCACCCGGTCTAGTCCTTTAAAATCGTATTTCTTAGAGGATATATCTCCGCTATAAATATCATCGGCTTGAGGTGCATAAACCCAGATTTCACCCCTTTCTGAGGAGAGTAAATTGAGGTCTTTGTCAAGTGTTCTTGGATAGGCAGCCAGGTCGTTTTTATCGTTGAACTGGGTAGGGTTCACAAAAATACTAACGATTGTGATATCGTTTTGATAGAGCGAGCGTTTGACTAAACTCAGGTGTCCTGAATGCAGCGCTCCCATCGTTGGTACAAGACCTACACTGCGTCTTTTCGATTTTTCAGAGCGGAGGGCTTTTTGTAAATCAGCAGTACTACTATAGAGTTGCATTTGAGCGAGTTGAGGGCCCAAAAATACCACAAATGGGCTTATCCACAATAATTTCTTATCTTTGTCCATTGTTTTTTTGAGCACAAAATCAAGGGTTTATGAATGGAAAAAGGATTTTATTTGTTTCGTCAGAATTAGTACCCTATTTGCCAGAGAACGATGTTTCGTCAATGTCGTACGAAGCACCGAGAGTGGTAAATAACAACGGGGGCCAAATACGCATATTTATGCCACGTTATGGCTCGATCAATGAGCGCAGACACCAGCTGCATGAAGTGATCCGTCTGTCTGGAATGAATTTAGTCGTGAATGATATGGATATGCCTTTGATTATTAAGGTAGCTTCAATCCCTAAAGAACGTATCCAGGTATACTTCATTGATAACGAAGAGTATTTTAAAAGAAAGGCAACGTTTACGGATAAGGAAGGGAAACTTTTCAAGGATAATGATGAGCGTGCTATTTTCTTTGCTAAAGGTGTAATAGAGACGGTCAAGAAATTAAACTGGGCGCCCGACATCATTCACGTTCACGGATGGATGGCTTCCTTACTTCCTCTTTATCTTCGCACATGCTATAAGGACGAGCCTATTTTCGCAGAGTCTAAGATTGTAACTTCAATTTATAACCAAGGATTTGAAGGAGATCTTCCTGGAGATATTTGTAAAAAAGTTGCTTTTGATGGGGTGGAGACCTCAGAAATTGCAAGCCTTGAGGAGCCAAATCATACGAATTTGTTAAAAGTGGCTGCAGATCATTCAGATGGGATTATTTTAGCCAGCGAAAACCTACCAGAAGAAATCAAATCGTATTGTGAAGCCTATGATAAGCCTATTCTTCCTTATGTTTCTCCACAAGAAACAGAAGAGGCTTACCTTAAGTTCTACAACGACCAACTATCTGACTAACTCGTCTCTATGACCACATACCGTCTAAGTCGCCATATCGGCGCTGCAATAGCCCTAGTATTACTTGTTGTTTTTAGTGCTTGTGAAGAGGATACCTATACCTTGGGCCAAGCGGTTATTGAGGGAGAACCTTTTAGTACCAATCGTATTGATTACCCTATTGAAAGTATTAAGCAGTTAAAGATTGATCGGGTACAAACGAGTCAACTTCCCATTTTTCAGCTAGGGAATTTTAAGGATCCTATTTTTGGGACTACTAGCGCTCAAATCCTTACAGAAGTTCAGCTGGCCGAGGTTAAACCCATTTTCGGAAGGCTTTCTGCGGACACAGAGTCCCTAGAAGATGTTTCTGGTAATAATGATACCTTGAATGAAAATGAAACGGTGGTAAGAGCAAGACTATATATTCCTTTTCAGAAGGTACCTGCCGCTTCGCAAGATTCTGACAGTGATGGTGTTCAAGACACCTTTGACGCTGACCCTAACGATATCAATAGTGATAGCGATGGAGATGGTCTCACAGATAACGAAGAGCGTTTACGTGGAACTGATCCGCTTAATGCTGATACTGATGGAGATGGTATCAATGATTTAGACGATGAAAGCACTGCATCGAACTCTTATGCTAAACGTGTAGCCCTAGATAGTATTTATTCATTTTCAGAAAACGATGTCTTTGACTTAACCGTTCGACACAGCGATTTCTTTTTGAGAGATCATGAGCCTACTAGTGGGTTTCTTGACCCTTCAGCCTACTTTTCAGACGATTCAACAAAATTTGAAGACTTCCTGGGAGCTGTACTCTTTGAGGGTAAAGATACCATTAGCGAGTTTCAGTACATTGAATATCAAATCGATGATCCAGACACTGAAGAAGACGAGTCTGCTTTTACAGATGCTTCTAAAACGAAAGACCCAGGTATTTACATAGACCTAGATCCAGGTTTCTTTCAAACCATGATTTTGGACAAAGAAGGGGGGTCAGAATTATTATCTCGTTCGAATTTCAAAGACCATTTTCGTGGCATCCATCTTTCATTAGCGGCAAATAACGATTTGATGATGCTTTTAAATTTGACCTCAGGTTATATAGAAGTTGATTACACTTATGATTTTTGGAATACCCAAGAAGATAGCGATGCAAGCAACGATGCGATTGACTCTGAAGAACGAAGCTTTAGATTAAATCTAGTTTCAGGAGGTTCTTTTGGTATTACCAGTGGTAACGCAGTGAATACTTGGACAGCGGAGAATAACGTATCAATTATCGATAATCAAGATTTTGTAGAGCGCGTTTATCTCAAAGGGGGTAGTGGTTATCTTGCACAGTTTCAAATCCCTGATGAAATTATCGAAGAAATCAAAACCAACAATTGGTTGGTAAACGAAGCAAGTATTGTTTTTTATGTAGATCAAGATGCAATGCAACAGTATCCAGAGCAGCCGTCGCGCTTATACTTGTTCAAGGAGGGGAGCAATCTACCTGTTTATGATGCAATGACCGAGACTTCTAATGATGAGACTCCGCTGGGAATCTTCTTGAATTACGACGGGATATTACAATACGATTCTGAAGGTAAAAGCTCTCATTATACTGTTCGATTAACCGATTACGTGAATCATGTAGTTCTGAGAGACTCGGTTAATGTTCCGATCAATGTAGCAGTAAGCGCGAACATAGGTCTTCCAGTTACTTACGCGGCCAAGGTTTCAGATTCAGACCAGGTAGTATCATACCCTCAAATGAGTGCGGCAACTCCATTAAGTACGGTACTGTATGGTTCGAATGCCACTGTGTCCGAAGACAAGCGACTAGAACTTAGAATTTATTACACTCAAATTCAGGATTAAACATCGGTAAATACCTACTTCTTCTATATTCCAATGCTTACGGGGATAATTTCCCTTTTGTTTTTTCCTAATTTTGAACCTTAAATAATCCAAGTATGTGCGGAATTGTAGGATATCTCGGTTCGCGAGAAGCTTTCCCAGTTGTAATTAAAGGACTTCAACGTTTAGAATATCGGGGCTATGATAGTGCCGGGGTGATGCTATATGACGGAAGTGAAGTTCGAGTCAGTAAAACCAAAGGAAAGGTTTTTGACCTAAAAACTAAGGCAGAAGGTGAACAGAATGTAAAAGGTTCTTTAGGCATTGGTCACACACGTTGGGCTACACATGGTGTACCGAATGATGTAAATGCTCATCCGCATCAATCGAGTACAGGTCGTATCGTTGCCGTCCACAACGGGATTATTGAGAACTACGCTTCGATCAAACAAACTCTTGAAAATCGAGGATATACTTTTCAATCAGATACGGATACAGAAGTATTAGTAAATCTCATTGAAGAGATACAGCTAAAGGAGGAGGTTTCACTGGCAAAAGCCGTGAGAATTGCCTTGAATGAAGTGGTGGGGGCCTATGCACTGGTAGTTTTTGATGCAACCGATCCATCTACTCTTGTCACCGCACGAATGGGGAGCCCGCTGGCTATTGGGGTAGGAGAAAATGAATTTTTTATAGCCTCTGACGCTAGCCCTTTCATCGAATTCACTTCTAATGCTATTTATCTAGAAGATGGTGAAATGGCAGCGATTCGCTTAGGTAAAGAAGTGTCTGTTCGAAAGATTGCTAACGACAAGAAAGTTGATCCTTTCATCCATGAACTTCAGTTGTCTCTTGACGAGATAGAAAAAGGCGGATACGACCATTTTATGCTCAAAGAAATCTATGAGCAACCCAAAGCAATTCGAGATACTTACAGAGGTAGACTTCAGATTGATACGGGTTTGATTAAAATGGCCGGAATAGATAATCATCTAGACAAGTTTATAAACGCAAAACGAATCATTATTGCAGCTTGTGGTACTTCTTGGCATGCAGGATTAGTCGCCGAATATATTTTCGAAGATCTTGCCCGTATACCCGTGGAGGTTGAATACGCATCAGAATTTCGATATCGCAACCCGGTAATCGGCCCTGGAGATGTACTGATTGCGATTTCACAATCTGGTGAAACTGCTGATACTCTTGCTGCTATTAAGATGGCAAAGAGTCGTGGAGCATTTGTTTTTGGAGTATGTAATGTGGTGGGTTCATCAATAGCCCGAGAAACACATGCAGGGGCATACACCCATGCTGGCCCTGAAATTGGGGTTGCTTCTACTAAGGCCTTTACAACTCAAATAACTGTACTAACGTTAATCGCTTTAAAGCTAGCTAAGGAAAAAGCTACAATTGGTGATTCTGAATATGCACATTTAGTAAAAGAGTTAGATTCGATCCCTTCACATATTGAAACCGCACTTCAATCAGAAGCAGCGATCAAAGAAATTGCTGAGGTTTATCACCAATCTACAAATAGTCTTTATTTAGGTAGAGGTTATAACTTCCCAGTAGCTCTCGAAGGAGCGCTTAAGTTGAAAGAGATTAGTTATATCCACGCCGAAGGATATCCAGCAGCAGAAATGAAACATGGCCCTATTGCTCTTATCGACGAGTCGATGCCGGTATTCGTTGTGGCAATTAGAAAAGGCCACTATGAGAAGGTGGTAAGTAACATTCAAGAAATCAAGTCTCGAAAGGGTAAAATTATTGCAGTAGTAACCAAAGGAGACACTCAGGTGGCCGAGTTAGCCGATCACTGTATCGAAATTCCTGAAATCGAGGAGTCGCTTAGCCCAATGTTAACTACTATTCCATTACAGTTGCTGTCTTATCATATAGCGATTTTACGCGGATGTAACGTGGATCAGCCACGAAACCTGGCTAAATCGGTTACGGTAGAGTAACATTTTATTTTCTCTGTCGTCTTAAGACAAAACGAGGAATGAAAAAGATTTTATTTGGGCTTTTTGTGATGGTTTTCGCGGGAATTTCTGCCCAGAAAGCACAGATTGAACTTCTTGGAGGTCAGTCGATTCAGTTAGATTTTGTTGATTATGAGTTGTATGGGCTGGGGCTCAAGAATCATTCCTCAGCAGAAATACAGGTCAGTATTGTTTCTAAAATTAGTGGAAAGCAAGTTCGTGGATTTGGCCTTGCACCAAAAGCTACTGTAGAGGAGGTAATTATTGAATCTGATTCCTATGCTCTTTTCACCAATCTTTCAGATCAGACCGCTTCATTTTCTGCAGAAGCGAAGCCAAAACAGGCTTCACCTATCGCAAAATCGGATGGAGTGAATTTTACTTTGAGAAATAAGACTTCTAAGTCTATTCCGCTGATTATTCCGACGGTAATGAATCCGAATCTATCTCCTAAATCGAATAGTAGGGTTTATCTGAAGTATGGTCAGAAAGTTTATCTAAGAAAAGGCGTGTCGCGAAAATTAATTCTCACGGTCGATGAGACGATTCGTGAAGGAGCAGTAATTGACGTCGATAGTATCATTAAGCAAGTAGGTCATGAGTAAATCGGGTATTACATTATGCTTAATTGTTTTTCCTATCATAACTGCCCTTGCCCAGACTCCTGTAAAAAGCAGAAAACTTAAGGGTCAATGGGAACTTCAAATCCAAGTTGCAGAAGCGGTTGCTGAAGAAACTAAAGACCTAGGGGTGTTTGGAAAAATGCTCGCTGGAGCCGTTGCAGGCTTTGTAGATGTGGCCCTTGAATCTGTCGATGTAGTTTTTGATTTTTACAATAAAGACAACGTTCGATTGACGGTCAAGACTGATAATGAAGCTCCTGAAATCGAAAGTTTGAACTATCGAATCGATCAGGGTAAACTTTATATTAAGGGCCTTGAGGAGGGAGATATTGACATTTCGATCGATGGCTATTGGATGTTCGAAGGAAAAAATCTTATTCATTTCAATGAAGATGGGGACAGAGTTAAAAATGTATACCTAATAAGAAGAAGGTAGAAACACATTTACTAGTTTTGCGCCGTGAATTCATCCTTAAGCGCGATCCTTCGTAAGTTCCTGATTTGGAAATACAAACATATTTCTGAGCGCAATTTTGTTTTAATTCTTAGTGCACTTGTTGGTTTAGTTGCAGGACTAATCGCAGTACTCATTAAGAATATTACTTACAGTATCCAGTATGTCGGATCTCTCGGGCTTTCGCTTACTCAAAACGGCCTTTACTTTGCTCTTCCGCTCATTGGATTGTCTGCTGTATATCTAATTTGGCACAAGCTCTACCGCAAAGGAGTATTTCAACCTATCGCAACCCTTCTATTTGCGCTGTCAAAAAAGGGAGCCAAGGTAGAATCAAACAAGTTTTACATGCCGCTTATTACCGCTCCTTTAACAGTGGGGTTTGGTGGTTCGGTCGGACTTATGAGCCCTGCTATCTTATCTGCTTCGGCAGCATCTTCTGTTTTTGGTGATCTTTTTCATCTGAACCGAAAGACTAGAATGTTACTTATCGGTTGTGCCGCTTCAGGAGTTATCGCAACTAGCTTTCAATCACCGATTGCTGCCGTGATTTTTGCTATTGAAATTTTCAGCTTAGACCTCACATTTGCTTCATTACTTCCCTTGCTTGTTGCTTCGTTAGTTTCTGTAATCACCTCTTTCTTGGTGGCAGGTGATCAGGTATTGTTCACTATTGATCACAATGAAGGATTTAATGTTTCAGATACACTCTTCTATATTATTCTGGGGGTGATGGCAGGTTTAGTTAGTGTTTATTTTCACAAGGCGCACTTCGCCATCACTGGTGCACTTGAGCGTATTAAATCTAGATCGTATCGATTTATCTTGGGGGGTGTAATCATGGGAGCGATGCTCTATTTTATTCCACCACTTTATGGAGAAGGGTATGGAGTTATTAATTCGTTACTCTCGGGGAACCACCTGGCCGTGATTCAGGGATCCTTATTCGATCATTGGTCAGAAAACACGTATGTGGTGATTTTTCTACTTCTAGGAATCACCCTTTTTAAGTCACTTGCGATGACCCTCACTATTGCGTCGGGAGGTACAGGAGGTATTATTATTCCTGCTCTAGTAATGGGGAGTTCATTAGGCAATGCCGTTGGTAAGACCATTAATGCTCTGGGATTTGCGGTCAACGAGACGCATTTTACGCTGATTGGAATGGCTGGTATTGTAGCCGGAGTTTTAAAAACACCTCTCACCGCCATCTTTTTGATTGCTGAAATTACCGGAGGCTATGAGCTTTTTATTCCGTTGATGTTATGCGTTTCAACTGCCTACCTGATTTCAAAAAACAACCTAAGTCACACCATTTACACAAAAGAGTTAGCAGAGAAGAATGCGCTACTGACCTTTGATAAGGATCAAAGCGTTTTGACTCTGATGAATCTCGATTCAGTGATTGAGCAGAATTTTGTCGAACTCAGCCCAGAAATGTCTTTAAGACAATTACTAGAAGAAGGAGTGGCTAAATCGAGCCGAAATTTGTTTCCGGTAGTAAGTGAAGACGGTTCTTTGGAGGGGGTTATTTTGCTTGATGACATTCGATCGGTACTCTTTGATCAATCCCTTTATGACGTTACGAAGGCTAGGGAGTATATGACTCGTCCGCCAGAGGTGATCTATTATGCTAAAGACAATATGCAGCAGGTCATGCAGCGTTTTCAAGATAGCGGAGCTTGGAATCTACCCGTTATTCGCGAGGGTAAGTATTATGGCTTTGTGTCGAAATCGAAACTTTTAACCGCCTATCGACGAGAGCTAATTAATTACAGCGTGTAGTTGATAATCAACGGTTTAGATTGAAATATTCGATTATATCTGTTTTGAGCTTTGTTTTTGATATTTTAAGAGGCGAATCTTTGTCAAATTCACAACAGCTTTGAAAAAAGTCCTATCTTTCCCCCATCAAACTGGATGAATTAAATCTAATAACCACATAATGAAAAAGTTAATTCTTGTACTAAGCATCCTTTCAAGTGCTTTTGCTCTAGCTCAAACTAGCGTAAATGGAAAGATTGTAGATCAAAATGGTGCCCCTGTTGCCAATGCGAACATTATCGTAGTTGGGCAATCAGAGGGTGCTGTAGCTGATTTCGACGGAAACTTTGCTTTTACCACTAGCCTTACTCCGCCATTCACCGTGCGTGTTTCAAGTTTAGGGTATACCACAGCAACAGCTACCTTTTCAGGATCAGCCCTAACTGTAACGCTAAATGAATCTTCTACAGCTTTAGATGAAATTGTAATCTCTGCTTCTAGAACTCCTGAGCGTATTTTCGAATCGCCTGTTTCTGTAGAGCGTTTTGGTCTTGCTCAGATCCAAAATGCCACTGCGGAGAGCTTCTACGGAAGTTTACAGAACCTTAAGGGAGTAGACATCAATACGAACTCACTTACGTTTCAATCGATCAACACTCGTGGTTTCGCAACTTTTGCAAACACAAGATTCCTTCAATTAGTTGACGGAATGGACAACACTGCCCCAGGTCTAAACTTCGTATTAGGTAACCTAGTAGGTATGTCTGAACTAGACGTTGCAAGTGTTGAGATTCTGCCAGGAGCTTCTTCTGCGCTTTATGGTGCTGGTGCTTTCAATGGTATTTTATTCATGACTTCTAAAGATCCATTCACCACTGAAGGCGTTAGTGTTTATGGAAAAACGGGTATCACTGTTCAAAATGCAGCTGGTGCTAATGAGTACATGGATGTGGGAGTTCGTTTCGCCAAGAAATTTTCTGACAAATTAGCTATCAAAGCCAACCTTACCTTCTTACAAGGTGAAGACTGGCATGCGAACAGTACTCAAGATATGAGCCAGACGGCACTTCCTTATGAGGGATGGTCATCTCGAAGATCTAACCCTGGTTATGACGGTTTAAACGTTTACGGGGATGAGGTTGCATCAACTATAGACTTTGATTTCTTTGCTGGAACTCCAGCAGGCACTTATGGTAAAGCTTTTGTTTCTCGTACTGGTTACGACGAGGCAGCTCTTGCTGACTACGACGCGAAGAGTATGAAGAGAGATATTGGTATCTATTACCGTCCGAACGGCGATGATTTAGAAATCATCTACAACTACCGCAGAGGTACCGGTACTACTATATATCAAGGAGCTAATCGTTATGCAGTATCGGGCTTTGCGATGACTCAACAAAAATTAGAGGTTAAAAACGATCATTTCTTTGTTCGTGCTTACGTGACCGAAGAAGATTCTGGAGATGCGTATGATACTCGCTTTGCGGCAATTAATATTAACCGCCAACAGTCCTCAGATACAAAATGGTTTGGTGATTACATAACGGGATATTTACTCTCTAAGCAATTAGGCCGCTCTGATGCAGACGCTCACAATAATGGTCGATTAGCTGCGGATTATCCTGTAGACTACTACGGTCAATTTGGAGCTGCTACCAACTATGGTGCGTTTAACTTACAAGGCCAGGCTAATACTAACCGTTTCTTGCCAGGATCAGGAGAATTCAATAATGCATTCACCAAGGTAAGACAAGATGGAGATTTCGCTACAGGAGCTAAGTTTATCGATAACACGAAGTTTAGACACGTCAACGGTAACTATAACTTTGCTCATCTTATCAATAATTGGGCAGACCTACAGGTTGGTGGTTCATATCGTCAGTATGAGTTAAACTCTAACGGTACGATCTTTACTGATAAGGACGGGCCGATCAAATACAATGAGTATGGTGCATATACTCAGATTCAGAAGAAGTTCGCTGATGAGCGTCTGAAAGTAACGGCTTCTGCTCGTTACGACAAAAATGAATTTTTAGATGGTTTCGTTTCTCCACGTATTTCTTTCGGATATACACTAGGCTCAGCTAGAAATCATAATGTTCGTTTCTCGGCTCAGACTGGTTTCAGAAACCCAACTACTCAGGATTTCTTCATAGGACTTGATGTAGGGAATGCAATTCTTGTTGGGGGTGCAGCTTCTAACCTTGATCGTGATGTTAGAACTTTCGCTACTAGTGCCCAAGCTCAGTCTCTAGGATTACCTGCTACTTCAACGATTTTAGGTCGTTCAGCTTATACGAATTCATTCTCTCTTTCTTCGGTTCTTGCAGGAGCTCCTGTTAAGAAAGACACTGAACTAGTAGGTGCTGAAGAAATTGAAGCTTACGAGGTAGGTTATCGTGGTCAAATAGGTCCGATTACCCTAGATGTAAGTGCTTATTGGAACCAGTACACAAACTTTAATGCTGCTGAAACCAAAGTAGTTCCATTATACGGTCAAGCTGGTGATAATTCATTATCACTACTTGCACTTCAAAACGGAGACTACAAAGTTTACCAGGCCTATTCGAACACAGATGTTCCTGTGAAGTCTTATGGTTTAGTTGCTGGTTTAGATACTAAAGTTGCTGGATTCGACCTAGGAGTTAGCTATACATTGACTGAACTTGACTTCGACGAGGCTACTTATCCAGACTTTGAAGTAGGATTAAATACTCCAAGAGATCGTTTCAAGGCTTCTTTTGGTCACCAAGAGTTAGTTAAGAACTTAGGATTCAACGTGAACTATCGTTATTCAGGATCATATACTTGGGAAGCATCTTTTGCTGACGGAGAAGTTCCTGCTTTCGACGTTCTTGACGCGTCTATCAACCTTAAATTACCTGAGTATAACAGTATACTTAAGTTTGGAGGATCTAATATCGCTGGCGGTGACTATATGACTGCTATCGGTACTGGAATGATTGGTTCTATATACTATGCTTCACTCAACGTGAACTTCTAATCAAAACCTTCTCATAATCAATTTTTATAGCGCCCCATATAGGGGCGCTTTTATTATTATAAGAGTTTTTTTACTTCCTCTAATCTCTGTATATTTGCGCTCAAATTAAGTAACAGGCTTTTAGCCATATAACGCTCTAGTAATGTCTCAAGTAACTGGAAAAATTTCACAAGTTGTAGGACCTGTAATCGATGTAGAATTCGAAGCAGGTGTTGCTCTTCCTAAGATTTATGATTCTCTATCGGTTTCAAAACCTGATGGTTCTGAACTCGTTTTAGAGGTTCAATCGCACGTAGGTGAAAACACCGTTCGTACAATTTCTATGGACTCTACAGACGGTCTTAGCCGTGGTACTTCGGTTGTAGCTACTGGAGCACCTATTCAAATGCCAATCGGCGACGACGTTTATGGTCGTTTATTTAATGTAATTGGAGCGCCTATTGATGGTTTAACTGAATTAGAGCGCACTGGAGATAAAGGTCTTCCAATTCACCGTGAGGCTCCTGCATTTGAAAACCTTTCTACTTCTACAGAAGTTCTTTTTACAGGTATCAAGGTTATCGATTTAATCGAGCCTTATGCTAAAGGAGGTAAGATTGGTCTTTTCGGTGGAGCGGGTGTGGGTAAAACCGTACTTATTCAGGAGTTAATAAACAACATTGCCAAAGGTCACGGTGGTTTATCGGTATTCGCCGGTGTAGGAGAACGTACTCGTGAAGGAAATGACCTACTTCGTGAAATGCTTGAGTCAGGAATTATCAAGTATGGCGAAGAGTTCATGGAAGAAATGGAGAAAGGCGGATGGGATCTTTCTAAAGTGGATAAAAATGCGATGAAGGAGTCTAAGGCTACCTTTGTTTTTGGACAGATGAATGAGCCTCCTGGAGCACGTGCTCGTGTTGCTCTTTCAGGATTAACGATTGCCGAATACTTTAGAGATGGGGCTGGAGATGGTCAGGGGAAAGACGTACTTTTCTTCGTAGATAACATCTTTAGATTTACTCAAGCAGGTTCTGAGGTATCTGCACTTCTTGGTCGTATGCCATCGGCAGTAGGTTACCAACCTACACTTGCTACTGAGATGGGTGCGATGCAAGAGCGTATTACTTCAACCAAAAATGGTTCGATTACTTCGGTTCAGGCAGTTTATGTACCTGCGGATGACCTTACTGACCCTGCACCTGCTACAACCTTTGCTCACCTTGACGCAACTACGGTACTTTCTCGTAAGATTGCAGAGCTTGGTATTTATCCTGCAGTAGATCCGCTAGATTCTACTTCGAGAATTCTTACCGCTGATATTCTAGGTGATGAGCACTATAACTGTGCACAACGCGTTAAGGAGCTTCTTCAGCGTTATAAAGAGCTTCAAGATATTATTGCGATTCTTGGTATGGAAGAGCTTTCTGAAGAAGATAAACTTGCAGTATCAAGAGCACGACGTGTTCAGCGTTTCTTATCTCAGCCTTTCCACGTAGCTGAGCAGTTTACCGGTATTCCTGGAGTACTTGTAGATATCAAAGAAACGATTAAAGGATTTAATATGATTATGGATGGTGAGCTAGATCACCTACCTGAAGCTGCCTTCAACCTTAAAGGATCGATTGAAGAAGCTATCGAGGCAGGAGAGAAAATGCTTGCTGAAGCTTAAAAATCTATGAAATTAGAAATCATCTCGCCTGAGGCTAAGTTATATCAAGGAGAGGCAACAGCGGTTGCACTACCTGGTGTTGATGGGTCATTTCAATTACTTGAGAATCATGCACCGATTGTATCTATTTTACAAGAAGGAGAGGTTCGTTTAAAAGGGATTGATGTAAAGAAAGTTCCTTCTTCTTTTACACACCTCTTTACTACCAAAGGTTCTGATACAGTGCTTGCTATCAAAAGCGGTACTGTCGAGATGAAGCAAAACAATCTAGTTCTACTCGTAGACTAAAAATCTATTTTCTTTTATAAATAAGTGCACTACCAACGGATTTTATCTGTTGGTAGTTTTGTTTTAGGGTACTAGTAAGTTTTGATTCTAATACTGCATCCTTGAAATTTTTACGCGATTTAGTGATAATAATTTCAGGTTTCTGGTTGGTTAATAATTCCTCTAATACGGCTATTGGCATTGAATTCTTTACTCTCATGAAGGGGAACAATTCAGGGCGTTCTATATTACTAGGGTGAGTCACTACCTTTGTTAGTGGGCGATTGTTCGTAAGCCAATATCCAATGTGATAATCGGTATAATATGCAGTGTTCTTATCTAGGTTATGATCTTTCAGAAATCGGGCGATCTCATGACCTTCGCCATTGTACCAATACCCAGTGTTATCATGATATTTTAAAAGGTCCCATGTTTCCTTGTAAGATTCAATGGGAATGACCATTAATAGAATCAATACCATTTTCGGCGAGACCTTTCTCTTAAGCTCGTGTATAAGGATTCCTACGAGTAAAATCATAAAAGGATATACCTGAAGAAGGTAGTGTCCGTTTACCTTACCAAGTCGAATAAGACTGAATAAAACTCCTGCGGTAAAAAGGTTGTAAAATCGATGCTTGGGGTATTTCTTAAATAGCCAGGTAAGAAGAATAAAAGCAGGAAGTATTGATAAAAAGGTTTTTAGTTGTTGACTAATTGTTGCTTTTGTGTATGCCAAGGGGGCGTAGAATACAGATTCTATAAAGAGACTAGTATTATTGATAAACCAAATTCCTGTGATTAGCGTGGCTATAGTGCCCCCCAGAAAACACCCTGAGATCATCTGCTTCAGTTCAGCTCGACGCTGTGCGAATAGAAAAGGATATGCTAATAGCATTCCGTAGGCAATATTTAGTTTAAAGTATAAACCTAAGCTGAATAGAAGCGACCCCCAGAAATAGCTGCGTTTTTCAACGAGCAGATAGCTACCAAGTAATACAGGGAAAAGACCGAGGTGCTCGCTCATAACCCCCTGAACGCTTCCGAAAAGGGATTGAAAATAAATTGTAAATACACCAAGTGTTAAGGCGTAAAGCGATGAGGTGTGATTTCGTGCGATTCGGTACAGGATGTATCCGTTAAATCCTACGATTACCGCTCCAAAAAAGCGAATAGCGAGAAGTGATTTGCCGAATAGGTATATGATTTTAGCGAAGTATAGAAAGACTAGTGGTGGTTTTAAGTCCCAAAGCAAGGTATAAGGTAGAAACCCATCGACCCAGGCTTGACCCATAAGAATGAAGGTGCTTTCGTCCTTGTCGATATAGTCTCTAAAGAAAAAAGGAAAACGTAATAGTACACTCAAACTCACTAAGGTGGCCAATATATGTCGCTCTATGAATCTGACTAATCTCATGATGACAAGATACTACCTTAGAACAAATCGGGCCTAAAGCTGCTCTATTCGATTAAATATGAGTTCGTTTTCCCAGCCCCGATACTGAAAATAGCGGATGAGTTTGCTTTTAAGCTTTTGACCTTCAAAAGCTCTGAACGAATCTAATTTTTTATCAAAGAGCGTGTAAAAGCAACCTTCATAATCTTCCTTTTCTAGTGCTTGGATGGCTTTTTTTATAGTAAAAGGGCTGAGTCCTTTAAATTTCAACTCTCTTTCGATTCGTCTTTTCCCCCAATGTTTGATTCTGAATTTTCCCAGTGTGAATTGAATGGCGAATCGTTGTTCATTAAGGTAATTAGACTGAATGAGATCAGTAATGATCTTTTCGATAGCATCAGGAATCATACCCATCGCTTCAAGCTTTGAAACTACTTCGCTATGACAGCGCTCGCGATACGCACAATAGTTTTCAATGCGCTGTTTTGCTTCGTCTACAGTGTATGAGGTGGTCTTTGGCTTATAATACACCCTTCAAAAATACTTCGGTTTGCTGCAAAAAAAAAGCCCCCTCATTGAGGGGACTTTTTTTATAAACGTATCGTTTTGCCTTGTTTATTTTTGAAACGGTAGTGTAAGTAGGTGTAAGCATCTCGAGGGATAATATTTATCCACTTCTTGTGCTTTAAGAACCAACGAAAACGAATAGACTTAAGCCCTTTAGTAAGGTAAGCTGCGATAAACGGATGAACGTTTAAATAAATACCTCCTTTGTTATTTTTCTTGCTTAAAATCTTTTCAATTTCATAATTCAATTTGTCGATCAAAACGATTGGAGCTTCAACAGTTCCATTTTCGTTCGGATCTTTTTCGCGGGTCTTAATATTTACCTCTGGTCTTACACGTTGTCTCGTGATTTGAATCAGACCGAACTTCGTCGGCGGTAAAATTTTGTGCTTTGCACGATCATCACTCATCTCTTCACGCAAGTGATCATAGAGTTGTTTGCGATGCTCATTCTTAGCCATATCAATGAAGTCAACTACGATAATCCCTCCCATATCACGTAGACGTAATTGCCTAGCAACTTCTGTAGCTGCAATGAGATTTACTTCTAGTGCAGTGTCTTCTTGATTATTTGCTTTGTTTGATCGATTGCCACTATTGACATCGATAACGTGCATGGCTTCGGTGTGCTCAATCACTAGGTACGCCCCTTTTGACATAGAGGCGGTCTTTCCTAATGATGTTTTAATTTGCCGATCTATTCCAAATTTCTCATAGATTGGAACGGCTCCTGTGTGAAGCTTTACAATCGATTCGTGTTTGGGTGATATTTCAGTGAGGTAATCTTTAATGCTTTCGATCATAGCAGGATCGTCGGCATGAATACCAGTAAAGCTTTCGTTAAAGACGTCTCTAATAAAACTCAAAGAGCGATTGACTTCAGTGAGTACTTTTGATGGATGGTTCCCTTGTGAAACGTTTGCACATAAGGTATTCCATTTTCCAATCAGGCGTTGGATGTCAGCGTCTAAGCTGGCAACTTTTTGACCTTCGGCTACAGTTCTCACAATGATACCAAAACCTTTAGGTTTAATACTCATCACCAATCTCTTGAGTCGATCCTTCTCTTTTTTACTCTCGATCTTCTGGGAGACTGAAACTCTATCTGAGAAAGGAACCATAACTACATATCTCCCTGCCAACGATAGTTCTGAACTAATTCGAGGGCCTTTGGTTGATATTGGTTCTTTAACAATCTGAACTAAAATAGATTGGTTAGCTCTAATAGCATCGTTGATACTACCGTCTTTATCTATTTCTTTTTCTATCGGATAGTTTGTCAAACTGAAATCCGTAATTTTTTTGCTTAATACTCCCTTGGTAAAACTCATGAGAGATCCGATTCTTGGACCTAAATCATGATAGTGCAAAAAGGCATCTTTTTGATAACCCACATTTACAAAGGCAGCATTTAAACCGGTAACCGGCTTGCGTACTTTCGCGAGAAATATGTCTCCTACAGAGAAGCTGTTATCTCCTTCTTCTCGGTGTAATTCAACTAATTTCCCGTCTTTTAATAAGGCAAAATCGACCGTGTTGTTTTGTGTTCGAATGATTAATTCTTTATTCACGGTTACGATATTTATTGCACTAGTACTACTAGTACACTAATTAATAATAGTGCTACAAGACATGTTATATCTTGTCAGCGGTATTCAAATATGTCAATGAACGTATGGATTTAAAATAGCAACTCGGGACAGAGCCCGAGCTTACTTATTTCTTCTTGTGGCGATTAGCTCTTCTGCGCTTCTTGCGCTTATGAGTCGCTACCTTATGTCTTTTTCTTTTCTTTCCACTCGGCATAATGCGGTTGATTTATCGATTAATACTTATTTTACTTCTACACCGTTCTTTACGCCTTCTACAAAAACCTTAGCAGGTTTGAATGCGGGTACGTTATGTGCAGGAATTTTAATGGTTGTGTTTTTCGAAATGTTTCGACCTGTCTTTTCAGCCCTTGTCTTGATAATAAAACTACCAAAACCTCTTAAGTAAACATTGTCTCCACTTTCTAAAGATACTTTCACTTCCTCCATGAAAGACTCTACAGTAGCTTGTACATCACCTTTATCGATTCCTAATTTGTCAGAGATTTTGCTTACGATGTCTGCTTTCGTCATATGCTGGTTATCTTTAATAATTTTTTAAGGTTTGCAAATATACGAATTAAATGCATTTTTAACCTTAAGCCTCTAAATTTTAGGCTTCTATGTCAGATGGGCGAAGATAACCGATATTTTTCAGCTCCACTTATCGAGTGGTATTTAATCAGTAAGCGATCTCTTCCATGGAGGGATACTCGTGATCCATATCTCATTTGGCTATCTGAGGTAATTCTTCAACAGACCCGCGTGGCGCAAGGGCTTCCTTATTATGAAAAATTTCGGACAGCATATCCTTCAATTAAAGACCTCGCGGTTGCGGATGAAGAGGAAGTCTTAAAGCTTTGGCAAGGCTTAGGCTATTATTCACGCGCTAGAAACCTCAAAAAAACAGCTGAAATCATCTGCAAAGATTATGGCGGACGTTTTCCAGAAACCTACAAAGAGCTTTTAAAACTGAAAGGGATTGGGCCTTATACGGCGGCAGCAATCGCTTCATTTGCTTTTAAAGAAAAAAAGGCAGTTGTAGATGGTAACGTTTATAGGGTATTGTCACGCGTTTTTGGTATCGACGAGCCCATAAATAAATCGAGTGGTCAAAAGTTATTTCAAGAATTGGCTGATTCCTTGATTGATTCCGAAAATCCAGATCTTTTTAATCAAGCAATTATGGAATTTGGAGCGATGGAATGTACTCCAAAGAAGCCTAATTGCTCGGGATGTATTTTTAATGACCGCTGCGAGGCATTAGCTACAAGTAAAATAGATAATTTGCCAGTCAAGTTGTCTAAAATAAAAGTAAGAAAGCGCTATTTGCATTATCTCATGCTTCTAGACCAACACAGAAATACTCGATTTGTGAAACGACCTAACGATGGAATCTGGGCGGGATTATATGAGTTTCCAATGATAGAAACTAGTTCTTCAGGCGAATTAACTGTAAATGAAATTGAGTATTTCTTGGGGCAAAGTGCAGCGGTGACTTTGCTTAGTGCGGACCCAATGGTTCACAAACTATCTCATAGGTATCTCGAAGTGAGGGTCTATCGGGTTGAGGTAGAGGATCTATTTGAACCAGTAGTTTCGATGGATGAAATTGATCAGTATCCGACCTCAACTTTAATGGAGCGATTGCTTCAACAATTCAAAATTTAGTACTTTTAATATTATGTCAGGAACACTCAACAAAGTTATGCTCATCGGTCATTTAGGAGATGAGGTTAAAATGCACTATTTCGAAGGTGGAAATTGTATCGGTAGATTCCCGGTAGCCACCAATGAAACCTATACGAATAAACAAACCGGTGAAAAGGTTTCAAACACTGAGTGGCATAATATAGTCGTGCGAAATAAAGCGGCAGAAATTTGTGAGAAGTACTTGAAGAAAGGTGATAAAATTTATGTTGAGGGACGATTGAAAAATCGTCAATGGCAAGATGAAAGTGGGCAAATGCGCTACAGTACAGAGGTGCATGTAACCGACTTTACTTTCCTTAGCCCTCCAAAAGAAGGTGGATCATTAACGGGGCAGCAATCAGCTGCTCAGCCTTCGGTAGCCCCTTCGGCGAATATGTCTCCTGCAGAAGACGACGATCTTCCGTTCTAAATTATGAGCTCAGACCCCCTATCCAGTAATTTAATTTCAACTGTGTTAGCTGTTAACGAGTCTGCCTCTGCCTCTTTAGGTAATCTTGAGCTAATTTTTTCTCTAATAGGACTCTTGCTTTTACTCATCAGTTCTGCATTGATTTCAGGGTCAGAAGTTGCGCTATTTGGTTTGTCGGCAACCGATATTAATCAACTGAAAGAAGATCCAGGGCAAAAAGGCATAAAAACCTTAGCGCTACTTTCTACACCAAAGCGTCTATTGGCTACTATACTTATTGCAAATAATGCGGTGAATATTGCTATTGTTTTACTTTTTACTAGTCTTTCTGATTTTTGGTTCTCGGGTTCAGAAATTTTACTCTTTGGAATCTTGTCTTTACAGACCTTATTTGATATTGCTATCGCCACTATTTTGATTCTGATCTTCGGAGAGATTTTACCAAAGATCTATGCAAATAGAAATCCGGTCACCGTATCGCTAAAAATGACTCCGTTACTCTCGATCTTAGATAAGCTTTTCAGTCCTTTAAGCCGACCGTTACAATCATTGAGTCACTTACTTGAAAATAAATTGGCTGATAAGCGCGCTCAGATAAGTGTGGACCATCTCTCTCAAGCTCTTGAATTAGCATCACAAGAAGATACTACCTCAGAAGAAAAGAAATTACTTGAAGGAATTGTCACGTTTGGAAACACTGAAACCCGTCAAGTGATGCGTCCACGTATTGATATTTTTGGACTTAAAAATGACTTGAACTATGCAGATGTTTTGCAGCGGGTAACTGAAAAGGGATATTCAAGAGTTCCTGTTTTTGAGGATTCGATCGATAAGATTGTAGGAGTTCTCTTTATTAAAGACTTATTACCACACTTAGATGAAAATGATTTTGAGTGGCAGAAACTAGTACGCACTCCTTTTTTCGTGCCAGAGAATAAGAAGTTAGATGATTTACTGGTAGATTTTCAGAATCAAAAAACACACTTAGCAATTGTAGTAGATGAGTATGGAGGAACCTCTGGTGTGATTACTCTAGAAGATGTAATTGAAGAGATTGTTGGAGATATAAGTGATGAGTATGACGATATTGATCTAGTTTATTCTCGTATCGATGATTACACCTATGTTTTTGAAGGAAAAACCTCATTAAAGGACTTCTATCGTGTCGCTGAATTAAGTAATGTTGATGTGTTTGAAGAGTTCAAAGGAGAGTCTGAAACATTAGCTGGATTCGTGCTTGAAATCACCAAAGGATTCCCGAAACGAGGAGAAATCATCCGTTTCAAGGGGTATACCTTAACGGTTGAAAGCATTGATAATAGAAGAATTAAGCAAATAAAAATAGGGCTGCCAAAGGCAGCCCTATAATACCGTACAGAAAGGCGTTAGTTACTCCTTTAACAAGGCCTCTGCGCTTGCAATACTTTTTAGCATTAAGTCTTTTACCTCGGCAATTTTGTCTGCCTCAATTCGAAGAGCCTCTTTCTTTTCATCACTTAAAGCAGCTCCTTTCATGATTTCTTCATGGGTAAAAGTATCTCCGATTTCTTTCATCCAGGTCATCATGGCTTCATGAGCGACTTTTAGATCTTCGAGCGCTTTTGCCTCAGGGCCCTCAGGAGAAGCATCAGCTAGTGGTTTTAATGCACTAGATAGTTTAGCTATTTGCCCCATTTTTGGCATTACTTCATCGTGTACCGCCATTACTCCTTCCATAGTGTAAGGGTTTATCGCTTTGGTTTCTGTGTTCAATTTAGAAGGCTCACCCTTACATGAAACGGCTAGGCTAGTAATTAGGGATAGCAGAATTACAATCTTTTTCATTTTAGTTGATCGTGATTTCAGTAATTTGAAAGTCTAAGGTCTGTGGCCCTAGATTTCTTGATACACTGTGAGGAATAAGGACTCCGTTAATCTCCTTGTAGTCTCCGAAAGAGGCTTTTTGAGTAATAGTTTGTCCTCCAGCTTCCACAGTGACTATTTCTTGAACTTTAAGCCCTGTATTTACGTCAAAGTAAAGCGAGCGATCTTCAGTTAGTTGAACGACGTATGCATCAGAACCATTCACAGATTCGATAGCTGTCAATTTAATTTCAGGATTGTTTACCCAAGCCAATTCAGCAACAATTCCTGTCTCTAGCTGCATTTTTTGGCGGTCCTCTTCACTCATTGGAATGCGCTGGCCCTGCATTTCTTGATAAGCCTCACTTTCGGTAAGCACAGAGCGCTGCATGACATTGCCCATCATCTTCATTTCTTGAGTGTAATTGTCACCTTTGGCAGATGTTGCTAGTTCAAGAGTCATTCCTTGAATGGTAGCCGTAGCTTTAATAGCGTATGAACTAACGCTTTCTATGGCTTCGGTTCCGCCTACTTTATCTAGGTAGTTTGCGATTACCTTTTGAGCGGTAAGCCCAGTAGGTAGTGGCTTGCTAAATGTTGGTTTTTCGATCGAATTGGCAAAGGCATCAAAGTAATTTACCTTCAACTGAGTACCATTGAAGTTGATGTTTTCTAAAGTCTCAGCTACTTCAACACCCTTTCCTACTACTACAATTCTGAGGTTATTAAGAGCGAAGAATTTGTTAGCAGCAGCCATTACTTCTTCGGCTGTAACTGCGTCAATTCGGCTTAAATAAGTTTCATAGAAGTCTTGGTCTAGACCTTGAGTTTCGATGTTGAGAGCAAAATTTGCAACGGTCTGTGGACGCTCTAGAGAACGTACAAAACTTCCTTTGTATTTCTCTTTTGCGTTTTTGAGGTCTTCGTCATTGACAAGCTCTACTCTGATTCGTTTTACTTCTTCTAGAATCTGAACCACAGCTGAGTCTGTAACAGCATTTCGAACTTGCGCAGTTGCTCTAAAACGCGCCTTTGTTTCTTTGCTGCTACCGATACCTGAATAGGAACCGTAAGTATACCCTTTATCCTCTCTAAGATTTAAAAAGAGTCTACCTTCTGCTCCTCCTCCGAGAATTTGGTTGGCAATAAGAGCAGGAATATAGTCCTCATCACTCATTTTAAGATCAATAAGGTTTTGTACAATAATTTCAGATTGTACAGCGTTTGGCATATCAACGAAGTCGATTTCTGTAGCTTCAGGATTCGAAGCTTCTGCGAATGGAGTTAGCTTAGGAGATTTTGCCTTCCATTTTCCAAAATTTGATTTTACTAGTTTCTTGGCATCTTTTAAATTGATATCGCCGATTAATACTAGGTAAGCATTTTCAGGAACAAAAAAGTCTTCATAAAATACCTTAGTGTCTTCTAAAGTTACCTTCTCGATACTCTCGATGCTCGAAAACTCTCCATTTGGGTGAGTGGTTCCGTAGGCAAGAGCTGATTCTACACGATTAGCAACTGCAGACACATTCTTTTCGTCCGATCTTAGGCTCTCGATGTAGCGCTCTTTTTCCTTATCAAATTCTTCTCCTGAGAAATTTGGGTGAATTGCGGCATCAGCCATGAGTTCAATGATTCTCGGGAAATTTCTAGACAAAGTTGAAGCGAAGGCACTTTGACCAGAAAAATTGATTGAGGCACCTAAAAAGTCTACCTCATCGTTAAAGTCGTCCTTTGAGATATTTATAGAACCTTTACCTAAGAGGCTTCCTGTAAGGCTTGACACTCCAGCCTTATCTCCTTCTAGGATAGGCGGATTATCTAAGAGTAGCTGAACACTTACTCGTGGCAGTTTGTGATTTTCAACTACAAGAACCTTTAATCCATTTTTAAGCTCAAAGGTTTGGGGCTCTTCTAATTTGATGACCGGAGACCCGTTGGGTTCAGGTTGCTGTGAGCGGTCTACTTGTGCGGTCAAGCTAGCGCTGGCAATTACTGCCATCATAAGAGCCGCTTTTGTGGTTTTGCGTAAAATAGTTTGGATATTGAGTCTCATGATACTAGTCTTGTTTTGGAACGTATTTTAATTCAACACGCTGATTCTTTTGAAGGTATTTGTTTGCAACCTCTCTGATCTCTTCTCTTGTGATACTTCTGTAAATTTCAATTTCTGTATTGATTAAATTGGTGTCACCGAAAAGCTGATTGTATGAAGCTAAATTCTCTGCAATCCCCTCAAACGAGCTATTCGCGCTAACAAATGAGTTTTCGAATTGATTTTGAAGCTTTTGATAATCGCGTTCAGAAATTAAGTCGTTCTTAAGCTTCTCAATTTCTATATCGATTTCTGTAACAAGATTATCCATGGTGTTGTCTCCTAAAGGTAGCCCTCCAAGCAGATATGCTCCGTAGTCTTCTAAACTATAGTTGAAGGCGAAAATTTGTAGCGCCATTTGTTTCTGGTCTACTAGTTTCTTTTGGAGAACAGAACTTTGCCCTGAGCTTAGGTAAGAAGAGATCATGTTGAGTACGTAGGCATCTCTAGAGGCTTGCCCTGGAGTACGGTAACCTAATAAAATAAGTGGGATTTGAATGTTCGAATCCTCGAATTGAGTGTAGATGGGACCATCTATTGGTGCTTCTTCATACGTTTTCTTTACTACTTCTCTTCCTCTAGGAATAGGACCGAAATAATCTTCGATAAGCTTCTTTGCTTCTCCTTTTTCAAAGTCCCCCGCGAGAACTAGGGTAGCGTTATTGGGAACATAATACACCTTGTTGAATTCTTGGAAGTCTTCTAGAGATGCACTTGCTAAATGCTCTAACGATCCGATTACCGACCAGCGGTATGGATGATTGCTGAACAGATTTTTAAACATGTTCTCAATCAGTTGCCCATAAGGAGCGTTATCTACTCGAAGTCGTCTTTCCTCTTGAACGACTTCTTTTTGAGTATCTACTCCTATTTGATTGATGATCGGATGCATTAATCGCTCTGATTCTAACCAAAGGCCTAACGCTAGTTGATTTGAAGGAAATAGCTCGTAATAGTAGGTGCGATCTTGAGTCGTGTTCGCATTATTATATCCACCATTGGAGGTAACGATCTTAAAAAATTCTCCACGCTCGATATTTTCTGACCCCTCAAATAAAAGGTGTTCGAAGAAGTGAGCAAATCCTGTTTTTGCTGGATTTTCATCTTTCGAGCCGACGTGGTACATAACCGAAGTTACGACTACAGGAGCGGTATTGTCTTGATGAAGAATGATGTGAAGACCGTTGTCTAAATCGTATTCTTCGAAGTCTACTTGCTGCGCTTGAAGAGTAGTTGCCAAGCAAAAACCAAGCATTGCAGTGAAAGCATAAATTGGCTTCATTGAATTAGGGGTGTTTAGGTTTATAATGTATTGACGACAAACCCTGCAAAGATGTTACCTTTCAAAGAAGATTTGTTCTGTTTACAAAGATAAGGTTAGGAGCAGCTAATAACTATTATAGAGATGTTAAATTTGAAGCCTATAAAATGTTTGTAAACCGTTGGCAACTCGTTATTTTGAATTATATTTGCACCCGCTTAATAGCGAAATAAATTAAATTTTATACTATGTACGCAATTGTAGAGATGGCAGGGCAGCAATTTAAGGTTGCAAAAGACCAGAAGGTATTCGTACACCGTTTAGATGCTAAAGAAGGCTCAAAAGTTTCTTTTGATCGTGTTCTTTTTATCGACGATAATGGTTCGGTTACTATTGGCGCCCCAGTCGTAGAAGGTGCTGCTGTAGAAGTTAAAGTACTTCAGCATCTGAAAGGCGATAAAGTAATCGTCTTTAAAAAGAAAAGAAGAAAAGGCTACCAAAAGCAAAATGGTCACCGTCAGTATTTAACTGAAGTGAGTATTGAAAACATCGTTTCAAGTGGAGCGAAAAAAGCGACAGCTAAAAAAGCAGCTCCAAAGAAAGAAGAAGCGAAAAAGGTAGAAGCTCCTGCTAAAGAGGCTAGTGTTGATTTTTCATCAATGACTGTAGCTGAACTGAAAGAGGTAGCTAAAGACAAAGGGATCTCAGGAATTTCTTCAATGAAGAAGGCTGAGTTAATCGAAGCGATTTCAAAAGCATAATCAAATAAAAAGATAATACCATGGCACACAAGAAAGGGGTCGGTAGTTCTAAAAACGGTAGAGAATCAGAATCGAAACGCTTAGGCGTTAAAATTTTCGGTGGTCAAGCTGCGATTGCAGGTAACATCATCGTCCGTCAAAGAGGTACTAAACACAACCCAGGAGAAAATGTGTATGCTTCAAAAGATCATACCCTTCACGCGAAAGTTGATGGTATCGTTCGTTTTGAAAAGAAAGTAGGAGGAAAATCATACGTATCTGTTGATCCGTTCCCAGAAGCGTAATTAATTTCTACACTAGATATTATAAAAGGCACCTTCGCGGTGCCTTTTTTATTTGATCATTTCTCGAATGATTTGAAGGTGGTGAGCGGTGTGTATTCGAAGGAAAACAGGAACTCTACTTAGCTTTATGGGCCCGAGAAATGGGTGAGATAGATAGCCGCTCTTAAGTTTTTCTATTTGCTCTATGAGCGATATTGCCTTGTGGTAAAGTCTATTAATTTCTTTCTCGCTGTAGTCTGTAGGAATTACAAATTCTGGGGCCTTAATCTTATTTCTGGGTATTCTTCGTAAGATGAAGAATATTTCTTGCCGAAGCCACTTTGGGTTTTGCGAAGGCCGGCTTGCATTACCTAGGAGATTTTCACAACTCTTTACAATTACTAGGTAAGAGTGTGCAATATGCCAGCCTACTGAAGCTTCAGAAACAGCTATCGATCTTCTTTGTGAGCTAGAAGATATGCAGTGTAGCTCCTTTACAAGAATTTTAAGTTTCTGATAAGAAGACACTAGTATCTATAATATTCAGGTTTGAAGGGTCCTTTAACGGTCACTCCAATATAGGCTGCCTGATCTTTTTTTAGTTCTGTAAGCTCTGCACCTAGTTTTGCAAGGTGAAGGGCTGCTACTTTCTCATCTAAGTGCTTCGGAAGCATGTATACCTTGTTCTCGTAATTCTCAGAGTTGTTCCAAAGCTCTAGTTGAGCAAGCGTTTGATTAGTGAATGAATTACTCATTACAAAGCTTGGGTGCCCGGTAGCACATCCTAGGTTCACTAGACGACCTTCAGCTAAGATGATGATGTCTTTACCGTTTACGGTGTATTTATCTACTTGAGGCTTGATCTCAACCTTGGTGTTTCCGTGGTTGCCGTTTAACCAGGCCATATCGATTTCATTATCGAAGTGTCCGATGTTACATACAATGGTCTTGTCTTTCATCGCCTCGAAGTGCTCTCCGCGTACAATGTCTTTGTTACCCGTAGTGGTAATGACAATATCAGCGTTGCTAAGTGCAGTCTCTAGACGCTTTACTTCGTATCCGTCCATACACGCTTGAAGCGCACAGATCGGATCAATCTCAGTAACCGTCACAATCGAACCTGCACCTCTGAATGAAGCGGCTGTTCCTTTACCTACGTCTCCGTATCCACAAACCACCACTCGCTTACCCGCAAGCATGACATCGGTTGCTCTACGAACGGCATCAACCGCACTTTCCTTACATCCGTATTTGTTGTCAAACTTAGACTTGGTTACTGAATCATTAACATTAATTGCTGGCATTGGAAGTGTTCCTTTAGCCATGCGCTCATAGAGTCGGTGAACCCCAGTAGTAGTCTCTTCAGACAGACCTCTAATCTCAGCTACTAGTTCTGGATACTCATCAAGCACCATATTAGTAAGGTCTCCACCATCGTCAAGAATCATGTTCAGTGGCTGACGATCTTCTCCGAAGAAAAGGGTCTGCTCAATACACCAATTGAATTCCTCTTCGTTCATCCCTTTCCAAGCATAAACGGGAATACCCGCTGCTGCAATGGCTGCTGCCGCGTGATCCTGAGTAGAGAAGATGTTGCATGAGCTCCAAGTAACTTCAGCACCTAAAGCCACTAGGGTCTCGATAAGTACTGCTGTTTGAATGGTCATGTGCAGACAACCCGCAATACGAGCACCTTTTAGAGGTTGAGAAGCACCATACTCTTGTCGAAGGGCCATAAGACCCGGCATCTCTGCCTCTGCGAGCTCAATTTCTTTACGCCCCCAGTCTGCTAAACTAAGGTCTTTTACTTTGTAAGGAGTGTAAGTGGGTGTTGCCATGATTAAAACCGTATTTTTACGGCCACAAAGATACCATCAATTTTCAGAAAGTGCCTTTATTTAAAAGCCTGAGTAGTAAGAGTATTCAAGATTATAAAGTTGCCGTTTGGCGGGTTTCAGAGTCTGAAGAGGATCTACGTCAAAATCTAAATCTTTCTGAAGTTTCTGAACTGCGCTTGTCTAACATGAAGTCAGAGACGCATCGTAAATGTTTTCTTGCGGTAA
>Ga0209653_1000067_pt1 | contig 84199 bp, 88 predicted proteins | sample SaaInl6LU_22_DNA_FD_184644 | JGI IMG/M metagenome (GOLD analysis project Ga0209653, IMG submission 184644) | Marine microbial communities from expanding oxygen minimum zones in the Saanich Inlet - ESP_116LU_22_DNA (SPAdes) (version 2) | ecosystem: Environmental > Aquatic > Marine > Intertidal... | reverse complement strand
TTGCATCATCTGCAAAAGAGGTCATGACTGTTTCAAACGGGATCGACGATAGGGCAGCTTGATTGCCCTTGCGGGCATAGGGGTTGAAGCTGTCAAAGGTTCCAAAAGACCATTGCGAAATTTCACCGCCCTTGGGCGCCGCCGGGTTCACATAATCCAAATGCGCAAAATCCGCCGGATATTTCAAATCGCCAAAATATGAATAGCCATGACTGACAGTGACCGGGTCATGCGCCTCCGCGGCAAGCCCGCTTGCGCTCGTCACAACCAAAGCCGCGCCCAACACGAGACTGTCACAAAACCTGAAAGCCATCTGCATACCTCACTGTTTTTTTCCAAACCCACCAACAGAATTTAACTTAGAGGTTTTTTCGCAATTGCGAAGGGGGCAGCGTATTATTTTCAGGCAAATCTGCGCCGGCACGGGCCATCGCAGCGCCCGAAACGCACAAAGGGCCGCCCAAAGGCAGCCCTGTCGCACGATCGTGCAAAAATTGCAGCGATAACTTCTTTGCGATTAATCGCTGATGGTCTCAAGATAGGCGATCAAATTCGCGCGATCTTCAGGCTTGGACAAGCCATTGAAACTCATCTTCGTGCCTGGCGCATATTTGGAAGGCTTGGTTAGGAACCCATCAAGGTTCTCAGGGCTCCACGTTTCGGCCACGGCCTCAAGGCTGCCGGAGTAACCAAAGCCGTCAACCGAGCCCACGGCCCGACCAACAACTGCGTAAAGATGCGGACCCACACCATTGGCGCCCGCTTCCAATTTGTGGCAAGCGGCGCATTTCTTGAAAACTTTTGCGCCTTGCTCAAGGTCAGCTGAGGCCAGGAGCTCGTCCAACATAGGGCCTTCTTCGGCTTCCGCCATTTCTTCGTCTTCTTCACCGCTATCGGTTTCGATCCAAGCCACCCCATGGTATTCTCCATGGTGCGCAGGGCTATAAATTTTGTCAGCAATCCAGCCGCCAAGAACCAGAACAAGCAAAGCCGAACACAGGGCGGCCGCAATTTTGGTCAAAGTCATCGTGTCAAACATGTCGCGATCCATCATTACAATTGGGTTGTATCCCTCTAGTCCCTTCCCCCCCTATCGTGCAAGGTGTAGATGGCGCGACGAAACGACCTTTTTCGCGGAATTTGCTCAGGAGATACAAAATGGCACAAAAAATCGCCTTCCAAGGAGAACTCGGCGCCTATTCTCACGAAGCCTGTGTCGCCTCACGGCCCGATCACGAGCCCCTTCCCTGCGCCACATTTGAAGATGTTATCGCGGCGGTCAAAACCGGAGCGGCGGAATTTGCCATGCTTCCAGTGGAAAATACCACCTATGGACGCGTCGCCGATATGCACCGTTTGCTGCCCGAAAGCGGCCTGTTCATTAATGACGAAGTTTTTGTGCGCGTGCGGATCAACCTCCTGGCCCTGCCCGGCGTCGCTCTGAGCGATATCAAAGTGGCGCGCGGGCATCTTGTGATCTTGCCGCAATGCCGGAAATTTCTTGAGGCCCATGGCATCCGCGGTGAAGCCGCCGCCGATAATGCCGGGGCCGCTGCTGACATTGCCGCGCGCAACGAACGCACCGCCGCCGCGCTGGCCTCTGAATTGGCCGGCCGGATTCATGGCTTGGAAGTGTTGAAAAAAGATGTTGAAGATCAATCTCATAACACAACGCGCTTTTTGGTCATGTCGGCACAAAACCGACCTGAGCGGCGCACGGGCCAGATGCTGACAAGCTTTGTCTTTCAAGTGCGCAACATCCCCGCAGCGCTTTACAAAGCCATGGGCGGCTTTGCCACCAATGGGGTGAATATGATCAAATTGGAAAGCTACATGCTGGGTGGCGCCTTTCGCGCAACGCAGTTTTATGCCGATATCGAAGGCCATCCCGATGATCCCGAGGTCAAACGCGCCTTCGATGAGCTGGCATTTTTCACCGATATGATTCGCGTCTTGGGCACCTATCCGGCCGATCCAGGCCGGCCTTAATCGCTGCTGAGCGGAACGCCGCGCGACATCTGCGCGGCCCATTCGCCAAGCCGGGATTTGAATTTCCGGTCCAATGAGCCTTTGGCGAAGCGCATAGATTGCAGCAAAAGCCGCGCCGATAGGTTTTTTGGCTTCATTTCAACTGAAACCAACACTCGGGAGCGTTTTGGCGCCAAAGCCACAACCGAAATCGCCACATCCCCGCTCAGCCCATCTGATTCGTTTGATAGGCACAAACGCTCCGGCGCCTGCACCTCCGTCACCAAACAATTCAGTTTTCGGGCCCGGCCGCGGAATTTGAAATCGATCTCCCAAGCCATGCCCGGCCCCACCTCTGGACGGTCATCGATCCGCCGCATTGCAACGCCGCGCTGCTGCATCGCGCGTTGAAACTGCTCATGATCACACAGGGCGTCAAAGACTGCCTGCGCAGGTGCTTCTATATCTTCATGATTTGAAAACTTCATCTTCGGCCTTGGGGCTAATAATTTTCACATATGTTATCAATTCTAATCACTCAAAATTTCGCATCACTCTAAATGATCTGCGAGCCAATGTTCCAGTAGAAAATGCGCAATCGCACCTTTTCGTGCCGGCTTAATCGCCGGGTGCACCCCTTCGAACACATCCAACATCTCTTCACGGCTGACCCAGAGCGCGTCTTCAATCTCTTTGGGATCGATTGAAATATCCTCATTCAATGCCTCGCCGGCGCAGCCAAACATCAAAGACGCCGGAAATGGCCAGGGCTGGCTGGCCAGGTAACGCACCCGTCCCACACGAATACCCGATTCCTCAAAAACCTCCCGGCGCACAGCCGCCTCTAATGTCTCACCAGGTTCCACAAAACCGGCCAAGAGCGAATACATCCCTTCCGGCCAGGCATGAGAACGCCCCATCAATACTTTGTTTCCATACGTAATCAGCATGATAGCGACCGGATCCGTGCGCGGGAAATGCGAACGATTGCAGGCCGGGCAATTGCGCTGCCAGCCCGCCATCGCCATATCAGACGGCGCGCCACAGGTGGCGCAATATCCATGGGTGCGGTGCCATTCCAAAAGCCCGCGCCCGGTGGCGGCCAGTTCCGCATCGCGGGCGGACAATTGCGTCATAATCGCCCGCAATTCGGCGAAATATTCGCCCTGCGTCAAAGCCGGATGCACCTGCCGCGACGGATCAAGAAAGGCATTCAAGGTTTCCGGCAACTCTTCAGGCTCCCAAATGGAGATATCCGCCAAAAACAAGGGCTCTTTGGCCTCATTCAATCCCAAAAAGACCAGAGAATCGGCGGCGCGGCCCAAAGCCGGGTGATCCAAACCCACCCAAGCCAATGCAAGCGCAGCTTCCGCCTGGTCTTGCACCAGAGGCTTTCCACGCCAAAACAAGGTGGTTTTGGCCGAAGGATGCGCCCGTAGGGCCGCCTGCGCCTCGAGGCCGCGCAAGTCAGCGGCTCGGTTGAGCGCTGACCCCCCAAAAGTAACCGTTTCCGCGTGGCGCATGTGCTCAATCCCAACTTTTTATTACCGGTGCATTCAATTCGCACCAGCGATGAATTGCAATGTCAATTTCAAAGCCCTATATGGAGTGCGAGAGGTTGGCGCGGGCAAGTGCCTCGCCAACCTGGTCAGATCCGGAAGGAAGCAGCCACAACGAGCCCCACTTGGGTCGATGTCCAACCTCTCACCCCTCCGCTCTGGCCCGTAACAATTGCCGGCATTCCCTGCGGGGTTCGCTGGACCAATGCCGGCGCTGCCTGTAGCATCTAAGCAGGATTCGAGGGATATCATGACCGACACCGCTGCATATCAAGTTTTGGCGCGCAAATACCGCCCGGAGACATTTGCCGATTTGGTTGGGCAGGACGCTATGGTCCAAACTCTACGCAATGCCTTCGAAGCCGACCGCATCGCCCAAGCCTTCATCATGACAGGTATTCGCGGAACCGGCAAAACCACCACTGCGCGCATCATCGCCAAGGGCATGAATTGCATCGGCCCCGATGGCACGAGCGGCCCGACTGTCGACCCCTGTGGAAGCTGCGAGCATTGTACAGCCATCATGGAGGGGCGCCATGTGGACGTGATGGAGATGGATGCCGCCAGCCGCACCGGCGTTGGCGACATTCGCGAAATTATTGATTCGGTTGCCTATCGCGCCGCCTCAGCACGCTACAAGATCTATATCATCGATGAGGTCCATATGCTGTCGAACAACGCTTTCAACGCGTTGCTCAAGACCTTGGAGGAGCCGCCTGCGCATGTAAAATTTATCTTTGCGACCACGGAAATTCGCAAAGTCCCCGTGACAGTTCTGTCGCGCTGCCAAAGATTTGATCTGCGACGCATTGAGCCCGATGTGATGATTGGGATGCTGCAAAAAATTGCGAAGGCAGAGGGCGCTGAGATCACCGAAGAGGCGTTGGGTCTTATCACCCGTGCCGCCGAAGGCTCGGCACGCGATGCGCAATCGCTTCTGGATCAAGCCATTTCTCACGGTGCCGGACAAACCACTGCCGATCAGGTCCGCGCCATGCTGGGTCTGGCGGATCGGGGGCGGGTTTTGGATCTGTTCGATCTGATTTTGCGCGGCGATGCGGAAGGTGCCTTGGGAGAGCTCTCTGCGCAATATGCCGCTGGGGCCGATCCTATGGCGGTATTGCGTGACCTGGCGGAGGTCAGCCATTGGGTCAGCGTCATTAAGATCACCCCCGTGGCCGCCGAAGATCCCACTGTCTCGCCCGATGAACGAAGCCGAGGGCTGGTCATGGCAGAGCGTTTGCCGATGCGCGTATTAAGCCGGATGTGGCAGATGCTGCTCACCGCCCTTGACGAGGTCGGGCGGGCGCCCAACGCGATGATGGCCGCAGAAATGGCGTTGATCCGCTTAACCCATGTGGCGGATCTGCCCACGCCAGATGAGCTGATCCGAAAGCTTCAAAACACACCCGCTCCACCACCAGAGGCCCAACACGCCGGCACCCCTGCTCCCCCTAACGGAGCGGGAGCGCGGGCGCATCACCACGCCCCGGCCGGCACCCCGCAAGGGTCCAGCCAGTCTGCCTATGCCAAGGATGCCACCGCCAGCCCTCGGGCTCAGGCCCAAGGATCCGGCGGCGCCACTGCCTCAGCCCTGCGCGCCGAGGTCCCCGCAGCAGAGACCTTGGCGCGCTTTGCCCGGTTCGAAGATGTGTTGGAGCTGATTCGCCATCACCGCGACGTCAAACTTTTGGTTGATGTGGAAAACAGTTTAAAATTGGTGAGCTACAGTCCCGGCCGGATTGAATTTGAGCCGACAGAAAAAGCCCCGCGCGATCTGGCTCAACGACTGGGCACCCGGTTGCAAACCTGGACCGCGCAGAGATGGGCGGTGTCTATTGGCACCCATGGCGCCAGCACCATTGCCGAGCAACGCGATGCGGCCGCCCTTGAGCTCAAAGAGCAAGCCAAGGGCCACCCTTTGGTGCAAGCGGTGCTCGTCGCCTTTCCCAAGGCAAAGATCAGCGAAATTCGCACCGCAAAAGATATCGCGGCAGAGGCACAGATCGAAGCCCTGCCTGAGGTCGAAGATGAATGGGATCCCTTTGACGACGAATAATCCACTGCCAATGCCCCGGCCCTGCGCTGCGGGCTGCTTTTACAACATACGCAAAAAGAGGTGACACAATGCTAAACGGTCTCGGTGGCCTTGGTGATATGGCCAAGATGATGAAAACAGCTCAGGAAATGCAGGGGAAAATGACCCAATTGCAGGAGGATCTGGCAAATATTTCCGTCACAGGTGAAAGCGGCGCCGGTCTGGTGACCGCAACGGCCAATGCCAAGGGTGTTTTGACCGGCTTGAATATCGACGCCAGCATTTTTGACCCGAACGAAAAAGAAGTGGTGGAAGATCTCATCCTTGCCGCCATTAAAGACGCACAGGCCAAGGCGGCAGACAGATCCGCATCGGAAATGAAAGCTCTACAGCAAAGCCTTGGCCTGCCTACGGATATGAAACTGCCCTTTTAACCTTTAGGCCCGATCCATGAGCAACAGCAGCAAAGATCTCGACCATTTGATCGAATTGATGGCCAAGCTGCCGGGGCTTGGGCCGCGGTCGGCGCGGCGCGCGGTTTTGCATATGATCAAAAAACGGGCCCTGTTGATGACGCCTCTGGCGGATGTTTTGGCTGAGGTGGCCGTCACCGTTCGCGAATGTATCAATTGCGGCAATATCGGCACGCAGGATACTTGCGACATTTGCCAAAATCCCAAACGCGAGAATGGTGAGATTTGTGTGGTGGAGGAAGTCTCTGACCTTTGGGCCATGGAGCGCAGCCATATGTTCAAGGGCCGCTATCATGTGCTGGGCGGAACCCTTTCGGCACTTGATGCCATTGGTCCCGATGAACTGCGCATTCCCCGGCTTTTGCGCAGGGTCCGTGATGAGAATGTCACCGAGGTGATCCTAGCGCTCAATGCCACCATCGACGGGCAAACCACCGCCCATTATATCGCCGATCAACTGGGCGATGTGCGCGTCTCAACCCTGGCTCAGGGTGTGCCGATTGGCGGTGAGCTGGACTATTTGGACGACGGAACCATCACGGCGGCCCTCCGGGCACGCAAAACGCTTTAAGCGCACAGTCGGCTCGGGAAAAAAGAAAAGGCGGCCGAAGCCGCCTTGACTGCTACTGCGTAGACGTGCCTCGCTTCAGCCCGGCTGCTCTTCACCGTTGCCGCTGGGCAGATTGAAGAAACTGTCGGCATCCAACAAATCACCATGCTGACGCTCGTCTTCCTCTTCCTCTGGTGCATCTGCCAAAGTGAAGGTTTCCAGACCAGAAATGGCGGCTGGGATGCGCGGCTCTTCGGGCATGCCAAGGCTTTGCTCAGTGCTGACCAGGCGGCGGCGCTCATCGTCAGACATCGCCTCACCATCCCGCAATTTCTTGGCATTTGCCTTTTGCACCAAAGCATCCAACTCTGACTGTTTGCACAGGCCCAAGGCCACAGGATCAATCGGGTTGATGTTGGTAATATTCCAATGGGTCCGCTCACGGATCGCCTGAATGGTTGGTTTGGTTGTTCCGACCAATTTCGAAATTTGACCATCAGAAAGCTCCGGATGAAACTTAACCAACCAAAGGATTGATGCCGGGCGATCTTGACGTTTGGACAGGGGCGTATAGCGCGGACCACGGCGTTTTTCTTCGCCGACGGCGGCAGCATAATACTTCAAAGTCAGCTTATGGCTTGGGTCGGCCTGCGCCTTATCCAGCTCCTCTTGGGTCAACTGATTGTTGGCAATTGGATCAAAACCCTTCACCCCCGCAGCCACATCCCCATCGGCAATGCCTTGAATTTCAAGCTCATGCATTTCAACAAAATCAGCAATCTGTTTGAAGCTGAGGGTTGTATTATCCACCAGCCAAACTGCGGTGGCCTTTGCCATAATTGGTTTTGCCATTTCGGCCTCCATCCTAAACTGTCATTCCAGACATAGCTTCCTCAACGCCTCGCGGCGGTCCCGGGTTTTGGCGGGACGAGTTACCATGTTTGGGAAACTTGGCAGCTGTATAATCCCTTGCGCCGGAAAGGGAAAGCCCCCGCAGGACCCTCTGCACTTATTTATAACCGAGCATATGGGTTTAAATTTCCAAAACGATTTTACCGATATGCTGGCTGGCTTCCATATGCGCATGGGCCTTATGAGCCTCAGCCAGCGGAAATGTGCTGTCCAGGACAGGGGCAATGCGGCCAGCCGCGAGATGCGGCCACACCTCATCGTGCAAGGCCTGCGCAATTTTAGCCTTGGCCAGATCGCTTTGCGGTCGCAGGGTCGAGCCCGTCAACGTCAAACGGCGGGTCATCATTTGCACCAAATTGAGCTCCACCTTCGGCCCTTGAAGAAAGGCAATCTGAACCAAACGCCCATCATCGGCCAAGGATTTGAGATTGCGTTGAATATAGGATCCGCCGACCATATCGAGAATGAGGTTCATACCCCCATAGGGTTTCAGGACGTCCTCAAAGACCTCATGGTGATAATTCATCACCCGCTCTGCCCCAAGGTCCTTACAGGCTTGGCATTTTGCCTCTGATCCAGCCGTCGCAAAGACCCGAGCCCCGAATAAATGTGCCAGTTGAATGGCCGTTGTTCCGATGCCTGAGGAGCCGCCATGCACTAAAAATTTTTCTCCAGCCTGCAATGCACCGCGCTGAAAGACATTGGAATAGACGGTAAAAAAGGTCTCCGGCAGGCAAGCGGCTTGCTTCAAGCTCAACCCCCGCGGGATAGGCAAGCAGTGGCGGGCCGAGGTGGCGACAAATTCCGCATACCCGCCGCCTGGCAAGAGCGCGCAAACCTCATCGCCGACGGCCCATTCGGTCACGCCCGCCCCCACTTCGGCGATGATCCCAGCCCCCTCTAGCCCCGGCAGATCGCTGGCGCCGGCGGGTGGGTTATAGAGCCCTGCGCGCTGTAGCGCGTCGGGCCTATTGACCCCCGCATAGGCCAAGGCAATCACCACCTGCCCATGACCTGCGCGCGGGCGGGGGCGCGTCGTGACTTGCAGCACATCTGCTGCGCCGGGCGCCGTTATTTCAACAGCCGTCATTTGGGACATCTTCGCCCTCCTTCACAAATTTCCAGACTAAAACTTAGACGCCCGCCCCGGCAAATCATCGCGCCTTTGCGGGGCTTTGATCTTGCCCAAAAGCCAAAGCGGCCCTGCCAAAGCGGCATTGAGCGGTTTGTTGTCGCGAATCTTTGCCTTGGCGATTTCGATTTGCATCACATTTTCAATGCGCCGATCCAAAAACGCCCAGGTCGCCGCATGGCCCGGGCTCTCATCGCCCAGCCAAAATAATACCGTCGCACCATAGACCGCACTTAAGGTCGCGCGCTTTGAATACCAATTCACATCGCGCGAGCTGTCTCCCAAGACATCCCAAATATGATCAGCCGTCCCCCAAATCAGCTTGGCACCTTCGCCCGCATGTTGTGGCAAAGCAAAGAGCGAGGTGGCGCGCCTCACCGCCTCTTTATCGGCAATCGCTTCCAGTCGCAGTCGCACCGCCAATGTAATTTTTTCTCTAATTTTCAGATAGACAGTGGATGTGGACAGATAGGCCGCGCGCATCTTTGCATCGCCTTGACGATGATAGGCGACGGCCAAATCCAGCGCGCCACGCGGCGCGAGCATGGCCGCAAAACCCGGGTCCATTTTCAAATCCGCCACTGCGCAATCAAAGCTGGTTTGCGACCAGCCGTCAAACACCACATGGGGCAGGATCGCTGCAAGAAGTTCTGATAAGTGTTGTTCGACTTTCATGGATCCCCCAAGTATCTGGCCGCTAGACAAAGCATCAAGCCTGCGCTATTCAGCAGCCTCCTGCAATTTTGCAATTTAAACTAGAAAGGTGGTGAAAACCACATGCAGGTTAGTGTTCGCGACAATAATGTCGATCAGGCCCTCCGGGCTTTGAAGAAAAAGCTACAACGCGAAGGTGTGTTTCGTGAAATGAAGCTCAAGCAACATTTCGAGAAACCATCCGAGAAAAATGCGCGCGAGAAGGCCGAGTCCATCCGTCGCACCCGTAAGCTGGCGCGTAAGAAAGCTGAACGTGAAGGGTAAATGATGTAAATCATTGCTCTGGGCTACGCGCTCCGAAACACATGAAAACCCCCGCGTTACGTGGGGGTTTTTTGTTGGCTAAAGCGGAAGTGCGGTGGTTTTAAACACGGTGCGCAGCGCAAAGCTTGACTGCATTTGCGTGACACCGGGTAACTTGGCCAGGAAGGTACGATGGATTTTGGCGAAATCATCCGTGTCTTTCGCCACGACTTTAAGCAAATAATCCGCGCTGCCGGCCATCAAATGACACTCCAAGACATCGGGAATCAGCGCCACTGCCTTTTCGAAGGCCACCAAAACATCTTCCGTTTGCCCGCTTAAAGTAATCTCCACAAACACGGTCGTGCGGCGGTCCACTTTGCGCGGATCCACCAGCGCCACATAATCGCGGATATAGCCTTCAGCCTCCAGGCGGCCGACACGCCTATGACAGGCGGAAGCAGACATATTGACCTGATCGGCCAAATCCGAATTCGAAATGCGGCCTTTGACCTGCAAAACTGATAATAATCGACGATCTGTAGCGTCTAGTTTCATATCTTCGCCAAATCTCTCAAACTGTCGCCAAAAGGAGGGTATTTTTACCACCCTAGGCTCAAATGGGTATAATCACAACAGTTGAATAATGCCCAAGGCGCTATGCCTTGGGACTGGACACTGGAAAGGTCAAATAGATGTGGTCAAGATCCCAAACCCGACACTAAAGTCCAGGCTTGGGCAACGCTCACCCGCGAAGGCTGCCGCCGGTGGCTTTGGTCACTTTCTCAACAATTTTTTCTGCAACCGCCTCAATATCGGCATCTTTCAATGTCGCATCTTTGGGTTGCAACCGGACCGTCACCGCCAGAGACTTCAATCCTGCCGCCAAAGAGCCCCCAGAAAATTCGTCAAAGACGCGCACATCGTCAATCAGCACCTTATCGGCCCCTTTGGCGGCATTCACCAAGGTGATCGCCTCGACCGATTGATCCACAACAAAGGCAAAATCACGCTCCACCGCTTGCAAATCAGAGATATTCAAGGCCGGGCGTGTCGCCGATTTGGACTTTGGAACCGGGATATTTTTTGTATGTACCGCAAAGGCCACGACCGGACCCTTCACATCCAAAGCCGCAAGGATTTTGGGATGAACTTCCCCAAAGCCGGCCAGAGAGGTCTTGCCCAATGCCATGCGTGCGGATCGGCCGGGATGCCACCAGTCAGACAGGCCGCGCTGAAACTGCACCTTAGATGGGGCGCCAATCGCCTGCAGCACAGCTTCCACATCCGCTTTGGCATCATAGATATCAACCGCGCGGCGGGTGCCATGCACATCTTTGGGGCCGGTGTGGCCCACTAAGATTCCGCAGGCCAAAGTTTCTTGATCTTCCGGCTCGCCGCCATGCCAGACCGGGCCCACTTCGAACAAAGCCATGTCGTAAATACCGCGCGCCTGATTGCGCGCTGCCGCTTGTAGCAGCCCGGGCAAAAGTGACGGGCGCATGTGGCTCATCTCAGAGCTGATCGGATTAGACAGCATGGTCTCATCTGCGCCACCGCCGAACATTTCCGCCGATTTGCGGTCAATAAAGCTATAGGTCACGCATTCATTATAGCCCAATGCAGCAATCATGCGCCGGGCGGTTTGCTCGCGGGTTTGGGACAGGGACAACACCGGCTTTGGCACACCCAAATCCACGCGCGCAAAGGGCTTGCCCACCAGTTTGGTCAAGGAGGCCATGCGTGCGACCTCTTCCACCAAATCCGCCTCGCCCATCACATCTGGGCGCCAGCTTGGCACATGCGCCATATCGCCCTCAAGACGGAACCCAAGATCAGTCAATGTTGAGCGCTGCATCCTCTCTGGAATATCCATACCCACCAGAGACTTAACCCGCTCCACATCTAATTTGAAAGCCCGTTCGGTATTGGGCACAGCGCCCGCTTGGATCATCTGGGAGGCCTCACCACCGGCGTGATCTACGATCATCCGCACCGCATGCTCCAAGCCCTCAAGCGTGAAGGCGGGATCCACCCCGCGCTCGAACCGATAGCGTGCATCAGAATTAATCTGCAATGCACGGCCCGCATAGGCAATTTGCACCGGGTTCCAATAGGCCGATTCGACGAAGACATTAACCGTATCGTCAGAGCATCCCGTGTCAGCCCCGCCCATAATCCCAGCAATGCTTTGCGCGCCAGCGTCATCGCTGATCACCATTTGACCTTCGGAAAACTGATAGGTTTTCTCGTCCAGCGCCGCAATTTCCTCGCCACCCACGGCCCGGTGCACCCGTAAATTTCCAGCAATTTTATCGGCATCAAACACATGCAACGGCCGGTTGCGATCCATGGTGAAGAAATTGGTGACATCCACCAGAAAGCTGATCGGCCGCAGACCGATGGCCCGCAACGCCTGTTGCAACCAATCTGGGCTTGGGCCATTTTTAACCCCGCGAATGACGCGGCCGCAGAAAATTGGACAGCCGTCCAGCGTATCCTCATCAATTGAGACTGAGAAATCAGTGACAAATTCAGCCGGCACCGGCGTCACATCGCGATCTTTCAATTTGCCTAATCCACGCGCCGCCAAATCTCGAGCAATGCCGCGCACGCCTAGGGCATCAGGGCGGTTTGGCGTGATGGCGATTTCAATCACCGGATCCACACCCGCCGGATCGTTCTGCGCCAGCCAATCGGCGTAGCTTTGCCCGACCTCGCCATGCGCCAGCTCGATGATTCCATCATGCTCGTCGCTCAGCTCCATCTCGCGTTCGGAGCACATCATGCCAAAGCTCTCAATACCGCGGATCTTGCCAACACCAATTGTGGTGTCAATGCCCGGAACATATACCCCTGGCGCCGCCACGACCACTGTGATGCCTTCGCGCGCATTTGGGGCGCCGCAGATAATTTGCGTCACACCATCCGCGGTCTCCACCTGACAGACGCGCAGCTTATCCGCATCCGGGTGTTTTTCCGCCTTTGTCACCTTACCAATCGTAAAAGCCGCCAGCTTCGCTGCTGGGTTTTCAATCCCTTCGACTTCCAGACCAAGGTCGGTCAAAGCATAGGTGATCTCATCCAAGCTCGCTTGGGTCTCTAAATGGTCTTTCAACCAAGACAGTGTGAATTTCATTACTTTGCCCCTGTGGTTCTCTGGCGCGATGTGACATGTGCCAGCCAGTTTTGCAATTCCAACGTCCGGGTTGCAAGAGCTAGATCGCCCTGCCCATCCTGCTCTTCGCTGTCGGGCAATGATTTGCCGCGATCCGCCAGCCAAGTTGCGACGTCTGCGCGTGAAAATTCGGGATGATACTGCGTGCCCCAAAAGCTGATGTCCGCGGTTTCATAGGTAAAGGCCTGCACCGGCGAATGGGCGTTTCCAGCAAGAAGAAGCGCCCCATTGGGCAGGCGCTGCACCTCGTCGCGATGCACGCAAGGCGCGCGAAATTGGCCTGCTCGGCCCTGCATCATAGGGTGTTCCCGCCCGATGTCAGTCAAAGTGATGGCCTCCGCCAGCCCCTCTTCATCGCCATGAGGCGAGGCGGCGCATATGCCACCCAGCATAAAAGCAGCCAGCTGCATGCCGTTGCAAGAGCCCCAAATCGGCACCTTCCAGCGGGTCACTTGCCTCCACATATCCCGCAGGGCCTGCCCCTCCGGCGCATCAACACACCAGGCCACAGCTGACCCGGTAAACACCACCCCGTCAAATACCTCGTCAGGCAGGGCCTGCCCCAAATAGGGCGCGCAAAGGCTGCAGGTGATGCTCCCCGAAAGCTCCTGCAAGACCGCAGCAAAGCCCGGCCCCAAAGCCGGCAATCCCGGCCCATTAGAATCGACAATCAAAATTCGGGTCATGAGGTCACGCCCACAACGCCCCCAGGATCGGCGTCATAGGCTCAGCCCGCTGACCAATCCCGGCTTATCCAGCGCCGCAAAACCATAATGGCGCAGCCAGCGCAGGTCGCTGTCAAAGAAGGCGCGCAAATCCGGAATGCCATATTTCAGCATCGCGATCCGATCAATGCCCATGCCGAAGGCAAAGCCTTGGTATTTCGACGCATCAATTCCACCGGCCGCCAATACTTTAGGATGCACCATGCCCGAGCCCAAAATCTCAAGCCAATCATCACCCTCGCCCACTTTGAGCTGCCCATCGGCCCAAGAGCAACGAATATCCACCTCCGCGGAAGGTTCCGTAAAGGGGAAATGCGAGGCGCGGAACCGCAACTCCACATCATCCACTTCGAAGAAGGCTTTCACGAATTCTTCGAGGCACCACTTCAGATTGGCCATGGAAATATCTGTGTCCAGCGCCAAGCCTTCGACCTGATGAAACATTGGCGTATGGGTCTGATCATAGTCTGCCCGATACACCCGACCAGGGCAGATCACCCGCATCGGCGCGCCCATTTTTTCCATTGAGCGGATTTGAACCGGGCTGGTATGGGTGCGCAGCACATGCGGCGGGCGGTCATCGCCCTCGGCTCTGTGGGTATAGAAGGTGTCCATCTCGGCGCGCGCGGGGTGATGGCCGGGCATGTTGAGCGCGTCAAAATTATACCAATCTGTTTCGATCTGCGGCCCTTCAGCCACGGAAAATCCCATATCCGCAAAAATCGCGGTGACTTCCTCCCAAACTTGGGAAATTGGGTGGATGGTCCCAGCCGGCCTTGATCGCCCCGGCAGTGTCACATCCAGCCATTCCGAGCGCAAACGCTCTTCCAAGGCCGCATCCGCCATGGCAGATTTGCGCGCATTCAGGGCGGAATTCACCTCATCCTTTAACGCATTGAGCGCAGGGCCCGCCGCCTGCCGCTCTTCGGGCGACATTTTGCCCAATGATCGCATTTGCAGGCTGATCTCGCCCTTCTTCCCAACAGCTTGAACGCGCAGCTCTTCCAAGGCAGCTTCATCCGCCGCCGCTGAAATGAGGGTTAAATATTTTTCGCGCAGATCATCCATCGGATCCTCCAAATTATATTGCGCCCCGTGCTAGCGAGATTATGCGGCGCGAGCAAGGGCGCTTGCGCAAAACTTCCGGCCGCGCCGGGGGGTGAGAGCCCTAGGAGGTCCCCTAAGCGCCCTGCCAGCGGCCAAGCAACCAATACCATTGATCGGGATTGGCCAAAATTCGCGCTGACAGATTGTCATTGAAGGCCTGGGTCATCGTGATGCTGTCAGTGGCGGGAATAGGGGCATCAAAATCCACAGCGAATGTCGTGCCATCCTCGGTGCGGGTGCCGAAAGCGGGCACCAGCGGCAGATCATATTTGATCGCCAATTGCGCCGCGACCAAAGCCGTGAGCGCCGGTTGCCCCAAAAACGGCAAACGTACCCCATCGGGATATTTCTCATCCAGTAAAATTGCGATAAAACCGCCGGATTGCACATGGCGCACCAGGGCGCGGGTGCCAATTTTCCCAGTGGCCAGAATAGGCTTGCCGCCCGCGGCGATGCCCGAATACAGGCGCCGCTCATAATGACGGTTGGTTTGCGGCCGATAGACGGCGCCCGTCTCTAACCCCAATGATTTGAGTGTGGAGCGCACGGCCTCCCATTGGCCGAAATGGCCAGAGACGATGATGGCCCCCTTGCCCTCGGCATGAGCCTTTTGCAGGGCGGCAAGCCCGGGGCCGGACACGGTGTTGCGGTGGTGTAGGGTTTGAAATTCGCTGCAATGCAGGATTTCATACAGGGTGCGTCCCATATTGCGGCCCATATTGCGGCACAGATCCAACCGCTCCCGGCGCGGCATATTCGGATAGACACGCCGCAATTCAGTCTCAACGCGCCGGCGTGCCAGAGGGAAAAATCGGACAAGGAGACCAACCAACCCCCCAAAAGCCTGAGCGCGGCGATCAAAGGCGCGACCACGGGAGATGGTTAGGGCTGACAGCAGCGGGATATAGCGGAGGTGCTGCCACAGGGTTTTGAGCAAACGCGAAATCATCACCGTCGTATGATGGAATTCGAGCGACCCGCCAAGGGTAAAAGCACCGCAAAAGCGAATGCAAACATCAATAACCCAAGGAAACCCTACGTCTCAAGGACAGCTAAAGAGGCGGGATGCACAATAAATGCAGTGATTTTGAGCGCTCCTTGCAATCTTAGCGTCAGTTTCCTCCGAGGTTTTTCTTGGCAGCCGCTGGAGGATGGTAAATAATTTTGAAGCTTTTAACCGGAACATCCTTTGGCAAGTTCAACATTATCACACGTTGGTTGAGCACCGTGGCCCCAAGTGCCAAGCCCTGCTGATAGGTCAGACTCACCTCCGCGCCCTTGGCGTCCATGCGCTCAATCGTCAATTCGCCTTCCATCGCGGTGTTGCCAAGGATGTCGCTGGCGTAAACCATGCCCGTCGACGCGATAGGCAAATCCAGTCGGTCCTGTAGCGCGCGCATTTGCTCTGCGGTCAGGCGCTGCCCCTCCGGCAGAAAATCAGATGTGATGGTCCATTCCACAAAGCTAAAATCAGCGGATTGCGGATCTGTGCTGCAATTGAACAAAAAAGCAGTGGCTAAAACTGACGCGAAAAGCTTAATTCGATCCCCTCCAAATCTGTCCTATCCCAGGAGCCAAAATCTGCCCCAAAATTCAATGTTCCGCCGTATATGTCATGCTGCACGGCCAAGAAGGGACGCAGGTTCACAGAGCGGCCAAGACCGTATGACTTGTGATCATAAAGGATTGTCCCATCCTTCAACATGCGGCCCGGCGTCATGAGCGAGACAGTTCCTTGTGATAAAGCGTAATCATTTCGCAGACCGATGGTCAAATCCGCCTCTGGCAGCTGGGTTTCGATCCCCATCATCCAGCTCTCTGCCCGTGCCGCGGACATGCCAAAGTCAGAGACTGTGGCCGCTCTATCGGAGTATCGGCTTTGTTCGTAACGCAGGAAAAACCGATTGGCGGCGTTGAGCGTTGCGTTCATCCCCAATTCGACTTTCACGAGGCCGATGAGATCCTTTTGATCGTCCAGACCAAAATTGATTGGTTGCTCGCCAACTGAAAACGACGAAATCAGATCCATGGCCCCGCCGAGCCGCAGCTTGCTGGCCAGTCCAATCTCAACCGATCGGTCCGAACCTTGCTTAATCGCACCGCTTCCAAAGGAAAAAAACGGTGTCAAAGATGCCATGGGGGATGGGCGGCTCTCCCAACTCATGCGCAGCTTGGTGGCAGGAACCACGAAAGGTTGCGGAGCGAAGAGAGCCGCCATCCCCTGCCAATAATCCGAGGTGATTGGGGTCCCCCCCTGGTGCAGAAAGCTGAAAATCAATTGGTCTTTTGGCTGGGGTTGGAGGGCACGACGGGCCTTAACGCTGCCGCCTGGCGCATTATTTTCAAGCGAGCCTGCATCGTAGCTCGGCACAAAGCCCGCGGCCGCGGCATCAAAAACCTCAGATCCTGCCACGGTGAACATGGCGTTGTCGAAGGAATCAAACACCACAAAATTATCTGCCATGATTTGATTGACCAAATCGCGTCCCACGCCGGCTGGCAGGGAGAGTTTTGATTGGCTCAAGTCCTGACCGCGGCTTACGTCAGGTCCAAATGCATAGGTTAAATTGCCAATCTGAGCGGCGGCGGCACCGGAATCGACCAAACCATGACCGAAGATGGCCTGCATCACGGCGGCACCGTCTTTGGCCAATGTCTCCCCGAAAAACCCCTCAAGGGGCGCAAGCGAAGCGGTGGTTTTGATCCTTGTGGCAATTTGTGCTGGGGTGAGGTTTGGAAATTTTTCCATCAAAGCCGCGGCAAGGCCGCTGACGAAAGGCGCGGCCATCGAGGTGCCACTCAAGGAGACATAGCCATTGGTTCCCGCATCGGCCGCCAGAACACCATTGCCCGGAGCCGTCACACAAAACGCCGCCGCCACGCCGCAGCGATTGGTGAATCCGGTTTCCACGCCATTCTCATCTGATGCAACAACCACCAGCCAAGCATCAACCAGTTCAGGCGCGTGAAAAGGCAATCCGCCATCTATGGACACCTCAGAATTGCCAGAATTGCCCGCCGCAAAGACGAAGAGCGTGCCCGCCGCCTGCGCATCAGCAATAGCCGCAATACTACGGCGATACATGCTGCGCACTTGGCTGGTCGTATAGCTGGTCACGGCCCCGTTGCTGCCCCAGCTGTTGTTTGAGACTTGAATATTGTCCGTGATATGGCGGCGCGCAACAGCTGCAATTTGAGAATCGGTGTTGAGCGCTTCAAATGTTCCGTCCCCATTTGCATCTACCCGATAAGAATAAAGAGTGGCATCATAGGCCACCCCGCGCATTCCGGTACCATCCGCATCACCAGCAATAATCGACGCAACATGCGTTCCATGCCCATTTTGATCATCACCATAGCCCGTTGCGCTATTTGAGAAATCATAGCCATAGATCGTCGAATTCCGAAACTCAGGGTGACTGGCATCGATACCAGAATCCACCACCGCAACATGATCCCAGTGCCGTCGTAGCCGTAGTTTGTTCAGCGGCAAAACATTCAATTGAGCCAAATTCGCATTATAGCGGTATTCAGTGCCATAGACCCCTTGCGTCGTGTCGCGGTAATCGCCCACGGGAAGCGCATTTTGCGACAGGCTTCCCCCGCCGCCCGAGACTTGGTCCGTTTGGCGCAGGGCTAGGGCGCCAACCACAGACAACCCAACGCCGGCCACCGTAGCATTGCCGATCGCAGTGCTCAGGCTCGGGGAAAGAGACAAGGCAAAGGGAGCCTGTCGAGCTTCAGAGGATTGCGCCAATGCCCTGTGCAACCAGACTGACAGATCTAGGTCTTGAGCATTTGCGTTCAGTGGAACAAGTGCTGTAGAGGCAAGGAAGCATAGCGCACGAGCGGAAGCAAAACGAAGCATAAAAAATCCAATTTTAAAATTTCATTTTTTCGTTGTCTGACGACTGACAAAATAACTCACTAAAATATAAGGAATGCTAAACGTCGAAAATTCATTTGTCAAAAATTTTAGAAAAATGTTCTAGATAACTGATATCGATCAGCTAAAACGAAAACAGCCCCGGATTTACTCCGAGGCTGCATCTTAGTTTTCTGAAGGCTGAGTTAGGCCAGCGCAGCCTGCGCTTTGGACACGATTGCGCCGAAGGCGTCAGGTTCGTGGACCGCCAGATCGGCCAAAACTTTGCGATCCACTTCGATCCCGGCCAAAGACAGGCCGTTGATGAAGCGACTGTAGGACAAAGTCTCGTCATGGCTGCGGCATGCCGCATTGATACGCTGGATCCACAGGCTCCGGAAATTACGCTTGCGGGCCTTGCGGTCGCGCGTGGCGTATTGGTTGGCCTTATCGACTGCCTGGGTCGCTGTTCTGTAAAGATTCTTCCGGCGACCGGAATAGCCTTTGGCAGCTTTGATGATTTTCTTGTGACGGGCGTGGGTTACTGTCCCACCTTTAACACGTGACATCTCTGTAAACCTCCTTAACGGTCGTAGGGCATGTAGCTCTTGACGATCTTCGCGTCAGGAGCAGACAGAGTGGTCGTGCCGCGGGCGTCACGAATGAATTTGCGAGTACGTTTGATCATACCGTGGCGTTTGCCAGCTTGTGCCGCCATGACCTTACCGGTCGCAGACACTTTGAAGCGCTTTTTGGCGCTCGACTTGGTCTTCATTTTGGGCATTTCGATCTCCTATTTTAGAACGTGAGCGCGCGACTCGGCATGCCACTTTCGGCCGGTCTCGCGGTAGAGCTTGGCTTTTAGGCGCGAATGCCTACAAGAGCAAGCGGTAAATGCTATTTCACCAAAGCCACCAAAGCGATCAAAAAGGCCTGCGGAATATCAGAAATAGTCAGCCCATCGGGCGCCATGATCCATGACCAAGCCACCATCCCGATACCTAAGACAAAGAGTCCCTGCCCCAAACGTGCGGAGCGCTCCTCAATCGAGGCATTAAGCGCACTAATGACACCGAATATGGATAAAATAATGCCACCGGCGATCATTAAAGCCAAATTTGAATCCATTAGCTGTCCGGTTCAGATCGGAAGATCAACCGCTCCTCACAAGGCGCAACGCGCAAAATATTCGTTGTGCCAGCTTGGTTGAAGGGCACACCAGCTGTCACGGTGATTTGATCGCTCTCTTGGGCAAAACCTTGGCTGACTGCGGCCCGTACAGCCGCCACAACCGCAGTTTTAAAGCGATCCACAGGCCCGGTGATCACACAATTCGTGCCCCAGGTCAGGCTCAAACGCCGCGCCGTACTAATATTTGCCGTCAAAGCAATAATCGGAACCCGCGGGCGTTCTCGCGCGGTTAAACTGGCAGTTGTGCCCGACGAGGTAAAGCATGCAATCGCTTTAACATCCGTAGTTTCGGCGATTTCTCGCGCGGCCGCCACAATACTATCGGCCACAGATTTGCCCTGCACACTCCGGCTGGCCTCTAAAATCGCCGTATAGGTTGGGTCGCGTTCAACCTCGATGGCCACATTGTTCATCGTGGTAACCGCTTCAATGGGAAACAGGCCCGCAGCCGATTCCGCCGAAAGCATAATCGCATCTGTGCCTTCATAAATAGAATTGGCAACATCGCTGACCTCGGCGCGAGTCGGCATGGGACTTTCAATCATGCTTTCCAGCATCTGTGTCGCGACAATCACCGGCTTGGCCGCGGCCCGGCATTTACGCACCAATTGCTTTTGAATAGGCGGCACCGCCTGCACCGGAAGCTCGACCCCCAGATCGCCGCGCGCCACCATGATCCCGTCGCTGACGCGTAAAATCTCATCAAAGGCCGCCACAGCCGCAGGTTTTTCAATCTTTGACAAAACGGCAGCCCGACCATTGGCCAAGGCGCGCGCTTCGTAGACATCTTCCGGGCGCTGAACGAAGGACAGCGCCAGCCAATCGACGCCCAAATTACAGGCAAATTCCAGATCCGCTCTATCTTTAACAGAAAGGGCTTTAAGCGGCAAAACCACATCCGGCACATTCACACCTTTGCGGTTTGAAATCATCCCGCCCGCTTCAACCACACATTCTGCAAAATCAGAGCCGCAGCTTTGCACCTTCAACCGAATCTTGCCATCATTGACCAAAAGCCGTGCTCCCGGCTCCAGCGCCTGAAAAATCTCTGGATGCGGGAGAGTCACGCGATTGATATCGCCCGGCAGATCTTGTAAATCCAAACGAAAAGATGCGCCAGTTTGCAACTCTTCTTCGCCCTTTGCAAAGGTTCCCACCCGCAGCTTCGGCCCTTGCAGATCCGCCAAGATCGCGATGGGGCTGTTCACATCTTGCTCCACCTGGCGGATAATCGCATGGCGTGCGGCAATCTCCGAATGATCCCCATGGGACATATTCAGACGAAAAACATCGGCACCTGCCTCATGTAAGGCCCGGATCATGTCATAATCATTTGACGCCGGACCCAGTGTGGCGACGATTTTTACATTTCTATCACGTTTCATGCAAAGAACTCTTTTATGTTATCGCTATCATGTTGAGCCCCTAATGCCCCAATTCACATCCCTGCGCAACTCAGCTAAAAGGGGGCATGAGCGACGAATTCCCTTTTTCCATTACAGGAGCCGAGCGTAAAGGGCCATGGCTTATTACATGTGATCACGCAAACAATCGCGTGCCGCAGGAGATAAACAACGGCAGCCTCGGATTAACCGCAGAGGATATGAACCGCCACATTGCCTATGATGTGGGGGCCAAAGGGCTCAGCTTGGCGCTGGGCCAGCATTTAATGGCACCGGTTCTGTGCAGCAATTTTTCCCGTTTGGTGATTGATCCCAACCGGGGCGAAGATGACCCCACTTTGCTGATGAAACTCTACGACGGCAGCGTGATTCCTGGCAATCGTCACGCCGATCACGCCGAGCTGTCGCGCAGGCTTGAGGCTTATCATCGCCCCTATCATGCGGCCTATGCGCAACTGGTGGCCTCCGAACCTGCCATTGTCGCCATCCATTCTTTCACGCCGCAGCTTGTCGGTCGACCAAAACGGCCTTGGGAAATCGGCATCCTCTTTGCTGCCGACCGCCGCCTGGCCGATCCGGTCATCGCACGTCTGCAAGCGCGCGGAGATCTGACCGTTGGCATTAATGAACCCTATGACGGGCATTTACCCGGAGACAGCATCGACCGCCATGCCCTTCGTCATGGGCGTCTCAATATCTTGATTGAAGTCCGAAATGATTTAATCGAAACATCTGAGGGCCAGGAGGTTTGGGCCGCGCTCTTGGCCCCCCTTCTGCAATCAGCCCTAGCAGAAATACAACAATCACAGACCCCATCACAAGGATGACCCCAATGGACGCTGAGTTAAAACGAGACCTTGAAGCCGCCGCCTTCCGCCGCCTGCAGCACCATCTCATCCAAGACCGTCCCGATGTGCAAAACATTGACATGATGAACCTGACTGGTTTTTGCCGCAATTGCCTGTCGCGTTGGTATCAAGAGGCCGCAGAAGAGGCGGGTGTGAACATGAGCAAAGCCGAGGCGCGCGAAGTTTTCTACGGCATGCCCTTTGAGCGTTGGAAAGACGCCCATCAAACGGAGGCCAGCCCAGAAGCCCAGGCAAAATTTGCCAAGAGCCACGACTAGGACTGGCCTTTTTCAACCATCAGGGCCTTTGCCTCAGACACCCAATCATCCCGGCTCGCCCGGCCTTCAAATCCGCGCAGTTGCACATCAATATGAGCGATGTCTTCCGCCGTCCAAGCGGCAATTTGCGCATAGGAATAAATGCCGAGCCGGTGACATTGCGCCTCAATTTTGGGACCAATCCCCCTGATACGCCGCAGATCATCAGGGGCGACATCCATGTTGAAGCCCGCCGGCAAGGGGGGCGCATCTGTCACCACTACGGGTTCCAAAGGCGGCCGGGTTTTGCCCGCAATAGCGCCATCGCTAGGCCCATGCGCCCTCGTTTTTTTGCCAAATCCCCAGATGATCCAGCCACAAAATAAGCCCAACAAAGCCGCCAAGAGAAGCAAGACCCAAATTTCAGTGACAAGAAACATCCAACCTTCAAACATGCGCGCCTCCCCCCTGTGATCGTGTCATGGCTGCTCGGCCCAAATGAACTCGATACGGTCCGCAGGCTGGGCAAAAGACGGCTGCAGCGCGTCATGCGGCCTGCGGTCTCCGAAGCCCCGAGGGCGAATGCGGTCCTTGGTCAGGCCACGCGCAGTGAGTTCCGCGACCAATGCCCTGGCCCGTGCCCGGCTGAGGCGGTCATTTTTTGCCTCGCTTTGCTGCGAGAAACTATGATCGACCGCATCAACCCGCAGCGCGGAGTTTTGCAGACAATGACCGATCACCCCAGCCAACCGGGCCAATGCCGGTGCGGCGCTGAGGTCAAAGCGCGCAAGACCTTTTTTAAAACTGAGGTGTTCCTGCTCCAAAATATCTGATGTTGCAGCGCTGCACAGCGCGACTGTCGGCTCAAAACTATAGACCGGCACCCAGGCTCCCGGCACCCGGCGTTCCAAAAGCCCACTGCGCGCATGAATGCGCTCTGCGCCGATATCCGCAGTTGGCGAGGCCGCTGTGATTTCGGTCGCAATCACGAACCGCGACGACAAAGCTGCGACCAAATCCTCTGGCGCCACCCCCGGCGCCGCCACCCCCTTCAAAGCCAGTTGCCCTGCGGAATACTGAAACTCAAACTGATCAAAATGCCACAGCCAGTCGGCCAAAACTCTCAGGACGCCTTGGGTAAAATCCGCCCGTCCTATCAAGCCCAGCTGGGCCGAATCCTCGACATAGGGCAGCTGCATAATCTGAGCAATCTGCGTGGCGTCCAAATCCTTGGGCAATTTTCCCGACAGGCGCGCGCCGCTTTGCGCATCATAAGAAAGTGTAAAATCGGGCGGCGTGCCGTCATCCAACAGATCAAACCGGCGTGTGAGCAAAAATTCCGCTGGCTTTCGGGCCAAATGCGCCTCGATTTTCGCCTGTATTTCCGCGGTGGCGACACGGCCCGACAGGTGCAGCGACCCCGGTGCCACCATCAAACGGCCAGTTTGCATCTCACGCAGAGCCGCCAGACCCGCAACCAAAGCTCCCGTCCAATCGCGCGCGCCGTCCGTGATCTCCGCCTGCACCACATCTTCGGACCGCAGCAATGCAAAGCCCGAGGTCACCGTGGGTAGGTTCACCCCATAGGGAATCTTGCCGCGAAACTGGACTTCGGCGCCATCAAATTCCGCTAAGAGGTAGAACGGCTTGCCGTCATCGTAAATCTCCAGGCGGCGCAGCAACTCGGTGGTCACAGGTCTTTTCCGCAAAGCACGCTCGGCGCGCAGGAGTCCCGCACGGCTGACCATGCCGGTGATCTCGATTCTCTCCCGTGACACGTTAAGCTCGCCCAATCGCAGCTGCGCCATGGCCCGCAATGCGGCCTGCACCGCTTGGGTAAACTGACCATCCGCATCGTCAATTCTCGCCTGCTCAATGCGCAACGCCTGCGCCGGTCGCCCCATGGTCTCCGGCACAATTTGCGGCAATAATCCGGTCGGAAACTTACCCGCAGCCGTGAGCTGCTCATGTGACAGCTGAACCGAAAGCGCGAAGGGCTTCCCGTCATCGAGAACCTCAATCGCCAGTGTGTTCTCAAATCCTTCGGGCAAAGCGGCAAGCGCGGCTTGCGCATCCTCAGCCAATCGCGCCGTCGCGGTCAAATGCAGCTGGCTGTCTTCGAGCCGCACTGTCGCAGTTTGCAAATATGATAGGCTTTTAAGAACGCGGTCCATTGCCTTGCGCCACCGCTCTTCTGACATGCCGGCAGCCAAACGCAAATCTACCTCGCCCGCGCCGATCTGCGCCGCAACAGCGGCAAGCGCCGCTTCGCTGGGCGCATAGCCCGACACCCTGAGCCCCTGCGCATCGCGGATAATCTGGGTCACATAGGGGCTGGCCTCAGCCAAGACCGACATGCGATCTTCGACCGTAATATCCGCTTCATGGGGCTGCAAATAGCGCAGCACCCGCGCCCGCTCTTGCTCAGAATTGACCCAGCCTGAAATCGTCACCACGCGCCCATTGACCGAGATCTGCAATGGGTGAGCCAGATCAAGCCCATCCAAATTGACCCTTTGCACAATACGCGCCTCTATGCGGTTCAGCCAACTGGTATAGGCCAACCATCCCAAAGCGCTCAATCCCACGCAAAACGCGATTAATCCAATTTTCGTTCTGAAAGCCACAACAATACCCTTGCTCGGCTAACAAACTGTATTTCATAGATTCGAGCAAGAGAAAGCAGGCGCCCCAGCACGGGGCACCTGCGATATGCGGTTAAATTGCCACTTTACGCGATTCGTCGAGATAGATTTCCCGCAACCGTGTCGCCACAGGCCCAGGTGTGCCCGCTCCAATCGCCACCCCATCCAGCTCAACCACTGGCATCACAAAGGCAGAAGCCGAGGTGAAAAAGGCCTCATCCGCATCCTGCGCCTCGGCCACTGTGAAAGCGCGCTCTTCCACTTCCATTTGCGCTTCGCGGGCAAACCGCAGCACGGCGGCGCGGGTGATACCATGCAAAATCTCATTCGACAGATGCCGGGTGATAATCTTGCCACCCTTGACGATATAGGCATTGTTGGAGGTGCCTTCTGTCACAGCGCCATCCTCCACCATCCAAGCATCATCGCAGCCGGCCGCTTTGGCCATCATCTTGCCCATGGAAGGATAGAGCAACTGAACCGTCTTAATGTCCCGGCGGGCCCAGCGCTGGTCCTCAATAGAGATCACCTTAATGCCTGTCTTGGCCATCGGGCTGTCAGCCAGACCGGGCTTGCTTTGTGTGAACAAAACGATGGTTGGCGGCGTATCTTCACTGGGATAGGAAAAATCGCGATCAGCCGCCGCACCGCGGGTGATCTGCAAATAGATCAGCCCCTCGACGATATTATTGGCCCGGACCAACTCCCGATGCACCTCAAGCAACTCTTCGGTCTCAATCGGGTTGCGCATGCCCAGCTCACCCAAAGAGCGCGCCAAACGCCGCGCATGGCCCTCAAAATCAATCAGCTTTCCATCCAGAACCGATGTCACCTCATAGACGCCATCGGCAAAAAGAAAGCCTCGGTCAAATATGGAAACGGTCGCTTCATTTTCCGGCAAATAGGTGCCGTTTACATATACGGTGCGTGTCATTGGTCTATCCCCACAAGGCAGCGACGGGCGGATGCACACCGTCTGTGTCAAATTTCAAAGCGTGATCTCGGTCTTCGGCCAAAAGCAGCGGCCCGTCAAGATCGGTAAACTGCGCGGCCTGTGCCAAAAGCACGGCTGGGGCCATCGCCAGCGAACTGCCGACCATACACCCGACCATCAAACCAAAACCCGCCTCCAGCGCTGCATCGCGCAGGGCAAGGGCCTCCGTCAAGCCACCCGTCTTATCCAATTTGATATTGGCATAATCATACTTCCCGCGCATATGCGGCAAAGAGCTCCGGTCATGGCAACTTTCATCGGCGCAAATCGGCAAGGGCCGCGCGAGGCCCAAGAGCGCGTGATCCTCTGATGCTGGCAAAGGCTGTTCGACCAATTCGACCCCAAGGCGCAACAAATGCGGCGCGAGATCGGAGTAGACCTCAGCGCTCCATCCTTCATTGGCGTCCACAATGATCCGTGCCTTGGGCGCGCCGCGCCGTACCGCCTCAAGCCGAGGCATATCATCAGGCGTTCCCAGCTTGATTTTTAGCAAAGGCCGATGCGCATTGAGCCGGGCTTGACGCTCCATTGCCTCCGGGCTGTCCAAAGACAGCGTATAGGCGGTGATTTGCGGTTGAAGGTTTTGCAGGCCAAGGCGCTGGGCCACAGGCACGCCGCTGGTCTTGGCCGCAAGATCCCAGAACGCGCAATCAACCGCATTGCGCGCCGCGCCCGCCGGCAAGGCCTCGGCCAGCTCCTCATGCGAGATATCGCCCAGCGCGTCGATCTGCGCAGTCACAGAAGCCAGGCTCTCGCCATAGCGCGCATAGGGCACACATTCACCCCAGCCCATAACCCCGTCTTTCTCAATCCGAACCGTCAAGACCTCGGCCTGACTGCGCGAGCCCCGCGAAATTGTGAAAACCTGCGCCAATTGAAACGTCTCTGGCTGAACCGTGATCCGCATACCCATCCTTATGTCCTTTACCGCATAGGCTGTCGCGACAGCCCGGGCCTGTCAAGCGGCAAGGCCGCGCGACAGGCATAGAGCTGTGCGGCGCCGGCAGGCGCCGCTCCTTGGGATCAAAGCGCCATCAACGCATCGACCAAGCGGCCAGCCCCGATGCGAATGGGATCCACCGTGGGCAGTCCCATACGCGCTTCCACTTCCGCCAAATAGCTCACGGCCGCAGCCTCAGACATATGCTGGGTATTGACCGAAATGCCAACAACCTGACAGGCAGGATTGGCCACCCGCGCCAAGGCCAAGGCCATATCGCGCAGCGCTTCCAAGCTCGGCTGCTGATAGTCTGGCAATCCGCGCATGTGGCTGCGCGTCGGCTCATGGCCCAAGATCAGCGCGTCAGGCTGACCGCCATGAATGAGGGCCAATGTCACGCCCGAATAGGACACATGAAACAGGCTGCCTTGCCCCTCAATGTGATCCCAATGATCTGCGTCATTGTCCGGTGTTAAATACTCCACGGAACCCGCCATAAAATCGGCAATCACGGCATCCAAAGGCACACCGCCGCCGGTGATCAAAATCCCCGTTTGTCCCGTCGCGCGGAAGCTGGATTTCAACCCGCGCTTGCGCATCTCTGCATCCATCGCCATCGCCGTATACATCTTGCCCACAGAGCAATCCGTCCCCACGGTCAAGCAGCGTTTGCCGCTGCGCTTTTTGCCATTGGCGATCGGATATTGCACAGAGGGCACGCGCACATCATGCAGCTCGCAGCCATATTTTGCGGCGGTTTCCACCAAATCAGCTTCATCGCGCAGCAAATTGTGCAGGCCTGACGCCAGATCATAGCCCATGGCCAGAGCCTCTTTGAGAATAGATTTCCAAGCCTCCGAAATCACCCCACCACGATTGGCCACACCAACGACCAAAGTCTTCGCCCCCGCGTCCTTTGCCTCGCGCAACGACATATCAGCGATCCCAAGATCCGCGCCGCATCCTGGCATGCGAAACTGCGCCACAGCATTCTCAGGGCGCCAATCTTTAATGCCGATGGCAACTTTGGCGGCGAGCTGATCTGGCGCATCGCCAAGGAACAATAAATAAGGGGTTTTGATCATGGCAATCTCCTGGTTCTGTTACGCGCAATTTACGTCACATATGGGAAAATTTCACCCATTCTTGGCCGAGTAATTGCCTTGAACTGGGTATTTATTCGACTATTTCTTTTATTAGTGGGATATTATTGCCCATGAGTGATTTTTTTGGATCTTCCACTTTATCCATTCGGTATGCGTCACAGAATCATCCCAAAGCCCCGGTGGACACGATTGCGCTTGCGACCGCCCGCGCAAGATTATATTGCAAAAATAGCTCATCTTGAAATTTCCTTACTCGAGGTCCAATATGTCATTTCGCCTGCAACCCACGCCTGTCTCGCGCCCAAATCGCTGCCAATTGTTCGGCCCCGGCTCACGCGTCGCCCTCTTTGAGAAAATGGCAGCCAGTGCCGCAGATGTGATTAATCTCGATCTCGAAGACAGCGTTGCGCCCAGCGACAAAGACAGCGCACGCGAAAACATCATTCAGGCGACCCATGAGGTGGAGTGGGGCACCAAAACCCTCTCGGTGCGGATCAACGGTCTGGACACGCCCTATTGGTACCGCGACGTGGTCGATCTTTTGGAGCGCGCCTCAGACCGGCTTGATCAAATCATGATCCCAAAGGTCGGCTGTGCCGCTGATGTCTACGCCGTCGATGCCTTGGCCACTGCCATTGAAACCGCCAAGGGGCGCCGCAAACCCATCACCTTTGAGGTCATCATCGAAAGCGCTGCGGGTCTGGCCCATGTCGAAGAGATTGCCGCCAGCTCACCGCGGCTTGTGGCGATGTCCCTGGGCGCAGCTGATTTTGCCGCCTCCATGGGCATGCAGACCACGGGCATCGGTGGCACACAAGAAAATTACTATATGCAGCATGGCGAGAGCAAACATTGGTCAGATCCGTGGCACTGGGCGCAGGCGGCTATCGTTGCGGCCTGTCGCACCCATGGGGTTTTGCCCGTTGATGGGCCTTTTGGCGATTTTAGCGACGACGCGGGTTTTCGCGCCCAAGCGCGCCGCTCCGCCACCCTTGGCATGGTTGGCAAATGGGCGATCCATCCCAAGCAAATCGCCCTGGCCAATGAGGTTTTTACCCCTTCGCAAGAAGCTGTCGCCGAGGCCCGCGACATTCTCGCCGCCATGCAAAAGGCCAAAGAAAACGGCGAAGGCGCCACGGTCTATAAAGGCCGCTTGGTGGATATCGCCTCCATCAAACAGGCCGAAGTGATTGTTCGACAATATGAAATGATCAACAGCGCCTAAAGCCAAGCGGTTGGGCAAAACTTGCCGATCTGACGCAGTTCTGTTGCACTTTGGAGCCGCCGAGGTCATATAGGTCTCAAATCGTCATTTTGAGGCCAGACATGACCAACTATCTTGAATTTGAACGCCCTTTGGCAGAAATCGAAGGCAAGGCTGAAGAGCTGCGCGCTATGGGCCGTGACAATGAGGATATGGACATTGAAGCCGAGGCCAAGGCGCTGGACAAAAAAGCGCGGACTATGCTCGATGAGCTCTATTCCAAGCTCTCCCCTTGGCGCAAATGTCTGGTGGCGCGCCATCCTGATCGGCCTCATTGTAAAGATTACATCCAGGAGCTGTTCCAAGAATACACCCCGCTGGCCGGGGATCGCAATTTTGCCGATGATCACTCGATTATGGGCGGGCTGGCCCGTCTGGGCGACCGGCCTGTTATGGTCATCGGCCATGAAAAAGGCCATGATACCAAATCCCGCATCGCCCGAAATTTTGGCATGGCGCGGCCAGAAGGCTATCGCAAAGCCATCCGCTTGATGGATTTGGCCAACCGTTTTGGCCTGCCCGTCATCTCCCTGGTCGATACGCCCGGCGCCTTTCCTGGAAAAGGCGCAGAAGAACGCGGTCAATCGGAGGCGATTGCGCGCTCAACGGAAAAATGCCTTCAGCTCAAGGTGCCGCTGATCTCGGTCATCATTGGCGAAGGCGGTTCCGGTGGGGCGGTGGCCCTCGCCACGGCCAACCGTTTGGTGATGCTTGAGCATTCAATTTACTCCGTTATCAGCCCGGAGGGCTGCGCCTCCATCCTGTGGAAAGACGCGGAAAAAATGCGCGAAGCGGCCGAGGCGCTGCGTCTAACCGCGCAGGATCTTGCGACTTTGGGCATTTGCGATCAAATCATTGCAGAACCCAAGGGCGGCGCGCATCGCGACCCGAAATCCACCATACAGGCGGTCGGACAGACTTTGGCCAAATTGCTCGACGAGCTTGGCAAGAAAAAGCCTGACAGTTTGATGAAAGATCGGCGGCAAAAATTCCTCGATATCGGCACGAAGGGTCTGGCCAGCTGAGGCCGCGCGCCGCTCACCATAGGGATTTTGTCACCCGGGCTTGCCAGTCTGTTTCATAGGTCGCACTGTCGATCCGGGCCGATGGTTCGGCCTCACCGGCCGTTTGCGCCTGCAAGATATCTCCCATGCTTGGCAATTCAGGCGCCGCCTGCCCGCGCCACAGCTCCGACCGCAAGATCGCCCGGGCGCATTGGCCGTAAACCTCCGATACCGATATCACCACAAGGCTGCGTGGCCGCTGGCCCTTGCGCTCAAACCTCGCAAGATGCGCCGCAGACACCGACAGATGCGCATCACCATTGACGCGCACCACATTCGAATTTCCAGGCACCATGAACATGAGAGACACCCGGCCATCTTGGACGATATTGCGCAGCGAATCCAACCGATTATTGCCGCGCCAGTCGGGCATAAGGAGGGTCTGCGGATCTTGAATATGCACAACTGGTCCCTCATCCCCGCGCGGGCTGCCATCGGTGCCGTCAGGGCCCACTGTGCTCAAAACACAAAACCGCGCCGCCGCAATCCAAGCGCCATATTCCGGCGTAATATGGCGCGCGACTTTGATCAGGCTGTTGCGCGACGGCGCGTCATAAAGCGCCTCAAGCTGCGTCAAATTTGAAATCCGATCCCTCATGTCCCCCCCAATTGCCTTGAAACTCCGAAGGCCGCATCACCAGCCACACCAAATTTTCTGCCGGTATTGTGCGAAATGCACTGATGAAACACCATCTGTCATCCCCCGACCGGCGCGCAAATTTCGACAAGGCATCCATTATTGTCGCGCAGATATGCTACAATTTGCCCCCAAGGCTTTGTCAGCGGTGCGGTCACAGCCACCGCGCCGGCACTGACGGCCTTGTCATAGAAGGCCAGGGTTTCAGGAACATTCGCACCATGCACCGCATTTTAGGCGGGCGCAGCGATGCCATGCTATGTCCAATTTGAACCTTCTCTGTCTCGGAATTCCGCCGCGGGTTGATGGCCTAGCCCCTCGGCACAGCCTCACTCGTAAAACCCCACCTCGGCCATCAACTCGCGTGAGCGCCCTTCCACGGCGGCTTCCATCAATTCCATGAACTCCGCCACAGGCTTGCCCTTTGGGATCGGCTCCATGAACTCCACGGTCGCTATGCCCGGCTTGCGGTACACGCTGCGCTTGGGCCAGAAGATCCCGGTATTTAAAGCCACAGGCACGCAGTCTTGCTGCAATTCGCGATACAGCACACCCGAGCCCATCTTATAGACTTTCTTATCGCCTGGCGCGACGCGCGTGCCTTGCGGGTAGATCACCAATTGCCCTGGCGCCACGCGGCCCGAGGCAACATCGGCCACCATTTTCCGGATGGCTGCGGCCCCCTTGCCACGATTCACAGGCACACATCCCAAACGATAGGCATATTGACCGACAATGGGTGTAAACAGCAACTGCCGCTTCATGATGAATTTCGACCGATCCAGGCAATTGTATATCACAATGATGTCGAAAAAAGATTGGTGCTTGGCCGCAATCAAAACTTCGCCTTTTGGGACGGTGCCGCGCACCTGGACTTTGAGACCGATCATCCACCGGGCGGACCACACCACCCACCAGCAATAGACATTGGCGGCATAGGAGGCGCCTTTTTGGCTGAGGATCATGGGAATCAGAAAGACGATGGCCACAATGACCATGGCCACATACATCTGAATGTTGAACAGCAAAGAGCGAATCCATTGCACTGCATAGGCCATAACGGCTCCTTATCAGTTTCTTGATCTTGGTATAGGAGCAAACGTCCAGCAAAACCAGCGTCATTGGGCGTATTTACAGCGCTGTGAAACCCGGTCGCGGGGCATCGGCAGGAATTTGCAAGGGATGCAAAAACGATGGTACTTTCAGTGCGCCAACTGTAGCGTTACACTGTCGATATCGTCTACATCCTGGACACGAAATAGAATCGAGGCCTCGGTGCGTTTACTCTGCCCCAAATGCGATGCGGAATATGAAATTCCCGACGATGTCATTCCGGCAGAGGGGCGGGATGTGCAATGCTCTGGGTGCCAAGAGACTTGGTTTGTCCCCGCCGACACCCCCCCACGCGCGCGCACCTCGATTGATCCCAAGGTCAGCAGCATCCTACAACAGGAGGTGCAGCGTGAGATGGAGGCGCGCAAGGCTGAAACGCGCGGGGCCAATGACACAGCACCCGAACCAGCCTCAGCGCCGCGTCCACAGGCCGATCCTGCGCCGGTCTCGAAGCAACTGCCACCCATTGATAGGGTTGAAATTTCCCCGCTCATCAGCCCAGCCGACGATTCACCGGCCCTGACAAAGCCCGTGATGCCAAGCCAGGCTCCAGAGGAGGTTGCCCCGCTCGACAGCCAGCAACGCGGCACAGTCGCGGCGTTTTTGATCCTGGGCGTGCTGACCGCGATTTATATCTTCGCGCCGCAACTCACCGAAACTTTTCCCAGCCAAACCGATCGTCTCAATGCCTATGTGTTTTGGGTCGATGATCTACGCCAGTGGTTGCAGCAGGGTTTAAAGGCCATTTTGGACTATCGCATGAGTTTTAGCCTTTAAAACCCGCACCGCCTTTTGCCAGCTGGGCCAATTAAAAACGATCCAGCAGCCGTTGAAGATAGTTGCGCTCCGCCTCTGGACGTTCGAGCGCACCGGCCCGGCGACGAATTTCTTCCATCAATTCTTGCGAGCGCAAACGCAATTCTTCCTGCGGCACCATTTGCTCGCCTGCGCCCAACTGACCATTGCCCCCAACATCGCGCCCCAGAGGATCGCGCGCCGATGGGATTCGCGATTGACCCTCGGCGCGGCGGTCATTGGGGGTGGCGCCCTGTCCGGGGGCGGCCTGCTCCTCCAGCGTTTCGCCCAAGCGGCGCATGGCTTCGCGCAGCGCGTCAATGGCGTCAGATTGATTGTCCAATGCGCCTGGCAGATCTCCGGCGCGCAAATCTTCAGCGGCCTGATCCATGGCCTCTGCGGCCTCATCGAGCGCCCGGCGGGCCGCCTGCCCTGCCTCGGTGCCGGCACCGGGCAAATTGCCCCTTTGCCGCTCCACCTCGCGCTCCAATTGTTTTTGTTGCTCAGGTAAACTGCCTTGGGAAGATGGCCCGTCTTCGCCGCGATTATTGCCCCCCTCTGTGCCTTCGCCGCCAGGTTGATCGCCAGGGGTTTGGCCTTGTAGATCACGGAAGGTTTGGTCCGACAGTTCCTGCTGCTGACGCAGACTGTCGGCGAGATCTTCCATCTGTTGCCTGCCGCCCTCTTGACCCTCCTGCCCATCTCCGCCCGATTGCCCCGGGGTCATTTGAAGATTTTGCATCAAACGGTTAATCTCTTCCAAAAGCTCCTGCGCCTCGGCCATACGACCCTCTTCCATGAGCTGCTGCAAACGATCCATCATCTCTTGCAATTGGTCCTCTGACACGGACTCATCATTCGGCAGGCGCTCGGGCTGCTCAGAGGGTGGGTTGCGTTCGGCAAATTCTTTGAAATATTCTCGCTGCGCTTGGCGCAATTCATCCATCAGCCGCGCGATTTCTTCTGGCGTGGCACCGTTTCTGATCGCCTCGGCCAGTTTATCTTGCGCCCGAGCGAGCTTTTGCGCGGCCTGCTCCAAATCACCGTCCTCGACCTCAAGCGCCAATATCCAAAGCAGCTCGGCTGCGGCCTCAAGATCCGCACCCGCCTCCAAATCTTGGATTATTTTGGCCAAAATTTCAGCATCTTCCGCATCGCGAAACAGCGCTTCAGGAGCCTGTGATATCGCGCGCAATAGCTGCGCCACGCGCCTTTGATTGCTATGAGACCACAGCAAGTCCCGGCGCTGCTCAACCAAAGCCTTGGCAAGGGGATCGAAGAAATTGCGGGCCGGCAAAGCCATCTCTAAAGCCGCCGATTGCCCCAATTGCCCGCGCATGTCTTCCACCTCGAGACGGAGCGAGACCGGCAAATGCGCCCAAACATGTTTGGAAAGATCCTCGGTTAAGACCTCCGTGAACTCCGCGCGATCACCCGAAATGGTCAAAGGCAGGGTCATTTCGATATCAGGCTGCGGCGCAGGTTCGGCCGCCAGCCCATAGCGGCGATCCACCTCGTCGATATTCAGCTGCACCCATGCCCGGCCCGCGGTGACCGCCACATCGTCGCGCGCTGTGAAGCTGAGCGAAAAACTGCCCTCCGCATCGCGTTCAATCTCGCCAATGACCTCCACCTCTGGCGGCGCATCCGGCACCATCGACACCAGCCACTCGGCGCCGTCAGGCCCCGAAATGGCCAATCGGCCCGAACGGGTCACGAGAAATTTCTGACTTGGATCGGCCGCATCAAACGTGTCGCTGGGTCGGCCAGACAGGGTTTCCTCAATGGCGTGCAGGCCCGCATCCCCGTAGAGCCGCACCAGAACCACCGTGTCTTGCGGCACGCTCAACTCAACGCCGATCACATCATTAAGATATATCACCGGACGGCGGGTCATGGCAGGCGGTTGCAACCAGGCCTCCCATTGAGGCCCTGCCGCAATCCGCACGGTGGCGACACCCAGCCCCGTGCGGACCGCCTGCACAGAGCCAAAAAGCCCGCCAATCACAAACACCAAAAGCGCGATATAGCGCAGGGCGAAAGGGTCCCGCGGCGCCAACTCCAACTGCGGCCCAACAGGCGGCGCCTTTGCGGCAGCGGCGCGCATGTTCGCCAAATGCGCCTGCCATAGCGCCGCGGAGGCTGGATCGTCTTGGCCGAGAGCCTGTCTATCACGCAACGCCGCCAATGGGCGATCGGGCAGGTTCTGATCCAGACGCGCAAGCGCCGCGGCAAGGTTCGGTGTCGAAAATTGCCGGAAAAAATACCACAGCCCGCAAAGCCCGCTGAGAAGCCAAACACCCCCCGCCAGCTTGAGCCATGCAAGCGGCCAGAGATCTGGCGCAGCCAAAAGCAGCACGCCGATCCCAAACCCCAAAGTTGAGAGCAGAGGCCAGCCTGCGCGCATGATACGCTCCGCCCAAAGGCCGACAAGGGTCAACCAAAGAGCGAAAATTACCCTACGCGTGAACAGTTTGGCCATCAAAGCCCCTCATGACATGGCCTATTACTGCCACTGAGGGATTATATCGCGGTTAATGATATCTTCCAAGCTCGGTCTTGGGCGGATCACCGCAAATTGATCGCCCTTCACCATAACCTCTGGCACCAGAGGGCGCGTGTTGTATTCGCTGGCCATAACCGCCCCGTAGGCCCCAGCGCTGCGAAATGCGATGAGATCACCAGCCTTCAGCGGCGCCAAAGCGCGCCCCTTGGCGAAAGTATCCCCGCTTTCACAGACCGGCCCCACCACATCATAGGCTTGATATTCGGTCCCAGCAGCCGGCGCGTTGATCGGCACGATGTCATGATGTGCATCATACATGGCCGGACGAATAAGATCGTTCATCGCCCCATCAACGATCAAAAATTCACGATCTTCACCCTGTTTGACGTAGATCACCTCTGAGACAAACACCCCGGCATTGCCGGCAATAAAACGGCCCGGTTCAATCTCAATTTCACAGCCCAAATGCCCCACCTTCTGTGCGATCAGGGCGCAATATTCCTCAGGGCTGGGCGGCAGTTGGTTGTTGCTCTCATAGGGGATGCCAAGCCCGCCCCCCAGGTCGAGGCGACGGATATCATGCCCATCGGCGCGCAGAAGTTCGGTGAGCTCCGCAACCTTCTCATAAGCCACCCCATAGGGTGCCAAATCCGTCAGCTGCGAGCCGATGTGCACATCAATCCCGACAACTTTCAGCCCCGGCAAACGCGCCGCCATGGCATAGACCTCACGCGCGCGCGAAATTGGGATGCCAAATTTGTCTTCTTTTTTACCGGTCGAAATTTTTGCATGGGTTTTGGCATCCACATCAGGATTGACCCGAATGGTAATGGGCGCGGTTTTGCCCAGCATGGACGCCACCTCCGACAACGCGCGCAGTTCCGGCTCGCTTTCCACATTAAATTGCCGCACGCCGCCGGTCAAAACCTCAATCATTTCCGCCCGGGTTTTGCCGACGCCGGAAAAAACAATGCGATCGCCCGATATGCCGGCGGCGCGGGCGCGGGCATATTCACCGCCCGACACCACGTCCATCCCAGCGCCTGCCGCGCCCAGAAGTGCCAAAATGGCCTGGTTCGAGGCCGCCTTCATCGCGTAGCAGATCAGGTGATCCATGCCGGCCAAGGCTTCATCGAAAAGCCTAAAATGGCGCAGCAATGTGGCAGAGGAATAGAGGTAAAACGGCGTGCCAACCTCTGCTGCGATCTGAGAAATCGCAACATCTTCGGCATGTAAACATCCGTCCCGGTATAAAAAGTGATCCATCTTTTCGCCTCACTCGCCAAAACTTGCGCATATCACGCTCACAAAAACAGGCAACACCCCTGCCCGATATTTCTTGCCGCTGGCGTCACCGGGTGTCACGGGCCGCTGTGCTGCGCAGGTAGAGGTAGAGCGGCAACCCGCAACTCACCCCGATGCCAAAGGTGGCGGCAATGGCGATCAAATGGAAAAATTTTCGGTTTCGAGCGACCTCTGAAATAATCCACAAGCTCAAAGCGGTCGCGGCAATGGTCAGATCCCAAACCAAGCCGCTGCTGGCCGCATTCACATGCCAAGCCTGCACCATATCACCCAAACTCCACCCCTCCGCGCGAAACCAAGTTATGAAGTAATACATGGGATGAATGGCACCCCAAATGGCCAATCCCAGAAATATATGTCGCATATCAGTTTCTCCTAATGGAACGCGGACTGGGCCGAGTGCGCGGATGCTGGCCGTTCGGGTGCTCCATCGGCCCCGCAAGCACACAGAAGGGCAAAGAAAAGCAGGTGCAAAGGTCTCATGACAAAATCGCCTCCCAGCGCGCGATTTGACGGCGCACCTGATCGGGGGCAGTGCCGCCGTAGGACAGGCGCGAGGCCACCGAATTCTCAACGCCCAGCACGTCAAAGACATGCGACGTGATCTGCGGGTGCACAGATTGCATCTGCTCCAAGGTCAAATCCGGCAGATCGCAGCCTTGCCCTTCGGCCAGTGCCACCAAGCTGCCCGTCACATGATGCGCATCACGAAACGGCATGCCCAGCCTGCGCACCAACCAATCGGCCAAATCCGTGGCTGTTGAAAACCCCGAGGCGGCCGCTGTTTTAAGACTGTCTTGATTCGCCGTCATATCAGCAACCATGCCGCTCATCGCCGCCAGCGCCAGCATCAAATTATCGGCGGCATCAAAGACTTGCTCTTTGTCTTCCTGCATGTCCTTGGAATAGGTCAACGGCAGGCCTTTCATCACCATCATCAAAGCCACATTGGCGCCGAAGATCCTGCCAATCTTCGCCCGGATCAATTCCGCCGCATCGGGGTTTTTCTTTTGCGGCATGATCGACGAGCCCGTTGAAAACCGATCCGAAAGGGTGACAAACCGGAATTGTGCGGAGGACCAAATCACCAGCTCTTCAGCAAAGCGGCTCAGATGCATGGCGCAGATGCTGGCGCAGCTGAGATATTCCAAAGCAAAATCGCGGTCCGAGACCGCATCCAAAGAATTGGCCGAGGGACGGTCAAATCCCAAAGCCTCCGCGGTCATCTCCCGGTCAATCGGAAAAGAGGTGCCCGCAAGCGCGGCCGCACCCAGCGGGCTTTCATTCATCCGGCGCCGGGCGTCTTCAAAGCGCGATTTATCGCGCGCCAGCATCTCGACATAGGCCATCATATGATGCCCCCAGGTCACGGGCTGCGCAGTTTGCAGATGCGTAAAGCCCGGCATCACCCAATCAGCCCCCGCCTTAGCTTGCTGCAAAAAGGCCCGCATCAGCGCCTCGATGCCTTCAATCGCCCCATCCGTTTGATCGCGGACCCAAAGGCGAAAATCAGTCGCCACTTGATCATTGCGGCTGCGTCCTGTGTGCAATCGCCCCGCAGGCTCGCCAATCAGCTCTTTCAAACGCTGCTCCACATTCATGTGAATATCTTCCAAATCCACCCGAAACGGAAAATTGCCCGACTCAATTTCTGACAAAACCGTGAGGAGCCCTTCCCGAATGGCCTCACTGTCGCTATTTGAAATAATACCGGCTGCCCCCAACATGGCGGCGTGGGCGCGGCTGCCTTGGATATCTTGAGCCGCCATCCGTTGATCGAAACCGATCGAGGCATTGATCGCCTCCATGATGGCATCTGGTCCAGCGGCGAAGCGTCCGCCCCACATTTGATTTTGGGATTTGGTCATGAGTGAACCCTTTGGGAGTGTGATATGCGTTACTTTCTTGCTGCTGTTCTCTATACGGCCCTCGCCGCCACTGCAAATGCAGACATAGGCACTCTGGAAGCGCTGCGCGCAGGAGACATGCGAAAATTACAGATCCATAGCGCGGCGCGTCCCGCACCCGATACGGTTTTTCTGCATGCAGACGGCTCAGAGCTGCGCCTGTCTGATTATCAAGGCAAAGTCGTGGTCCTGAACTTTTGGGCCACTTGGTGTGCACCCTGCCGCAAGGAAATGCCCGAACTTTCTGCCCTGCAAGAGACCCTTGGCGGCGCTGATCTGACCGTGCTGACGGTTGCCACGGGACCCAACCCACCGGCTAAAATCGCCGAATTTTTTGAACAAATCGGCGTGAGCAATCTTCCGGCTCATCGCGACCCGCGCCAAACCCTGGCCCGCGCCATGAATGTTTTAGGCCTGCCGATCACCGCAATCTTAGATCGCAATGGCGCAGAGGTTGCACGTCTGTTGGGCGATGCCAATTGGCACAGCGAAAGCGCCTTGGCAATTTTACAGGCTGTTATCGCGCAAGAGCCGTAACCGCATGGTGACGATGACAGCTCAAGATGTGATTGTTAAACAGACCGCAAGCCTCCATCCATGCATAGACTATGGTGGGGCCACAAAACTTAAACCCGGCCGCTTTGAGATCCTTTGAGATCCTCTGACTGAGCTGTGATTGCGTGGGCACTTGCGCCAAAGTTTCATATCCACCGACGATGGGGCATCCGTCCACATAGGCCCACATCCGGTCCGAAAAAGACATCTCTTCGGCCAAGTGCAGATAGGCCTGAGCATTGCCGATGGTCGCTTCAATCTTGCCGCGATGCCGCACAATGCCGGGGTTTTGCAACAACAACTCCACCTCAGCGGCACCCCAGCCCGCGATCTGATGCGGATCAAATCCCGCGAAAGCGGCGCGGAACGCCGCGCGTTTTTTCAAAATTGTGATCCAGCTCAGCCCCGCTTGGAAGCCATCTAAAATCAGTTTTTCCCATAGCGCCCGGCTGTCATATTCCGGCACGCCCCATTCCCTGTCATGGTAATCTTGATAAATTTTATCTATTCCAACCCAAGTACAACGGTCCATTTCACCTCCAATTTACCTCATGTTAGGGCTCTGCGCCGATGCTGCCAAGCACTATGAGCCAGACCTTTACGCAAAGGCACAGACATCCAGATGGACCAAAATTTTTCTGACCCATTGAGCGCTGCGGTGGCGAAACGGGACTCGAATGTCCTTGAGACCGTCCGTGACGCACTGAAATACGGGCGCACGGCCTTGGCTTTCCAGCCGGTCATCCAAGCTGCCCCGCCACAAAAAGTGGTGTTTTATGAGGGTCTGATCCGGATTATTGATCCCGCGGGACGTCATATCCCAGCGCGCGATTTCATCACCGAGGTTGAAAATACCGAGCTGGGACGACTCATTGACTGCGCCACATTGCAGCTTGGCCTGGCAATTTTGGCTGAGCAGCCGGACGTGCGACTTTCAGTGAACATGTCGGCGCAATCAATTGGGTACCCCAAATGGGTGCGCACGCTTGAGGATGGGCTGCGACGGTCGCCAGATATGGCCAAAAACCTCATTCTGGAAATGACTGAAAATAGCGTCATGGCAGCGCCGGAAGTGGCGCGATATTTCATGAATGATATGCAAAAACTGGGGCTCTGTTTCGCCCTGGACAATTTTGGTGCTGGTCAAACTTCGCTGGTGCAGCTGCGCGATTTTTATTTTGACATCATTAAGATGGATGGGCAATTCACCAAAAACTTGGCGCAATCTGCTGATAATCAAGCATTAATTCAGGCCGTGATCGGTATCGCCGGGAGTTTTGAAATGTTTTGTGTGGCGCAAAATGTTGAAACCGCCTCGGACGCGGAGGTGTTAACCGAACTGGGCGTCGACTGCCTACAGGGCTACCATTTGGGTGTCCCAACCTTAACCCCGCCCTGGCGGCAATAACGCCGCAAGGGCGCGGCGCGCCGGCTCATTTTGCCGCATCGCAGCATTTTTCTCGCAATTGCAGCAATTTTCACGGGCGTGGCATTGTCAATGGGTTAAAAAATTCATACAACTGCGCGCAAATGAGGATCAGACTGCGCGTAGTGAACGATTCCTATGCCGAAGGTTGCCCTCACCAATTGAGGAGACACTTTGTGACAAATATTGTAATCGTATCCGCTGCCCGGACCGCTGTCGGCAGCTTTGGGGGCGCCTTCGCCAATACACCCGCCGATGCCCTCGGCACCGCCGTCTTAAAAGCTGTGGTGGCGCGCGCGGGCATCGATCCTTCAGAGGTCAGCGAAACCATCCTCGGTCAAGTCCTCACCGCTGGCCAAGGCCAAAACCCCGCCCGCCAGGCGCATATCAATGCCGGTCTGCCCATCGATTCGGCCGCATGGAGCATCAACCAAGTCTGCGGATCGGGATTGCGCGCCGTCGCCTTGGCCGCACAGCACATCCAACTGGGGGATGCCGATATCGTCGCCGCCGGTGGGCAGGAGAATATGACCCTTTCGCCCCATGTGGCACATCTGCGCAGCGGCACAAAAATGGGTGACGTCAAATATATCGACAGCATGATCCGCGACGGATTGTGGGATGCCTTTAACAACTACCACATGGGTCAAACCGCTGAAAACGTTGCAGCCCAGTGGCAAATCAGCCGCGATGCACAGGATGAATTCGCCCTGGCCAGCCAGAACAAAGCGGAAGCCGCGCAAAAATCCGGTAAATTCGCCGACGAAATCATCCCTTTTACCCTGTCCACACGCAAGGGCGACATCATTGTTGAGGCCGATGAATATATCCGTCATGGGGCCACCCTGGAGGCGATGCAAAAAATGCGGCCCGCCTTTCTGCGCGATGGCGGCACCGTCACCGCCGCCAACGCATCCGGCCTCAATGACGGCGCCGCTGCGGTGTTGCTCATGACTGCAGAAGAGGCCGAAAAGCGGGGCCTTGAGCCATTGGCCCGTATCGCCAGCTATGCCACGGCCGGGCTGGACCCAAAGGTCATGGGCGTCGGCCCCATTTATGCCAGCCGCAAAGCCCTAGACAAAGCCGGTTGGTCGGTCGGCGATCTGGACTTGATAGAGGCCAATGAAGCCTTTGCTGCGCAAGCCTGTGCGGTAAATAAAGACATGGGCTGGGATCCGGCGATTGTGAATGTCAACGGCGGCGCGATTGCCATCGGTCACCCGATCGGCGCCTCCGGTTGCCGGATCTTGAACACATTGCTGTTTGAAATGCGGCGGCGCCAAGCCAAACGCGGACTGGCCACGCTTTGTATTGGCGGCGGCATGGGCGTGGCAATGTGCCTTGAGCGACCCTAAATCGATCTCTATCACACCAGAAAAAAATTCTGTACGAAACATTATTGCCAATTCAGATCGCATCTTGTAATTTGATTGCGCAATAAAACCACATAGGAAGTAAAATGTCCCGTATCGCACTCGTCACTGGAGGCTCCCGAGGGATCGGTGCCGCCATTTCCACCGCCCTGCAAGCCGCAGGCTGTACCGTCGCGGCCACATATGCAGGCAACGATGAAAAGGCGGCCGCATTCACCGCCGAAACCGGTATCAAGACCTATAAATGGGATGTCTCTGACTATGACGCCTGCGCCGCCGGCATTGCTGCAGTCGAAGCCGATTTGGGGCCAATCGATATTTTGGTCAATAATGCGGGCATCACCCGCGATGCTCCGTTCCACAAAATGTCACGCGATCAATGGACTGATGTGATGCGCACCAATCTTGACGGCGTATTCAACATGACTCATCCGCTCTGGAATGGCATGCGTGAGCGTAAATTTGGTCGTATTATCAACATCTCCTCGATCAATGGGCAAAAAGGCCAATTCGCACAGGCCAACTATTCCGCGGCCAAGGCTGGCGATATTGGATTCACAAAGGCTCTGGCCCAAGAGGGCGCGCGGGCTGGCATCACCGTGAACGCGATTTGCCCGGGCTATATCGCAACGGACATGGTGATGGCCGTACCGGAGAAGGTACGCGATGGCATCATTGCACAAATCCCAGCAGGTCGCCTCGGTGAAGCCTCCGAAATCGCCCGCTGTGTGGTCTTTCTCGCCTCTGACGATGCGGGCTTCATCACAGGGTCCACGATGACGGCGAATGGCGGACAATATATGAGCTGATCACTGCGATCAGGTAAGTTTTTCCCTACGGCCATCCTAACGGGTGGCCGTTTTTATGTCTAAGGGCAGTCAAACGGCGGGTCGTATAGGCGCCGTTACCCCCCGGATCCGCCGGACAAACGGGAAATTTCTTCTTTTAGAAGGAGTTTTTTCTTTTTCAATTCTGCCACATGGAACTGATCTGAAGCTGGAGATTTCTGTGCGACCTCCACGGCTTGAGATAGGCTCATATGTTTGCGTTGCAACTCGGCGATTCGGGAATTTAAGGTCATGGTTCCTCCTCTTGATTTGCGTGTAGCCTCAGTCGAGCATATTCTTGATGCGCTGTCACGCATTGCTTTTCGCGGGGCTCTAACCTCGAATAAATGCGCAAAAGCTTGCTCAAAAGTTAATTGCGCCAAGAAAAAGCCGCACCATCGCGCAATATCGCCGAGACTTCGGGGGCATAATCTGGCGCGCCCTGAATATGCGCGCCGCCGGAATGCAGATTCTGCGCCGACAAGAGCTGAAAAGCGGCCCGTCCAGATTTCCGCGCGCGCAGGAGGATCAAATGCGCCGGCCGGCCGGCCCGCGGCGCCAGCGGCTGCACGACAATGGATCCCAAACATCCCTGAAGCGCCGCCAACAGATCCGGCAGACGCTCCGCCCTTTGAATAACGGTCAAATATCCCTTCGGCCGCAATCGTTTGGCGGCCATATCCACCCAATGGGACAAAGCCACTTGCTCCGAACGGCCCGACGCGCGCCCGGCTTCTGGTGATATGGAGGAAGCCTCTGCCGCAAAATATGGGGGATTCATGATCACCTGATGAAAGCTACGGTCATAAAACGGCGTCGGCCGTGCGGAAACATCTCCCTGCCGCACGTCAAATTCGAGGCCATTTCGCGCCGCATTTTCGCGCGCGATCTGCGCGTAGTCGTGCAAAATCTCCACCCCATAGAGCGAAAGCCCCGGCACACGCCGCCCCAAACACAGGCTGGCCACACCAACGCCGCAACCCAGCTCCAGTACCTCTTGCCCGCTGTGCGCGGGACAGGCCGCCGCCAGTAGAACGGGATCAATGCCGGCGCGATAGCCTGTTTTGGGCTGCGCCAAACGCAGCTGACCACCCAAAAACCCATCGACGGTGACCTGCACTATCGCCCCAAATCCACAGCATTGTCACGCATCACAGCGGCGGCGACAAAGTGGTCCCGATCCGCCACCATCAAACGGCGCGGCAAAATTCCAATGCTGCCTTCGATAATGCTGGTATTTACGTCAAATTCGAAGCAAGCTATGTCTTCCCCGCGAAGCAGCATTTGCGCGAAGGCGATAATCGTCGGATCGGTGGTGCGTAATAATTCTTTCATGCCCTACCACATAGGGTGAGATGAGCGGGTTTGTCGAGAGCCTTGAGGAAAAACGAACATGTCGTTGGATGATGCAGTATCAAAACCCCATGATCGCTTGGCAGAGGCCTTGGCCGATGATCTGACTACCGTCAATCATTTGATCCGTGACCGTATGGCCTCCGAACATGCCCCGCGCATACCTGAGGTCACCGCCCATTTGGTCGAGGCCGGGGGCAAACGCCTGCGCCCAATGCTGACCTTAGCCACCGCAAGGATGTGCGGCTATACCGGCCCCTATCACATTCATCTGGCGGCCACGGTGGAGTTCATCCATACCGCGACGTTGCTGCATGACGATGTGGTGGACGACAGCGCCCAACGCCGCGGCAGGCCCACCGCGAATTTGCTTTGGGACAATCAATCAAGCGTGTTGGTGGGTGATTATCTGTTTTCCCGATCCTTTCAACTGATGGTGGAAACTGGAAGCCTGCGCGTTTTGGACATTTTGGCCAATGCCTCTGCAACCATTGCCGAGGGCGAGGTGCTACAGCTCACAGCCGCACAAGATATTACAACCACAGAAGACATCTATTTCAAAGTCATCCGTGGGAAAACCGCCGCACTCTTTGCAGCCGCCTGCGAAGTGGGGGCGGTGATTGCGGGCAAAGACGATCAAACAGTGCGGGCCCTTGCCGCCTACGGCGATGCTCTGGGCATTTCCTTTCAGATCGTTGATGATCTTTTGGATTACACAGGCAGCGCGGCGACAGGCAAAAACATTGGCGATGACTTCAGAGAACGTAAGCTGACCCTGCCCATGATCAAAGCAATTGCTGCGGCGGATGAAAGTGAACGGGCTTTTTGGCACAAATGCATTGCCAAGGGCCAGCAGGAGGCGCAGGATCTATCCCATGCCATCGCCCTGATGACACGGCATGGCACCCTTGAAGCGACCCGCGCCCAAGCCCTTTATTGGGCCGAGCAAGCCAAATCCGCCCTCAAAGATTTGCCCGATCACCCGCTGAAACCTGTGCTCAAAGACCTCAGCGATTATGTCGTGGCCCGCTTAAACTAAAGCCTCCAAACAGGGATCAGATGAGCAGTGCACCACTGGCCACCCACCAGTCGCGCTCGGTGGCTTGAATGGCGGCCGCACAGTCTTGCGCGGCGGCCAAGCTCTCAAACAAAGCAAAGCAGGTGGCCCCAGACCCGGACATGCGCGCCAGGAGCGGCGCCTGTGCCGTCAAAGCCTCCAGAACATCTGCAATCATCGGCTCCGCCGCCAGAGCTGGCGCCTGCAAATCATTGCGCTGCCGTTTCAGCCAGGCGCAAAATTCTGTGGCCGCAGGCGGCGGCGGCTCAAGCGGCAGGTTCGATTTGGATTCCAACTGTCCAAACACCCGCGCAGTAGACAAGCCACGCCCAGGGTTGACCAAACAAGCGAAGAGAGGCGGCACATTGCCCAGGGGGGATATCTGCGCACCTATCCCCTGCATCAATACCGGTCGACGCCCCATACAAACAGGCACATCAGCGCCCAATCCCACCTGCGCCGCCACATCGGGCAGAGGCAGATCCCAGAGCGCGGCCATCGCATGCAACGTCGCCGCCGCGTCAGCGCTGCCTCCACCAATACCAGAAGCAACCGGCATGGTTTTATGCAGCCGGATGTCAGTCTGACAGTGGCTCGGAAACAGAGCCGCCGCCTTGAGGATCAAATTATCATCCTGCCGGGGAAGCTCTGCGGCCTTTGGACCAAGGATGCGCAGCTGAGTGCGATCCGATTTTCGCAGCTCCACCCATTCACCGCAATCCAGAAAGGCGACGGCACTTTGCAAGTTATGCAACCCATCGGCACGTTGTCCCACAACATGCAGGCAGAGATTGATCTTTGCCGCCGCAATGCGCCTAATCGCCATCAGCCACTTTCAGAGGCGCAGCCCCCTCCTCAGCCAAGACCGCCGCGAGGCCCACCTCTAACTTGCGTTGAATGCGCTTTGGATCGACCGCCTCTGGGCCAGAGTAATCGGTGGCAAAACTCAAGGCCCGTCGCCATTGAAATTGCGCCTCAGTTTTGCGCCCAACGGCCCAATACACATCGCCCAGGTGGTCATTCACAATTGGATCGGTCGCCATCAACTCCGCCGCGCGCTCCATATGCACCACGGCCTCGGTGTAAAAGCCCAGCCGATACTGTGCCCATCCAAGACTGTCGATAATATAGCCCGCATCGGGCTGTGCCGCGACGGCCTTTTGGATCATCTCAAGGGCCTCATCAAGCTGCTCACCGCGATCCACCAGAGTATAGCCCACATAGTTCAGCACCTGAAATTGATCGGGTGACAGCTCCAAGGCACGATCAAAATCACGCATCGCCGCCGCCCAATCTCCAAGCCGATCCTGCGCTGTGCCTCTGACATAATGCAAATACCAATGCCCCTGCGCCGGTTGGTCAATCAACTCGATCGCCTTGTCATAGCTGCGCACCGCGCGCGCATATTGCTCATCTTGGCGTAAAAAATCGCCTAAAGTCATATGAATAGAGAGCAAATTCTCAAAAGATCCAGCCAATTGTGTCAAAACCTCAATTGCTGTTGTGCGTTCGCCGATCTCTTGCAAAGCCTGCGCCCGGCCCAATTCGGCCTGCACATAGGCGGGATGACTGCGCGACACCTGCGCATAGGTCTCAATCGCCAACTGCGGATTGCCAAGCTGTTCGAGCAGCTGCGCGGACAGCAAAAGCGCCTGCATATTGCGCGGGGCCATATGGCTGGCCAGGCGCGTGTAGAGCAGCAGCCCGTCTTGACCTTCGCCATTTTGCAAAGCCTGCGCCAAGAGATGCAGCACTTCACCGGCGCCTTCGGAGGCGCTGCGCAGCAGATCAAACTCGACCAAAGCGCCCGCCTCAATTTGCGCCATCAAACTGTTGACCGCGTGATCCGCACCAGACCCATGAAAATCGCGCAAAAACTTTAACGCGTCATCTGGCCGATCCAACTGCACCAATATCTGCGCCCAGGCCAAACTGCCGCGATAGTTCAAGGCGGGTGCGGCCTGCCCTTGGCCGCTAAAGCTTGCCGCCGCACCTTCAAAATCTCCCACCAAAGTCAGCGCAAGACCTTTTTGATACAGCGCAAAACTGCGCATACCCTCCACCGGAATAACGGCGTCAAAGAGGCGTAATGCCTCTGCCATTTGCCCCAAGCCTACGAGCGCCCAGCCTTTCAGCAATTCATCAACTGAGCGGCCAACGACGGTTGTCGCCTCCAGATGGTCCAGCGCCGCCTGATAGTCATTGCGCTTGAAATGCTCGGCCAGGACCAAAACCTCAGCCAAAGGATAGCTGCCCTCACCGGCCACCAGCAGACGCGCCAAAGCATGGGCTTTTTTCACATCACCCGAGGCCAGAAAGGCCGTCATGGTTTGCGACACCAAGACAGAATCGCGTGGGGATTGCGCCAAAGCCCGGGCGAAATACTCGGAAGCCGGTTCGTAATCATGCGCCAAAGCCGCCTGGCGCGCCGCAATATAGGGACCAGAGGCCTGCTGCGCCGCGGCGCTGGCCCCAAGGGTCATGCTCAGCAGCACGGCATATAAAAATTTCGCAGATCGTTTCAAAACCGGCCTCCCTGATAGGTCATTCTTAGGCTGAGCCTTGGGCAAAAACAATCGGGCCGCGCAGCTTTTTGCTGGCGGCCCTCGAAGATCACGCTTTGAGCGGGTTACATATTGGGATAATTGGGCCCATCGCCACCCTGCGGCGTGACCCATGTTATGTTTTGGCTTGGGTCTTTGATGTCACAGGTTTTGCAGTGCACGCAGTTTTGGAAGTTGACCACAAAGCGGGCCTCCTTGCCCTCTTCCTGCACCACCTCATAGACCCCGGCCGGGCAATAGCGCTGCGCAGGCTCGGCATAGTCAGGCAGGTTCACCAAGATCGGCACATCGGGATCGGTCAGTTGCAAATGGGGCGGCTGGCTTTCCTCATGGTTTGTCATGGCAAAGCTCACATTGGTCAACCGGTCAAAGGACAGCGTCCCATCGGGCTTCGGATAGTCAATCGGCGCATAATCCGCGGCTTTTCCGGTGGATTGCGCGTCGGTTTTGCCATGTTTGACCGTGCCAAATAAGCTGAATTTGAAGATGGATTGGAACCACATATCAAAGCCACCCAAGACCAATCCGCCCAAAGGTCCAAAGCGCGCCGCCAGCGGGGCCACATTGCGCACAACCTTGAGATCCTTGCCCACAGGACCCGAGCGCAGCGCCGCGTCATAGCCCTCGAGCACATCGCCAGAGCGCCCCGCGCTGATTGCAGCGAAAGCCGCCTCTGCCGCCGCCATGCCAGAATACATCGCATTGTGATTGCCCTTAATGCGCGGCAAATTCACCAGCCCAACCGAACAGCCCAGCATCGCCCCCCCTGGGAAGGCCGCTTGCGGCATAGACTGAAATCCCCCTTTGGTGACCGCGCGCGCGCCATAGGCCACCCGCTTGCCACCCTGCAAAACCTTCGCAATCCGCGGGTGATGCTTAAAGCGCTGGAATTCCATATAGGGGAAGAGATGCGGGTTTTTGTAATTTAAATCAATAATGAAGCCGACATAGACTTGATTATTTTCCAAATGATACATGAAGGAGCCGCCAGATTGTTTAAAGCCCATCGGCCAGCCCATGGAATGGGTGACTTCGCCCTGGTTGTGATTTTCGGGCTTCACTTCCCAGATCTCTTTCATGCCAAGGCCAAACTTTGGCACATCGCAGGCGGCGTCCAAATTATATTTGGCAATGACCTGCTTTGACAACGAACCGCGCACACCTTCAGAAAGGAACACATATTTGCCATTGAGCTCCATGCCGGGCTCATAGGCCTCGGACGGGCTGCCATCGGCATTCTTGCCAAATTCACCGGCCACCACACCTTTCACCGCGCCATCGTCATGAAACAACAGCTCGGAACAGGCCATACCGGGGAAAATTTCAACGCCCAGCGCTTCGGCCTGTTCAGCGAGCCAACGGCACACATTGCCCATAGAAACGATGTAATTGCCATGATTGTTCATCAAAGGCGGCATGATCGCATTGGGCAGACGTATTTGCCCGGCCTCACCGAAGACATAGAAATTGTCTTCCTTTACCTCGGTGTGCAGTGGCGCGCCCTTGGCTTTCCAATTTGGGATCAATGCGTCCAGGGCCGAGGGATCAAGCACAGCGCCAGAGAGAATATGCGCCCCCACTTCTGAGCCTTTTTCCAGCACCACGACCTCAAGGTCGGCATTCAACTGTTTCAAGCGGATCGCAGCAGACAATCCCGAAGGACCAGCGCCCACAATCACCACGTCATAGTCCATGGTCTCACGTTGAATATCTGACATGTCACTTCCCTTGCTGCCGGCCCATCTCGTGAAAAAATGGGCAAAAATTTCAAACTCGCTAGAAGGTTTATGCCAAGATTCAAACGCAGGTCAATCGGGACGCGGCTTTCCAAGGCCAAAGGCGACGTTATTTCGCATTTTGCACCGGCTCGGGCTGGCGCACAGGCCTCCATTTCTAATGGAACTGTTTAAAATAAGATCAAATGCTGCGCCGGCACAAAAAAAATATGGCAATCGTAATCTAACCCCTTGCCAAACCCCGCCGCCTTCGGTCAGGTAGATCAATCTTCAATCATGAGTGTTGTTTAAATGGAAAAAATCCCGTTAACCAGATCAGGTGCCGTTCAGCTGGAGGCTGAAATGAAGACCTTGAAATCTGTGGAACGCCCAACCATCATCAAGGCGATTGCGGAAGCGCGGGAATTGGGCGACTTGAAAGAGAACGCCGAATATCACTCCGCGCGCGAAAAGCAGGGATTCATTGAAGGACGAATCAAAGAGCTTGAGGCCATCTTAGGCCGAGCCGATATCATTGATCCGACCAAACTATCTGGGTCGGTCAAATTCGGCGCGACGGTGACTTTGGTCGATGAGGACACCGATGAGGAAAAGATTTATCAGGTCGTGGGCGAGCCGGAGGCGGATATTGAGAGCGGCAAGCTCAACATGCGCTCGCCCTTGGCGCGGGCTTTAATCGGCAAGGACGAAGGTGACAGCATCGAAGTGCGCACCCCCGGCGGCGCGCGCTCTTATGAAATCCTGAAAGTCGAATTCATCTGATAGGCAAATGCCGCGCGGCTTTCATGGCAGGCCAAAACTGGCATAGGGCAGAAAGCAGACGCTTTGGCCGGGCGTAATCTCGGCCGCTGCATCTGGCAGTTCCACCAAACCTTCAGCCCAAGACAGACCTGAGACCCGACCCGATCCTTCCGAAGCGAAGACATGGGCCGCACCATTGCGCAACCGCGCGCGCAGATATTCGCGCCGCCCAGCTTTTTTCGATTTTGCAAACGCAGCCGGCACATGCAGCGCTTGCGGCACTTGAAACCCGGCCCCCGCCATTTGCAACAAAGCAGGGCGGGCGAAAATCAACGTGCACACAAAGGCCGCCACCGGATTGCCGGGCAGGCCGAACACCGGCACGCCGCCCCAAACACCCAAAGCCAAAGGCCGCCCCGGCTTCACGGCAATCCGCCATAGCGCCATGCCGCCACCTGCGCGCAGCACCGCGGACATATGATCCTCATCCCCCGCACTGGCCCCCCCGGAGGTTATGATGACATCGGCGCGCTCGGCGGCCTGATCCAGCGCCGCGCCGACAGCACCGGCCTCATCGGGCACAATGCCCATATCCACCACCTCCATGCCCCAGCGTCGCAGCACGGCGCTTAACATCGGGCGGTTGGCATCAAAGATTTGATCCATACGCGCCGCCTGCCCTGGCGCGCGCAGTTCTGCGCCTGTGGACATCACCGCGACCTTAAGGGGCTTATAGACTGAAACCTCGCCCAAACCCGCAGCGGCCATCACCCCAAGATCTTCGGGCCTGAGTTGATGGCCTGCCGGAAAAATCTGGGCGCCCTGCTGCATGTCTTCGCCAGCCGCGCGCGCATTGGCCCCAGCTCTGAGCGGGCCTGTCACCAGGAGCCGGCCTGCTTCTATCCGAACGTCTTCTTGCAACACCACCGTATCGGCACCACCCGGCAGAGCCGCGCCCGTGAGGATGCGCAATGCTTGGCCGGGCATGATCCGTCCGGCAAAGGCTTCTCCAGCCGCGGAGCGCCCCTCGCACAAGTCCAAACTCTGCGCACCCGCCTGCAGACCACCGCAAAAAGCATAACCATCCACCGCTGAGTTGGCACAGGGCGGATGCGATCTCGCGGCGACGACCGGATGTGCCAAAATCCGACCATCGCTGGCCTCAACGGCACATTGCTCCACCGAAACACAACACTGCAAGCGCTGCTCAAGAAGGCGAAGCGCCTCGCTTACCGGTGTCCAATGCACCCCGGCGGGCAGGGCAAAACAATCATTGCTCAGTTTGCTTGGCGCGCTCACCTGGCCATCTCCAATTGCGCGAGAATAAAATCGGCCACTGCCGCCGTGTCATTGAGATCAAACACCGGGCGGTCCAGCTCTAAGGCGGTGTCACTGGCGACCGCCAAAATTGTTGGATCCGTCGGCGCAATCAGGGGGTGGCCCGTTTCCGCCCGCCATGCCTCAACTTTTGGATGCGTATCCCGCTTCCAGCCTTCGACCAGCACCAGATCTACCGGATCCAATTTTGCCAGCAGCGCGGCCAAGCTCGGCTCCGGCGCTCCGCGGTGCTCATTCATTAAGGCCCAGCGCTCCGTTGAAGCCAGCAAAACCTGCGACGCACCCGCCATGCGATGCCGGTGGCTGTCCTTTCCCGGGTGATCCACATCAAAGCTATGATGGGCATGTTTGAGGGTTGAGACCCGCAAACCCCGGCTGCAAAACTCCGCCACCAATCGCTCCATCAAGCCGGTTTTGCCCGCATTTTTCCAGCCGGTTACGCCAAATACATTCATACCATCGCCTCAGCCTGCGCCAGGTCTTCTGGCCGATTGATATTGAAGAAGGGATCAAATGGATCCACCGCGAACAGCGCTTCTGCGCAGCCATGGTGATCGCACCAAAGAACCACTTTGCGCAGACCGCCCTTCAAGGCGCGCCGCAGGTCCTCCCGCAATGCCACGGGCCAAAGGCCGAATGTCGGGTGACGGTATATCTTATCCGGCCCGGGCGTTGCGGCCAAAGCAATTGGCACCCCGGCCGCCTCCCGCGCAATGGACAGGCGTGCCAGAAGATCCGCCGGAAAAAATGGCGTGTCCGCTGCAACGGTGAGGATATGCTCTGCGCCCGCGTCGGCCGCCCAATCCATTCCCGCCAAGACCCCCGCCAGAGGGCCCGGAAACTCCGCCAGAGAGTCGGCAATCACCGGCAAATCAAAAGCGGCAAAACGTTCCGGATCGCCATTGACGTTGAGCGCCATGCGCTCCACCTGCGGACGCAATCGCTCCAGAACATGATCGATCACCCGTCGCCCAGCCAAAGGGCGCAGAGATTTATCCCCCCCGCCCATGCGACTGGCCCGCCCGCCGGCGAGAATTACCCCAAGAGGCGCAGTCATTGTGCGGACTTCCGGCGGTGCTTGCGGTCCTCTTCTTCCATGGAGGGATCCGCATCAAATACAAGCCGCTCCTGGCCCGACAAGCATTGAAACCTTTGCCCGCGCATCCGCCCGATTAATGTCAAGCCGACCTGCCGGGCCAATTCGACGCCCCAGGCGGTAAACCCCGATCGGCTTGCCAAAACCGGTATGCCCATCAAGGCGCATTTGATCACCATCTCTGAGGTCAAGCGCCCGGTGGTATAGAGAATCTTATCGGCGCCTGAGGTTTGCGTTGCCCGCATCCATCCTGCCACCTTATCCACCGCATTATGTCGTCCTACATCTTCCATATAGACCAAGGGCGCGTCGCGAAGACACAGCACCGTGCCATGGATCGCGCCCGCGCTGAGATAGAGGCTCGGCATTTGGTTGATCTGGCGCGAAAGGCTATAGAGCCAAGAGGTTCGCAGCGACGCCGGTGGCAAACATAGCCCCTCGATCCCCTCCATGATGTCACCAAAAACAGTGCCCACCGCACAGCCAGAGGTGCGGGTCTTTTTCTTGAGTTTGGCCTCATAATTGGTTGGCCTATTGGTGCGCACCACCACGGTTTCCAACTCCGCGTCAAAATCAACCGACTCAACGACTTCCTCTTTGGTCAGCATGCCTTGGTTGCTTAAAAAACCCTGCGCCAGATACTCAGGATAGTCGCCAATCGTCATGGCGGTTACAATTTCTTGACCATTGAGCCAGATGGTGAGCGGGCGCTCCTCCACCACATTCAACGCGATTTCCGCGCCCAGGTGGTCCAGACCCGCAACCTGCCGCGTCAACCCATTTTCCTGAGGGTTTGGCGCAATCAAACAAGGCTTGGCTTGGATCATGAAAATCTCCTATACAACGCATACAATGACACCCCCGGCAGATAGGTCAAGCGTATGCACTCTTCCAGACATGACTTTTGGGCCGGGCTCTGGGGCGCTTTGCCATTTTGCGTTGTCGTCGGCCCCTATGGGATGGTTTTTGGTGTCTTGGCCGCTGAATCCGGCCTGGATATTTTCACCGCCGTGGCCTTTTCCATGGCCGTGATCGCTGGTGCGGCGCAATTCACAGCCCTCTCGCTGCTGCAAGACCAAGCGCCGGTTTTAATCGTGATCATCGTCGGCCTCGCGGTCAATCTGCGCATGGCACTTTATTCAGCCACACTGGCCACGCATCTGGGTGCCGCCCCATTTTGGACCCGTGCGTTCGTGGCCTATGCAATTTTAGACCACAGCTTCGCCCTTGCCGATCAAAAGTTTCAAAACGAGCCTGATATGAGCCTGCCGCGCAAATTGGCCTTTTATTTCGGCGCCACCAGTTTGGTGGCGGTGATTTGGGTTGTGGGCACAGGTGTTGGCGCCTGGCTGGGCGCGCGCATTCCCGATTGGCTGGCCTTGGATTTCGCCATGCCCATCGCCTTTATCGCCTTGGTGGCTCCGGCATTGCGCAGCGTGCCGCATGTGGTGGCCGGTTTCACCGCAGCGACGCTCTCGCTGCTCCTCGCCTCCGCACCCTATGGGCTGGGCTTGATCATTGCAGCATTGGTCGCCCTTCTCTTGGGCGCTGAGGTCGAACGACGCTTGGGGGGCACATCATGAGCATTTCGACCGCAACACTTTGGCTTGCGATTGCCGGGCTCGCCTTTGGCTCCTGGCTCCTGCGCTTTTCGTTCTTGGGCATCATCGGCAACCGAGAGCTGCCCGAATGGATCAAGCGCCATCTTCGCTATACGCTCGTGGCCGTCATGCCCGGGATCATCGCCCCCCTGGTCTTCATGCCGCGCGCCACGGATGGGGCATTTGATCTGCCGCGCTTTTCAGCCGCGCTTGTGACGCTGTTGGTGGGCGTTTGGAAAGGCAATCTCTTGCTTGCCATCGCCGCGGGCGGGGTGACGCTTTATTCAATGTTAAACTTCGGCTTCTGACCGATCCAAGCGTAAAAATCCGTGCGTTTATCTCGGTCCTCTGGTTGCGAGAATCGCGCCGTTCTCAGACCGTGCAGCGCCGCAAAACGTTTCATGAGAGTCTTGGGGAAAAATGTCTGGCCTATGCCCTCAAAGCCCGGCGTGGCGCGCAGCAGCCCGCTCACACTCTGCGCACAGAAGGATTGCATCACAGGCCCGTGGACCATCACGCGGGCAAGAAGATCTTCCGCCACCGCATCGGTGACATCTCGCGTTTGCGCCACTGTGTCATGGGTGTTGCGGGTGTGGTAGTCAATGTAGCTGTCCACAAGCGCCGGGTTGGCACCGTAGATCACATCACCGCGCTCTGCCAAACTCGCATGTGACAGGCTGCCTGCCGGATCAAAAATGACCCGCTGCGTGCCATTTATGATCAAAGCCGAGTGCACACCGCTGCCGTCTTGTGTGCTCAACACGGTGACCAAGGTCACTGTTGCACCGCCAGGATGCCTATAGCGCGGCAGATCAGCCTCGCGCGCGGGGTCATCCCCCAACGCCGCGCTACATCCCACAAGGCACAAGAGCGCCAAGATCGATGCAGCATATCGCATCAATTTAGCCGTTGATGAGATACAAAAGCACCAGAGCCACGAGGATCACAACTGTGCTTTTGGACACGAGGCTCATAAAACCTGCAAAAGTCTTTTCTTGCACGTCTGTATTCATTGTGCCGTGTTCGTGTTTTTGGTCAGCCATAGCGACAACTCCGATTGATGTTTCGCACTCCCTAGCCTGCAACGCGGCAATTGTCACGCGCGCAGAGCCACCCAGCGGCAAAAAAGCGCGCGTCAGCCAGTGCTACTTAATCACCCATCGGTAGGCGCCATCTTGGTGCAAACTGCGGGTCACCTCCCCGGCATGCCACAAATAATTGCAATGGGCCAAAGCCTCGACCAGACCAAGCCCATATTCTCCATTGCCAATCTGGCGTTTGAAGACGGCCATCATGACCTCTCCTGCGGTTTTTGGGGTTTTCAAATCGGCCCGCAGCCGCATCAGAGCGCCATGGTGGTTTTCTTCCAATTGCCGCAACCGCAAGGGCATGCCGACAAAGGGCAATTTGTGACCGGGCAATGCCAGATGATCGGCCTGGGCAAAGTCTTGCAAACGCGCGCAGCTGTGCAACCAGTCTGCCAAAGGGTTCGCATCCGGCTCCGTCGGGTAGACCCCGATATTTGAGCTTATGGAGGGGATCACCTGATCGCCACAAAGCACCAAATTATCATCCCGGCTCCAGAATGTTGCATGATCGGGCGCATGCCCATGGTCAACCCGCACATCCCAACTGCGCCCGCCCATTTCAATCACGTCCCCTTCTTGAATGCGGGTAAAGCCAATGGGAATGGGGTGAACCATGTCGGAAAAATTGAATGGGCGTTCGGTCTGCCGAGCAGCCAGCAAATCCGCCCGCATGCCGGCGCGGCGGTAAAAGGCAATCTGGCCTTCTGTATAGCGCTCCTGAACGTCCAATGTGAGCATACGTCCTGTCAGATAGGCCACCTGCGTTGAGACATGTTCAGCGCCAAATTCTTCAACAAACCAGCCGTGAAAGCCAATATGGTCAGGGTGGTGATGAGTTGCCACCACACGCTTAACCGGCTTGCCGCGCAACGGCCCCTCGAGCACCGCTTGCCACATCGCCTGCACCCGGCGCGTTTTCATCCCTGTGTCAATCAGAGTCCAACCGTCACCATCATCCAGCACATAAATATTCACGTGATCCAATTTCATCGGCAACGGCAGCCGCAACCAATGCACCCCCTGCGCGATTTCGATCATCTCGCCATGGTCCGGGGGCGTGTCCCAAGGGTATCTTATCGTTGTCATAGGCTCGGGTTACGCGGCAAAATCATCAAGCTCAAGCGCATAAAGATCTGCCGCTCCCGCCTGAGCCTGAGCACATAGAGAGGCCGCCTCCGGCAAAAGACTGTTGATATAGACCCGCGCTAGGCGCTGACGCTTGGCTTGGCCGGACATAGACGCCACAAGATGAAAATATCCGCCCAACACCCGGGCAAAGGCTTTTTGATAGGCCACTGAGCCCGCAAACCGCTCGTTGAGCTCTTGGGACACCAGCCATTGCGTTGTGGCGCGCAACTGCGCAATGGCGGCCAAAACAGCTTGGGCCAAATCACCGCTTGCAGCGGAAGCCAGTGCGGCCATATCATCCATCAAAGCAAAGGCCGCAGCCCCCCCATCCATCATCTTACGCGCCACAAGATCCATAGATTGTATCCCATTGGTGCCCTCATAAATCGGGGTAATTCGAGCGTCGCGCAGATATTGCGCCGCTGCGGTTTCCTCGACAAAACCCATACCGCCATGAATTTGCACCCCAAGATCGGCCACCGCAACACCAGTGTCGCTGCCAAAAGATTTGGCAATGGGTGTCAAAAGCGCCGCGCGCGCCTGCCAGTTGGCATCCCCCGTGGCTTTGGCCATATCAATTGCAATCGCACAGGCCACGCCAATGGAGCGCGCGGCAAAAATATCGGCTTTCATCTGCGCCAACATCCGCCGCACATCGGCGTGATCAATAATAGTTCCGGTTCCATTGGCAATGGGCGCGCGCCCCTGTTTGCGATCCATCGCATAGGCCAGCGCATGTTGATAGGCGCCCTCAGCCACCCCAACGCCCTGCATCCCGACTGCCAAACGGGCGTTATTCATCATTGTGAACATGCAGGCCATGCCGTTGTGCTCTTCGCCCACGAGCCAACCCGTTGCACCAGAAAACTCCATAACAGCGGTCGGGCTGCCATGAATGCCCAGCTTATGCTCCAAACTGACACAGCGCAGATCATTGCGCGCGCCCAGACTGCCATCGGCATTGGGGATGAATTTTGGCACCAAAAACAAGCTGATCCCCTTTGGACCGGGCTTTGCACCCGGAAGCCGGGCCAAAACCAGATGGCAGATATTTTCCGCCACATCATGTTCCCCCCAGGTGATAAAGATTTTCTGCCCTGAAATTTTGTAGCTGCCATCGGCTTGCGGCTCGGCCTTACTGCTCAAGGAGCCCACATCAGAGCCGGCGTGAGGCTCTGTCAGATTCATGGTGCCGGTCCATTGACCCGAAATCAGCTTTGGCAAATACAAGGCCTGCAAATCGGCATTGGCGTGATGTTCCAGCGCCTCAATCTGACCCTGCGACAAAAGCGGGCAAAGATTGAGAGAGATACAGGCGCCGCACATCATATCATGCATCGCTGTATTCAAAGCCATCGGCAGGCCCATGCCGCCATGCTCTGGCGTGGCGGAAATACCCACCCAGCCACTTTCGGCAATCGCCGCATACCCATCGGCAAAGCCCGGCGAGGTGCGTACGACGCCGTTTTCCAATTTGGCAGGGTGCAAATCCCCTGGCCGTTGCAGCGGCGCCATCACTGTATCGCACATCTTGCCGCATTCGCTCAGAACCGCATCCGTCAAATCCTGCGTCGCTTCTGAAAAACACGCATTGGCCACCACCGGCGCCAGGGGCACCACTTGGTCGAAAATGAACTGATATTCGCGGACAGGGGCTTGATAGGGCATGGGGAACTCCAAGGATGGCGCAATCGATTAGTCGCGTTTTACCCAAGCCGCCGGCACAAGGAAATAGCTATCGGCCGAAACGCCGCGTCAGGCCCGGCCCGCTTGCCCCGACAATAGGGTCGGATCGACCCCGATTGAGGCCAGAGCGGCCGCCCATTTGGCCTCATTGTTTAGACCGAAAACCAAGTCGAACTCGGCATCACAAATCAACCAGCCATTGGCGCGAATTTCCGCCTCCAGCTGTCCCGCCGCCCAACCTGCATAGCCCAGCGCCAACAAACTCGTCTTCGGCCCCAAACCCCGCGACAAATCTTTGATCACATCCACAGTGGCCGTCACCGCAAAGCGTTCGTCAATCCGCAGGGTGTCTGGATCGCCAACATAGTCTGCCGTATGCAGTAGAAATCCGCGCGAGGGTTCCACCGGTCCACCAAAATGCACAGCCACCTTTGGTGTAAATGCACCAATAGGGATATCAAGATGCCCCAGAAGCGCTTTTAGATCCAAGGCCGCATTGGCTTTATTGACAATGAGCCCCATGGCGCCATCCTCAGAATGAGCGCTGATATAGACCACAGAATGCTCAAATCGCGGATCGCCCATGCCCGGCATGGCCACCAAAAGTTTTCCCACAAGAGTCGTCTGCGCATCCATCATGTCACGAACATGAATAGGAAAGTGCAAAACAACAAGTGCTGTCACTCGGATTTTTCCACGCTGCAGCGGCCTGCGCCAAATTGTGCCGGCCGCCCGCCCAAGCCCCCCTTGCGAAGACGGGTTTGCTCAATAAAAAGTGAGTTCGTATTTCCGTGCAAAGGCGTTAAAAGGATCCCCATGAAACACGCTGTCCGCCGCATCCTCACAGGCGCCCTCTGGGCTTTTTGCCTCGCCCCTGCCGCCCAGGCGCAGGATCTGGACGATATTTTGCAAGCCAAACTGCGGCCGGGATGGCGTATGGAGCAGGGCATCCATATGGCAGCGCTTCAGCTGGATATGGCTCCGGGATGGAAAACCTATTGGCGCCAGCCCGGCGACAGCGGCCTCGCGCCGCGCTTTGATTTTTCACAGTCTGTCGGCGTTCAGGCCTTCGAGGTTTTTTATCCGACGCCAGAAATTTCGTGGCTCGGGAGCAGCCGTAACATCGGCTATGACACTCAGGTCATTTTTCCGTTGCAACTGTCCGTGGACCGCGCCGCAGATATAACCTTGATCGGGCGCATTGAAATCGGTGTATGCCGTGAGCTATGCATCCCCGTTACGCTGGATCTTTCCGCGACATTGTCCGCACAGGCGCCGGTTGACCTCCTGATCGAAAGCGCGCGCGCCGCAGTGCCCAAACCCGGCGCGGCACAGCTCACCTGCGCGTTTTCTGCGGCAGAAGATGGCATGGAGCTGATCATCGCTGTGCCATCCCCAGAGCGCGGCTTTGATGCGGCGGCGATCGAATTGGATAACCCGCGCCTGTGGGTCACCACACCGCAGCTTGAGCTGCAGGCCGGGCGGTTGATCGTCACCGCTCGGATCATGACGCCCACGGGAGAGCCCATGGCCATCGGGCGCGAGCGGGTGACAACCACCCTATTTTCGCCCGAGGGAGCCATCGAATATCGTGGCTGCCTTGGCGCCTAGCGCCGCAAATTCCGGGCAAATATCAAGGCCGATACCGCGTAAAGCACCAACACAAGCAACGCCGACCCGCTCAAAAACAGCGCAAGCCCGAGTGGCAAAGGCGACAGATAGGCCGCCAGGGGCAAGCCCATCCAAAACTGCGGCACCCCTCCGCTCACGATCACAGCCCCAAGGGTTGCGGCAAAAAGAACAGCCAGGCTCATCAGCGCCGCCACAACGGGCAAGCGCGGCCCGCGTCCACGCCTGAGGCCGCGCAGGGCCCGTTTGACGCTCGCCACTTGCGCGCCGACATCCGCCTGCATGGCCATCAAAGCCGGCACAACGATCAAAACCAAGACCACCCCAAAGCCAAGCCCATAGACCAAGGTTATCACCGTTGGCTTTAGAAACTGCGCCTGTGACGAGGTTTCATAGAGCAAAGGCGACAGACCTAGAACCGTGGTCAATGTCGTCAGCAACACCGGCCTCAACCGATCCGTTACCCCATCGACAATCGCTGGGAAAAGGCCCCGTTCTTTGGAATATTCATCAATTGTCGTCACCAAAACAATGGAGTCGTTGATAATAATCCCCACCATACCAATCAAGCCAACCACAGAAAACAGCGAAAGAGGGATGTCATACCACCAATGGCCATAGATCGTCCCAATCAAGCCAAAAGGAATAATGGCCATGACCACCAAGGGGCGTGTCCAACTGGAGAAAATCCACGCCAGAGTCATAAAAATTCCAGCCAAGGTTAAAACCAATCCCCGTGTGGCATCATTGCGAAAATCATCTTCCTGTTCGGCCAATCCAGCCAGGGTAAAGGCCACTTGAGTTTCCTCGGCGATTTTTGGCAAAACTGTTGCTTCCAATTCCGCCACAATCGCCTGCGCGCGGGCCGGGTCATCCTCAGAAATGTCACCTGTCACAGAGATCACTTGGATGCCATTCTCACGACGCACCGTTGAAAACCCAGTGCGCTGTTGCACGGTGACAATATCGGCCAGGGGCACATAGCCCCCGTTCGGCGTGCGGATCAGCATGCGATCTGTAAAATCAGCCGTCAACTCGCCGGCTGGCAATTCCACACGGATCGTGGCGGAGCGCGGCCCATCGGCGAAGCTTGCCGCCTCAATACCGTTTAGACGATTGCGCAACACCCGGCCCAATGTGTCGATGGTAAGCCCCAGAGATTGCCCCTGCGGCGTCAACTCCAACACCAATTCCTCTTTGTCGTAAGAGAGCGTGTCCTCGACCGCTGAGACTTCTGGATAACGCGCCAAAGCGGTTTGCAAGGCCTCAGAGGCGGCTTTAAGTCGGCGCGCGTCGGCACCGGAAAATTGCACATCCAGCGCATCGCCGCCCGGACCGGAGCGCCACCCGCGAAAGCTGATCGTCTCCACCCGAGGATGCCTAATCACCGCGTCCTGCAAATCTGCAACAAAGGCAAAGGACGAATAGGGGCGCAAATCCGCATCAATCAATTCGACAGCAATCGAGCCCAATTGATCGGCATCTTTGGTATCAGCTCCCGCCAGGCCGCGGCCCGTGTTGCCTCCGATTTCAGCCATGGAGAAATCCACTGGATTGCGGCCGTATTTCTCCTCATATTGCGCGCCAACGGCTTCCACAGCCTTTTGAAACGCACGCATTTGCTCGAGCGAATCTTCCCGCGTTGCCCCGGGTGCCATGGCGAAATTGCCCGTGACCGATCCGCGTTCCGGCGCATTGAAAAACCGCCATTGCACATCTCCATTAATGAACAGCACCGCTTGGCTGGCCAAGGCCACCACCACGGCGGCAAACACCGGGTAGCGCGCCCAAATGACAAATCGGATAAACGGGCGGAACAGGTACAGCTTGAACTGATCCAGCAGGTAATTCATGAAATATGACGGCATGTCATACCAGCGCACCTGTGTGCCGGCGGAAATAGACTGCGCCATGTGATGGGGCAAAACCAAAAAGCATTCCGCCAGCGACGCAATCAAAACCACGATGACGGTAAAGGGAATATCGGCAATCAAATCGCCAAACCGCCCGCCAATCGCCACCAAACCGAAAAACGCGATTATGGTCGTCAGCGTCGCTGAAAACACGGGGGTGAACATGCGCCGGGCGGCGTTCTCCGCAGCCTCAACCGGGCTTTCGCCCAAAACACGCGCGCGGAAATCTGCGTGTTCCCCCACAACAATGGCGTCATCGACCACAATCCCGAGAGTAATGATCAAAGCGAAGAGCGAGATCATATTGATCGTCAGCCCTGACAGATACATCAGCGCCAAAGCCGCCGCCATGGCCGCTGGAATTCCCGCGGCCACCCAAAACGCCGTGCGCACATTCAAAAACAAAAATAGCAGCAACAGCACAAGCCCAAGCCCCTGCAGGCCGTTTTCCAACAACATGGCGAGCCGCGCCGAAATCGCCTCGGATCGGGTGCGGATCAGGTCGATCTTCACATCAGGAGGCAAAGATTCCATCATTGCCGCGGCGGTGGTTTGCACCTGCTCTTGAATTTTAATCGCATCGCCCTGGTCAGAGCGGTCAATTCGGATGGAAATGGCCGAAGCATCGCCCACGAAATAGGCGCGGTCGCGATCCACCCCCTCTTCGGTCACCCGCGCCACATCACCCACGGTCAGCGAAGAGCCATCGGCGTTGGAGCGCAAAACAATCTGCCCGATATCGCGGGCACTGCGTTTGGCGATCCCTGTGCGAATACGCGCACTGCCGGCTACATCGCCGGCCGGATCTGCCTCGGCTTCCTCGGCAATGGCAGTGGCGATCTGCGCCATGCTGACATCATGGCGAATGAGCGACAAGCTGTCGACTTCCACAATGGTTGAGGCCGCAGCCACGCCGCGAATGGTGGTGCGGGTCACGCCGACGGCGAAAAGCCTTGTTACGAATTCATCGGCAAAAAGAGCCAATTGCGCCACCCCAACAGGACCGGAGATCACCACATCCGTGACCCGGTCACGCCAGACGCCACGAGTCACTTTGGGATCATCGGCATCATCGGGAAACTGGCTGGCGACAGAATCTACCGCGATTTGCGCATCATCAGTGCCCCGCGCCATATCCCAGCCCGGCTCAAATTCCATCGTAATGCGCGCAGAGCCTTCCGAGGAGGTGGCAGAGGTGCTGTTCACCCCTTCAATCCCAAGCAAGGCCGGTTCAACCACCTGCACAATCGCCCGGTCCACATCCTCAGGTCCCGCGCCTTGCCAGCGCACGCTGACGGTGACGCTGTCGATAATCACATCGGGGAAAAATTGCGCCCGCATTTGCGGAAAGGAAACCGCGCCAGAGACCAGCATAATGAGCAAAAAAAGGTTTGCTGCGGTACGATGGCGGGTCATGTAAGATAAAATTCCGCCTGTGGCGGTGCGTAAAACGGACATCCCTTATCCCCCCATCCGGCCCTCGAGCCGCTCAACCAGTTCTTTGCGCACTTCCGCTTCTTGCAACTGTGCCAAGACCCGCTCCTTAGCTTCTTTGGGCATGCGATTGTTGGCCTCGACAAAGGCGATCAACTTGGCACGCCGCTCTGGGTCAAGTGCGATCGTCTCAGGGGCCGCCGGCGGCGCCTCGCCCTCAGCGCGCAACACACGCACCTTGATGCCCGCGCCCAGCAAAGGAGAGCGCTCAGCGACGATCTGCGCCCCGCTCAGCTCCCGCGAGCGAACCAAAACATCATCTCCCTGACGGCGCACGAGCACGACATCGGCCTCAGACAGGCGTTCATCTTCGCCGACAACCAACACCTTGTTATTGCCGCTCACCGCCGTAGCCGGCAGGCGGGCCACCCAATTCAAGGCCGGTTCGGTGATATTGACCGTCACGAAATCACCGGGCCGCAGACCCTTGGAGGTCGCAAGACTGGCAAAGAGCAATCGCCCGGTCAAACCTTCGCCCACAACCGCCGCTTCCCGGGTAATCTGGCCGCTGGAGCTCATCTGCGCGCCGAGCAGATCCAGCGTCACCGTGACCTCAGCCGCCCGCAGCCGGCCCGCATCATCGAGCAAACGCCGATGCTGCGACGTGCTCACGCGAAAGGCCACTTCCAGCGCCAAAGGATCCACCAATTGACCAATCTTTTCATTGTTGGTCACAGTGCCGCCTTGCACAACAGTGACATTGGCCAAAAGCCCGGAAAAGGCCGCGCGCAGTACCGTGTCACGCAAATTGCGTTCTGCTTCTGCCAGAGAAATATCCACCCGCATGACCCGCGCGCGCGCTTGATCCAAACGCGCCTCAGCGGCCTGCAAGGCTTGGCGCCGCGCCAGCACCGATTGCCGCGCCGTAGACGCGGCCAGTTCCGCAGCCTCAACAGAGGCCGCAGTGCCGACCCCTCGGGTCACGAGATCTTGTTGCCGGGCCAATGCTTTTTGGCGCAGGGCGGCTTGCTCCTGCGCGGCGCTGATCTCATCCTTGGCCAATTCCAGAGCCCGCATCGCCTCGCGCAGATCCGCTTGAGCATCGGCCATATCGGCCTGTACCAGAGCTAAGGCGGTTTGTGCATTTGACGGATCAATCCGCAACAGCACATCGCCCTCGGACACTGAACCGCCATTTTGAAAATTCGGGTGCAACTCAATAACCGTGCCACCAATTGCCGGCCGAATATCAAGGCTGCGCTGGCTTTGCACCTCGCCAAAGACCTGGAGCACGGGAATATGCTGACCCGGTTCAAAAGGCACGGCATTGACCGCAAAAATACGCTCGCGACCACCGCCACCGCGCCGCTGATCGTCGCCTTTGTTCTCAATCGCGCCCCGGACCATCATGATGGCATAGGCAAACAGCGCCAGAGTCGCCGCCAGTAAGAACAACCCCATTAAACTTTTGCGTAAAAACCGCATCCGACAATCCTCTCGATCTTCGTTACAGCAGTTCTAGTACAAAACATCTCCGCGTCACGAAGATTCGGCAGCGCGGTCTATTTTCTTTGCAAATGCTCATCCAGACGCGGCATAATTTCGACGAAATTGCAGGGTTTATGCCTTATATCCAATTGCTTAACGAGTATTTCATCCCAAGCATCTTTGCAGGCGCCTGGACTGCCTGGCAGGGCAAACATATAGGTGCCATTGGCCACGCCACCCGTTGCTCTGCTCTGGATCGCCGATGTGCCAATTTTTTGCATGGAAACAAAGGTGAAGACGGTTGAAAACGCGTCAATCTCTTTTTCATAAACATCCCGATGGGCCTCAACACTCACATCACGGCCCGTAAGCCCCGTGCCGCCCGTGCTCAGAACCACATCAATGGACGGATCACGCGACCATTGCCGCAATTTTTCGGCAATCGCCTCCCGATCATCGGGGAGAATGTCGCGGGCGGCTAGGATATGCCCGGCCGCTTGCAATCGTGCCACCAGCGTATCGCCGGATTTATCATCGCTTAAACTGCGGGTGTCAGACACGGTTAGAACGGCGATGCGCACCGCGACAAAGTCATCTATTGTAGGTGCATTGGTCATGTCTTGCCCTCTTCGGTTTGCGCGCGCAGCCAAGCTTTGAGCGTCAACAAATCCTGCCATGCCTGTTTCTTCCGAACCGGTTGGCGCAACAGGCTCAAAGGATGCGCCATGGGCAGAACCGGCACTGCGAATCCCTCTTGCCAGATCCCGCGCAGTTTGCTCAGGCCAGGTTTGCCCAATACCGCCTGACAACTGATATTGCCCATACATATGACGACCTGTGGCGCGGCTAAGCTAATATGGCGGCGCAGGAAAGGCTGAATCATTGCAATTTCAGCGGCGCTGGCCTCACGGTCCTGCGGCGGGCGCCAGGGAATGACCGAGGCGGTATAGACCTCCTCGAGCCAATTCAAACCAATGGCCGCGCACATTTTGCCCAGCAAGTGACCGGCCGGGCCGGCAAAAGGCAAACCTTGAAGATCCTCCGCCCGCCCGGGCGCATCTTCCAAGATCATCACCCGGGCCCCAGCCGCGCCTCGGCCAAACACCAAATTGCGGGCCCCGCGGCGCAGATCGCAATGGGAGAAATTTTGCAACGCTAGTTGCAACGCCGGCAAATCCCCCGCCGCAGCCGCAGCAGCTTCGGCCACTGCCACAGGATCCAGAGCCGTCAGCGCCGACTGTGGCACGCCAGCGCGCGGCACCGCCGCAGCGGGCTGTTTTGGGCTTTGCGCCGGAACCTCATAGCGGTCAATGGGCACATCACCCACCGCATCGCTCACTCCGAGCTCTGCCTGCCACTGCAAAGCGGCGCGCGCCATATGCCAATCCAAATGATCCATAGCTTCAAACTATGCCGTTCTCTGAGGAAGGTAAATCACTCAATCAAAGCCGCAGCGCGGCAAAAATAACGCGCCCCAAGCCCAAATGACATTTCCTTGCGCCCTGCCCTTGCCGTGGGCGGTCACTCTTTCTATAAAACGCCAACCGGAGAGGTCTATATGCAGCTTCAGCATCTATTGGGGATAGAACCCCTGCATCCCCAAAGCATCACCGAAATATTGGATTTGGCAGATCATTATGCCGATCAAAACAGATCAGGCGCACGCAAAAGCACGGCTCTGTCTGGCTGCACTCAGATCAATATGTTTTTCGAAAACTCAACCCGCACCCAAGCCAGCTTTGAAATCGCAGGCAAGAGATTGGGGGCGGATGTGATGAATATGGCCATGCAAGCCAGTTCAATCAAAAAAGGTGAGACCCTCATCGATACGGCGCTGACACTCAATGCCATGCACCCCGATCTTCTGGTGGTGCGGCACCCGCATTCGGGCGCGGTGGATCTCTTGGCGCAAAAAGTCAATTGCGCGGTGCTCAACGCCGGGGATGGGCGGCATGAACACCCCACGCAAGCCCTGCTGGATGCGCTCACCATCCGCCGATCCAAAGGCCGCCTGCACCGTCTCAACATCGCCATTTGCGGCGACATTGCCCACAGCCGCGTGGCCCGCTCTAACCTCATTTTACTGGGCAAAATGGAAAACCGCATTCGCCTTGTTGGCCCGGCAACTCTGATGCCGGCGGGAATTGGCGAGTTTGGAGCGGAAGTCTTTCACGATATGGAAGAGGGTTTGAAGGATGTCGATGTGGTGATGATGCTGCGCCTGCAACGCGAGCGCATGGATGGCGGCTTCATCCCCTCCGAACGCGAATATTATCACCGCTATGGTTTGAATGCTGAGAAACTGAGCCACGCCAAGCCAGATGCCATTGTCATGCATCCCGGCCCAATGAACCGCGGCGTTGAAATCGACGGGGAAATCGCCGACGATTTAAACCGCAGTGTCATACAAGAGCAGGTTGAGATGGGTGTGGCAGTGCGCATGGCGGCCATGGATATTTTGATGCGCAACAGGCGCCAAGCCGCAAGGGAGGCGCAGGCATGACCGGAGGCTTCCGATCCATCCCCCTCGGCAGGAGACTGTGCCCATGAACGACCCGAAAGATCCCCGCATGTCGGGAAAAATTGCCATGTATGTTCTGATTTTCAGCGCCGCTCTGGTGGCCTTAATGGTCTGGGTCGCCGGATGACTTCTCTGCGCATCACAAATGTTCACCTGGTTGATCCAGAGCGCCAGACGGTCGAGCTGGGCAATGTGACTGTCAAAAATGGCCGAATTGCCAAGGATGATCCAAGCCTGCCGAGCTTAGATGGCCAAGGAAAATATCTCGCGCCGGGCATTGTCGACATTGGCGCAAAAGTTTGCGAGCCCGGCGAACGGCATAAAGAAAGCTTTCGCTCCGCGGGCCTGTCCGCTGCCGCCGGCGGGGTGACCACTTTGATCACTCGGCCAGACACGGAGCCGGCCATTGATAGCCCCGAAACCCTTGAATTTGCCAACCGCAGAGCGCAGGCCACCTGTGCCGTGCGCAGCTATCAAATGGCCGCGCTCACCAAGGGGCGGTTGGGCCAAGAAATGACCGAGATTGGATTTTTGCACGACGCCGGAGCGATTGCCTTCTCCGATTGCGACGCGGTTGTCACCAATACCAAAGTCCTCGCGCGGGCGCTTACCTATGCGCGCCAATTGGGAGCTTTGGTCATTGGTCACCCGCAAGATCCCGGCCTGTCACAAGGGGCTGCGGCCACCTCTGGAAAATTTGCGACTCTGCGCGCGATCCCGGCGGTCTCGCCCATGGCGGAGCGTTTGGGACTTGAGCGGGATTTGGCCATGGTCGAGATGACCGGCGCGAAATACCATGCCGATCAACTCTCCACCGCCCTTGCCCTGCCGGCCCTCGAGCGGGCCAAAGACCAAGGTCTGGATGTCACCGCCGGGGTCAGCATTCATCACCTGACGCTCAATGAATTGGACGTCGCCGACTATCGCAGTTTTTTCAAAGTCAAACCCCCGTTGCGCTCTGAGGAGGATCGGCTGGCGATGATTGCTGCGCTTGCAAGCGGGTTGATTGATATCATCAGCTCCATGCACACGCCCCAGGATGAAGAATCCAAACGTCTGCCTTATGAGCAAGCTGCCTCTGGGGCTGTGGCATTGGAAACATTATTGCCGGCCGCTTTGCGCCTTTACCATGCCGAGCATTTGAGCTTGCCTCAATTGTTCCGGGCCCTATCGCTCAACCCCTCGCGGCGCTTGGGTCTGGACAGTGGCCGGCTGAGCCTTGGAGCCCCTGCGGATCTTGTCTTATTTGACCCCGATGTGCCCTTCATTCTGGATCGCTTCTCGCTGCGGTCCAAATCCAAAAACACCCCCTTCGATGGCCAACGCATGCAAGGCCGGGTTTTGGCAACATTTGTTGGCGGTAAGGACGTTTACACAAGATGAGTTTTGAAATGACCAGCGCCGCTGAAATCTTGGCCTTTTGGGCGATTGCCGGCTACCTCCTCGGTGCAATCCCCTTTGGCATCGTCACGGCGCGCGCCCTCGGCCTCGGCGATTTACGGCAAATCGGCTCGGGCAATATCGGAGCCACGAATGTGCTGCGCACCGGCTCGAAACTTGGCGCGGCTCTAACCTTGATCGGCGATGCGGGCAAAGCGGGTGCAGCGGTGCTTTTGGCCCGCGCCTTGGCCGCTGAGGATGCGGCGCAAATTGCCGGATTCGCCGCCTTCTTTGGTCATTGCTACCCTATTTGGCTGAAGTTCAAAGGCGGGAAAGGTGTGGCGACCTTCTTTGGCCTACTCTTTGCCCTGGCTTGGCCGATTGGCCTCGCCGCCGGCGCCACATGGCTCGCAATCGCCGCTATGTTTCGCTATTCTAGCCTCGCGGCACTCCTCGCCGCAGCCCTGACGCCGCTTTGGATCGTCTTTCTTGATTTCAGCAATTTATTCTTACTATCGCTCTGTCTTGCCTGTGTCATTTACTGGCGCCACAGAGAAAATATTATCCGCCTGATCCGCGGGCAAGAAGGTAAAATCGGGCAGAAATAAACTGGCTTCGGCGGTGTCTCAGGACGGCGCGCAGAGGGGCGGCCCGCGCCGCCGCCCGGTGTTGCCACCGTGCAAAGTGTCTTGGCTGGCGGCTGGGTTGTTCAGCGGTCTTTAGTAGGAATAATCGGCGTAAATCCGGGTCAAATCCCCTTGCCAATCGCCATGGTAGCGCGCCAGAAGCTCATCGGCGGGGGTTTGACCCGTCTCAAGGCTGTCATGCAGCGCATTCAGAAAATGGGTTTCATCCGGCACAAGCCCGCCGGCGCCGCTGCGCCCGCGCGCGGTGAGGCCCGACTGTGAAATCGCCACCGCTTGCCGGGCCAGATCTATCATTTTGATCCCGCCAGCCTCGGCTTGCAGCCCATCGACGGAGGCCGCAATCCGCAATTCCTCTCGGGTCTGCGCATCCATGCCTTTGACCAAATCCCAAGCCGCATCCAGCGCCGTTTGATCGTACAACAGCCCAACCCAAAAGGCCGGCAAAGCGCAAAGACGGCGCCAAGGCCCTCCATCCGCGCCGCGCATTTCCATGAATTGCTTGATACGCGCTTCAGGGAAGATGGTTGTCAGATGATCGGCCCAATCGCTCAGCGTGGGCACTTCACCCGGCAGGGCCGGCAGTTTTCCTTTGAGAAAGTCGCGGAAAGATTGTCCCAAGGCATTGATATATTTGCCATCACGATAAACGAAATACATCGGCACATCTAAGGCATAATCCACATACCGCTGAAATCCCATTCCCTCTTCAAACACAAAGGGCAGCATCCCTGTGCGGTCCGCATCCAAATCCCGCCAGACCCGCGCCCGCCAGGACTTATGGCCATTCACCTGACCTTCAAAGAAGGGAGAATTGGCAAAAAGCGCGGTTGCAACCGGCTGCAGGGCCAGAGCCACGCGAAACTTTTGCACCATATCCGCCTCAGAGGCAAAATCGAGATTGACCTGGACTGTACAGGTGCGCCGCATCATCGTGCGGCCCATTGTGCCCACCTTGCCCATATAGGCATCCATCAGCTGATACCGGCCCTTGGGCATCAAGCTCACGTCGTCATGTTTCCAGATCGGTGCCGCGCCAAGACCGATGAAGCCAACGCCAATTTTATCGGCAATTTCTTTCACCTCGCGCAGGTGCTCATTCACCTCGTCACAGGTTTCATGGATGGTTTCAAGCGGGGCACCCGAAAGCTCCAGCGCGCCGCCTGGCTCAAGGCTCACATTCGCGCCGCCTTTGGACAGTCCGATGAGGTAGCCATTTTCTTCGACCGGCGCCCAATTAAATTGATCGCGCAACCCTTGCAAAATAGACAGCACAGACCGCTCACCTTCATAGGGCAACGGCGCCAGCGTTTCTTTGCAATAGCCGAATTTTTCATGTTCCGTGCCAATGCGCCAATCGCTTTTCGGTTTATTGCCCTTTTCAAGCAACAACGCCAATTGGTCAAAGCTTTCGATCGGGCCTCCGCCAGATTGTGGAATAGACATAGAGGAGACTCCGCTTCACGCAATAATTACCCATCACAGGTGGCCTCTCATTGCGGGCAAGTCAAGACAGGGTTAATGAAGTTTTCGGCGATTGCGTTGCCAGATAAGAAATAAATCTGGGCCGCGCCCCTGACTGGCGGCTTCCGCTTGGGCATAATTCACCCCGGGCAAGGCCACCAAAGCATCAAAGAGCTTGCCCGTACCCTCGGCATCGCCAGGCACAGACAGCATGCCCTCGGGGCCAAAAAAGACCCAAGTGGTGCGGCCGCGCATGTTGCGATGCAACTCAATGCGCTCCAGCGTGTCGAGCGAAATGGACTGGCCTGTGCCAGCGGCCAAATAGCTCACTTGCCGCTCATCGACCTCCACCACCCCAGCGCCGCCTTGGCCGGAAGGGAATTTGAAGCGGCGATAGGCATCATGGCCGATCAATGCACCCATAACGGCGATGACCACACCTGCAAGCCGGGTCGTGCCAAAGCTGGTGAACACGATCGTCAACCCGGTGATCAGAACCAATCCGGCAAAGATAAATCCCCGATATTTTCGCAAACTGCGGAGCGCTTCGGGGCGTATAAAGCTCATTGCCAATCCCCCAATGCGCTCTGCCAAAGGGCCAATGCCGCCACTGCGGCCGTATCCGCACGCAAAATTCTAGGACCGAGCGACACGCCATGCGCTTGCGGCATCTCATTGAGCCGCCGCCGTTCGGCTGGGCTAAATCCCCCCTCCGGTCCGATCAAAACCGCCCATGGACCCGCTAAAGGTGGCAAGGCCGCAGCCGCTCCAAGACGGGTTTCATCACAAAACATGATCTGGCGCTGCGGGTCCCAACCGTCCAGCAGCTTTGAAAGTTTTTGCAGCTCATGCACCACAGGCACATAGGTGCCACCGCATTGCTCGGCAGCCTCCACGGCGTGATTTTGCAAGCGATCTTGGCGAATGCGCTCAGAATTGGTAAAATCACTCTGCGCCGGCAGGATCTGCGCCACGCCCATCTCTGTGGCTTTTTCAACGATGAAATCCGTGCGCGCCTTCTTGATCGGCGCGAAAATCAGCCACAGATCGGGCGGCAGTTGCATGGGTTTGGACTGGCGTTCACAAAGCAAGATGCCATTGCGTTTGCCGGCCTGCACCACCCGCCCCAACCACTCGCCGTCTTGACCGTTGAACAGTTCCAGAACCTCACCCACGCCCTTACGCATCACTCCAAAAAGGTAATGAGATTGCTCGCGGCTCAAAGGAACCGATTGCCCCGCCCCCAGCGGGTGATTTACATAGAGACGAATAACTGAAGCCATGGAGCATAAGATATGACGCAATCGGGCAAATCACCAGAGGGACAAGTGGCCGATGCGGTAAAAGATAATTGGGTTGATCGCGACGCGCCCGCGGCCACCCGCCCTTATTTGCGCCTGTCGCGTGCTGACCGGCCGATTGGCACTTGGCTGCTTTATATCCCCTGTATTTGGGGCATCCTTTTGGCAGCGCTCCATGGGGGAAATTTCCGGGCCTGGGATCTGTGGCTGATTCTCGGCTGCGGCGCCGGCGCCTGGTTGATGCGCGGCGCGGGCTGCACATGGAATGACATCACCGACCGGAAATTTGATGCCCAGGTCGCCCGCACCCGGTCGCGCCCTCTGCCATCGGGGCAGGTCACGCTGCGCGGCGCGCTGCTCTGGATGCTGGCCCAGGCACTTCTGGCCTTTTGCATTCTGATCAGCTTTGGCACGCCCGCAGTTCTGATTGGAATTGCCAGCCTCGGCTTTGTTGCGATTTACCCCTTTGCCAAACGGTTCACCTGGTGGCCGCAGGTGTTTCTCGGACTTGCCTTTAACTGGGGCGCATTGCTGGGATGGGTGGCCCATAATGGCCGCTTAGATTGGCCCGCCGTGCTCCTGTATCTCGCGGGCATTGCTTGGACCCTGTTTTATGACACCATCTATGCGCATCAGGACACAGAGGATGACGCGCTGATTGGCGTGAAATCCACCGCGCGCCTGTTTGGACAAAACAGCCCGAAATGGCTATACGCCTTTGCCGTTTTGGCCGCAGGCGTAATGGCAATGGCCATCTATAGCGCCCATCCCGACGCCGCGCCGGCGCAGATGATCGCCGCCCATTTGGGCACAGCGGGATTTGCCGCCCATATGCTCTGGCAAATGCGTCAACTCGACATCAACAATGTCCCGCTGTTGCTCCATCTGTTTCGGTCAAATCGGGAGGCGGGCCTGATCCCTGTGCTGTTTTTCGCCGTCGCGGTCATGCTGTGATTGATCCCACGCCAGTGCCACTCTAGAAGACTTCGGGAACCTAGGAAAAATTGATGCGCATTATTCCAGTTATTCTATCTGCACTTGCTTTCGCCCTGGCCGGCGTGGGGGCGTATTTTTCCGCTGGGCTCACTGTGTCATGGATTGAAAATAACTCTGCCACCGCTGTTGAAAAGCGCCTGGCCTTGGAAGGCTTTGACTGGGCCAGCGTGCAAACCGATGGGTTAAAGGTCATTTTGGAAGGCGAGGCGGCATCTGAAGCTCTGCGTTTTAAGGCCTTGGCCGCAGCGGGGCAAATCGTTGAGGCGGCGCGGGTGATCGATAATTTCACCATCATTGACAGCCGCCCACCGGTTGCGCCCAAGTTTTCTGTCGAAATATTGCGCAATGGCAATAGTATTTCTCTCATCGGATTGGTGCCCACAAGCGCCGATAATGCCAATTTCAAGACCCGAGTCGCGCGCATAGCCGGCGAGTCGCCCGTGGCCGATTTCCGCGAAACCGCAGATTATCCGGTCCCAGACGCTTGGTCCTCGGCGACATCCTATGGTCTTTTGGCATTGGAGCGCTTGGAACGCGCGAAGATTTCAATCGGCGAAACGCAGGTTGAGATTGAAGCCATCGGCGAGTCGGAAGAGCAAAAATCCAAACTTTTGGAAGAGCTGACCCGCCGCACCCCGGCCAATATCACCTCAAAGATTGACATTAGCGCACCGCGCCCGGTGATCACCCCGTTCACATTACGATTTCGCATCGCCGCCGATGGGGCCTCCTTTGACGCCTGCAGCGCAGACAGCCCGCAAGCCGCCGCTCAAATTCTCGCCGCGGCCAAGGCGGCGGGGCTGACTGACGAGGCCACCTGCCAGGAAGGTCTTGGCGTGCCCTCCCCTCTGTGGAGCAAGGCCGCAACACAGGCCATTGCGGCCCTTGCCAAATTGGGCGGCGGCTCTGTGACGCTGAGCGATGCCGACATCACACTCACCGCCGCCGCTGGCACTGATCCAGCCCTGTTTGATACGGTCACCAGCCGGCTGGACGGCGATTTACCAGAGGTCTTCGCACTTAATCCCATCCTCTTGATCGCCCCTGAAACCCCAGAGGATGACATGAGCATCCCTGAGATGGTCGCCACCCTTTCGCCCGAAGGCCAGGTGCAAATTCGCGGACCCGTAATCAGCCCCCGCGCGCAACGCACACTGCAGACCTTTGCCTATGCGATGTTTGGAAGTGACGACGTTTATCTGTCCACCAAGCTGCAAGACAACCTTCCCGAGGGGTGGATGGTGCGCAGCCTGGCGAGCTTGGCGGGTCTGAGCCAACTCAACTCTGGTCTGGCCACCGTGTCCCCCAATGCCATTGACATCACCGGGGTGACAGGCCGCCGCTCGGCCAAAACCGATATTGCGCAAATCTTAATTGATCGCCTCGGCGATGGCGCAGAATTTGAATTAGATGTGACCTATTTGGAAGAGCTGGATCCTTTGGCCCGGATGTTGAGCGGTGAGGAATGTGTGGCCGAAATCACCAATCTGGCCAGCGAGAATAAAATCCAATTCGAACCCGGTTCCGCCACGCTCGACGCCAGCAGCCGCGACACCGTGCAAGCCATTGCGGAGGTGTTCGAGCGCTGCCTCGAAGCACCCATTGAAATCAGCGGCCATACGGACAGCCAAGGGCGTGAAGAGATGAACCTCAACCTCAGCAAGGGGCGCGCGGAGGCCGTGCTCACCGCGCTGCGCGGCGCCCGTGTGAAGCTCAAAGCCTTAACGGCTGAAGGCTATGGGGAAACCCAACCCATTGCCGATAACAGCACCGAAGAGGGTCGCGAAGCCAATCGGCGCATTGAGTTTCGCCTTGTGACGCCGGCCACTCTCGAAGAGCCCGCAACGCAGGCCCAAACATCCGATACGGCCACCGCTGAGGAGACCAGCAATGAATAGAACCGAGTTTATCGTAACAATCGCCATCATCCTCTTTGTCACATTTTGCCTGGGGTGGTTCGCAAATTGGCTGGTTCATCGCTTTAGCCGCGTCAGCCAATCCGATATTGGCGAATTGGATAGATTGGCCCAATCAGTACATGAGGCCGAAGAGATGCGCGATAAGGCCCTTGCCTATATGGAACAGCGTGAAGCCGAATTGAACAACAAACTGTCACAAACCGAAGCGGAGCTCCGCGCTGCAATGGAAGGGCTGCGTGTCGCCAGGACAGAAGCTGAGGAGTTGCGCAGTTACATCGAGCGGCAAAACTCGGGCAAATAGGCGCAGCAATCAGCGCTCTTGCGGGGCGCTCTCAAGGCTCCATGCGGCAAGGGCCGCTTCATCTTGATCTTTGGCCGCCACCCAATTGGCCCCGCCTTTGGAAACTTCTTTTTTCCAAAATGGCGCGCGGGATTTAAGATAATCCATGAGGTAATCGGCACCCGCAAAGGCATCTTTGCGATGACCTGCGGCAGTGGCCACCATCATGATCGCCTCACCGGGCTGCAACCGCCCATGGCGATGGATGACCAAAGCTTTTTCCAATCCGAATTTCTCCGTTGCTTGATCGGCGAATTTTTGAAGCGCAGCCTCTGTCATGCCGGGGTAATGTTCAATGAACATATATTCCAGAGTGCCGGTGTCGTCCCGCACCAGGCCGGTAAAGCTGACCACCGCCCCAGAGCGGCTCACCGCAGATTGAAACGCGCCCATCTCCGCCGCGACATCAAACGCCGCCTCCTGCACCCGCACCGACATCTTATCCCCCCGTCATAGGCGGAAAGAAAGCCACTTCGCGGCAATCGGCAAGCGGGGTGGTCAAATCGCCAAGCTCTTGATCCACCGCAACACAAATCGCCGATACATCCGCAAAGGCCGCGGCATATCCCGCGTCGCGCGCCACCAACTCGGCAATCAGATCAGCGACCGTTGCCGCGGAGGTCTGATAGGCCTCTTGGCTCAGGCCGACCCTTTCGCGCACCCAAGCAAAATAGAGAATATCCAACGTCATGACGCTCAATCTCGCAAATGCGGCAGGGCTTTGCGGAAATAATCCACCCCGGTGAGAATCGTTAGCGCCGCCGCAATCCAAAGCAGGGCCAGACCGCTGTACCAAGTGGCATACATGCCTTGGTAAAACAGCCGCAAATACGACGGATCGTCCTGTGTTGCATTCAAAATTGAATGGGCAGTCTCGCGATCCATTCCCTCTGTGCCCATCACCAAATAATGCTCAAAAATCCCCACAGCAAAAAGCAGGGCAATCGCCACCATCTGCACCGTGGTTTTCCATTTGGCGAGGTTTGTGACCTTTAAGGTGCCGGCGACATCACCCAAAAACTCCCGCAAGCCGGACACAAAAACTTCCCGAAACACGATCAATGCAGCGGGAAGAAGGAACAAAGCATCCAGGCCAAAGACGCTGGCCAAAACCACCAAAGCGATGACCACCATAGCTTTATCGGCAATCGGATCCAACATGGCCCCCATTCTGCTCTCTTGTTTCCAAGCGCGCGCCAAGTATCCATCCACCCAATCGGTCAGCGCCGCTCCAACAAATAGGATCAGCGCAGCCCAATCGGCATAGGGGCGCGTGAAATACAAAAACATCACAGCCACCATCGGCGCAGCGATCAGCCGGATCACAGTCAATATATTTGGCAAACTCCACATAGCTCGAAACTTAACCGGGTTCGAATCTGCGTGCCAGTGGTATCGAAGGGATTTTGCGCATTCCCTCATAGTTTTTTGTCGATTGAGCACTTCCGAGGCATTGCAATCTCGGATTTCAGCACCTCAGCCTAGGATTGAAAATGATTAAAGATCTGCTCCGCCATCGCATCAGAGACCCCATCCACAGCTTTGAGATCCACCAAATTGGCCCGCATGACAGCCTTAGCCGAACCAAAATGCGCCAGCAGCGCTTTTTTACGTTTGGGACCGATGCCATCAATATCATCCAAAGGATTTTTCAAATTGGCCTTTGCCCGTTTCGCACGATGGGTGCCGATCGCAAAACGATGGGCTTCGTCGCGCAACCGCTGCACAAAATACAGCACGGGATCATTGTGGCGCAGGGCCATGACAGGTTTGCCGGTGCGATGGAATTCTTCCTTGCCCGCATCGCGGTCCACGCCCTTTGCCACGCCGATCATGGCGATATTGTCCACACCCCACTCCCGCATGATCTCGCGCACAGCGCTCACCTGCCCCGCGCCGCCATCAATCAACAGTAAATCCGGCCAAGCCTCAGAGGTGCGCTCGGGATCTTCTTTCAACAGGCGTTTGAAGCGGCGGCCAAGAACTTCCTTCATCATGCCAAAATCATCACCAGGCGTAAGATCATCACCTTTGATGTTAAATTTTCGGTACTGTGACTTGAGCAGACCTTCCGCACCGGCCACAATCATCGCTCCAACCGCATGGGCACCTTGGATGTGGCTGTTGTCATAAACCTCAATGCGGCGCGGCACATCGGGCAGCTCAAATGCCTCTGCCAATCCTTTGAGCAATTTCATCTGCGAGGCTTTCTCCGACATGCGTCGCGCCAAGCTCTCGCGGGCATTGCGCTGCGCACCGGCCACCAGATCCAGTTTTTCCCCGCGCTGCGGCACGGAAATCTGAACCCTTCGGCCCAGTTTTCCACTCAACGCCTCTTCCATCAAATCGGGATCTTCAATCGCGTCAGAGAGCAAGATCATACGCGGCGGCTCACGATCCGAATAAAACTGCCCGACAAAGGCCTGCATGACCTCCGTAACCGAGACATCCCCCCCCACTCTTGGATAGTAATCACGGTTGCCCCAGTTTTGATTGCCCCGAATAAAGAAGACCTGAACGCAGGCCTGCCCGCCCTCCATATGCACCGCAATCACATCCGCCTCTGGCACGCTCTGCGGATTGATCCCCTGAGCTGTTTGCACTTGCGTCATCGCTTTGATTCGGTCGCGCAGGGCGGCGGCCCGTTCAAATTCCATAGCCTCAGAGGCCCGCTGCATTTCTTGGGCAAGCTCTGCCTGAATATGGGTGGATTTCCCGCCCAAAAAACGCTCCGCATCTCTGACCAAGACCGCATAGTCCTCGGCCGTGACATAGCCAACGCAGGGGGCACAGCAGCGCTTGATTTGATATTGCAAACAGGGCCGCGTGCGCGTGTCAAACTGGCTGTCGGAACAATCGCGCAGCAAAAAGAAACGTTGCAGTTGATTCAACGTCCGGTTGACCGCGCCAGCGCTCGCGAAAGGGCCATAATATGTGCCTTTCTCCGTCTTCGCCCCGCGATGCTTTTTGATTTGTGGGAAGCCATGTTCCCGGCTGACCAGTATATTTGGAAAAGATTTATCATCTCGCAAAAGCACATTGTACTTCGGCTTGAGCTGTTTGATCAGATTTTGTTCCAACAAGAGCGCTTCGGTTTCGGTCTTGGTGGTCAAAAACATCATACTGGTGGTTTCGCTGATCATGCGGCTGATGCGGGCCGAATGTCCTTGAGGTCTTGCATAGCTCGACACGCGATTTTTTAGACTTTTAGCCTTACCAACATAGAGCACGCGGCTCTCCCGATCGAGCATGCGGTAGACGCCCGGCGAGCCATCCAGGCGGGTCAAATAGTCAGCAATCAGATCGTGGCCTGTCAAAGGCAGTGTATCATCTGTCATTACGGCCTCAGCTCTATGCGATTCGCGAAGCGGCTGCATCGAAATAACGCCGGCTGCAAGAAATAACCCATCCACATTCTCTGTGGATAAGTCTGAGGGTAAATTAAAAATCCATGCGTGAAACCTATGTTTCGAAGGTGAATCCTAAAAATGCACAATTTCCATGCAGATTGATAAGATTTTGTAATGAAATAAAAAAATATAACGCCCTTGGCAAGTTTCTGTAATTATTTACTTTTTTCAATTGCCGACCATCAAGGGTCTCAAAAGTGCACAACTTTTCTCGAAATCGCTCAATCAAGCCCCAAAACATCCGGCGTTTGCCAGGCCAAATGCTGCCCACCATCTACGCAAAGCAGCTGTCCCGAAACCGCTGGAGCATTCAAAAAATACCCCAAAGCGGCAGTAATATCACTCGGATTCGAGCCTCGCCCCAATACCGTGGCCGCGCGTTGCCGCGTAAAATGGTGATCCGACTGCCGCACCCCTTGCATCGTGGGGCCAGGTCCAATGGCATTCACACGCACATGCGGTGCCAGCCCGCGTGCGGCGGTTTGGGTTAAGGCCCAAAGACCCATTTTTGCCACCGTATAGCTCGCAAAATCTGGCGTCAGTTTGCGCACTCTTTGATCCAGCATATTGATCACCAGTCCCGCGGCAATGGGCTCGCCAGCCGCATCCTGTTGCGCCGGCGGCACTTGTTTGGCAAATTCCTGCGTCAGCACAAAGGGCGCGCGCAGATTGCTTTCAATATGCCGGTCCCAACTGGACCGGGTCGCAGTCTCCAACGTGTCATGTTCAAAGATTGAGGCATTGTTGACCAAGACGGTCAAGGGACCACCGAGCGCCTCCGCAGCCCGCGCAACCAAAGGCTGTGAGCCGGCATCGCTCAATAAATCTGCCTGTAGTGCAACGGACTTACGTCCCAATGCTGTGATCTGTGCACAGGTCTGCAAGGCCGCCGCGTCAGACTGCGCGTAATGGACAGCCACGTCATAGCCTTGCTCCGCCAGATATAGGGCCATTTCGCGGCCCAACCGTATGGCCCCACCAGTTACCAATGCACGCATGTGATCCCTCCTCAGAGCAGTACCACAAAGAGATATGCCATATACAGCAGCGTCAAGCCCGCGCCCCACATCCGCGTGAAATTTATCTTGAAAAACACCATGGGGAACAACAGAAGTGACGCTGCAAGCATGATCCAAAGGTCAAACCGCAAGAAGGCCGCATCGACCGGGATAGGAGCAACGAAAGCTGCAATCCCGATGATTGCGAGCAAATTAAACATATTTGACCCGATGACATTTCCCAAAGCCACATCGCCCTGCCGCCGAAGCGCCGCAATTAGGGAGGTTGCCAACTCAGGCAAAGAGGTGCCAACGGCAATCAACGTCAAACCGATGGCCGTCTCTGGCACACCGTAATCTTTGGCGATAATTTCGGCATTAACCACCAAAACCCGCGCACCAATGGGAAGCCCCACAAGGCCAAACATCAAATAAAGCGCAATTTTCCATCCCGGCATGGTGGGATCTACGCCCTCGAGCCCATCCTCCTCAACCACCACCAGCGCCGCGGTTTTAGCCGCCTCTCTGTCGCGTTGTGCGCTGCGTCCTTGGTCCCATAAAATGCCCAGCAAAACCACCAATAAAATGGTCCCATGCCACCATGTAAACGGCGCCAAAAAGGCGAGCCCGATGAATAATACCGTGGCCAAAATCATAAGCAAAAATGATTTCTTCGGGAAAAACTCGGCCGTGTGCAGTCCGGCAATCAGAGCCGGCAAGCCCAAAACCAGTAAGATATTTGCAGTATTCGAGCCGATCACATTGCCCATCGCCAGCCCAGATGCGCCATCGGCCATGGCAGACAAAACAATCAATAACTCAGGCGCTGAAGTCCCAAAAGCCACCACTGTCAAACTGACCAGCAGTGCAGAGATGCCAAGCCGCAATGCCAAATTGACAGCGCCGCGCACCAAAAAATCGCCAGCCAACAAGAGGGTGACCAGACCCAAAGCCACAAAAATCCAAGCCAATTTCTATCCTTTACGATGACCCATTTGGCCACAGGAACAGGGGCCTTTTCCAAGAGTATAACGCCCACATTTGCGGCATTTGGCATTCTTTAACCGGGTTTGTCCGGGAAACCGCAGGCGCCCAAACATCGCCAAAACGGCGATGCCAATCAGAAAGAAGGTGACAGCTTTAACGAGCATTCCCTACATCCCAAAACGGGCAAAGGCGGCGCGTTCCTCAATGCTATGCGTAACATCCCCCAAAAGGGACATGCCAACTCGGGACAACAGGGGCTTCTTTTGACCCAAAACTCGAAAGCGGGTTTTTTCGCCAAATTTTTCCTTCATGGTTGGAACCAAATGACCAATGGCATCGGCAAGACCATCATCAATTGCCTTTTGTCCAACCCATATCTCGCCGGTAAATACATCACGCTCCACCAGTTTTGCGCCGCGCCGTTCCATAATATGATCTTTGAAGGTCTGATGGATCCCATCCAGTATGGATTTCAACCGGGTCACATCCGCCTTCTTTTGCGGCTGGAACGGATCGAGCATGGATTTCGAGCTGCCCGCCGTATGGACCCGGCGCTCAATCCCGTGTCTTTCGATGAATTGATGCAAGCCAAAGCCAGATGAAATCACACCAATGGAACCGACCACTGAGGAGGCATCAATATAAATTTCATCCGCACTGGCCGCCAGCCAATAGCCACCAGAGGCCGCCACATCTTCCACAAAAGCATAGACCGGCGTTTCAAACTCTTCGGCCAATCGTCGGATCCGCGCGCCAATCAACGATGATTGCACCGGGCTGCCGCCTGGTGAATTTATCACCAAGGCGACTGCGGCCGGCTTCTTTGAAAAGGCTTTTTGCAACACAGGCGCCAGTCCGGCATCGTTGAGACCACGGCCCGTCGAGATCATACCGTTGAGACGCACAACACACACGGTATTGACGTCACGGCGAAAGGGATTTTTCAGTTTCATATATGCCAGATAAGACACCTCTCGCCCTGGAACAAGGCGGGCCGCAAAATTTAGCTGCGAATGCGCCATCCGGTTTTGAAAATCCACCAAATGAAGCCCATGCAAGCCAGCGTAAATACGCCAATTGCCCCAAGGCTGATGCCGATTGCCACATCCGCTGTGCCAAAAAACGCCCAGCGAAACCCTGAGATGAGATAGACGACCGGGTTAAACAGGGTGACGGTCTGCCAAAATTCTGGAAGCATCGAGATCGAATAGAAGGATCCGCCCAAAAACACCAAAGGCGTCACCACCAGCATGGGCACGAGATTGAGTTGCTCAAAGTTTCCCGCCCAAATTCCGATGATAAAGCCCAAGAGTGAGAAAGACAGGCAGGTCAGGAGCAAAAAGCTCATCATCGCGATGGGATGCTGGATATCCAAATCAACAAAGAGATAGGCTGTTCCAAGAATGACCAGCCCGATAAATAGGCTCTTTGTCGCCGCGGCCCCCACATAGCCGATGACAATCTCTAGGAAATTCACCGGCGCTGACAGCAGCTCATAAATCGTTCCAATAAATTTTGGGAAATAGATTCCAAAACTGGCATTCGAAATCGATTGTGTCATGACCGAGAGCATGATCAGGCCCGGCACGATAAAGGCACCATAGGCCACCCCATCCACCGCCTCCATTCGGCTGCCAATGGCGGTGCCGAAGACGACGAAATAGAGGCTGGTCGACAGCACGGGAGAGATGAAGGATTGTTTTAGTGTGCGGAAAAAGCGCGCCATCTCAAAGGTGTAGATCGCCGCGATTGCTTGAAAATTCATGCCCCATCCTCCTGGACCAAATCGACGAAGATATCTTCTAGGCTCGATTGTTGGGTTTGCACATCCCGCATTTGCAGACCCGCGGCCTGTAAATCATTGAGAAGGCCGGTAATGCCGGTGCGCTCGGCGTTGACATCGTAGGTATATGTAAGGCCGGCGCCATCGGGCGCCAGCTCCAGCCCGTAGGGGGCCAGCTTGGACGGGATCTCCCGCACAGGCTCCAGCAGCTCAATACGAATTTGCTTTTTGCCCATACGCGCCATCAATGCCGCCTTGTCTTCAACCAAGAGGATTTCACCTCCGTTGATCACTGCGATACGGTCGGCAATCGCCTCGGCTTCTTCAATGTAATGGGTGGTCAAAATGATGGTGACGCCCTGCCCCTTGAGCTTGGCCACCGTGTTCCACATATCTTTGCGCAGCTCCACATCCACGCCAGCGGTTGGCTCATCCAAAAACAAGACCTTTGGCTCATGGGCCAAGGCCTTTGCGATCAAAACCCGGCGCTTCATCCCACCCGACAGCGCCATAACTTTGGAGTCTTTCTTATCGAACAAGGAAAGCGTTTTGAGAATCTCATCAAGATAGGATTCGTTTTTCGCCTTGCCAAACAGCCCGCGCGAAAATCGCACCGAATTGATCACCGTCTCGAAGGGCTCAAGAGCAATTTCTTGCGGCACCAGGCCAATCATTGCCCGCACCTTGCGGTAGTCGCGGGCGATATCCATGCCTGCAACGGTGATATTGCCCGATGTCAGGCTAGAAATGCCACAAATCGTGGAAATCAGCGTCGTCTTGCCAGCCCCATTGGGGCCGAGCAAGGCGATGATTTCCCCCTCCTCAATGTCCAAGCTCGCGCCTTTCAAGGCTTCGAACCCACCCTCATAGGTTTTGCGAACATTTTGCACAGAGACGATGGCAGTCATAATTGATCCCTCAACACTTCAGCAGGTCTATACCCCATTTACCCAATAACACTGAAAGACAACCCCTCACGCTGCAACGCAGGCGCGCGCCCGTATGGCTCTAGCGGCTGCGGCTGCGCGGATCCAGCGCATCCCTAAGGCCATCTCCGAGGTAATTCACACTGAGAACCGTCAATGAGATCAATGTTCCAGGCCAGATAACGCGCTCCGGATAAAGCGTCATCCGGTCTACCGCGTCATTTAGCAATTTGCCCCAGGTCGGAAAATCGGGCGGGAAGCCGAAGCCCAGAAAGGACAAGGCACTTTCGGTAATGATGGCCGTGGCGATTCCCAAGGTGGCGGAGACTAAGATCGGTGACATGACATTGGGCAGGATGTGATTCAAAATCAGGTTGCTGGGTCGGGTGCCAATCGAACGGGCGGCAAGAATGAATTCCCGCTCTTTGAGGGCCAAAACATCGCCCCGTACAATCCGGGCTGTCTGCATCCAGCTGGTCAGGCCAATCAAACCGACGATCAATAAAAACGTTCCCATCTCGGGTCCGAGCGACAGCGCCAGGCTTTCTCGAAACAGCACCGAGGCCACCAGAATCAAAGGTAAAATGGGCAGGGCCAAAAACAAATCGGTCAAGCGCATCAGCGGGCCATCGCAGAGCCTAAAAAACCCTGCAATCAGCCCCACAAAGGTGCCCAGAACAATCGACAGGATCATCGCGGTTAAGCCCACGGAAATTGACACCCGCCCCCCGGATAGAAACCGGGCCAAATTGTCCCGCCCCAGATTATCTGTGCCCAGCACATAGTGCCAATTCACCTTCGCATTCGAATCCCAGAGCGCAACATAGATCGGCCGCGTGTCCCGCAGGGTGATAAAGTCACGACCAGATGGCAGGTATTGCGGGTCATGCGGATAGACAAAAGGCCCGAGAAACACCCCGGCAATGATCAATCCAAAGACCACAGCTCCAGCCATCGCGCCCTTATGGGCGCGAAATTGCCGCCAAACCTCTGCCCAACGATTGGACGGCGGGCGGTCGATGTCGAGGGGATCGGATATCTCAGTCATAGCGGATCCT
>Ga0209653_1000065_pt1 | contig 86456 bp, 86 predicted proteins | sample SaaInl6LU_22_DNA_FD_184644 | JGI IMG/M metagenome (GOLD analysis project Ga0209653, IMG submission 184644) | Marine microbial communities from expanding oxygen minimum zones in the Saanich Inlet - ESP_116LU_22_DNA (SPAdes) (version 2) | ecosystem: Environmental > Aquatic > Marine > Intertidal... | reverse complement strand
AACATATTGTAAATTATAAGATATTAGAAACATTAGCGACTCAGACAAGTTTAAAAATAGATTTTGGTGGTGGACTAAAATCGGACGATGATTTAAGAATTGCTTTTGAATCTGGTGCTCAACAGACTACAGGCGGAAGTATAGCAGTAAAAAATCCAAATTTGTTTGAATCTTGGATATACCATTATGGTTTCGAAAAAATAATCCTTGGTGCAGATTGTATTCATGGAAAAATCGCTATTCAAGGTTGGCAAGAAGAAAGTTCACTAGAAGTTCTTTCATTTATTGATGCTTACACAAAAAAAGGAATTAAAAATGTCATTTGTACTGATATTTCAAAAGATGGTATGTTGCAAGGCCCTGCGTTTGCATTATACAAAACTATATTGAATAAAAATCCAGACCTCAATCTGATTGCATCTGGCGGCGTGTCTGACTTTGAAGAACTTCCAAAATTAAAAGCATTAGGCTGCGAAGGTGTTATCATTGGCAAAGCAATATATGAAGGTAAAATTACCTTAAAAGCATTAGAGCAATTTCAAATTAATTCGAATTAGTATGTTGACAAAAAGAATAATTCCTTGCTTAGATATAAAAAATGGAAGAACAGTAAAAGGTGTAAACTTTGTAAATCTTCGTGACGCTGGAGACCCTGTGGTATTGGCACAACAATACGCTATTCATGGTGCAGATGAGTTGGTATTTTTAGATATTTCGGCGACATTAGAGTCAAGAGGAACTACACGTGATATGGTTAAAAAAGTAGCGCAAGAAATTGATATTCCTTTCACTGTTGGAGGTGGTGTTGCAAGCATTGAAGATGCCTCACTATTGCTCAAATCAGGTGCCGATAAAGTAGCTGTAAATTCTGCAGCAATAAAACGCCCAGAACTTATACATGAATTGTCACAAAATTTTGGAAACCAATGTGTTGTCGTTGCTATTGACGCAAAAAAGATAGATGACCGCTGGAAAGTACATTTGGCGGGAGGAACAATACCTACAGATTTGGATTTGTTTGAATGGGCAAAAAAAGTTGAATCATTAGGGGCAGGAGAGATTTTATTTACTTCAATGAATCACGATGGAGTAAAAACAGGTTTTGCTAACGATGCATTAGCCCAATTATCAGAAACCGTAAATATTCCTATCATTGCTTCTGGCGGAGCTGGGTCTATTCAACATTTTGAAAGTGTGTTTAAAAAAGGAAAAGTTGATGCTGCATTGGCTGCCAGTGTATTTCATTTCGGAGAAATTTCAATCCCAGAACTTAAAAAAGAATTACAACAAAATCATATAAATATTAGACTATAATGATTGTAAACTATAATACCAATGGCCTTGTACCGGCCATTATTCAAGATGCTGAAACAAAAAGTGTTTTGATGCTTGGATATATGAATAAAGAAGCGCTAGAAATAACGCAAAAAAGCAAGCGTGTTACGTTCTTTAGTAGAAGTAAAAATCGACTTTGGACAAAAGGGGAGAAGAGTGGTAATTTTCTGAATATCAAATCTTTAAAGGTTGATTGCGATGGAGACACCCTTTTGATAAAAGCAAGTCCTGATGGTCCAACATGCCACAAAGGGACAGATACTTGTTGGGACGAGGTCAATGCTCAGGATTTTGGGTTTTTATCCGATTTAGAGCAAGTCATTTCAAATCGAAAACATAATCCAAATGACACGTCTTATGTCTCTAGTTTATTTGAAAAAGGCATCAATAAAATCGCACAAAAGGTAGGAGAAGAGGCCGTTGAAACGGTCATTGAAGCCAAAGACCAAAATGATGAATTGTTTTTAGAAGAAAGCGCAGATTTATTATTTCATTATTTAATTTTACTTCAAGCAAAGGGCTATCGTCTTTCAGACATCGTTAATGTATTAAAATCAAGACATTAATTTTTATTTGTAGTTAGAAACCCCGACCTTGAGCAGATGTTTCAAAAGCGTTTTTATTATTTGGTTAAATTTCAATTTTTGGGCTACCGATTTCATGGATGGCAAAAACAACCAAATACCAAAACACTGCATCTAATGATTGATAAAACTCTGCGGTATATTCTTCAAAATCAATCATTTAAAACATTAGCTGCCAGTAGAACCGATGCTAAAGTTTCCGCTCAAGAAGCTGCATTTGAGTTATTTTTAAAAGATGAACCTATAAAAAATTTAACCTTATTCTTGGAGGATTTTAATACTAATTTACCTCAAGATATTCGTGCATTATCAATTGATGAAGTGACCTCAGATTTTAATATTATTCAAGATTCTAAATACAAAGAATATCATTATGTTTTTACGCAAGGGGAGAAGTGCCACCCTTTTTGTGCCCCCATCATGACAACCATTTTAGAACCACTAGATATAGAATTAATAAAAAAGGGAGCTCAACTTTTTCAAGGACTACATAATTTTAAATCGTATTGTTATAAAGCGACTGACAATGGGCTATACCAACGTGAATTGCAAACTTGTGAATTAATTGAAAACTCCTTGTATACAGCCAATTTTTTTCCAAAAAAGAGCTACATATTACGTGTAATAGGAAAGGGATTTGGACGCCATCAAATACGTTTGATGATGGGCGCATTAATCAAACTGGGGAGAGGAGAAGTAGATTTGAATTTTATTAAGAAAAGTTTAAAAAAAGACACTACAATTACCATCGACTACATTGCTCCAGCTTCTGGTTTGATATTACATAAAATAGATTTTTAAAGCTTATTCACATTGATCTGACAAACGTTCCTTTAGCATAGAAAAGATACGTTTATTTATTTTTGATGTATTGGTAGTGTAAAACTTAAATTCTTCAGTAGTTAGTAGTCCAATCACACAGCCCAAAAGCATCTGTTTTAGCGTTGTATTCGTTTTAAATTCTCCAATTATAATATCTTGTTTTTTTTGAAGAGTTAAAGCACTAAAGTCTTGATTTCTAGAATTGATTCTTGATAAGAAAACTTGAACTAATAAGTCATTTTGGAATTTTAAAATAGGCCTTAAAACTTGATTCTGAAATGCTTCAAAACTAGATGTAGTTTCTAGTGTTTTAGCAGAAAAAATTTCTGGACGTTGACTTATAAGTTGTTGATCTCTAGAATTTACGCTCATAAATTTCAAGGTCAAAAGTAGAGGATGAAGCAATGATATGATCAAATATATCAGCAATAATGTATTCGTAATTTTGCCAACATTTATCATTGCAAAAGGCATAAATCTCTATGGGTAGGCCATTTTCATTGGGTTGAAGTTGGCGTGCCATGATCATCAAATCTTTGTTGATAGCCGAATGTTTTTCTACATAGGACTCAATGTATTTTCTAAAAACACCAATATTTGTTAGGTTTCTACCATTAATAAGTAGTGTTTTATCAATCTCATTTTTAGTGTTGTGAGAAGAAATATCAGATGATTTATTAGAAATGTAGTCACTTATTAATTCAATTTTTGATAGATTATTTAAATCCTCTGAGTTTAAATAACGAATACTTGCCATTCTAATACTAAGTGATCTTTTGATGCGCCTTCCATTAGATTCTGTCATTCCTCTCCAATTCTTAAATGAATCTGAAATAAGCGCATACGTAGGAATAGTGGTAATGGTATGGTCAAAATTTCGAACTTTTACGGTAGCAAGGTTTATTTCTATAACACCACCATCAGCACCAAATTTTTGAAATGTAATCCAATCACCAATACGAACCATATCATTAACAGAAACTTGAATACTGGCTACAAACCCAAGAATTGTATCCTTGAAAACTAAAATTATTACGGCAGAAACAGTACCAAGTCCAGCCATAAATTCCCAGAACGATATTCCAGTAATGACAGCAAATGTTGCAAATACACCTGTAAGCCAAACAAATATCATAATGACTTGAATATAGCTGTCAATAGGTTTGTCTTTTAGTCGTTCAACAGATTTAAAATAGGTTTTTAAGGAGCCAAATATGCTACGTAATCCCCATACAGAAAACACTATTCCAAGTACTAAAATTATTTTTTGGATAAAATTTTGCCATTGAGGATGTTCAAAAAATATATTTGGAATAACTTCATAAGCGACAAATAAAGGTACTATGTGAGCAATATTTCGCGGCACTTTATGAGCAATCATAATATCATCAAATTGAGTTTTTGAGCGTTGTGCAATTTTTGAAAACACAACCCTAATAATTAAACGGATTAGGTAATCAATAATAAAAATTATAAATAAAGCACCTGCTACAAGTAAAATAATACTAAGCCAGTCTGATAATGAAGAGTTTGCTCCAGCTTTTGTTAAAAAGCGTTTTAATGATTCAAGAAAAAATTCCATAATAAAGTTTTAAACAATTTTACTTTTGAATTGTTTTATTCAATTTTTTTTCAACTACAAAAGTACCAAAAGGAATGACTGAAGCTATTAAAACCAAAAAAAAATTATTTTTAATCCATTGATTTTCAGTTCTCAATATAATTGCTAGTGCAATATAACCCATAAATAATAATCCATGTGGCATCCCTAGCATTTTTACGTAAGTTGGATCATCAGCCACATATTTTATTGGAACAGCAATAAAAAGTAGCAATATGTATGAAAAGCCTTCAAGAAAGGCAATAATTCTGAATTTTTTTATTAAAGACATATTAAAGATATAAGTAGGGTACAAAAATACGAATAAAAATACTTTTATGGAAAATAATTAATTTTACATAATATAAATTATAATACAATTAGATAATGCTTAAAGTATTGATAATCTAAGAGTTTACAAAAACAAGTTATCTATATTTTTAAAAGTGTTTGATTCTTAAGAAATAGAATTAAATATATCTATAGAATTAAACCAAAAACTGAAACAGTTCTGGTTTATCGTTAAGATAATCACCAAAAAAATTGTGTGCCTTTAATTTTGTAATGAGTGGTTGTAAATCTTCTTGGGTTTTTAACTGTATTCCAACAACAGCAACATCATTCTCTCGATTTACCTTTTTAGTATACTCAAAATGTGTAATATCATCATGTGGTCCGAGCATATCTACCACAAATTCACGTAAAGCGCCAGGACGCTGTGGAAACTTTATAATAAAATAATGCTTTAAGTTGGCGTATAACAATGCACGCTCCTTTATTTCAGCTGTTCGTGTGATATCATTGTTACTACCGCTTACCAAACAAACTACTGTTTTGCCTTTAATTTCATCTTTAAACTCATCCAAGGCGGCAATACTCATTACTCCAGCAGGTTCGGCAACAATAGCATCTTTATTATACATTTCTAAGATGGTTTGACAGATTTTACCCTCGTGAACAGTTGTCATTACATCTAAATTCTTTTGACATATTTCAAAAGTTAAATCTCCAACTTTTTTCACAGATGCACCATCGACAAATTTTTCAATTTTATTTAGTTGAACTAGCTCTCCTTTTTTTATGGATTTTGACATGGATGGTGCACCAGCGGGCTCTACTCCTATGATTTTTGTTTCTGGCGATAAGGCTTTTACCACAGAGGATAATCCAGAGGCCAATCCGCCACCACCAACAGGGATAAAAATATAATCTATTGGTATATCAGATTGTTGAATAATTTCTAAACCAACTGTTCCTTGACCTTCAATAACTTTTGGGTCATTAAATGGATGAACCAATGGTTTATTGTATTGCTCACATTCTTCAATGGCTTTGTGATATGAATCATCAAAGGTATCTCCTATCAAAACAACTTCCACAAACTCTTTTCCAAACATTTTAACCTGTTCAACCTTTTGATTTGGTGTTGTTGCAGGCATAAATATTTTTCCTTTTATTTTTAAAAGTTGGCAAGACAAAGCAACGCCTTGTGCATGGTTTCCAGCACTTGCACAAACTATTCCATTTTTGGTTTCTTCATTCGTTAAAGAAGAAATTTTGTTATAGGCCCCTCTAATTTTATATGAACGAACCTGTTGTAAATCTTCGCGCTTAAATAACATTTTACAATGGTATTTATCAGAAAAGCGTTGATGTTCCTCTAATGGAGATATTGAAGCAATGCCTTGTAACTTTTCAGCTGCAGATTTAATTGCCTTTACCGTTGGAAAATATGTCTTTTGCAAATCTTTCATTGCGTTTTACGCTTCTGTCTTTATCACCTTCATGTCTGTCATTGCCTGCCTAAGTGTATTTCCTATTACTTCAATAGAATGATTTCTAATTGATTGATTTACAGCTATTAAGGTTGCATTATCTACAGTAGTAGATTCATAAGAGTAAGCGGTTCCAATTACGTCTGTATTGATGGTTTTCATAAAATCAACCAAAAGTGGCTTACACGCATGATCGAATAAATAACATCCATATTCAGCAGTATCAGAAATGATGCGATTCATTTCAAATAATTTCTTTCTTGCAACTGTATTTGCAATTAACGGTAATTCATGCAAAGATTCATAATAAGCTGATTCTTCTATTATTCCTGAAGCCACCATAGTTTCAAAAGCGAGTTCTACGCCTGCTCTTACAAATGCAACCATCAAGACGCCATGATCAAAATATTCTTGTTCTGGAATAGCTTCAGAAGTTGCTGCTGTTTTTTCAAAAGCAGTTTCTCCTGTAGCGGCACGCCATGTCAACAAATTAACATCATCATTAGCCCAATCTTCCATCATTGTTTTTGAAAAATAACCAGACATGATATCATCCATATGTTTTTCAAACAGAGGTTTCATAATGGTTTTAAGTTCTTCCGAAAGCTCAAAAGCCTTAATTTTTGCTGGATTGGATAAACGATCCATCATATTAGTAATTCCACCGTGTTTTAGTGCTTCAGTGATGGTTTCCCATCCGTATTGAATCAATTTAGAAGCGTAAGAAGGCTCTATCCCCTCCTCTACCATTTTATCAAACGATAAAATTGAGGCGGTTTGAAGTACGCCACAAAGAATAGTTTGTTCTCCCATCAAATCACTTTTAACTTCTGCAACAAAGGATGATTGCAAAACACCAGCTTTGTGACCTCCAGTGGCTACTGCATAAGCTTTGGCTTGTGACCAACCTTTTCCTTCTGGATCATTTTCGGGATGAACTGCAATAAGTGTTGGTACCCCAAAACCTCTTTTATATTCTTCGCGTACTTCACTTCCTGGACATTTTGGCGCTACCATAATTACCGTCAAATCCTTTCGAATCTGCTTTCCTTCTTCTACAATATTAAATCCATGTGAGTATGAAAGTGTAGCACCTTGTTTCATTAATGGCATTACAGTATCAACAACATTGGAATGTTGTTTATCTGGTGTAAGGTTTAGTACTAAATCTGCAGTGGGAATTAGATCCTGATAAGTACCAACATTAAATTTATTTTCAGAAGCGTTCTTGAAAGATTGTCTTTGCTCTTTAATGGCTTGTGCTCTTAAAGCATAAGAAATATCAAGACCAGAGTCTCTCATGTTTAGCCCCTGATTAAGTCCTTGTGCTCCACATCCAACAATAACTATTTTTTTGTTTTTTAGCGCTTCTACACCTTCTTTAAATTCAGAGGTTTGCATAAATCTACATTTCGAAAGTTGGTCTAGTTTTTGACTTAATGAAAGTGTATTAAAGTAATTTGCCATGAGTATTAGTTTGTTTTAATTTTTAAATTCGGTTAGTAGTTCAGTAATTTTCATTTGATCTTTAGTTATTGAAATTCGCCCAGATCGCACAAATTGCATGATGCCAAAAGCACTTAATTCTCTGTGTAATAATTCTATCTCGTGACGCCTACCAGATTTTTCCAATACAAAAAACTCTCTGTTAACAGTTACAATTCTAGCATCACTTTCTTTGATGATGTTTTGAATTTGTCGTTCCTCAAAAAGTAAATCAGATTTGATTTTAAACATACAAGACTCCAAATAAATTGTTTCTTCATCTGTATGATAAAATGCTTTGATGACTTCTATTTGCTTTTCTATTTGTCCAATAATTTTTTTGACATTGACTTCAGTCATATTAACCAAAATGATAAATCGTGAGACACCTTCAATTTCCGAAACTGAAATGTTCATGCTTTCAATATTAATATGACGTTTTTGAAATATTGCTGAAATTCTATTGAGTAACCCAACATTATTTTCTGCGTAGACAGAAACTGTAAACTGCTTTAATTCTGTTTCCATATTATTCTAATCTAATTTCTGATACCGATGCACCAGACGGTACCATCGGAAATACATTATCTTCTTTTTCTACACATACTTCCAGGAAATATGCTTTTTTTGAAGTCATCATTTCTTCAACTGCTGTGGCTAATTCTTCTCGTTTTGTAACACGTTTAGCTTCAATATGATAGCCTTTTGCTATGGTAACAAAATCTGGATTTGTCATCACCGTTGATGCATAACGTTTATCAAAAAACAATTGTTGCCATTGGCGGACCATACCCAAAAAATCATTATTTAAAACAACAATTTTTACGGCTGCTTTGGTTTGAAAAATAGTACCTAACTCTTGAATAGTCATTTGATAGCCACCATCTCCAATTACGGCCACAACTTCACGTTCTGGTGTAGCCATCTTAGCACCAATTGCAGCTGGTAATGCAAAACCCATTGTTCCCAACCCACCAGACGTAATATTTCCTCTTGAGGTGCTAAATTCTGCATAGCGGCAAGCAATCATCTGATGTTGTCCAACATCAGAAACAATAGCAGCTTCTCCTTTACTTTGGGCATTAATTTCTTTGACAACTTCACCCATTGTAAGTCCTTCTTTGGTAGGATGTAAATCATTTTTAATGACTTTTTCAAATTCAATTTTTGATAAGTCTTCAAATTTTTTCAACCATTCTGTGTGCGTATTTTTCTTTAACAATGGAAGAATTTGCGCTAGACTTTCTTTAGCATTTCCAAGTACTGCTACATCAGTTTTTACATTTTTATCAATCTCTGCAGGATCAATTTCAAAATGAATCACTTTTGCTTGTGTTGCATATTCGCTTAGTTTACCCGTTACTCGGTCGTCAAATCGCATTCCAATTGCAATCAAAACATCACATTCGTTTGTAAGAACATTAGGTCCGTAGTTTCCATGCATTCCAACCATACCTACGTTTAGTGGATGAGCTGTTGGAATTGCCGAAACACCCATGATTGTCCATGCTGCTGGCACACCAGATTTTTCAACTACATCTTTAAATTCATCTTCAGCTTCTCCCAAAATAACTCCTTGACCCCAAACAATTAGTGGTTTTTTAGCGTTATTAATAAGTTCTGCTGCTGCACTTAGCTGAACTGGGTTAACCTTAGGAATAGGTTTATAACTTCTTATTCCTTCACATTTTTTATAGGTAAAATCTAATTCACCAAACTGTGCGTCTTTTGTGATATCTATAAGAACAGGCCCCGGGCGTCCACTTCTTGCGATATAAAAAGCTTTTGCAATTACTTCAGGAATTTCTTCTGCTGTTGTGATTTGATGATTCCATTTTGTTACAGGCGTAGAAATCCCAACAATGTCAGTTTCTTGAAATGCATCACTTCCTAAAAGATGGGAGGGCACTTGTCCTGTGATACATACCATGGGCGTTGAATCTATTTGGGCATCGGCAATTCCTGTAATTAAATTTGTGGCTCCAGGTCCTGATGTTGCAATGGCTACACCTACTCTTCCTGATATTCTTGCGAAACCTTGTGCGGCATGTGTAGCACCCTGCTCATGTCTTGTTAGGACATGATGTATTTGGTCTTGGTACTTAAAAAGCTCATCATATACTGGCATAATAGCTCCTCCAGGATATCCATAGATAGTATCTGCACCTTCTGCAATTAAACAGCGAATCACAGCTTCAGCACCTGAAATTCTTTCGGTGGGCTGATTTAAATAGCTTTGTTTTGATTTTGTTTGTACGTCCATAAATATTTTTAATTAAAATTCATCTGTTACACATCCTTGTGAAGCAGAGGAAACAGTTTTTGCATATTTGAAAAGTACTCCTCTAGAAACTTTTAAATTTGGTGCTTTCCATTGTTGCTTTCTTTCTTGCAATTCTTTATCTGAAATTTCTAATGCAATACTATTAGTTTCTGCATCAATGGTAATGGTATCGCCGTCTTGAACTAAAGCAATTGTACCTCCATCTTGTGCTTCTGGAGTAATGTGACCAACAACAAATCCGTGTGTGCCACCAGAGAAACGACCATCAGTAATAAGTGCCACATCTTTTCCAAGTCCAGCACCCATAATTGCTGCAGTTGGTTTAAGCATTTCAGGCATTCCAGGCCCTCCTTTTGGCCCTTCATATCGTATCACAACAACATCGCCTTTTTCAACAAGTCCATCGAGAATGCCATCATTTGCAGCATATTCACCATTAAATACTTTTGCTTTTCCTGAAAAGCGCAAGCCTTCTTTTCCAGTAATTTTTGCAACACTCCCTTCTTTAGCTAAATTCCCATATAGCATACGTAAATGCCCCGATACTTTTATTGGATTATCAAGTGGTTTAATGACTTGTTGTCCATCTGAAAGTCCTTTAACTTCAGTAAGGTTTTCTGCGATAGTTTTTCCTGTTACAGTCAAACAGTCGCCGTGGATTAATCCATTATCTAATAGATATTTTAAAACTGCAGGAATACCACCTACTCGATGAACATCTTCCATAAGGAATTTTCCACTTGGTTTTAAATCTGCTAGGAAAGGAGTTTCATCACTTATGCGTTGAAAATCCTTTAATGTAAACTCAATATTAGCAGCTCTTGCAATGGCCAAAAAGTGCAATACAGCATTTGTTGAACCTCCAAGAATTGTGATAAGTCTTATGGCGTTTTCAAGAGACTTTTTGGTAATAATATCAGAAGGTTTTATATCTTTTTCGAGCAACAACCGAATGGCTCTCCCTGCTTCAATGGCTTCTTCTTTTTTCTCTTTTCCTGTTGCTGGATTTGAAGAATTAAACGGCAATGCCATCCCGAGTGCTTCTATTGCAGAGGCCATAGTATTTGCAGTGTACATTCCGCCGCAAGCTCCTGCGCCAGGACATGCTTTTTGAACGATATTCTGAAATTCGCTTTCGTCCATTGTTCCGGCAACTTTGCTACCCCATGCTTCAAATGCAGAAACAACATCGAGTTTTTTTCCATTATGACAACCAGAGTCAATGGTACCGCCATAAACCAAAATAGAAGGCTTGTTAACGCGAATCATTGCCATAAGAGCACCTGGCATATTTTTATCACATCCAACAACTGTAATCATCCCATCATAACTCATGGCCTGAACAACAGTTTCCATAGAATCTGCAATAATATCACGAGAAGGCAATGAAAAACGCATTCCTGGTGTTCCCATAGAAATTCCATCACTTACGCCTATGGTATTAAAAATTAGCCCAACAACGTCTTTTTCTTGAGTTCCTGATTTTACCAATTTTGCCAAATCATTTAAATGCATGTTACAAGGGTTGCCTTCATAACCTGTACTTGCTATTCCAACAAATGGTTTTTCAAAATCTGAACGATCAAGACCAATAGCATGCAACATGGCTTGTGCCGCTGGTTGTGTAGGGTCTTGAGTAATTGCTTTACTATATTTGTTTAATGACTGCATATTTTTATTAGAAAATGACAAATAAAATTTTTCCTAATCAAAAATATATAACCTATAAGTCAGTAGGCTTTTATTTAGTAAATATGATTTAAACTCAATTGAATTCAATTTAACATAAATATTTGAAAATCAATGATTTATAAAAAAATAAATATGATGTTCAATACTTAAAATTAATTGTAATTATTTTCAATTTTTTCGAGTGTAGGACATTTTGAAATTTTTGTTTTGAAGTACTAGCATATTGGCATCCAATGTGTCAATTTTATAAGCTTCGATAGTTTCAAAATGTGTTCTGTTTCCAATACTTTTTACTTTAAGAAATAGACTATCGTTACGTACAGACCAACTTTTGTAGACTAATGTTTCCATATTATCAGATTTAGCACTACCATTTTCAAAAAGTGTGAAATGTAATTTTGCATCACTACTATCTAACCATGAACCAATTAAAAGTTTTGATGTTGAGGTTGCTGGTTTATTATTGAAGTTACATCCAAAGAGGTTAATTAATAAAAGAGAAATAAAGTAATAAAAATAGGTTTTTGTTTGGATTTTTAAGATCATTACATAAGATTTAAAGGGCTAAATACTATGCTAATATGCAAATTTCTGAAACTAATTCAAATGAATATATTTAATTTCTAATTGAAAAGGTGTATTTTTTTTTGAAGCTTTTAAAAATCCTATTTGTTGTATTTCATCTTGATTAAAATTTGAAATATCCAATTTAAATCCTCTAAAACTCGGTATCATTTCTTCTAATGGAATTTCTATGGTTTCCCATTTTCCTGTGGTTTTAAAATTAAAGATATAGGAATGACGTTCATATTTTGACCTTTTTACACGAAATTGAAATTCTGATCCATCGCCTTTTAATTTCAATGAAATAGTTTTATGTGAAGTAGTTTCAATCTTATTTACATTTAGGCGTATGGATGAAAATCCTCCATTATTTTCAATTGAAACATTTCCTTTAAAAAATCCATTCTCGTTTTCATTTAATAAAATTTCACTGTTGGACTTCCCTCCCATTACAACATCATCAACGACTTGCCATGCATTTATGTTACACGATTTATCGAATTCAAATATTACTTTTCTATCTTGATTGAAGTTAAAAACGGTCATAAAAATCAAAAAGTATGTTATCATTTATCAATTTAGATTAGATTTTATATGGTCAAAATTTTGTCTTAAAAAAGAGCGTAATTTTTTCTTATAATCGTCTTTCAACCAAGCTAAAAAATTATGTGTGCTTTTGCTGATGCATTTCGAGTAACGATTAATTCTAAATTCAATATCATCATCCAAAAGTTTCATTAATGCAATAGCATCAAAGATATCTTCGCTATTTTCAATACAAATTTTTGCATGTTGTTCAATGGACCTTTTTAGAACAACTTTTGAAGATTCCCCTCGTCTTATGGATTCTATATAAGTCTTATTGATATCAAAATAAACTTCCTCTGAATTTGAAAAAGACACCCTAATTGCTTCGGGCATTTCATATTTAAAATTATTTTCGAGGTCTTCGTCGCTCAAAATTCCGTCGAGATAATGGCTTGGATACTTAAAAATTCGTTGCCAATCTAGGTTTGTACTACCCCATGGACCAAATCGGTGGAAATTATTCCCTAAATCAACGACATTAAAACTGTCTTTTCCTTTAAAAATTCGTGACCCACGCCCTATCATTTGATAGTAAAGTGTTAAAGACTTTGTGGCACGATTTAAAATTATAGATTCCACGCTAGGTTCGTCAAATCCAGTAGTCAAAATGCTTACGGAAGTTAGTATAGCACCTGGCGTTTCTTTAAACCATTTTAAGATATTAGCACGTTCTTTTTTTGAAGTTGTATTGTCCAAATGTGCAATGGGTAACCCCGCTCTATTAAAAATATCATATACATACAATGATGTATTTATACCATTATTGAAAATCAACGTTTTTTGACCCTTGCAGCATTCAAGATAGGCTTCCATGAGTTTTGAAAGCATTTCATTGTTTGTATACAATTCCTCTGAAGATTTTACGGTATAATCGCCATTTGCACCAACCACCAAAGATGTTAGACCAACATTAAAAGAATACATGTTGGCTTTAGCTAAAAACCGATTTTCGATAAGCGACTCAATACTTTCACCTACAATAAGTTCGTTGTAGTTGTCGGTCATTGGAAGCTCAATATTTGAACTCAGTGGAGTTGCCGTAACTCCCAAAATGAAAGATTTTTCAAAAAACTTGAAAAGTTTTGTAAATGAATTGTAATGGGCTTCATCAATAATAACTAATCCAATATCTGAAATATCTAATTTGCCGTCTTTTAATCTGTTATTTAGGGTTTCAACCATAGCAACAAAGCAATCGTAATTGCCTTGATCATCCAAGTTAGCCTTACTATCTACAACTTTATTCGCAACTCCAAATTCACTTAAAACCGTAGAGGTTTGTTTGCAAAGTTCAATTCTATGTGTCATTACTAACACTTTTTTCTTTCGTGTTTTTAGATATTGACTAACTATTTCTGAAAAAATGACTGTTTTACCACCTCCAGTAGGTAATTGATAAAGCAGATGGTAATCGTCATCGGCGGATTCAAAGCATTCGAAAATCTTTTGTATTGCTCCATTTTGATAATGGTAAAGCTCTTTGCCAGCTTTTCTTTCTTCCTTTTCGTATGATGTAAGCATTGTTTGGTCTAAGTTCAACTTTGCAAAAATAACCCCTTTTTTGAGTTATCAAATTATTTAAATGTGATTTTTTGTATTAATTAAAAATTCATTAAATTTATTGTCAATCTCAAAACAAATTATTATGAACAAAGTTATTAAGCCTACATCACTCTATTGGCTAATTTCCATTATTGCTCTTCTATGGAATTGCATTGAAGTTGTGGCATATTTGAGTCAGGCTTACATGACTGATGAAGCAATCAAAATATTACCAGAAGAAAATCAACTTTACTTTTCAAATGTACCTGCTTGGGTAACAGCTGCTTTTGCTGTTGCAGTATTTGGAGGTTTTCTTGGATCAATTGGACTTATAATCAGAAAGAAATGGGCGTATTTTCTATTTGTTATCTCATTCTTGGCATTAGTAGCACAACACGTTTATAATTTTTTCATTCAGAATTACGTTGAAATGACAGGATCACAAATGATTCTTCCAATTGTTACTTTTGCGGTTGCATTATTTCTAATTTATTTTTCAAAACAAAAATCAAAACAAGGTATACTTAAATAAAGCTTTAGTTGTTTAGTTTTTGTTTGTGAACTTTTTTTGTTCCACTATACATCTTATAAAGTACTAATCGGGATTCAAGTTTGGCATTAAAAACTTTGATTTTTCTTGATGGTCGTAATCCAACATATTTTAATGCCTCCAAGTTTGAGGTAATTAGCCATGCGTTAGTTCCAGAGTATTTGTGCTTCAAAGTACTTCCAATGTAGCTATAGAATGATTCCATTTCGAGATTTAATCGTTCTCCATAGGGTGGATTAAAAACAATATGAAGGGGAGACTCTCCTCCTTTTTGTGTTTTAAAAAAATCTTCATGTTTTATGGTAATGAACTCATCAAGATGTGCATTGTTCACATTTTCAATAGCTTTTCTTACTGCACTTGGAGATTTATCAAACCCTAAAATTTTATGATGGAAATCACGAGTTTTAGATAATAATGATTCTTCTATTTTTTCAAATAAATCCACATCCCAATCTTGCCATCGTTCAAATGCAAATTCATTACGCATAAGATTTGGTGGTATGTTACAAGCAATCATTGCTGCTTCAATCAAAAGCGTCCCTGAACCACACATTGGATCCATAAAATCACTTTGTCCATCCCATCCAGAAAGCATAATGAGTCCTGCAGCCAAAACCTCGTTTATAGGTGCAATATTTGTCGCTATTTTATACCCTCTTTTATGAAGTGATTCCCCAGAGCTATCCAACGAAACATTACAAAAATCACCGTCGATATGAATGTTAATTTTTAAATCTGGAAAGCGCAAATCTACATTTGGGCGTTGCCCTGTTTGATCTATAAAACGATCTACAATAGCGTCTTTTGTCTTTAAAGCAATAAATTGAGAATGTGTAAATCGATCACCACTCAGTGTAGCACCAACAGCTAAACTACCATCATTTTTCAGATAATTTTCCCAACATATATTTTTTATTTTTTGGTAAAGATCTGATTCATTTTTTACCTTGAATTTTGCAATAGGTTTTAGAATTTTTATGGCAGTACGTAATCCCAAATTACATTTGTACATAAATCCTTTGTCGCCCACAAATCGAACGTGACGCACTCCTTTTTTAATGTGTTTTGCACCAAGCTGCTTCAATTCGTTTTCCAAAAGTTCCTCAAAACCATAAAGTGTTTTAGCAACCATTTCAAAATCAGTATTCATGATGTTTTTTGTAATAAATACCAAAAATACAGTATTTTTGTTGGTGTTAGCATGAAATAAATGACAAAACATCAAAATTGGTTTCAGTCCTGGTTTAATACAAAGTATTACCATATTCTTTACAAACAGCGCAACTACGAAGAAGCTGAAAGGTTTTTAAAAAATCTTATAACATTCCTAAACATCAATAAAAATCATACCATATTAGATTTGGCTTGTGGCAAGGGGCGTCATTCGATTTTTTTAAATTCTCTTGGATATGACGTCACTGGTGTTGACCTTTCTGAGCAAAGTATCAAAAAAGCTTCTCAAAGTTCAAATGATCGTTTAAAATTTATGATTCATGATATGCGTTACCCTATTGAAAGCAACTATGATGTTATTTTAAATATGTTTACAAGTTTTGGTTACTTTGATTCCATTGATGATAATTTTAATGTTTTAAAAACAATAAAAAATAGTCTTAATAAAGATGGTATTGGAGTTATTGATTTTATGAACAGTAATTACATTATAAATCATTTGGTGCTTCAAAATAATGTTGAAATTGATGGCATTCAATTTGATATAAAAAGAAATTTTAAAGACGGAATAATTACAAAGATAATAACTGTAACGGATGGTGATCAAACCACAAAATATGAAGAACGCGTTCGAGCATTTAATCAACAAGATTTTTTTAGTATGATCTCGGATGCAAACCTTAGATTTGTAAAGTGTTTTGGAAGTTATGATTTGGATCCTTACAATGCACAAACCTCTGAACGTCTAATTTTAATTTTCAAAAATAATGTTTGATTTTTTACTTCCTATTTTATCAGTTGTTATAGGTTTGATTTTTGCCGTTTGGTTTTTGGAATCAAAAACATTTAACTTAAAATTACTATTGACATTTAGTGGAGCATTTTTATTATCCACAACAGTTTTTGAGCTCTTACCAGACGTCTATGAAAATTTAAATGCAAAATATACTGGAGTTTTTATTCTATCAGGTATTGTTTTACAGATAATATTAGAATTTTTTTCAAAAGGTGCAGAGCATGGACATTTACATCATCATGGAAAATCAGAAGACCGGTTTCCTTGGCTTTTGTTTTTAAGCTTAGGAATTCACTCTTTTTTAGAAGGATTTCCTATTTCTGCCCACGAAACAATTGTTTATGGGGTGTTTATCCATAAAATACCAGTAGCAATCCTTATTGTATCATATCTGTTACCATCTAGTATTTCTAAGATAAAAGTATTTTTATTTCTTGTAGCTTTTGCACTTCTTACACCTTTTGGTACATTGATTTCAGAAATAGTTGTGTTATCAAATAAATTGTTTTATAGTATCAACGCTTTGGTCGTTGGAATGTTTTTCCATATCGCCACTATTATTTTATTTGAAGCTGATGAAGGGCATCAATTTAATGTTAGCAAAATAGCAGCTATAGTTTTTGCTGTCTTTATTGCTTTTTTATTGTAAAAAAAACTTGCGTCCTTGATTTGGGGAATCAAGACCGCGAAGCTTATTGTAGGTATTTATGAGGCAAAAAAGGGTGAGAGAGCACATTAATCATAACTTTCCTTTTTCTACTCTACAAAGTTAACCACATTCATACCACATATTAAAGCGTCATTTAACAAACGGCCATTTGACGTAATAAACGGCCATCTGACGTAATATTCGGGAAAATTTGACCAAAAAATAGCCCGATTATTGCCCTTTTTTTTGCCTCCAAAGCTTGTTTAAAGCGTATAAATCGAACATTTTGTGTGATTTTTGGTATTCTAAATTACCTTTTTGAAATTGACGTTGTAAAATATCTTCAATTAAATAGTCTTCTTCGTTGAGTTCGGGGTCAAATGGAATTTTTAATGACATGTTGAACAATTTTGCAGTATTATTATACCAAAATGCACGCCAACCGCTACGTAATTCTTTTATTAAATCAAAAGCAGTACTCCCTGTTTGACGATGAATAAGTTTGATAAGAATTTGTCCTTCGGTAATTGTAAATTTCTTAAGCTTTTCTGAAAATTCATCTTCAACAAATTTTTGAATCCTTCTAGTATATTTTTTTCGTTTTCTCTTACTTTTAACATTAGCTATGCGCTCATTCAAGATTTGTAAACGTTCTGATGCAAGTTTTGCATAAGGGTATACTTTGAGGGTTTTTCGTTGTAAAATAAGATATCGCCTTCTCTCATCCCCTGAACTTATACGTAGACGAGGTAATATTACAACCTCCTCTAAATCAATAGATTGTTTTGTTATGGTGTCACCAACTACAATAAGATATTTTTTAGGAATAGAATCTGATTCTATTGGTTCGGTTTGTCCCCAGCTCCAAAGCATTCCAAAAAAACAAAAAAAAGTAACGAATTTCATATGAAGTTTCAAATAGATTTCAAATTTAAAAAATATGCGCATATGAAGTGCTTTTACTCAACGATATTTATTATTTTAGACCAAATTTTTTACCATGGCAAAACAACAAGTTTTAGATCAAAAAGCACTCGATTTTTTAGAATCATACCTTAATAATGCATCACCCACTGGATATGAGTGGAATGGTCAAAAGTTATGGATGGATTATTTAAAACCTTATGTAGATACCTTTATAACAGATACTTATGGAACTGCTGTTGGTGTCATTAACCCAGAAGCAAAGTTTAAAGTTGTTATTGAAGGGCATGCCGATGAAATTTCTTGGTATGTCAATTATATTTCTGATGATGGTTTAATTTATGTTATTCGTAATGGCGGTAGCGATCATCAAATTGCGCCTAGTAAAGTGGTAAATATTCATACAAAAAATGGTATTGTTAAAGGTGTTTTTGGATGGCCAGCCATTCATACGCGAACACTTGCCAAAGAACAATCTCCAAAACCTGATAATATTTTTATTGATATAGGGTGTCAATCCAAAGAAGATGTCGAAAAATTAGGTGTTCATGTTGGTTGTGTAATTACTTACCCAGATGAATTTCATATTCTTAATAAAGATCATTTTGTTTGCCGTGCATTAGATAACAGAATGGGTGGTTTTATGATTGCACAAGTTGCTCGATTGCTTCATGAAAATAAAAAAGCATTACCTTTTGGATTATATATCACAAACTCTGTTCAAGAAGAAATTGGCCTTCGAGGAGCTCAGATGATTACGCATACTATTCAGCCCGATGTTGCTATTGTTACTGATGTTACACACGATACTACAACACCAATGATTAACAAAAAGAAACAAGGCCATTGCAAAATGGGTGACGGACCGGTTATTGCCTATGCTCCAGCGGTACAACAAAAATTACGTGATTTAATTGTGGATACAGCAGAAAAACATAAAATTCCGTTCCAGCGTGCAGCACTTTCAAGAGCTACAGGAACTGATACTGATGCTTTTGCCTATAGCAATGGTGGTGTGGCATCTGCTTTAATTTCATTACCATTACGCTACATGCACACAACTGTAGAAATGGTTCACCGAAACGATGTAGAAAATGTTATTCGTATGATTTATGAATCACTTTTGAATATAAAATCTGGTGAAACTTTTAGTTACTTTGAATAAGTTTGAAAGAGTTTTTAGACATTTGGGACGAGTCTGGAAAGCCAATAGGTCAAATTTGTGAAAAATCCATAGCACATCAAAAAGGATTATTTCATCCTACGGTTCATATTTGGTTTTATACCTCTACTCCTTCTCTCTTATTGCAAAAGCGTGGCCCTAACAAACAAACATTTCCAAGCTTTTGGGATGTATCTGTTGCGGGGCATGTGTCTTCTGGAGAGTCCATTTTGGATGGTGCATTACGTGAAGTCCATGAAGAAATAGGTCTACAACTTAAATCTGATGATTTGCGTCTGATTGATATCCGTAAAAATATAAATCAGTTTTCAAATGGCATCATAGATTGTGAATTTCAACATGTGTTTCTATCTAAACTAAAAATCAATGTAAAAGATTTAATAATTCAGAAAGATGAAGTTGATGATGTTCGCCTATTTTCTTTTGAAGAAATGAAAATTTGCATGGAACAAAAACATTCAGAATTTAAAATTGTACCAGCGGATATGAGTTACTATAAATTTGTTATGGATGAAGTTTTAAACCATTAAAATACTCCTTGATCTACGTCTTTAATGAATTTTATGAGTCCTTCAAAATACACTTTTTGATCATCAAATTGCGACAAGTGACTACCATTGGGACATAATAAATATCGTCCATTTTGAACTTCATTAGCAATGAATTCCATTTGTTCTGGATCCATTGTGTCGTGAGTAGCACCAATACTTAAAGTTGGCACACCAATGTTTTTTAATTCATCTTTGATATCCCAAAATTTTAAAGTAGCATCGCCTTTAACACCGAATTCACTTGGCCCTTGCATAGTAACATAAACATCATGATTAATATGTTTAAAGCTTCTATTTAGTGGTTCTGGCCATTCGGCTACTGGCTTTCTTATGATGTGTTCTGTATAATAATTATTCATTAAAAGTTCCATATATCGTGGATTAGAATAATCTTCTTTATTTTCATAAGTCATTATTTCCTCTAACACGTCAGCATCTAATTGTGGTGCAAGAACATTTTCTGAATAAGCAATATAATCTGGTATTGATGGTACCATATTAGAAATAATTAATCCTTTCAAATGTTGTTGATACTTTAAAGCATACTGCATTCCTAAAATACCACCCCATGACTGTCCAAATAAATAAAAATTAGAACTATCTAAGCCTAAAGCAATACGTACTTGCTCTACTTCTTCCACAAATCGGTCTAAATCCCATAAGGATACATCTTCTGGTTGATCACTATAATACGATCCTAACTGATCATAATAGTAATATTCAATTTCTGCATTTGGGAAGTAACCATCAAAACTTTCGTAAATTTCATGTGTCATACCTGGCCCTCCATGAAGCAATAGGACTTTTATTGAAGGGTTATTCCCAACTCTTTTAGTCCAAACCTTAAATTCTCCTTTTGGGGTTTGTATTGGAATCATTTTTATACCCCCTAAATACTGATCTGATTTTTCAGAACTATCGTTATATGTTGATGAAGATTTGCATTTGTTTTCACATTTACAACTCACTATAGAAAGAGTTAGGAGAACGAATACTAATAATTTTGTTTTCATAAGAATATATTTTTAATTTATAGAATGATCAATTATGGATTGCACAACATCTGGATTAAGCAAGGTGCTAATATCTCCAAGGTTCTCTGTGTCATTTTGAGCAATTTTTCTAAGAATACGTCTCATGATTTTTCCAGATCTTGTTTTTGGTAATCCATTTGTAATTTGAATTTTATCAAGTTTTGCAATTGGCCCAATTTGTTTTGAGATTAGCGCATTAATTTCAGATTTTATTATTTCAATTTCGGACGTTAAACATTCTGTTTTTAGGGTAACAAATCCATAAAGTGCATTGCCTTTGATTTCGTGAGGAAATCCTACTATTGCCGATTCAGCAATATTTTGGTGTTCATTTATAGCGTCTTCAATAGGTGCAGTACCAAGGTTATGACCAGAAACAATAACAACATCATCTACTCGTCCGGTGATTCGATAATGGCCATTTTCGTCTCTTAGCGCACCGTCACCTGTAAAATAACAGTTGTCGTAAGCTGAAAAATAGGTGCCTTTGTAGCGATCATGATCTCCCCAAATGGTTCGAGCAATAGAAGGCCAAGGGAATTTTATACACAAACGTCCTTCTGCTTTAGTATTTAATATTTCATTTCCATCTTCATCTATCAAAGTAGGTTGAATCCCCACAAATGGAAGTGTTGCATAAGTAGGCTCCCCTGAAAAGCAATTTGGAATAGGACTGATAAGAATTCCCCCTGTTTCAGTTTGCCACCAAGTATCAACGATTGGACATTTATTTTTTCCTATTGTAGTATCATACCATTGCCATGCCTCATCGTTTATAGGTTCTCCAACGGTGCCTAAAACTTTCAACGATGACAAATCATAAGGATTTACAAAGTCATCGCCTTGTTTTGCTAATGCTCTTATGGCTGTTGGTGCTGTATAAAATTGATTAATATTATGTTTTTGAACAATATCCCAAAAACGTCCATAATTTGGATAACTAGGCACCCCTTCAAACATGACTGTTGTAGCACCATTCAAAAGAGGTCCATATACAATATAGCTATGTCCTGTAATCCAACCAATATCAGCTGTACACCAATATACATCATCGTCTTGATATTGGAATATATTTTTAAAAGTGTATGCAGTATAAACCATATACCCCGCGGTGGTATGAACCATACCTTTTGGCTTTCCAGTAGACCCCGAAGTATATAGAATAAAAAGAGGATCCTCAGCATTCATTATTGTAGCTTTACACGATTCTGAGGCATCATTTAAAAGAGATTGAAGCCATTCATCTCTCCCATTTTTCATGTTGATATTAGAATGTATTCGTTTTGCAACAAGAACAGAACTTACACCAGGACAAGATTCTAAAGCTTCATCAACTATTCCTTTTAAGTCAATTGTTTTTGCACCACGATAACTGCCATCGCTTGTAATTACTATTTTACAATTACAATCATTAATTCTAGTCGCCAAGGCAGTAGATGAAAATCCTGCAAAAACCACAGAATGAATTGCACCTATTCGAGCACAAGCAAGAACCGAGACTGCCAATTCGGGAATCATTGGCAAGTATATACACACCCTGTCTCCTTTGTTTATCCCTTTTGATTTTAAAACATTTGCAAATTTGTTCACACGGACATGTAAATCTCTATAACTAATGTGTTCAGCTTCAGATTTTGGATCGTTGGGTTCAAATATAATAGCTGTTTTATCACCCTTATTTTCCAAATGACGGTCAATGCAGTTTTCTGTAATGTTCAGTTCAGCACCTTCAAACCATTTAATTTTTGGTACAGAAAAATCGTATTCCAAAACCCGATTCCAAGGCTTCTTCCAATGAAAATTATTCTTTGCAATAGCTTCCCAAAAGTGTTCTGGACTTTCTACAGAGGCTTCATAGGCTGTATTGTAATCCGTTTTGTTTTTCAGATGAAAAGAATACATAAAGTTTTAATTTTTCACTAATTTAATTAAATATTTAGAATATGTTTAATGGATAATTGAAATAAATTAAAACTCAATGCATTACTTTTGTTCTAAATTAGCAATTTGAAAACCAATCGCTTATATTTTATTGATGCTGTTCGAGCCTTTGCAATTCTTATGATGCTCCAGGGGCATTTTATTGATACACTTTTAGCAGTAGATTTTCGTGATACTTCAAATTTAGCATTTCAAATTTGGCAATATTTTAGAGGAATAACAGCTCCTGTTTTTTTTACAATTTCTGGATTAATTTTTACGTATTTATTGATAAAGGCCAACGCTAACGGAACATCAAATGAGCGTATAAAAAAAGGAATAGTTCGTGGCCTTATGCTTATTGGAATCGGATATGCTCTACGTATTCCTGTTTTTAGATGGTTTTCAGGAAATTTTGATACTTATTTTTTAGTTATTGATGTTTTGCAATGCATTGGTTTGTCACTTATTCTAATCATTTTCTTTTACAAATTTGTACAACGAAAAGTATTAGTCTTCTCTGTTTTAATGTTTTGTTTAGGCGGGGTTATTTTTATTACTGAGCCTTTATATAGAACATATACTGCCGAGAATATTCCACTATTTTTTGCCAATTATTTAACCAAATATAATGGTTCGATTTTTACTATTGTCCCATGGTTTGGGTACATGACTTATGGCGCTTTTATTGCAACTCTTTTTTATAGCTATATAAATAGTCCAAAATTTAAGTCTATTATCATATTTGTATTTTTAATACTAGGGTTGTTTTTAGTAAATGGTTCCACTTGGATGTTTCAAAACATTTATTTATGGACTGACATTCGACTTATTAGTGATGTAGCTAATTTTAATTATCTGTTTATTCGTTTAGGAAATGTTCTAGTGATTTTCGGAATTTTTTATGCTTTTGAAAGATTTTTAAAGCAAACTCTAATACTCAAAATTGGACAAAAAACACTTTCAATCTACGTTATTCATTTTATTGTACTCTATGGAAGTTTTACAGGAATAGGATTAAACCGAATACTTGGAAAAAATTTAAATCCAACAGAAGTTATTCTTGGTGCACTATTATTTTTAAGTAGCGTCAGTTTTATCGCAATATATAGAACAAAAGCTAACTCATTTTTATATTACAAAATCCGACAATTGACTCAAAAAATTAGTTTATTGTTTATTTCGAGAAGTAATTAAGGACGTTTTTTTCTATTCTTTCATTAATGTTTGAAAGATCAGCTCTATTGAAAGACTCTCCCGTTATGGTTTCATACAATTCGATATAGCGTTCGCTAACGGTTTGTATGTAGATGTCGCTCATTTCTGGTACAGTTTGCCCTTCTAAGCCCTGAAATCCATTTTGAATCAACCATTGGCGAACAAACTCTTTTGAGAGTTGTTTTTGAGGTTCTTCTTTTTGTTGACGCTCTTCATAGCCCTCAGCATAAAAATAACGCGATGAATCAGGAGTGTGAATTTCATCGATTAACACAATTTTTCCTTCTTTAGTTTTTCCAAATTCATATTTAGTATCAACTAAAATCAGTCCTTGTTTGGCTGCAATTTCTGTTCCTCTTTGAAAGAGTTTTCTGGTATAATCTTCCAAAATCAAATAATCCTCTTCAGAAACAATTCCACGAGCCAATATATCTTCACGTGAAATATCTTCATCATGATTTCCCATTTCAGCTTTTGTTGCAGGGGTTATAATTGGAGTTTGAAAGGCATCATTTTCTTTCATTTCATCTGGCATTGACACGCCACAAAGTACACGTTTTCCAGCTTTATATTCTCTTGCGGCATGGCCAGACATGTAGCCTCTTATCACCATTTCTACCTTAAATGGTTCACACAGATGCCCAACTGCAACATTTGGATCGGGAGTTGCAATTAACCAATTTGGGACTAAATCCTCTGTGGCTTTCATCATTTTTGTTGCAATCTGATTTAATATTTGTCCTTTATAAGGAATACCTTTTGGCATTACAACATCAAAAGCAGAAAGTCGATCTGTGGCAATCATCACAAGTAAGTTGTCGTTAATGGTGTATACCTCTCGAACCTTTCCCTTATACACCCCTTTTTGATTAGGAAAATTAAAATTTGTATCTATTATCGTTTTACTCATGTTGCTGAATTATTCTCTATTTTCAATGTTTTTATAGGCTTCAATAACTTGCTTTACTAATTTATGTCGAATCACATCTTTATCATCTAAGAATACCATTCCTACTCCTTTGATATCTTTTAAAATTAATAACGCTTCTTTTAATCCAGAAATGACCCGCCTTGGTAAATCAATTTGCCCAGGATCACCTGTGAGTAAAAATTTTGCATTTTTCCCCATTCGTGTCAAAAACATTTTCATTTGAGCATGAGTGGTGTTTTGGCCTTCATCCAAAATTACAAAAGCATGATCTAGGGTTCGTCCACGCATAAATGCCAAAGGAGCAATTTGGATGATACCTTTTTCTAAATAATTATCTAATTTTTCTTGAGGAATCATATCGCGTAAAGCATCGTAGAGAGGCTGCATATAGGGATCCAATTTTTCTTTTAAATCACCAGGTAAAAACCCTAGATTTTCACCAGCTTCTACAGCGGGTCTTGTAAGTATTATACGTTTTACTTCTTTGTTCTTTAGTGCTTTAACTGCAAGAGCAACACCTGTATATGTCTTTCCTGTTCCTGCTGGGCCAATAGCAAATACCATATCATTTTGACGCACAGCATCTACAAGTTTTCTTTGGTTACTTGTCTGAGCTTTTATTAGTCGACCATTAACACCATGAAGTATAACTTCTCCACTTGTACTAGACGTTTCATAATCTTCTTTGGAATCGCTTGTAAGTACACGCTCAATCATGTTTTCATCAATTTTGTTGTAGTTGCCAAAATGACTCAACAACATTTCCATTCTTTTGTCAAATTCTTCAAGCAATTCCTCGTCGCCAAATGCTGTAATTTTATTGCCTCTAGCTACAATTTTCAGTTTTGGAAAATATTTTTTAAGGAGTTCTATGTTTTTATTTTGTGGACCAAAAAAATCTTTTGGCGTAATTTCTTCGAGTTCTAATATGAGTTCATTCAAATGCTTGATGATTATGAGGGTTAAAAAAAATGATAACATAAAAATACTAACATTTTTACATAAATATTTACTACTGTTAATAAAATTTTAAAACAAAAATTTATGTAGGTTTGTAATGCACGAAAAGAGCATTTTTAATTACATTTAACACCAGAACAGCTCATACTTAATGGCCATTATTACTCTTACCACTGATTTTGGAATGAAAGCACACTTTGTTGGTGCTGTAAAAGGAGCGTTATACTCTGAAATACCGAATGTAACTATTGTGGATATTTCGCACAATATCTCTCCTTTTAATGTATTAGAAGCCGCCTATGTTATTCAAAATGCATTTAAAAGTTTTCCTAAAGGAACCATACATGTTATTGGTGTTGATTCCGAATTGAACACAGAAAACAAACATATTGCAATGGCTCTCAATGGTCATTTTTTTATTTGTGCAAATAATGGAATTTTAAGTATGATTTGTACTGAAATCACTCCTGAACACATTGTTGAAATTAATATTCATAATAAAGTTGTTGGTAGTTTTCCTGTTTTAGATGTTTTTGTAAAAGTCGCTGCACATATTGCACGTGGTGGCACTTTGGAAGTGATTGGCAAAACCATTAAAGAGATTAAACCTATTACAAATCTTATGCCTTTTGTGAGTTCAGATCAATCGCAACTTATTGGAAATGTTATTTTTATAGACCGTTATGACAATGTAATTACAAACATTAAAAAACGATTTTTCGAAACTATTCAAAAAGGCCGTCGATTTGAAATATTGGCTCGTAATCATAAATTCAAAAAAATTTACTCACAATATTCAGAAATTGTAGACTTTAGTATACCTCTTAAAAACCGCAATGATGAAGGTCGTGGACTTGTAGTCTTTAATTCTTCAGATTTTTTAGAAATTGCAATGTATAAAAGCAATAAAGCAACCGTTGGAGGAGCTTCAACCCTTATGGGATTGGAAATGATGGACAGTGTTACTGTTCAATTCTTTGAAGACTAAATTAGTGGTTAAAAACATCTGTCAAATGTTAATAAGTTTCTTTCGTTAATACACATCTAAAGAATATATTTGTAAGTATATACCTAAAATAAACAACAAAACACATGAAATTCATCGTTTCGAGTACATATTTACTAAAGCAACTCCAAGTCTTGGGAGGTGTGATTAATAACTCTAACACCTTACCTATTTTAGACAATTTTTTATTCGAACTCACATCATCAACACTAACGGTATCAGCTAGTGATTTGGAAACCACAATGTCCTCTGTTTTAGAGGTTGAGAGCGATAGTGAAGGTCAAGTGGCTATACCAGCCAAATTATTGTTAGAAACCCTAAAAACCTTTCCAGAACAACCTCTAACTTTTGTTGTTGAATCTAACAACACTATAGAAATTAGTTCCAATCATGGAAAATATGCGCTTGCCTATGCTAGTGCAGATGAATTCCCAAAAACAATTGCGCTTGATAACCCAAGCAACACTGTTGTCCCTTCAGAGCTATTGGCTACAGCAATTAATAAAACCATTTTTGCAGCTGGAAACGATGATTTAAGACCTGTAATGAGTGGTGTCTTTTTTCAGTTTTCTACTGACGGACTTACATTTGTAGCCACTGATGCACACAAACTTGTAAAATATTCAAGAACAGATGTTCAGGCTAGTGAAACAGCCGAATTTATTATGCCAAAAAAACCTTTAAATTTATTAAAAGGAATTTTAGCATCAAGCGATGAAAATGTTACCATTGAATATAACGAATCCAATGCGAAATTTTCATATGATAATTCTGTCCTTATTTGTCGATTAATTGATGGAAAATATCCAAATTATGAAGCTGTAATTCCGAAAGAAAATCCTAATCAATTGACGATTGGTCGCACTCAATTTTTAAATTCTGTCCGTCGTGTTTCCATTTTTTCAAATAAAACTACACATCAAATTAGACTGAAAATTGCTGGTGCAGAATTGAATATTTCTGCTGAAGATATTGATTATAGCAATAAAGCGGAAGAACGTCTTACTTGTGACTATCAAGGAGATGACATGCAAATTGGGTTCAATTCAAGGTTTTTAACCGAAATGCTAAGCAATATCAATGCTGATGATGTTCAACTCGAAATGAGTTTGCCAAACAGAGCAGGAATCCTTACTCCCGTAGATGGCCTTGATGAAGGAGAACATGTTACAATGCTAGTGATGCCTGTGATGCTAAACAGCTAGAAGCAGATTATTTTATTTTATAAAAACCAATTTAATTTTTTTGTGCTTTGCTAAAACCCTTTGGGTTAAATTAAATTGGTTGTTATGAAACGATTTTTATCAATATTAGCATTAGGTTTTCTTCTTGCAGGAGTTACACTTCAAGTCCTTGGAGTCTTTTTTAAATTCGAAAATATCCCAACCTTAGCACCACTAATATGCATTGCAATAGCTGGAGTTATTAGTTTTTTAAAACAAAAATTAAAAGGACAAGATAAAGACTAACTGTACATTTTCTCTCTTAGTGCTTTAATTTTATCGTCTTGCATATACTCATCAAATGTGGTATGGCGATCGATAATTCCATTTGGTGTAAGTTCCACGACTCTATTGGCTAATGTTTGTGCAAACTCATGGTCATGGGTCGTAAACAGAACAGTGCCTTTAAAATTTTTAAGTGAATTATTAAACGCCGTTATACTTTCCAAATCCAAGTGATTTGTGGGTTCGTCAAGCATCAAAACATTAGCGCGAGTCATCATCATGCGAGAAAGCATACAACGCACTTTTTCGCCACCAGACAAAACATCTGCAGTTTTTAGGGCTTCTTCTCCACTAAAAATCATTTTCCCTAAAAACCCACGAATATAAACTTCTTCCCGTTCTTCTTCAGTGGTAGCCCACTGACGCAACCAATCAACAAGAGTTAATTTTTCAGAAAAATATTCGCTATTGTCTAGCGGTAAATAGGATTGAGTAGTAGTAACTCCCCAACTGAATTTTCCAGATTTAGCATTTAAATTACCATTAATGATTTCATAAAAAGCGGTTGTAGCTCTTGAATCTTTTGAAAACACTACGACTTTATCGCCTTTATTTAAATTCAAATCAATATTTTGAAATAACACCTCACCGTCCAACTCTGTAGATAGTTTTTCAATATTTAAAATTTGATCACCAGCTTCACGATCACGCTCAAAAATAATTGCAGGATAACGTCTACTCGATGGCTTTATGTCTGCAACATTGAGCTTTTCAATCATTTTTTTTCGACTTGTAGCTTGTTTAGATTTGGCAACATTTGCAGAGAAACGGCGGATAAATTCTTCTAATTCTTTCTTTTTTTCTTCGGCCTTTTTGTTTTGTTGTGCACGTTGTTTTACAGCTAATTGAGAGGATTCATACCAAAAGGAATAATTTCCAGAAAAATGATTGATTTTACTAAAATCAATATCAGAAATATGTGTACAAACTGCATCTAAAAAGTGTCGATCGTGTGAGACTACAATTACACAGTTATCATAGTTCGCCAAAAAGTTTTCTAACCATGCAATCGTTTCATAATCCAAATCATTGGTAGGCTCATCCATAATAAGCACATCGGGCGAACCAAAAAGCGCTTGTGCCAAAAGCACGCGAACCTTTTGTTTACCGTCTAAATCGGCCATAGCCGTATAGTGTAATTCTTCTTTGATTCCAAGATTGGATAGCATGGCAGCAGCATCGCTATCGGCATTCCACCCATCCATTTCTTCAAATTGCACTTGTAACTCCCCTATTCTATCGGCGTTAGCGTCATTATAATCATTGTAAAGTGCATCAATTTCAGACTTAATGGCAAACAAAGGCTTGTTTCCCATAAGTACGGTTTCTAGTACCGTATGGCTATCATATAAGTTATGATTTTGTTCCAAAACTGACATACGTTTTCCTGGTTCCAAATGAACGTGTCCAGATGTTGCCTCTTGTGTTCCAGATAGAATTTTTAGAAACGTTGATTTTCCGGCCCCGTTGGCACCAATAATACCATAACAATTACCACTGTTAAAAGTAACGTTGACTTCGTCAAAAAGGATGCGCTTGCCAAATTGAACCGATAAGTTTGAAACTGAAAGCATGTATGTCTTTAATTTTTTTGCAAAAATAGAGAATTGTAAGCATACTTCAAATCAAATTGTAGAATAGAATTTAAAATACACTATGATTTGAATTATTTGGTATGATTATTGAACTTTTTTTAATTCAAAACCTAAATCTAAAAATATGAACAAAAAAAACATCTTATCTATCCTATTTGTATTGTCTTTAATTGTTACATCTTGCAGCAAGAGTAACGTTAATCCAGCAGATAATTCACCCCAAATCAAAACTTTATCAGAATCAAAACTCGAAATCAAAAAAAGTACTGTAAAAATTAATACAACCAACTATATTGTTGAAGATTTTGATCTTGATGAAAACATGACATTTCTATATTTAATTTTAGACAAAAATGGTGATAATTGGATTGCACTATCAATAAATGATGAAGAATTTGATGGCAAAACAACAAAAGCCCGAATTAATGATATTGAATATGAAGGTCAAAATTTTGACATCAATGAGCAACCAGACGAAAGCTATATTATTTCTGGAGATATTGTTAAAAAAAATACATTATTACCAGAAAAACCTGTAGAAATAATTCTTTATGAATCATCTATAGGTAATGGCAATAGTACTATTTCTGTAGATGGTACAACAGCAAAAATAAATGGTACCCTTGGAAGCATTACATACAATCAAATTTTGGATCTTAATGCTATGCACAAAAATGTACATACTATTTTATTTGAAGAAATTGAAGGATCAGTAAATGATGATATAAATGTTGAAACAGGACGTCTAATCCGGAAAGCAGGATATACCACAGCTTTAAACACAAATAGTAAAATATATTCGGGTGGTGTAGATTTATTTTGTGCAGGGCAAAAAAGAACTATCAAAAATGGGGCTAAACTTGGTGTGCACTCTTGGTGTTGTGGTGAAAATGGTGAAGATGCTTCATAAATACCAGAAAATGACAGTCAACACCAAAAACAAATCAATTACTTTAATGAGATGTTGGGGTCTTCATTAGGAAAAGAATTTTATTTCTTTACCATCAAGGCAGCTTCATCAGATGATATACACATCATGACAAATGAAGAAATCAACACTTATAAATTGAAAAATTAATTTTAATAAAAAAACCGTCATAATGGCGGTTTTTTTATTTAGAAAAGTTTTACCCTAAAACTTCAGCAACTTTTTTACCAATTTCTGCAGGAGAATCTACAACATGAATTCCACACTCTCGCATAATTCGTTTTTTGGCTTGTGCCGTATCGTCGCTACCTCCAACAATAGCTCCAGCATGTCCCATAGTACGTCCAGCAGGTGCAGTTTCACCAGCAATAAACCCTACAACAGGTTTTGTGCTTCCACTTTCTTTATACCACTGTGCAGCATCGCCTTCCAATTGTCCGCCAATTTCACCAATCATTACTACACAATTGGTTTCTTTGTCATTAATAAGTAATTCTAAGGCTTCTTTAGTTGTTGTTCCAATAATAGGGTCACCACCAATACCAATGGCAGTTGAAACACCCAAACCTTGTTTTACCACTTGGTCTGCAGCTTCGTAAGTAAGGGTTCCAGATTTAGAGACCACACCCACATCACCTTTTTTAAATACAAATCCAGGCATAATACCTACTTTAGCCTCATCTGGTGTAATTACCCCTGGGCAATTTGGCCCAACCAATCGGCAGTTTTTATCTTTTATATAATCTGATGCTTTAATCATATCAGCAACAGGAATACCTTCTGTAATGGTAATGATGACTTCAATTCCCGCATCAGCGGCTTCCATAATAGCATCAGCTGCAAAGGCTGGAGGTACAAAAATAATAGTTGTATTGGCACTGACTTGTTCAACAGCTTCCTTTACGGTATTAAAAACTGGTTTATCAAGGTGCGTTTGCCCTCCTTTTCCTGGTGTAACACCACCAACAACGTTGGTGCCGTAAGCAATCATTTGAGACGCATGAAATGTGCCTTCACTGCCTGTAAATCCTTGTACAATTATTTTTGAATCTTTGTTAACTAAAACACTCATTGAAGTTGATTTTTGATTGGTACAAATGTAATTTTTTGAAGTCGATTTATAAAAATAATTTTTACTTTTCTTTCAACTTTTGCAGTAGCTCTGGTAAATGACGTAATGCGGCCATTTCTTTTAGCTTTGTTCTGGATTCTTGGATAGGTGTTCCGAAATAGGTTTTACCTCCAGCAACAGATTTAGTAACACCGGTTTGCCCTAAAACAACAGCTTTTTTGCCTATAGTAATTCCACTGTTTGTTCCGACTTGTCCCCAAAGAGTTACTTCATCTTCCAAAATACAACATCCTGCAATACCAGTTTGAGAAGCAATAAGACATTTTTTTCCTAAAACAGTGTCATGGCCAATTTGAATTTGATTATCCAATTTTGAACCTTCTCCTATAGTGGTATCACCTGTAACACCACGATCTATCGTACATCCCGTTCCAATATGAACATCATTTTCTATAACTACACGACCGCCAGACAACAATTGATCAAAACCCTCTGGACGATTTTTGTAATAAAACGCATCTCCAGCAACTACTGTCCCCGAACCAATTACAACATTATCGCCAATAACAGTATCCTTTACAATAGTTACATTGGCATGAATCAAACAATTTTTTCCAATTTTTACATGTGGACCAACAAAAACATGAGGTTGAAGTTGTGTCCCCTCGCCTATTTGTGACGTAGGGTCTATACTAACCGATGATGGTATAAAAGGCTTGAAATACTGTGTAAGTGTATTAAAATCCCGAAACGGGTCATCTGAAATCAAAAGCGCTTTACCTTCAGGACACTCTACCTTTTTGTTAATCAGCACTACTGTTGCTGCAGAATTTAATGCTTTATCATAATACTTTGGATGATCAACAAAAACAATATCTCCGGCAGTTACAACATGAATTTCATTCATGCCCAAAACTGGAAATTCATCTGGACCCACATAGGAACACCCCAAAAGGTTTGCAATATTTTTTAGTGAGTGCGGTGTGGGAAATTTCATAGTAATTTATTCCTTAACGCGTTCTTTGTATGTGCCTTTAGCAGTTTCTACTTTAATTTTATCGCCCTCATTTATGAATAATGGAACGTTTATAGTGGCACCTGTTTCAACTGTTGCGGGTTTTGTAGCGTTGGTAGCCGTATTGCCTTTAACTCCTGGTTCTGTTGATGTAACCTCCAAAATAACACTTGCTGGCATTTCAACAGATAACGGCATATCGTCCTCTGAATTAATAATTACTGTAACCACCTCACCCTCTTTCAGAAGACCTGGATTATCAATAGCAGTCTTATTCAATGTAATTTGATTGTAATCCTCAACATTCATAAAATGAAATACATCACCCTCAGGGTACAAATACTGGAATTTGTGTGTTTCTACACGAACATCTTCAATCTTATGACCTGCAGAAAAGGTATTATCTATAACTTTTCCTGTAGTTACACTTTTGAGTTTTGTTCTCACAAAAGCAGGGCCTTTACCAGGTTTAACATGTAAAAATTCAATGATTTTAAAAATATCATGGTTGTATCGAATGCAAAATCCATTTCTGATGTCTGAAGTATTTGCCATAGTGTTTTAGTTTGATTTAAAGTAGCCTTTCATAATACCGCGGTGAGAATTCTTGATAAATTGTAAGATTTCATCGCGTTCCGGAGTGGCTTCCATTTCAGCTTCAATAATGGCTGAAGCTTGAGAGTTATTGTAATTTTTTTGATATAGTAATCTATATATTCCTTGTATTTCTCTAATTTTTTCTGTGGTATACCCTCTACGTCGCAATCCAACAGAATTGATCCCCACGTAAGATAGTGGTTCACGAGCGGCTTTTACATATGGAGGAACATCTTTTCTGACCAAAGACCCTCCAGTTACAAAAGCATGGTTTCCAATTGAGCAAAATTGATGTACAGCAGTCATTCCTGCAAGAACTACATAATCACCAACAGTAATATGCCCTGCAAGTGTACTGTTGTTCGAGAAAATACAGTTTTTACCTACAATACAATCATGAGCAATGTGACAATAAGCCATAATTAAGCAATTATCACCAATTACTGTTTTCATGCGATCTGTTGTACCTCTATTTATAGTGACGCATTCACGAATAGTAACATTATCTCCAATGACAACTATTGTATCTTCATCATTATATTTCAAATCTTGTGGACTAGCAGAAATGACTGATCCAGGAAATATACTACAATTTTTTCCAATGCGCGCACCTTCCATTATGGTAACGTTTGAGCCAATCCATGTCCCCTCTCCAATAACAACATTGTTATTTATCGTTGTAAAGGGTTCAATTACAACATTTTTTGCAATTTTTGCACCAGGATGAACGTATGCTAAAGGTTGATTCATTTGAATATATTTATTTAACTTTTGATATCTGAGCCATTAGTTCAGCTTCGGCACAAAGCTTGCCATTAGCATAGGCATAACCTTGCATATGGCAGATTCCTCTTCGAATTGGGGTAATGAGCGAACAGCTAAAAATAAGTGTATCACCAGGAACTACTTTTTGTTTGAATTTCACTTTATCAATCTTCATAAAAAAAGTAAGATAATTTTCTGGATCTGGTACTGTATTTAAGACCAAAATTCCGCCTGTTTGTGCCATAGCTTCCACTATCAAAACACCTGGCATTACTGGAGCACCAGGAAAATGACCTTTAAAGAATGATTCATTCATTGTTACATTCTTGGAGCCAATCACATGGTTTGGTGACAATTCAAAAACCTTATCGAGCAACAAAAACGGCGGGCGATGTGGTAGCATATCCATAATGGCATTGACATCCATTACTGGAGTTTGATTGAGGTCTACAATTGGAACGTTATTTCTGCGTTCATTTTTGATGATTTTGGCCATTTTTTTAGCAAACTGTGTGTTGACAAAATGCCCTGGCTTGTTTGCAATTACTTTTCCTTGAATTCTCGTTCCTATAAGCGCCAAATCGCCAATGACATCCAATAGTTTGTGGCGTGCTGCTTCATTTGGGTAATGAAGCGTTAAATTATCTAAAATACCATTTGGCTTTACAGAAATAGAATCTTTATTAAATGCGACTTTTAATTTTTCCATCGTTTCTTCAGACAAAGGTTTGTCTACATAAACAATTGCATTGTTTAAATCTCCACCTTTAATAAGACCATGTTCCAAAAGCATTTCCAATTCATGTAAAAAACTAAAAGTTCTTGAATTGGAAATATCATCTTTAAAACTTGATAGTTTTTGAAGTGTGGCGTTTTGAGTACCTAGGACCTTTGTTCCAAAATCTACCATGGTTGTCACTTGATATTCCTCAGACGGAATGATTGTAATTTCACTTTCAGTTTCTTCATCAATATATGAAATTACATCTTTGACAACAAAAACTTCTCTGAGCGCGTCTTGTTCTACAATTTCTGCAGTTTCTAGTGCTTCTACAAAAAACTTTGATGAACCATCCATTATTGGAGGTTCAGAGGTGTTCAATTCTATAATTACATTGTCGATTTGTAATCCAACAAGTGCTGCAAGCACATGTTCACACGTTTGGATTGAAACTCCATTTTTTTCTAAGCAAGTTCCTCTTTGGGTGTTTGTTACCAAATTTGCATCTGCCTTAATTATTGGTTCACCCTCGAGATCTACTCTCTTAAAGGCGTAACCTGTATTAGGATCAGAAGGAAGAAAATTTAAGACGACATTTTCTCCTGTATGAAGACCAACTCCTGTTAGAGATACAGGTTTGGCAATGGTAGTTTGTTTAGATTGGGTTTTCGTTATCATTTTTTATTTTTTTTTAGCTCTTCTATATCTTTTGCAAGCTGTGGAAGGTTTTTAAAATGCACATAAGATTTATAATAGTCGCCATAGCCAAATGCTGGTGTTCCCTGAAGCACTTCATTATCGGCTATATTTTTTGATATTCCTGACTGCGCTTGAATCTTTACATGGTTACCTATTGTAACGTGTCCTACAATTCCAACTTGACCACCAATTTGGCAATGTTTACCAATTTTTGTGGAACCAGCAATACCTGTTTGCGCAGCAATTACAGTATGTTCTCCAATGACTACGTTGTGAGCAATTTGTATTTGATTGTCAAGCTTCACCCCTTTTTTTATAACAGTAGACCCTAGCGTTGCACGGTCTATAGTGGTTGCCGCACCAATATCAACATGATCTTCTATAATAACATTTCCTATTTGAGGAACTTTGCTATAAACACCATTTTCATCTGGAGAAAAACCAAATCCGTCTGCACCAACAACAACTGAAGCATCAATATTACAATGTGAACCAATACAACAGTCAGAATAAATTTTTGCTCCTGCAAAAATGGTAGTATGATCTCCTATAGTAACATTATCACCGATAAAACAGTTTGGATATATTTTTACATTGTTACCAATGTGAACATTTTCACCAATAGATGTAAACGCGCCTACGAAAATATCATCGCCAATGATGGCAGACTTAGCAATAGAAACTGGTTCCTCAATTCCTGTTTTATTGTTTTTGATAAAATTGTAATGCTCTAAAAGCGTAGAAAACGCGGCATAAGCATTAGCAACTTTTATGAGTGTTGTGTTGATTTCCTTTTCTGCAACAAAACCATCATTAACGATAGTAATTGTGGCATTTGTAATATATATAAAAGGGGTATATTTTGGGTTTGATAAAAATGTCAATGATCCTTTTTTACCCTCTTCTATTTTTGAAAGTGTAAAGACTTCAGCATTTTCATTACCAACAATTTCACCGTTGAGTAATTCTGCTATTTGGTTAGCTGTAAATTTCATTGCAATGCAAAAATATAAAAAATAATCAAAGTAACTCTTTTGGAAAGCATATATAATGACGCTTTACTGTTTTGGATAACCCTTTGAGATTCAGATTGTCAGACGCATCTATGACATCTGAAATTGTGCCATCTTTGTGTAAAATTGATATTCCATCGTCATATGGTTTGTAGGCTGTGTTTTTGATTGTTCCAGAAAAAACGAAATAAGAGGCATCATTTTTTGTGCAATTTATGCGTTTTAAACAATTATTTTTTAATTGCTTTAAAGCTTCAGGTATTTGACTTTTTTTAAAAAATTTAATCTTAAAAAGTTTACGATCAAGCAACCGAGCAGAAAAATTACTCAAAACAGCGTCAGGGTGATTTTGCCACGACTTTAAAGCTGCAATAATATCATAATCGTCTAATTCTGAAAATTGGTTTAACACATGTGAATCAAAATTTGTGTTATCAATAGTTTCTTTTAAAAAAAATTCAAATGATGAGCTAACGTTAAGTTCAACGGATTGTTGAGCAAGAATTTTTGCACGTTTAAGCACATTAATTATCATCTGCTCAGCAACCAAACTTGTTTTATGCAAATAAACTTGCCAATACATCAAACGGCGAGCTGTAAGGAATTTTTCAATAGAAAATATCCCTTTTTTCTCTATAACCAGTTGATCTTCAACAACATTCATCATCGAAATCAAACGTTCACTATTGATATTTCCTTCTGAAACTCCAGTGTAGAAACTATCGCGTTTCAAATAATCTGAGCGATCCATATCCAATTGACTAGAAATCAACTGACCAAAAAATTTACGAGTATAATCTCCTCTAAACATTGTAATAGCCAAACTCAATTGACCTTTAAACTCACGATTTAATTGCTCCATAAAACGTAACGAAATGGACTCATGATCAATATTATGTACAATACTATGCTCCATGGCGTGGCTAAAAGGGCCATGACCAATATCGTGTAATAAAATGGCAACATACAATGCATTTTCCTCGTCTTGAGAAATTGAAACCCCCTTAAAAGTTAAAATTCTTACTGCCTTTTGCATCAAATGCAAGCACCCCAAAGCATGATGAAATCTCGTATGATGTGCTCCTGGATAGACCAAATAAGATAATCCCATTTGAGTAATTCTTCGTAAACGTTGAAAATATGGATGAGCAATAAGATCAAAAATTAAAGGATTTGGAATTGTAATAAATCCATAAATTGGATCGTTAAATATTTTGAGCTTATTGCTAGTATTCAAACTTATTTAGTTTTATTTTGTATCCTGAAAACAGAAACCGATTAATTGAAGTGTAAAAGTAATAAAATCACAAGACTTATATTCTTAATTTAGACACTTTATGAGCAGTATACACATTTTATGGGTTGATGATGAAATATCTTATCTAAAGCCCCATATTATATTTTTAGAAAAAAAAAACTATAAAATCACCCCTTGTAATAGCGGCACAGAAGCCCTTGAAGTGTTTGCAGAGCAGGATTTTGACATTGTTTTTTTGGATGAAAATATGCCTGGACTTTCTGGGCTAGAAACACTCACAGAACTAAAAAAACAAAAATCCAATATCCCGGTGGTAATGATTACCAAAAGTGAAGAAGAATATATTATGGAAGAGGCTATTGGCAGCAAAATTGCCGACTACTTAATTAAGCCTGTAAATCCAAACCAAATTTTGCTGAGTTTGAAAAAAAACTTGGATCACAGCCGATTGGTTTCTGAAAAAACATCTTCGAGTTATCTACAAGAGTTTAGAAAAATTTCAATGGAAATGATGTCAATAAGAACTTTTGAAGATTGGAAAAATTTATACCAAAAAATAGTGTTTTGGGAGCTCAAATTAGAAGATTCACAAGATGATACACTTCAGAAAATATTAGAAGCACAAAAACTTGAAGCCAACCAGCAGTTTGGAAAATTTATAGAAAAAAACTACCCTGCTTGGTTTGAAAGCTCAGAAGCTCCTGTTTTGTCTCATACTCTTTTTAACACTAAAATTGCTCCTCAACTGTCTGAAAATCAACCTACACTTTTGATTGTAATTGATAATTTGCGGTTTGATCAATGGAAATCTATTGAGTCTAGTGTAAATACATATTATAAAACCACTGAAAACAGCATGTACTACAGCATACTCCCCACTGCCACTCAATATGCTCGAAATGCCTTATTTTCTGGTTTGATGCCAAAGCAAATGGAGAGATTATATCCAAATTACTGGAAAAATGATACCGATGAAGGAGGAAAAAATCTGTATGAAGCACAGTTTTTAGAAGAACAGCTAAAAAGATTGAATCTCAATCATTTATCTCATGAATACATTAAAATAACAAATTTAAAAGATGGAAAAAAGCTTGCTGAAAATTTTAAGACAAAAGCAAATAATGACTTAACTGTTTTGGTATATAATTTTGTGGACATGCTGTCGCATTCAAAAACAGAAATGGATGTTGTAAAAGAACTTGCTTCAGATGATAAAGGATACCGATCGTTAACTCAAAGTTGGTTTAAAAATTCACCTCTCTTGGATATCATCAAACAAGCTCAGGAACTTAATATAAAATTGATAATTACTACAGACCACGGAACTGTAAATGTTAAAAATCCATCTAAAGTCATTGGAGACAAAGACACAAGTTTAAACTTACGCTATAAAACTGGTAGAAGCTTGAGTTATGAAGAAAAAGAGGTTTTTGCAGTAAAAGACCCAAAGCTTGTGGAATTGCCATCGATATCAATGAATAGTTCTTTTATTTTTGCTAAAGAATATTCTTTTTTTGCATACCCAAATAATTACAATCACTATGTAAATTATTATAGAAATTCATATCAGCATGGAGGAATTTCTTTAGAAGAAATATTAATACCTTTTGCAGTACTCTTACCCAGATAAAAATGAAAACAACATTTGCCTTAGAAGATATTGATCGAATTGCAAGTCAACTTATCAAAAGCTTCAATAACAAAATCATCCTATTTAATGGTGAAATGGGTGCTGGAAAAACTACACTTATTAGCGCTCTAGTTCGTTCACTTGGCGGCACAGAGGAAGCCTCGAGCCCAACGTTCTCAATTGTTAATGAATATGAAGTAGAAAATGATTATGTATATCATTTTGATTTTTATCGCATCAAAAACCACTACGAAGCTCTAGACATTGGTGTTGAAGATTATTTTTGTTCAGGGTATTGGAATTTTATTGAGTGGCCTGATAAAATAAAAACACTACTTCCTTCAGATGTAATTAACGTACATTTGACTATTGAACCAGATAATTGCCGAACCATAGAATGTTTTGAAAGTGAAATTTTTTAAACTGCTTTAAAAATAATTGTAATTTGCAGAAACATTACAAAATTATGCAACAACCAATCTCACCTTTTTCAAAAGCCCAATTAATGCCAAAAGAAGAACGTTTGGAAGTTTCAAACCAGAACGAGAAACTTTGTATTGGATTGCCAAAGGAAACTTCTTTTCAAGAAAAACGCATTTGCCTGACTCCCGATGCTGTTTCTGCTCTTACAAATAATGGGCATCGTATACTCATTGAATCTGGAGCAGGAGAAAATGCAGCTTTTGATGACCAAGAATACAGCGAAGCGGGTGCAGAAATTACTAAAAATACAGCAAAAGTTTTTGCTTGCCCAATGATTTTAAAAGTAGAACCCCCTACTTTAAAAGAAATTGAACTTATAAAACCTAACACAATTCTTATTTCGGCACTTCAATTAAAAATGCAACAAAAAAGTTATTTTGAAGCACTTACAAATAAGAAAATTACTGCACTTGGATTTGAATTTATTAAAGACAGTGAAGGGGCTTTTCCTGCAGTACGACAATTGAGTGAAATTGCTGGAACTGCTTCTATACAAATTGCAGCAGAAATTATGTCCATAACAAATCAAGGGAATGGTCTTTTGTTGGGAAACATTAGTGGTGTTCCACCTACAGAAGTTGTAGTGATTGGTGCAGGGATTGTAGGAGAATTTGCTACAAAATCAGCTCTTGGTCTTGGTGCAAATGTAAAAGTGTTTGATAGTTCAATTTCAAAACTAAGAACATTACAAGCGAATGTAGGACAACGAATCTACACCTCTACAATGCAACCCAAAAATTTGATGAAGGCACTCATGCGTTGTGACGTTGCTGTAGGTGCTACAAAAGGAAAAAACAGAGCACCAATACTCGTCAATGAAGCTATGGTGGAATCTATGAAAGAAGGTGCTGTAATTATCGATGTGAGTATTGATATGGGTGGTTGTTTTGAAACAAGTGAGCTTACAACACATGACAATCCAACTTTTGAAAAGCATGGCGTAATTCATTATTGTGTTCCCAATATTCCAGCGCGATATTCGAGGACTTCATCCGTATCGTTGAGCAATATTTTTACTTCGTATATTTTACAAATAGCAGAAGCAGGTGGACTAGAAAATGCAATTCGTCAAGATCATGGTTTAAAAAATGGGCTTTATGTATATCATGGTGTAATTACCAATAAAAGTATCTCCAATTGGTTTGATCTGGATTGCAACGATTTAAATCTTTTAATTTTTTAATTACAATTATGAAATTTATTCATCGTTTAGGATTCTATTTAGGAGGTTTTTCTTTTGGATTAATATTCTTGATGTTTTTCCTTAGTGGAAAAAAGACAAGTTGTTCATATGGCCCAAATGCAAGGGTTTTAAAAAATATTTCAACAAAATCATTAATTATTAATTCAAATATTCAATCACAATTAGAAGCATTTGATATTGATTCGCTGAGACTTAATGAAGTATTAAAAAAAGGTAATGTTGATTTTAGTAAAAGTGAAACAAGAATAGACAGTTGCAAACGCTATACAATTGCATACAATACAATCGAAATTTTTGTTGAAAATTGTGAAACAAATGCAACTGTTCTTAGTGTTAATTTAAAAGAATAATTATAATTTCCTTCTTTTTCTCTCTTCACGAATAAGTGATAACTCTCTATTAGTCTGTCCAGCCACAGATGTGTTTTCTTCTGCTCTTCGTATCAGATATGGCATAACATCTCTAACTGGGCCAAAAGGCATATATTTGGCAACATTGTATCCATTTTTGGCTAAATTAAAACTAATATGATCACTCATGCCAAATAATTGTCCAAACCAAACTCGATTGTCATTTACTTTGATTTTATAATTACTCATATGATTCAGTGCTAATTGTGTGCTTTGTTCATTATGAGTTCCAAGAAAAACAGATATAGTTTCAATATTATCTAGCATATATTTCAAACAATCATTGAATTGAAGATCTGTTGCTGATTTGCTAATACATATTGGAGAAGTATAATCTAGTCTTTTTGCGCGCGCTCTTTCCTTTTCCATATATGCACCACGAACTAGCTTAAAACCCAGTTTAAAACTCTCTTTTTTAGCTTTTAAGTGAATTTGCTTTAAATACTCCAATCGATCCCAACGATAGGCTTGAAGTGTATTATAAACAACCACCTTGTCCTTGTTGTATATACGCATCAATTCCAACAATAAATCATCCGCTGCAGATTGCATCCAACTTTCTTCAGCATCAACTAAAATGGCTATATTTTTTTCTTTTCCGTAGCTGCAAATTTTATGAAAACGCTCTTGAATACGCTCCCATTCTTGTTGTTCTTCAGGCGTTAACGCAATTGCATTACTTATTTTTTTATAAATTTCAAAACGTCCAACTGCGGTAGGTTTAAACACTGCAAATGGCATTGCTTCTTTTTCATCTGCAAAATCTACAAGGGTGCACATTTGATTTAAAATTCGCTCAAACTGCTCTTCCTCTTGCTTACCTTCAACAGAATAATCCAAAACACTATATACACCACTATTGTACATTTGATCTATTTTTGTCATACAATCCTCTGCATTTACACCACCGCAAAAATGATCAAAAACAGTAGCTCGTATGAGTCCCTCGACAGGTAAATGGGTTTTGAGTGCAAAATTAGTTGCTGCTGTTCCAATACGCACCAAAGGTTCATTTGAAATCATCTTAAAGAGAAAATATGCGCGTTCGAGTTCAGCATCTTTTTTCAGATGAAAGGCAACTTTTGTATTGCTAAAATCTACCTTGGAGTTTGACATACTTAATAAAATATTTTTTTGTTGTTTCAAAATTATTAATATTTAATAAATTTCATACTATATTTGAAGCACAATAATGAAATCAATTCAAACAACATCTTACGAAATCCATTTTAAAGATTTGGCTTACAAGTCTTTAGATATCTATCTCAAAAAAGAAAAATTTTCAAAAATATTTCTTTTAGTCGATGAAAATACTCACGAACATTGCTTACCTCATTTTTTAAGTCAAATACGATTTGATGGAACCATTGAGATTATTGAAATTCAAAGTGGAGAAATACACAAAACTATCGAGACATGTATGGGTGTTTGGCGTACATTATCGGAGCTTTCTGCAGACCGAAAATCATTATTAATAAATCTTGGAGGTGGCGTTGTTACAGATTTAGGGGGATTCGTAGCTTCAACATTCAAACGAGGTATAAAATTCATTAATGTTCCTACAACTTTGTTAGCTATGGTCGATGCTTCTGTTGGCGGAAAAACGGGTGTAGATTTAGATCTTTCAAAAAATCAAATCGGCACTATCACTTTTGCAGATATGGTACTTATTGACCCTCGTTTTTTAGATACCCTACCAAATAACGAGCTGCGATCTGGATTTGCAGAAATGCTCAAGCATGGATTAATTCAGGATCAAAAATATTGGGAGCAACTTAGACATCTAAAACAACTTACTTTGAACGATTTAGATGAATTGATTCATCATTCTGTTGCCATAAAAAACAATGTTGTTAGTAAGGACCCTAACGAAATGGGGCTTCGAAAAATCTTAAATTTCGGCCATACTCTAGGTCATGCCATTGAATCGTATTGTCTAGATAATGAGAACATAAAGACTCTTTTGCACGGCGAAGCTATTGCAATAGGAATGATTCTTGAAGGATACCTTTCGTCGAAAATCTGTGGACTTCCAATCACTGATTTATATGGGATTAAAGAAACTTTTAAAACAACTTACCCAAATATGTTTTTCGATGATGATAGCAAAAAGCAAATCACCGATTTAATGCAATCCGACAAGAAAAATAGTCATGGAAAAGTAAAATTTGTATTACTAGAGTCCATTGGAAAATGTCAAATTGATGTAGAAGTCGAAAATGCTATAATTAATGAAGCATTTGACTTTTATTCTAAATAAACTACTGAAGCTCGTTGAAAATTGAATGCATCAAACGTTTTTTATCATTGATGCTTTCTTCAAGAGAAATCATAGTTTCCGTTCTGTAAATTCCGTCTATATCATCGATCTTGAAAATTATTTCTTTAGCGTGAGTAGTACTTTTCGCACGAATTTTACAGAAAATATTAAACTTCCCTGTTGTGATGTGTGCCACTGTTACATGAGGAATTTCTTTAATACGCTGAAGTACAAATTTAGTTTGTGAAGTGTTTTGAAGGAAAATTCCAACATAAGCAATAAAGGTATAACCTAGTTTTTGGTAATCTAAAGTCAACGACGAGCCCTTGATGATTTTTGCATCTTCCATTTTTTTTACTCTAACATGCACTGTCCCCGCAGATATCAATAGTTTTTTTGCAATATCCGTAAATGGAATACGTGTATTGTCGATAAGCATGTTAAGAATTTGGTGGTCGATTTCGTCTAATTTAAACTTTGCCATAATTTTTTTTGGTTTGTAAAGTATTTTGATTAAAAAGACAAATTTAATAAATTATAATCAACAAAATAGCAATTAAGTTAAGTTATTGTTAAGTAATAGTGAAATTTCACTATTTCCAATAACAATATTGCAAAAATCAGTATCTGGTTCTATTGATATACCGCTAACTTCTTGAACTAATTTCTTATCCGCATTGATAGTTTTATGACCAAAATAAGATGATAAATTTCCAATAGATTTAATTTTTGGAAGAAATAATATCTCTCCATTGTTTAAAATTTCCTCAAAAATAATTCCAATATCATTTACACTCTCTTCATTATCCTTACGAATTAGTGCGTTTTTAATTAGCACATCAAAAAATAAAGTGTTGTTTTCAGGAATTTGAAGGTAATTCTCATAGTCATTTTCATTTACTGAATTAGCACTTATACATAATAAAGCTTGCAGAGTGGCAAATGCAATAAATTTACGGGATTCTTCTCTGTTGTAGTCCTTATGAAAATGACCTGCTTCAAATAAAATTGTCGAGGTGCCTTGCGCTTGAAAATTATCTCCTACACAATTGATATTAAAAGCATCATCAAAACGCCCTATTTGCCCCGGAATATGTTTTTGTAACACTAAATTCATTTGATGAATTACAGACATGGCACGCAAGCGATTTGGAGTTAAAGTCAATGCCTGGTCTTGAGCAGGAGACAAAAAACTAACTGTAGCTGGCGCATTATTTTTTCCAACATTAAAAAGTGTTCGTTGATCGTGCATATTAAAACCATAATCAGGATTAATAGCATCAAATACAGCACGTAAAACTTTGCTTTCCGATTGCGATAAATCAACGGCGTCTCTATTAATGTCAACTTGATTTGCATTTTTTCGGGTGTAAGACTCTGCGCCATCAGGGTTTAATATAGGTATAATAAATAATGAACATTCCCGTAAAATAGTGTCAAATGAAGTTGTTTTTAAAACATTAAATATATCAAAAAGGGCTTTTGTGCAGGTGGATTCGTTGCCATGCATTTGAGACCATATCAATATTTTTATTTTCCCTGTACCAATTTTTACGCTATATATAGGTCGATTTTGCTCCGAATGACCAATGACTTCATATTTGAACGCATTTGGCAATACTTTTAGTAATGGTAAAATAGCATGATTTGTGATATATCTTCCCGACAAAGCTTTTACTTTGTTCTGGTCATAATTTAAAACAAAATCGTTTATCAATTCCATGGTTTGTTTTTTGTGTGCTACAAAAGTAAACAATAAGTTTTTTACATTTGTAAATAATTTGATTGGCTTGTTTGTTTACAATTGTATACGTTTTTTTAAGTTTAAACAACAATACTATTGATTAAAGTTTTAAAAAAGACGTATATGACTGTAAATCAGCATATTAAATATTTCAATATAAAGTTTAAGTTTAACTATTTGAATCGCCGTGTATCATTGTTTTATATCATTTTACATTTGTAACTAATTATTTTATATACATTTGTAACCTATGATAAACACAAACAAATTTAGCAAACAACTGAACAAAATAATGGATTATTATGGACTGTCTGCATCTGCTTTTGCTGAATTAATTCAAGTACAAAGGTCAAGTATTTCTCACATTTTGAGTGGACGAAATAAGCCTAGTTTGGATTTTATCCTAAAGCTAAATACAGCCTTTCCGGATGTCAACTTGTATTGGTTGCTAAACGGAACTGGCGATATGATAAATAGCTCCTCCTCTACCGCAACAAAAGACACTATAACTCAAACAGAAGTTTTGCAGTCAAAGCATATTAATTCACAAACCCAATCGAAAAACATTGACCGTATTGTGATTTTCTATAGAGATGGTACTTTTGAAGGATACCACCCTGATGTAATGGAGTAACGCTATCTTTTTGTATTTTTGCAATATGAAATACTTCTACTTTTTAATTATTTTACTCACATCTTCTTGTTATCAAATAGAAAGAAATTGCCAGGATTATAAAACGGGTACGTTTCAGAGCACAATCAATATAGACGGAACAAACTACATTTCGGAATTTACGCGTACCGAAACCTTACAAATTGAGCGTTTTAACACAAAAACAGATAGTGCATTTGTACGTTGGATTAATGATTGTGAAATGATTTTTAAGACTATTAATCCGAAAAATAGAGCTGAACAAAAGGATGTTCATTTAAAAATCCTTACTACAACAAAAGATACATACATATTTGAATATGGTTACGTTGGAAGTCCTATCAAACAAAAGGGCGAAGCCAAGCGCATCAATTAAAATAAGGTAATCTGACCCTCTGGATCTCCTGCGGAGTCTTCTTTATTTTCTGTTAGAGTTGTTATTTCAGAGGTTTCTGCTGAATTTGTAGTCGAAGAAATTTCATCTGACACATCAATAGCAGTATTTGTGGTAATAACTTCTTCATCTACAACCTCAAGCTCATCGGCATGTACTTCTTCTGGAGCTTCATATGGTAATGGTTCAGATAAATCTATTTGATTTACTTTCAGTCTTGATAACTGATTCCCTTGTGCTGAAATCCCTTTAACATCTATAAACTGCTCAACATCAATCATTTGATTTGGTTTACGCTCTTTACCTCTATCTTTAGCAAATGTGATTTCTACCACTGGTCGCCAGTCGGTGCTAACAATTTCTAGCGTACTTGAGGCATGAGAAGAAATAAATACTTCTTCTTTGTTTTCGTTTTCAATAAGAAAACGTTTAACGAAGTATATTTCTTTAGCACCATCAAAATAAATAGCAGAAATGGGTTTATTTGGCATCCATTTTTCCAATACAATCATATCATCACTAAAATGTGTTGTAATATCTGGGACAATAGTTTTTACAATACCAGATTGTGTGATGACCAAAATACGGTCTTCCCCTCTAAATTCTCCAATAAGTTCTCCACGTTCGTCTACATTGAGACGTTGGACCGTTTCATCAAACCATATTTTTCGTGGCTTTAGAGTACTCACTCCTTTTTCTTTCAATTCAATCCGCTTAATAGCGTATTTGGTAACTAAATTTCCTTTAGATGTTCGGCCTTTGATTAAAATATCAGCAAAGTTGACATCCCATTTCAATTTTTTAATACTTCCAACTTGACGAAGCAAAACAGTAACTACTTCTGCCTCACCATTTGGATTTGCAGAAAAATACCAAACCGTTGTCCCAGCTTTATCTTTTCCTAAGTCATATTCTCTGTCTCTTGTGATTGAAGTTACAGCAAATCGTTTGATATAAGATGTTCCTCCTTTTCCATCGCGATAAATCATGTTGTAAATGGTTCTCGTATCTTTTTTCTTAAATACTGCAACATGAATAATATTTTTTCCCACAAAAGTTTTTGTACCCACTTTTGTGACCATCATTTTTCCGTCTTTTGTAAATACAATAATATCATCAATGTCGCTACAATCACAAACATATTCGTCTCGCTTGAGACCTGTTCCAATAAAACCTTCCTCTCTATTAACAAATAGTTTTGTGTTTCTAATGACTACTTTTGTAACATCTACATCATCAAAGACTTTGATTTCTGTTTTACGATTTTTACCTTCACCGTATTCAGTTTTTAATCGTTTAAAATATGCAATGGTATAATCAATAATTGTTGCCAAATGAGCTTTAGTTTCTTCAATTTGAGCCTCTAATGCTTCAATTTTTTGTTGGGCCTTGTCAATATCAAATTTTGAAATTCTTTTGATACGAATTTCAGTCAATCGTGTAATATCTTCTGTTGTTATTGCACGTTTAAGATGGTCAATATGAGGTTTAAGTCCTCGATCTATTGCAGAAATAACACCATCCCAAGTCTCTTCTTCTTCAATATCTCGATAAATTCTATTTTCAATAAAAATACGCTCGAGTGATGCAAAATGCCACTGCTCCTCTAACTCTTGTAATTTGATTTCTAGTTCTAGTTTCAACAACTCAACCGTGTGGTCTGTTGAGCGTCTGAGCATTTCAGATACACCTACAAACAAGGGTTTATTATCTTCAATAACACAACCTAAAGGAGAAATTGAGGTTTCACAATTTGTAAAAGCAAAAAGCGCATCAATGGTTTTATCGGGTGATATTCCAGAGGGTAAATGGACTAAAATTTCAACATCTGCCGCTGTATTATCTTCAATTTTTTTAACTCTAATTTTACCTTTATCATTGGCTTTAAGAATAGAGTCAATCAAAGATGAAGTTGTGGTTCCAAAAGGAACCTCTGTAATAACAAGCGTGTTTTTATTCAATTGTGATATACGCGCTCGACAACGTACCTTACCCCCTCTTAAACCATCATTGTAATTGGTGAAATCGGCAATACCACCTGTTGCAAAATCAGGAACAATAGTAAAACGTTTACCTTGAAGATGCTTTATTGATGCTTCAATAAGTTCTATAAAATTGTGCGGTAAAACCTTTGTTGACAACCCAACCGCAATACCTTCTGCTCCTTGTGCAAGAAGTAATGGAAATTTCACAGGTAGATTTACAGGTTCTTTTCTTCGACCATCATATGAGGCCTGCCATTCTGTTGTTTTTGGATTAAAAACAACATCTAACGCAAATTTAGATAAACGCGCTTCAATGTATCTAGAAGCTGCGGCGCGATCGCCTGTAAACACATTCCCCCAGTTCCCTTGAGTATCAATTAATAAATCTTTTTGACCAATTTGAACCATAGCATCTGCAATACTCGCATCTCCGTGAGGGTGGTATTGCATAGTATGCCCTACAATGTTTGCAACTTTGTTGTAGCGACCATCATCTAAATCTTTCATGGAATGCAGAATACGGCGCTGAACAGGTTTAAAACCATCCTCAATGGCAGGTACTGCACGTTCCAAAATTACATAAGATGCATAGTCCAAAAACCAGTCTTTATACATACCAGTCACTCTTGTGATGGTTTCTTGACTTTCTATGGACTCTGAATGTAAATCGTCTTGTTCTTCAATCATAAACTACTTCTTTTCTGAATCAATAAGATCTAATTCTACTTTAAGGTTATTAATTATAAACTTTTGACGCTCTGGTGTGTTTTTACCCATATAAAATGACAATAATTCTTCTGTTGTCATTTCAGAATCTAACATTACAGGATCCAAACGAATATCATCTCCAATAAAGTGTTTAAATTCATTTGGAGAAATCTCACCTAATCCCTTAAATCGAGTGATTTCAGGCTTTGGTTTTAATTTTTCAATTGCATTGATACGCTCCTCTAACGTATAACAATAAATCGTTTCCTTTTTGTTTCGAACTCGAAATAAAGGCGTTTGTAATATATACAGATGTCCTTCTTTTATAAGTTCTGGAAAAAATTGTAGAAAAAAGGTAATCAATAACAAACGAATATGCATTCCATCAACATCAGCATCCGTAGCAATTACAATATTATTGTAGCGCAAATCTTCAATAGATTCTTCAATATTTAGTGCAGCTTGCAAAAGGTTAAATTCCTCATTTTCATAAACAATTTTCTTAGTAAGCCCATAGCAGTTTAATGGTTTTCCTTTTAGACTAAACACCGCTTGAGTATTTACATCACGTGATTTTGTGATACTTCCTGATGCAGAATCCCCTTCGGTGATAAAAAGTGTTGTTTCGAGGTTACGGTTATTTTTTGCATCACCAAAATGCACACGACAATCTCTTAGTTTTTTGTTGTGTAAACTTGCTTTTTTGGCGCGTTCTTTTGCGATTTTTCGAATACCAGAAAGCTCTTTTCTTTCGCGTTCTGCTTGAAGTATTTTTCGTTGAATCGCTTCGGCAGTATCTGGATTTTTATGTAAATAGTTGTCAAGATGTGTTTTAACAAAATCATTGATAAAAGTACGTACCGTTGGCAATCCGCCACCCATATCGGTTGACCCAAGTTTTGTTTTTGTTTGACTTTCAAAAACAGGTTCCATCACTTTAATTGCTATTGCCGAAATTATGGATTTTCGAATATCTGAAGCATCATAATTCTTGCCAAAAAAGTCGCGAATGGTTTTGACAAATGCTTCTCTAAAAGCCGCCAAATGCGTTCCTCCTTGTGTGGTGTTTTGGCCATTTACAAAAGAGTGGTATTCTTCGCTATATTGTGTTTTGCTATGAGTAAGCGCCACCTCAATATCATCAGCTTTAAGATGAATTGTAGGATACAAACGATCTTCTGCTTTGGAGTTATCTTCTAATAAATCCTTCAGTCCGTTTTCACTAAAAAACTTCTCGCCATTAAATGCAATAGTAAGTCCTGGATTTAAATAGACATAATTTTTGAGCATGCGAGCAACATACTCATTTCGAAACTTATAATTTTTAAAGATGGTCGAATCAGGAATAAAAGAGACTTTGGTTCCTTTTCTTCGCGTGGTGTCGTCTAATAACTCTTGATTGATAAGAACCCCTGTTTCAAATTCTGCTGATGCAGATTTTCCATCTCTTGTGGATTCTACACGGAAGTAGGTCGATAATGCATTAACGGCTTTTGTTCCTACTCCATTTAAACCAACAGATTTTTTGAAGGCTCTGGAGTCATATTTCCCTCCAGTATTCATTTTTGATACAACATCAACTACTTTTCCAAGCGGAATACCACGTCCATAGTCACGGACAATAACTTTGTTGCCTTGAATAGAAATATCAATAGATTTTCCAGCACCCATGACGTATTCGTCAATGGAATTGTCTAAAACTTCTTTAACTAGGATGTAAATACCATCGTCTGCCGAAGAACCATCGCCAAGTTTTCCAATATACATTCCTGGGCGCATACGGATATGTTCCTTCCAGTCTAAGGATCTAATATTGTCTTCTGTATAATTTGTATTTTGGGCCATAGAGTTGTTCTGACTAGGTGCTAATATAGTACTTCATCTTAAAAAAAGAAACCTTTAAAACACAAATTAATTAACAAAAATTAATAGCCAATGTTGAGAACATTTTTAACTAAAAAAAGCCTGAAATAATTTAAACATTAAAGAGAAAATGTACTACATCGCCGTCTTTGACCGTATAGTTTTTTCCTTCAACACGCATTTTCCCTGCTTCTTTGACTTTGGCTTCACTGCCATAGCTCACATAATCGTCATAAGCAATGACTTCAGCACGGATAAAACCTTTTTCAAAATCGGTATGAATCACACCTGCTGCTTGTGGTGCTAAACTACCAATTTTTATGGTCCAAGCACGAACTTCTTTTGGACCAGCAGTAAAATAGGTTTGAAGATTAAGCAATTTGTAAGCCGAACGAATCAATTTTGCAGAACCTGGTTCATCCAAGCCTATATCTTCCAAAAAGAGCTGACGCTCCTCAAAATCATCCAATTCATTGATGTCAGCTTCGGTTCCAACGGCCAAAACCAAAACTTCAGCATTTTCGTTGGCTACAAGACGCCTTACCTCTTCTACATAAGCATTGCCACTTACTGCAGAATTTTCGTCTACATTACAGACATACAATACAGGTTTGGCAGTAATAAATTGTAATGGTTTGACATAGGCCAAAAAGTCATCTTCTAAAACCTCCAAACTTCGAACGGATTGGCCTGCTTCGAGATGGGCTTTTATGTGTTCCAAAACTTCCGCTTCTTTTTGGGCGTCTTTATTACCTGTTTTGGCAGTACGTTTAACTTTTTCAAGTTTCTTTTCTACAGTTTCTAAGTCTTTTAACTGCAATTCCATATCAATAGTATCTTTATCTCTTAAAGGGTCAATACTACCATCGACATGAACAATATTATCGTTATCAAAACAACGTAACACATGCAAAATCGCATCAGTTTCTCTGATGTTTCCTAAAAATTGATTGCCTAACCCCTCGCCTTTGCTAGCGCCTTTTACCAAACCTGCAATGTCTACAATTTCTACAGTCGCTGGGATCACTTTTTCTGGGCTTACTAGGGATTCTAATTTAGAAAGTCTAGGATCTGGAACATTGACTACACCTACGTTTGGCTCAATGGTACAAAATGGAAAATTGGCACTTTGTGCTTTGGCGTTTGATAAACAATTAAAAAGTGTTGATTTTCCCACATTAGGTAATCCAACGATTCCTGCTTTCATAAAAATATATTTTGAGTGCAAAAGTACATAAATGAAAACTTAAATGCACCAAATAATGTTCAGGTTTTAAAAGCTGTACTGAAATACTTTCTGACATGGTTTGATAGCATGTCTTAAATTTTGTTTAAGACCTACGACAACAGATTAAACAATGTATTTTGGTGGGTTAAAATTTTTGTTTTTTATTTTTTTTTAACTAAATTAAAAAAACCTAACCAACCCCCGAATTGAGTTCTTCATAACGATGAACGACCTACGATTTATCCCTTATATTTTGGTGGCAAATGATAAACCGTAAAGCCACAAAGAAGTACAAAACTGTAAGAAAAAAGAACGGGTATTTAATGCATTATTTAAAACCAACACCATTTAACGATTTATAATTATGGCAACATGATTGCTTTTTGTTCTAAAAATTTCAAAAAATAATAAACATATCATACTCTAAAACACAAAAAACATGAAAACAACACTCATTTTTTTAATGACCCTTTTACTCACTACGGTAGGGTGTACTAAAGACGAACACAAAGACAAGCAGCAGCACGACTGTGGATGTGAGTCAGAAGCACTATCTACAGTATCTACTGTCGGAGAAATTTACTTCAAAACTCAAGTTGAACCTGATGATGATTACTATAATGATAATTTTTGGATAATTGAAAAAATTCCTGGTTCAATAGAGAATCATTACGTTGTCTGCAATGAAGAAATCACAAAAAATGAATTTGATGAATTAAAGTCTTCAGGAAACAAAATAAAAGTAAACTTTACTAGACATAGAGGTATATAATCGATATGGAAATTTAGTTTTTAGAACGCATCAAAGAGAATTTAATCTCTCTTTGTTAAGACGTGGAATTTATTTTATTAAAGCAAAAGTAGAAAATGAAGTAATTACTCATAAATTCATTAAAAAATAATAACAAGAAATTAAGTTTTAAAACAAACCCCCACGCAAAGCGTGGGGGTTTTTAATGATATCTTAATCCTCAGGATGCATAAAACGTTGTTTTCCTAAAAGCGCCTCTTCCGTTTCAACATTATTTTCATCTGGGACACAACAATCTACAGGACATACCGCCGCACATTGAGGCTCTTCATGGAAACCCATACACTCGGTACATTTATCAGGAACAATAAAATAATATTCGTCACTAATAGGTATTTGAGCCTCATCGGCATCAACTTGTTTACCATTTGGCAAAACAATTTGCCCTTCTAAACTTGTACCATCTTTGTAGCGCCAATCGTCTGCACCTTCATAAATGGCTGTATTTGGACATTCGGGCTCGCAAGCACCACAATTGATACATTCATCAGTGATTATAATCGCCATAGTCGTTTTTCGATTATTTATTAACTAAATTTGTCACAAAATTAAAGCCAAAATTACGGTTAAACAAATTATGAATCATAAAAAAAATATAATAAGTGCTCTTATAGAATTGGGTGTTTTTTTAAGCCAATTTTCCTCAAAAGATTACAAAAAATCAAATGATGCGCTCCACAACGATTTATTTTTTGACGGATTCAAGCATCAACTCAAATTGGCCGAAGAGCATAATAGGTGGTTTACAAAAGATAATTTATGCTACACACTAAACCAATGGAGCGGTTTACTACAAGAAAAACCACTAAATGAATGGCTAAACTCCTATTCTATCCCTGTAAAAAACCCAAAGAACATCGCCATTATTATGGCTGGAAATATTCCGCTTGTTGGGTTTCATGATTTTTTATCCGCTTTGGTATGTGGACATAAAATAACCATCAAACAGTCCTCAAACGATAAACATCTACTACCCTTTTTAGTTGCTTATCTCAACCATATTGAACCAAATTTAAAAGGAACAATTAAATTTAGTGATCAACGCCTCGAAGATTTTGATGCAGTCATTGCTACAGGAAGTGACAATACAGCGCGTTATTTTGAATATTATTTTAAAAATAAACCTTCCATCATCAGAAAAAATAGAAATTCTGTAGCGGTACTTACAGGCCGTGAAACACCTGAAGACTTAGAAGCATTGCCTAAAGATATCTTCCGTTACTATGGTTTGGGTTGTCGTAGTGTTTCTAAACTTTTTGTGCCTAAAAATTATAATTTTGATGCCTTTTTTAATGCCATTTATGAGTGGCACCCAATTATGAATAGCGCCAAATATGCTAACAATTACGATTATAATAAAGCGGTGTATTTAATGAGTGAATTTGATTTGCTGGAAAATGGTTTTTTGATGCTCAAAGAAGATGAGCATTACGCTTCACCAATTGCCACTTTGTTTTATGAATTCTATGATGATATTGAGAACTTAAAATCAAAAATCAAAAAAGATAGCGAGCTTATTCAATGTGTAGTCTCTCGAGATTTTATGCCAAATGAAGTTGATTTTGGAACAACACAACTACCAAAATTGAGCGATTATGCCGATCAAAAAGATACTGTTGATTTCTTGTTGAAAATATAACATAATATTATCACATTTTTTTATCTGATATCAATAATTAATTCAGACCTTTGTAGCTTAATTTTTTTTAAAAGCTTAAAACTCACCAAATGAAAAGACACAATTTTAGCGCCGGACCATGCGTATTACCTCAAGAGGTTATGAAAAAATCTGCGCAAGCGGTATTGGACTATGACAACGGCCTTTCGCTCATTGAAATTTCTCACAGAAGCAAAGCTTTTGTAGACATTATGGAAGATGCACGTGCGCTGGTTCTCGAACTTCTTGGATTGGAAGGCATGGGCTACAAAGTATTGTTTTTACAAGGAGGTGCAAGCACCCAATTTTTGGCAGTTGCGCTTAATCTCTTAGAAAAGCGTGCAGCTTATCTAAATACAGGAACTTGGAGTGACAAAGCAATTAAAGAAGCACGTATTTTTGATGATATAACAGAAGTCGCATCATCTAAAGATGCGAATTATAACTATATCCCAAAAGGATATGATATTCCATTAGATCATGATTATTTCCATTGCACATCCAACAATACTATTTTTGGAACTCAAATTAAAGACTTTCCAGACTGTGACATTCCATTAGTTTGCGATATGAGTAGCGATATATTCTCACGTACTTTGGACTTTTCAAAATTTGGATTGATTTATGCTGGAGCGCAAAAAAATATGGGTCCTGCAGGAACAACAGTGGTCGTTGTTAGAGAAGATATTTTAGGAAAAGTATCGCGTAAAATTCCATCAATGATGGATTATAAAGTACACATAAGCAAAGGCAGTATGTTTAACACCCCTCCAGTATTTCCAGTGTATGCTTCGATGCTCAACTTGGAATGGCTAAAAAAATTAGGTGGAATAGCAGCCATTGAAAAAGAAAACGAAAAGAAAGCACAACTTATATATTCAGAAATAGATCTAAATCCATTGTTCAATGGTTTTGCAGCCAAAGCAGACCGTTCTATGATGAATGCCACATTTACATTGACCAACGAAAATTTAAAAGACACCTTTGATGCCATGTGGCAAGACGCAGGTATCAATGGATTGAATGGCCATAGAAGTGTCGGTGGCTATAGAGCCTCTATGTACAATGCACTAACGCTAGAAAGTGTTCAGGTATTGGTTGAAATTATGAGTGAATTAGAACGTAAAGCATAAAAAACATGAAAATATTAGCAAATGACGGTATTTCTCCAAATGGTGTTGAGGAATTAGAAGCCGCTGGGTTTGAGGTTAGTACTACGACAGTTGCCCAAGAACAACTTGAAAATTATATCAATAACGAAAACATTGTGGTCCTTTTGGTTCGAAGTGCCACTAAAGTTCGTAAAAATTTGATAGACGCTTGTCCAAGTCTAAAAATCATTGGACGAGGTGGTGTTGGAATGGATAATATAGATGTAGATTATGCTCGTGAAAAAGGCCTACATGTCATTAACACCCCTGCAGCTTCTTCTGAGTCTGTAGCAGAACTAGTTTTTGCACACTTATTTTCTGGAGTTCGATTTTTGTATGATTCCAACAGAAACATGCCTTTAGAAGGCGAATCGAAATTTAAAGTACTAAAAAAAGCATACGCTAAAGGTACAGAGTTAAGAGGCAAAACTTTAGGAGTTATTGGTTTTGGAAGAATAGGTCAAGCCACTGCCAAAATTGGTTTAGGACTTGGAATGAAGGTCGTTGCTTTTGACCCATTTATGGAAAAAGCAACTGTAACTGTTCCATTCTTTGACGGGCAGTCTGTTACGTTTAATATTACTATTGACAGCAAAGAAGATGTATTAAAACAAGCTGACTTTTTGACCCTTCATGTTCCAGCACAAAAAGAATTTGTTATAGGAAAAGCTGAACTTGAGCTTATGAAAGATGGCGCAGGATTGATTAATGCTGCTCGTGGTGGTGTTGTAGACGAAGTGGCTATGGTAGAAGCGTTAAAATCTGGCAAACTTGCTTTTGCGGGAGTAGACACTTTTGAAAATGAACCAACACCTGCTATTCAAGTGCTTATGAATCAAAAAGTATCACTTACACCACATATTGGTGCAGCCACAACACAAGCACAAGAACGTATTGGCTCTGAATTAGCAACACAGATTATTTCTATTCTAAAATAAACTTTGAAAGAAGTATAAATCAATAATTGAAATATATTTCAACTTCTTAAATTTTTAAAAATCCTAACTATTAAGTTGGGATTTTTTTTTACATTTCATCCGCCTATTAAAAACAAATCTATGTCAGGAATTATCAACTTGCTCGGTGGGGATTTAGGAAAATCACTTATTGAGGGCTTGTCTAGCCAAACAGGACAATCAAAAACAAATACAAGTAATTTATTAAACATGGCTATGCCTGTTATCATGCAAGCCATGCAACGCAATTCGGCAACACCAAAAGGTGCTTCTGGTCTTTTGGGTGCATTAACTGAAAAACATGATGGTAGTATTTTGAATGATTTAGGAGCTATTATTTCTGGTTCAAATTCAAGTGCTATTGAGCAAGACGGAAGCAAAATTCTAGGACACGTTTTTGGAAATCGAAAACAAAATATACAAAATGCGCTAAGTAAACAATCAGGTGTAGATGTGTCCTCAGTTGGAAAAATTCTTAAAATGGCCGCTCCAGTTATTATGGGACTTTTAGGCAGACAACAACGCCAGTCATCTGTAAATGATGCGAATGGTCTAACGAATATGCTTGGAGGTCTTATTGGTGGAAACTTTCATAACGAAAAACAAAGCTTTTTTGAATCTATTTTAGATGCTGATAATGATGGTTCTATCATTGACGATGTAGCAGAAACTGTTCTTGGAAAAAGTAATGGTGGTCTTGGTGGAATGCTTGGAAAGCTGTTTAACAAAAAATAAACACAAAAAGCTTCATAAAGTATTATATTTGCTGGCATGAAAAATCGCATTAATACTTTTAAAATAAATTGGGAAATCCGTAAAAATTGGCAACTGCTCTACCCCTTTTTAGGAATGATAATTTCCTTTTTTTTGGGGTATAAGTTTGCTATTAAACTTTTTAAAGATAATTTTTGGCTTCAACTCCTTTTGACTATTGTGTTGGGGTTTTCAATTCTTCAATTGGGTGTATTTTTCATAAAAAAATTGCAGCATAAATGGGTGGTCAATGCACGCTGGGAGCTCATTCGTATTTTTATTATTTTTGCCATCACAGGATCATCATCCGTTTTTGTAGGACGACCTATAATTAAATTATTAGGGGTTTCCATAGAAAATCTTGGACCAGTGCTATATTGGATTATTTTTTGTGTGGTCAGTTTAATATTTTATCAAATCCTATTAGTGTTTTGGGGATGGCTTTTAGGACAATTTGAATTCTTCTGGAAATTTGAAAAGAAAATGCTTAGAAGATTTGGTCTTGGCCGATTTTTTGATAAATAGATTTTATTTTGAAAAAATTTTGGACGATTGATTCCAATAGGTATACAACCACATAATGGTAAAGGTGGGTACGATATCCAAAAAAGGAAGTGCCTCTTCAATAAAAACAAATATACCTGCAATTTTTCCTTTTTTACCTTCATAAAGCTTAGTCATTAGGTAACCTGAAAGTGGTGCCAAAACAAAATCAAAGGGAGGGAAAATAAAAGAAACATATCCCAGTAAATCAAAAATTAATCCCAAAACAAGTTTATGCTGTTTTTTTAATTTATTCCAAATCATTCTTTTGATTTTAACCTGCTTTTAAAACGTTGATTTAAAGTTTTTATTTTAGGTAAAATCACAAACTGACAATATGATTGATTTGTGTTTTGATCATAATAATCATGATGCTCCTCCTCTGCTCTATAAAATACATCAAGAGGCTCTATGGTTGTTACAATTGGGTTTTCAAACACTTTGGAGGATTCTAAAAAATCTATATAATTTATAGCAATTTTTTTCTGGGCCTCGTCAGCATAAAAAATTGCTGAACGGTATTGTGAACCCACATCATACCCTTGGCGGTTTAGTGTAGTTGGATTATGCGTAGCAAAAAATACTTCCAAAAGCATTTGGTATTGAACTTCTGATGCATCATATTCGATAATTATCCCTTCTGCATGACCTGTGCGACCTTCGCAAACCTCACGATAAGCAGGATTTTTAATAAATCCACCTGTGTATCCAGATTGTACACTAAATACACCTTTTAAACGCTTAAAAACTGCCTCAGTACACCAAAAACACCCGCCGCAAAACACCGCTTTTTTCATTCTTTTAGATTTAATACATCAAAGTTAATGAAAAGTTAGCTTTAAAAAATCAAAATATGATTGCACATCAGCTTAGGAAACTTTAAATTTACATAAATGATTCAAGCTAGTAACATTCACAAACATTACGACGACCTTCAAGTATTAAAAGGGGTCAATTTAAACGTAAAAAAAAGTGAAATTATATCTATTGTTGGAGCTTCTGGCGCTGGAAAAACAACTTTGTTACAAATTTTGGGTACACTTGATTATCCATCAAAAACAAAAAATTCTTCGTTAATAATTAATAATATAGATGTTAATGCATTGAATGAAAAAGAATTGGCGAAATTTAGAAACAAAAATTTAGGATTTATTTTCCAATTTCATCAATTACTTCCAGAATTTACCGCTATTGAAAATGTGTGTATTCCAGCTTATATCAAAGGTACCTCAGAAAATAAAGCTAAAGAAAAGGCAAAAACACTATTAGATTTTCTAGGTTTGAGCCATCGTCTAAACCATAAACCAAATGAACTCTCGGGAGGAGAACAACAGCGTGTAGCCGTTGCTCGTGCGCTCGTCAACGATCCTCTTGTTGTTTTGGCAGATGAACCCTCAGGGAATTTAGACAGTACTTCTGCCGAGCAATTACACCAATTGTTTTTTAAATTAAGAGATACATTTGGATATACGTTTGTTTTGGTTACACACAACAAAGAATTAGCAAAAATGGCCGATAGAAAAATCACCATAACAGATGGGAAAGTATCATCCTAAACACTATAATGGCTTTGATGAATTAAAGCAGTTTTTGGACGCAAAAGTTGAACAGTACAATACCACAAGATTTATTGAAACTGACCCCATTCAAATTCCACATTTATTTTCTAAAAAAGAAGATATTGAAATTGCAGCATTTTTGACTGCTACCATTGCTTGGGGAAACCGAAAAAGCATCATTAATAATGCTCAGCGTTTTATAACACTTATGGATAATGCGCCATATGATTTTGTTATGACCCATCAACCACAAGATTTGGAGGTATTTGATGGGTTTGTTCACCGAACATTCAATGCGATTGACGCAGTACAATTTATCAAAAGTTTACGTCATATCTACACCAAATACAATGGACTAGAATCAGTATTTAATAGAAATGTAAAAAACGATTGTTTACAGTTTTCTATTCATAAATTTAAAACTCTTTTTTTTGAGATTGAACATCCCAAAAGAACTCAAAAACATATTAGTGACCCCCTAAAAAACTCGGCTGCAAAACGACTTAATATGCTTTTGCGATGGATGGTTCGACCCAATGATACTGGCGTAGATTTTGGCTTGTGGCCAACGCTCTCCCCTTCACAACTCTCCTGCCCTCTGGATGTACATTCTGGTAATATAGCACGAAAACTTGGCTTACTCAAACGAAAACAAAACGATGCAAAAGCATTAGAAGAACTAGACAAAAACTTAAGACAACTAGATGAAAAAGATCCTGTAAAATATGATTTTGCACTTTTTGGACTAGGAGTTTTTGAAAGTTTTTAATTTTTTTTATAAATTTGATCATCTGCTTGCCTCAGAAAATTAATTTCTCAGAAAAATATTCTTAATCGACGTGTTCGTTTTTGTCTTTGATTTGGCTGCTTGAAAGTACGTGTACAAGTTTAGGAACCTTTTGTTGTTAAATTTAAACTAGCACATGGAAACAATTGATATCATTTCTGATATAGCAACACTGCTATTATATGCCTATTTTATCTATTTAGTGGTAAAAAAAATCAGAAAACCAAGAACAAAAAAACGTTGGTTTTACCTTTTCGTATTATTAGGAATCACTTTTTTGTTAAGCAGACGACTATATGATTATTTATAACTAATTCATACATATGGAATCCCTCAAATCTTATACAACGCATCGTCCATGGACAATGCCCAAGCATCCATGGTCCTATTATCAAGAATGGAATGAAGTAGTATTTCTACATTATAAGGTTAATGAACAATTATTAAGAACATTTGTTCCAAACCAGCTTGAGTTGGATCAATTTAATGGAGAATGTTGGGTATCTATAGTAGCTTTTAATATGGAACAAATACACCCAAGATTATTGCCGTCTATTGATTCTGTTTCTAACTTTCATGAACTTAACATTAGAACATATGTGAAATCAAACGGAAAACCTGGCGTCTATTTTTTAAGTATTGAAGCTAGTAAGTCGATGTCTTGTTTATTGGCGCAAAAAATTTCAAAATTACCTTATAAAGTTGCTAAGATGAGACGAAAAAATAATTGTTTTGAATCTGATAACAAAAGCACTAAAAATTTCTTTTCTATTCAGTATTCGATAGGTGAAGAAGTTCATCAAAAAAACAACTTAGAGTACTGGCTTACAGAACGTTATGCGCTTTTTCAAGATTATAAAAAGGATATTTATGGATTTGAAGTTCATCACAAAGCATGGGAGCCCCATAGACTAAAAATTCAAAGATTGATAGTTGACTATCCCCTGTATAATTCTTTTTTTTCAAGTCCTCCATATGCAATGCATTACACGAATGGGGTTGCAGTGATTTCATGGAAAAAAACTAAGGAAGAATATGTCTAAATTTGGAATGTTTTACCATCCTCGGCAAGTTCAACACAATCAAAAATTGTTTGAGCTTCAGTTTTGAAATTTTCAAGATGATTATATCTCGATGAATAATGCCCGAGAATAAGTTTACCGACTGTTGACTTTTTGGCAATTTCTGCCGCTTGTTTTGCTGTAGAATGCTTTGTTTTTGCGCATAAATTTGCATGAGCATCCAAAAATGTAGATTCGTGATATAAAACATCAACATTTTTTACAATAGGGACTATTGCTTCGCAATAGGCAGTATCACTACAAAAGGCGTAACTTTTTGATGGAATACCCTCTGTTGTTACATCAGTATTTAAAATCAATTCACCATGAGAATTATGAACATCTGCACCTTGTTTAAGTTTGCGATAATAAGCTACATCTATGTGTTTTGCTTCTGCTTTATCAACTAGTAATTTGCGGTCAAAAGCTTTTTCTTTAAACAAAAAGCCATTGGTATATACTCTATGATCTAAAGGAATTGTATGAACTTCAATTTTATCATCTTCAAAAATAAGCTCAGATCCAATTGATTTTAATTCATGAAAAATAAGATTAAAATCAATCCATGCATTAGAAAGTTTCATTTGGAGCATGATAAGTTCCTTAATCCCTTTTGGGCCATAGACGTGTAAATCAGCTTCGCGATTGAGCAAACGAAATGTAGAAATCAATCCTATTAGTCCAAAACAATGATCGCCATGAAGATGAGAAATAAAAATATGTTTAATTTGATTAAATTTAACCTTATGTTTTCTCAATTCCATTTGAGTGCCCTCCCCACAATCTATAAGAAAAGTATGCCCTCTAGATTCTAAAACTTGAGAAGTAGTGTGCGCAGAAATTCTTGGAGTGGCGCTATAACAACCTATTATTGTTAGTTTCACATTTATAAGTTTAAAATCCTAAATCACGCTGCATTTCGTCCATTTCAATAAGGTCAAATGCTTCTTGTAGAGTGGGAACACATACAATCTCATCTGAAATATCACTTTGCGACCAGTGAGGAGCTACAACAACAAAGGTTTGCTTTTGGAGTTGATGAGATTTTGTGAGTTTTAAAACCGTATTGACAAAATCAGGTTCTGAATTTTGTAATCTCTCAACAATAAATATAATATTATTCGATTGGAATTTAGGATAATTCAAATCAAACGATTTGAAAAATTCTGATGAAACTTGTTTATTTTGATTAACAATTACAGTAGTGTCTTTAATTTCAAACTTCATTAGGATTTAATTTTTGAAGCTAACAAATAGGTTACCGCCATTCGAATGGCCACACCATTTTCTACTTGATCCAAAATAATCGCCTGATTGGAATCGGCAACATCACTTGTAATTTCTACACCTCTATTAATTGGACCTGGATGCATAATTATAATAGATTTATCTAATTCGTCTAGTAATGCTTTTGTTACACCATATTGTTGGGTGTATTCTCGTGTTGATGGAAAATAACTAACTTCCATACGTTCATTTTGTACACGCAACATATTGGCAACATCGCACCATTGAAGTGCTTTTTTTAGATTAGTTTCAACTTCAACACCCAATTCGTGGATATATTTTGGAATCAAGGATTTTGGTCCACAAACCTTAACTTTTGCACCAAGTAACTGTAGTGCAAAAATATTGGACAGTGCTACTCTACTATGAAGAATATCACCAACTATAACCACTTTTTTACCTTCTACATGCCCCAGTTTTTCACGTATGGAATAGGTATCCAAAAGCGCTTGTGTAGGGTGTTCATGTGCACCATCGCCCGCATTAATAATTTTTGCGTCAACATGTTGCATAAGGAACTCTGCAGCACCTGGTTTTGGGTGGCGCATGACCACCATATCCACTTTCATGGACAAAATATTATTGACGGTATCTATAAGAGTTTCGCCTTTTTTTAGAGAAGATTGACCTGCGGAAAAATTTATGACATCGGCCGAAAGACGTTTTTGTGCAATTTCAAAAGAGAGTTTCGTTCTTGTTGAATTTTCAAAAAATAAATTAGCAATAGTAATATCTCTAAGCGAAGGGACTTTTTTTATTGGACGATTTATGACTTGTTTAAAATGATCTGCAGTTTCAAAAATTAAATGAATATCTTCTTTGGTGAGATGTTTAATTCCTAATAAATGCTCTACACTTAATGTGCTCATAATCTATTGTTTTATCAAATACACGGTGTCTTCACCTTGTGTTTCTTTCCAATTTACAATAACTTTTTCTTCGTCAATAGCATCAACCTGTCGTCCTCGATAATCTGGTTGAATAGGCAAATGTCTACTAAATCTTCGGTCAATCAAAATCAGTAATTCTATACTTTTGGGACGACCATAAGATTGAATGGCAGTTAGGGCAGCTCGGATACTTCTTCCTGTATATAAAACATCGTCTATAAAAACTACATTTTTTCCTTCTACAATAAAATCCATTTGCGTTTCGCTAGCTTCAAGAACTTTGTTCGATCGTCTGAAATCATCTCTGTAAAAAGTAATGTCTAAGTAGCCTACTTGTGTATCAAATATATTGTAATCAGATTGTAAAAGCTGTAAAAGTCTATCAGCTAGATGCTTTCCTCTAGGTTGTAGTCCTATTAGTATTGTATTGGAAAAATCGTTGTGTTTTTCAATAAGTTGACAAGCCAATCTGTGAAGGATAATGTTTACTTCTTTTTCGTTCAGTAAAACTTTTTGACTCATAATGTTTTCAACATATTCGTGCGCAAAGGTAACAGAAAATTTTGATATTCAAATTCAATATCACATTTCACTTTATAAAAATGATAATCCCTAAAAACAAAACTCCTTTAAAGCAAATAATCTGTACTTATAAAATTTGATTGTTTTTCGTCTAACATTTCTTTTAAAATCTCACTGTTGTATGGATTATCTTTTGCAGCAACGAATGTACGAATGGAAAATGACCGTAATGCATCTCTAACACTCAAAGTACTAAATGCAGAGTCTTTTCTTCCTGTAAATGGAAATACATCCGGCCCACGTTGACAAGAACTGTTCAAATTCACACGGCATACCAAATTGACTAGAATATCGATAAGCGGTGCAAGAGTTTTGGTATCTTTTCCAAATACACTTACCTGTTGACCATAATTTGATTCTGCCATATCATTTAAAGGTTGTTGAATATCTGTAAATGTTATCATTGGAATTACAGGACCAAATTGCTCTTCATGATATACATTCATAGTTTTATCCACTGGGTAAAGCACCGATGGGAAAATGTAATTTTCTGTACGTTCACCTCCTTTTGTATTTAATATTTTTGCGCCTTTTGTTTTGGCATCATCAATTAAATCTTGAATATAATCAGACTTGTTTACTTCAGGTAATGGAGTAAGCATCGCGTCATCTTCCCATGGATTTCCAAATTTTAAAGCATCGACCTTTGCACAGAATTTTTCTTTAAAAGCTTCAAAAATTGTTTCATGTACATACAATACTTTGAGTGCTGTACAACGTTGACCGTTAAAGGAAAGTGTTCCAGCTATACATTCTTGAACAGCCAAATCTAGATCAGCATCTGGCAATACAATTGCAGGGTTTTTTGCTTCTAATCCAAGTACAATTCTAAGTCTATTTTTCTTTGGATGACTGTTTTGTAGTGCATTAGCTGAGTTGCTATGACCAATAAGCGCCAAAACATCAATTTTACCTGTTTCCATAAGTGGAGTTGCCAATGTACGTCCTCTTCCGAATAGAATATTGACTACGCCTTTTGGAAAGCTATTTTGAAAAGCTTCCATAAGGGGTGTTAGTAATAATACTCCTAATTTTGCAGGCTTAAAAATAGTGGTGTTTCCCATAATTAGCGCTGGAATGAGCAGCGCAAAAGTTTCATTAAGTGGATAATTATATGGCCCTAAACAAAGTACAACCCCTAGCGGCCCTCTTCTTATGTGGGCATAAACTCCAGAATGTTTGTGGAATTTTGCAGCATTTCGGTCGAGTTGCTTGTAATCGTCAATAGTATCATAAATATAATCTACGGTTCTATCAAATTCCTTTTCCGAATCTTTAAGGTTTTTTCCAATTTCCCACATCAAATATTTGATGACTTGCTCTCGCTTGGTTTTCATTTGCTCAACAAACTTTTCCATACAAGCAATTCTATCGGCTACTTTCATTGTCGGCCACAGCCCTTGGCCATTATTATAGGCCTGCGACGCAGCTTCAAGAGCTTCCATGGCTTGTTCTTTCTCCAGCAATGGAATAGACCCTAATAAAGTTGGGGCATACTCTTCTGTAGATGAAATTGTCGAATACACTTCAGATGTTGCACCACTCCACAATTTTAACTCGCCACCAATAAGGTACTTTTTTTGATGAATTAAGTGATTAATTTGAAATTCTTTGGGGATATCGTTAAAACCCATAATTGTTTGTTTATTTTATTAGATTATAAAATTAACTATATCATCTTTTATTAATTCAAAAAAAAAGTTAATTCTTTTAAAAGTTGAAAATCAATAGATTGCAAAAAAAAACCCTTCACAAAAGGAAGGGCTTTTTTTAAAGATATTTAGGTTGGATTATTTACCATCCATTTTGTCTTTTAGAGCTTGAAGTGCTTCGTTTGCATCTCCAATAGTTGTTTTGGCTTCCGATGCTGCTTTAGCTGCTTTTTTGGCGGCTGCTTTTACATTTCGAACTTCTTCTGCCTTGAAGACCGCAGTATGCGATGCAACAACTCTTTTGAATTCTTTACTGAATTCAATAATTACAAATTCTGCTTCTTCACCTTTACCAAGTTTAGAACCATCTTCTTTCTCTAGATGACGAGAAGGAATAAAAGCAACAATATCATCGTTGAATTTTACAGTAGCTCCTTTATCAACAATCTCAAATACAGAAGCGGTGTGTTTAGTGTTTAAACCAAAATCTGTTTCATATTTATCCCATGGATTTTCCATAGTTTGCTTATGACCAAGACTAAGTTTTCTTCCTTCTACGTCTAATTCAAGAACAACAACCTCAAGTTTATCACCTACAGCGCAAAATTCGCTAGGGTGCTTGATCTTCTTTGTCCAAGACAAATCAGAAATATAGATCAAACCATCAATTCCTTCTTCCATTTCTACAAAAACACCAAAATTTGTAAAGTTTCTTACAATACCGGTATGTTTGTTCCCAACTGGGAATTTAGAAGTAATGTCTGTCCATGGATCTGGCGTTAATTGCTTGATTCCTAATGACATTTTGCGATCTTCTCTGTCTAGAGTTAGAATTTTTGCTTTTACAACGTCCCCCACACTTACAAAGTCTTGAGCAGATCTTAGGTGAGTTGACCAAGACATTTCTGAAACGTGGATAAGTCCTTCAACACCTTCGGCAACTTCAATAAATGCACCGTAATCTGCAATGACAACAACTTTTCCTTCTACTTCGTCACCAACTTTCACATCATCTGCAAGAGCATCCCATGGGTGTTTACTCAATTGTTTAAGACCTAACTGAATTCTTGATTTGTTTTCATCAAAATCAAGGATTACAACGTTTAGTTTTTCATCAAGCTCAACGATTTCGCTTGGATGATTAATTCTAGACCACGAAAGATCTGTAATATGCACAAGACCATCGACACCGCCAAGATCCATGAATACGCCGTAAGAAGTAATATTTTTTACAATACCTTCGAGTACTTGACCTTTTTCTAGTTGACTGATGATTTCTTTTTTCTGAATTTCAATATCGGCTTCGATAAGCGCTTTATGAGAAACAACAACGTTTTTGAATTCTTGGTTGATTTTTACAACTTTAAATTCCATTGTTTTATTTACATATTGATCGTAATCTCTAATTGGTTTAACATCAATTTGAGAACCAGGTAAGAAAGCCTCAATGCCAAAAACATCGACAATCATACCACCTTTTGTACGGCACTTTACAAATCCGTTGACAATTTCACCAGTTTCATTGGCTGCATTTACTCGATCCCATGCTTTGATTACACGAGCTTTTCTGTGCGATAACACAAGTTGCCCTGTAGCATCTTCTCGAACATCAATAAGTACCTCAACCTTATCGCCTACTGCTAGGCCTGGATTGTAGCGGAATTCGTTCAATGAAATGACACCTTCAGACTTTGCATTAATGTCAATAATAGCATCACGATCAGAAATATGAATTACTGTTCCTTCTACAACTTGATCATCTAAAGTTTCTACAAAATTTTCAGAAACAAGTTTTTCAAATTCATTAAGTTTTTCATCGGCAACAGGATCAATTCCTTCTTCGTAGTTGTGCCAGTTAAAATCTTTTAAAAATTGCTCTGGGTTAGTTTGAGCTTCGTTTGTTGTTGCTTCAACAACTGGAGTGTCTTGTGCAGTCTCCTCTGCGTTTGTAGTTTGTTCTTCAGCCATAGCTGATTATAGTTTGTATTCTGTATGTTAATTTAGTTGGATTTACTGCAAAACACACAGAAGTGTTAGTTTAATTTTATTCTTCTCTCCAACATTTTTTGCTAAGAAGAGTGCAATAATACGACTAATCTGTAATTTGAACAAATATTTATCTTTTTGATTTTGAGGGCAATACCTTTTGAAATGATAAAAAATTTAAAAAAAGAAAAAATAGTCTAATTTTAGTTCATTATTAACCCTATAATCTACTAAACATGATTAAGCAAAAATACCAATCGGTGTTGGACTTAGGCACCAAATTGAACATCCAAAATGGGGATGTTTCCGAAGATAATGGCGTTTTAAAAATTAAAGGAACAGCCAAAACACAATACGAAAAAAACATTATTTGGGATGAAATTAAAGTTGTTGGCGGACAAAACCCGTCTGATATTCAAGCGGATATTAGAGTTTCAGATGAAAGTGTATATCATCGCCATATGGTAAAAAGTGGCGAAACTTTAGGAAAAATTGCCAAACACTACTACGGCGACCCTATGAAATACAAGCAAATTTTTCAAGCGAATACCAACATTCTGAAAAATCCTGATTTGATTCACCCTAACCAAGAATTGGTCATTCCGAAGCTTTAATACATATTTATAATTAGGGCCAAAACTTTGGCCCTAATTATTATTTGTGTTTTGATTAACCCACCCCAAAACCAATTCAAATTGTTCTTTTGGTGTCAGGTTGGAGTTATCCAAAATTCGTGCATCTTTAGCCTGTGTTAATGGAGAATCTGCTCTGGTGGAGTCTTTATAATCACGAGATGTGATGTTTTTGTAAACGGCATCAAAATCAACCTGTTCTCCTTTTGTTGTAAGCTCATCAAAGCGGCGTTGCGCACGAGTTTGTGCAGAAGCGGTCATAAAGATTTTTAGTTCTGCATTTGGAAAAACAACGGTGCCTATATCTCTACCATCCATCACAATCCCTTTGTGTTGCCCCATCTGGCGTTGTTCTTTAACCAAGCATTGACGAACTTCGGGAAGTGCCGCGACTTTACTCACTAAATTAGACACTTGCATCCCTCTAATTTTTGAAGACACTTCTTTGTTGTTTAAGAAAAGTATGGTGGTGCCAGATTTATCTTTTTTAAATTCAATTTTAACCGACGAAATGGCATAAATTAAGGCGTCTTTATCAAATTTGTTTTCATCAATATATTTGTTTTCAATAGCAAAAAGTGTTACGGCTCTATACATCGCCCCTGAGTCTACATAGATATAACCTAACTTTTTTGCAAGTTGCTTGGCTAATGTGCTTTTCCCTGTAGAAGAATGACCATCGATGGCAATAATTATTTTTTCCACTATTGTAAATCTATTTGCATACCTAAAAAACTTGTGTTTGAAGCTAATGAATAGCGTGCATGTGTATAACTGAAACGTAATTTATTAAACTTCAATCCAATTCCAAAAGATAAGCCCGAAAAATTTCGTTGTTCTATAATTCTAAGCTCCTCTGCGCGTCTAAAACTATACCCCAATCTAAGGTTAAAACCTTTTTTTGGAAAGAGTTCAACACCTAATAAAGTATGTCGAATGAGTTGGCTTAAAAATCCTACTTCTTCTTGGGTTTGATTGCCATTTAAATCTGTAGTGGCGCGAGCAGGATTTGCAGTTGCAATAGGCCATTGCTGTAAATTTTCGAAAGTTAAATGCCAACGAATGGGTACATTTTCTAGGGTTTGACTCATTCCAAAATCAATTTCAAAAGGCAAAGGCTCATTCAAACCAGCATAGGTGGTCAATTGTGTTCCGATGTTTCTAACAACAAGCGCTGCATTAAAATCTAAGTACTCGTTTATATAAATCACACCAAAATCTAGAGCGGCACCAAAAGAGCTATATTGCTCAAGTTTAGATGAGATAAGCTTGATATTCGCACCAGCATAAAAATCTGAAAAACCAATTTGTAATGCATATCCTATGGATAGTGCAGCTTCATTCCCTGTAAAATCACCCGTACTATTCCCATTTTCATCATAACCCTCAAAATTTCCGTAATTGATATAGGTTACCCCAGCGTGAAAGGTTTGTGTTCGTCTGTCAACAGTATAAGCATAAGCAGCAGTACCATAACGAATATCGCCGAGGTGATTGGCATAGTTTAAGGCCAATTGGTTATCCATTTCAATATTTATTGTAGCTGGATTATATAGTGCCTGAGTAACGTCGTAGTCTACATTTGTAATCACTTTTCCTCCGAGTGCGGCTTGTCGTGGAGAGGAAATCAAATTGAGGAATTGATAAGTTGCGTTTCCTCCCAATTGAGCGAACACTGACACAGTTGTACTCATCATCAAAAAAAGCATGGCTAATATCCTCATTATCAGTCAAAAATAACCAATTCTATCTTAAAACGAATTTTTGTTCGCTTTATTTTAGTACAATAATAAATTAATCGAGTATTAAATTACAATGTTTTAGCATGTGTCACTTTGGCCTTTGTAATTGCAACATCTATGACTTCGTGCATTTCAGACACGTAATGGAATTTTAAACCTTTTAGATAATCTGCGTTGATTTCATCAATATCACGCTTATTGGCTTTGGAAAGGATGATTTCTTTGATTTTAGCACGTTTTGCCGCTAATATTTTTTCTTTAATCCCTCCTACTGGTAATACTTTGCCACGTAGTGTAATTTCTCCAGTCATTGCAATGTTTTTTTTGACTTTTCTTTGGGTAAACAATGATACTAAAGACGTTAGCATTGTAATTCCTGCGCTAGGACCATCTTTTGGAGTGGCACCTTCAGGGACGTGAATATGGACATTATACTCGTTAAAAATCCGATTTTCAATTCCAAAATCGTCTGTATTTGCTTTGATGTATTCCATAGCAATAGTTGCTGATTCTTTCATTACTTTCCCAAGATTTCCGGTAATGTTTAAAGTTCCTTTTCCTTTTGAAAGTATAGATTCTATAAATAAAATATCGCCTCCAACACGAGTCCAGGCTAGCCCTGTTACTACTCCAGCAATATTATTGTTTTCATAGCGATCGCGCTCTAGTTTTGGAGCTCCTAAAATTCCTATCAAATCTTCATTTGAAACTTTAATATCGTAGGCATCTTCCATGGCAATATTTTTTGCCGCAAAACGAACTACTTTTGCAATTTGCTTTTCAAAACCACGTACACCTGATTCTCTTGTGTAACCCTCAATTATTTTTTCTAACTGTGGTTGTGCTATTTTTAAATCTTTAGCAGAAAGCCCATGTTCTTTGAGTTGTTTTGGTAAAAGATATTTTTTTCCAATTTGAACTTTTTCTTCAATAGTATAGCCATTAACATTAATAATTTCCATTCGGTCTAGCAAGGCCGGTTGAATGGTATTTAAACTGTTTGAAGTGGCTACAAACATCACTTTTGAAAGATCATAACCCATTTCTAAGAAGTTGTCATAGAACTCCGAATTTTGTTCTGGATCCAAAACTTCGAGCATTGCAGAAGAAGGATCGCCTTGATGTGAATTGGATAATTTATCAATTTCATCTAAAACAAAAACTGGGTTAGATGTGCCCGCTTTTTTGAGACTTTGTAAAATACGACCAGGCATTGCTCCAATATAAGTTTTTCGATGGCCTCTAATTTCTGCCTCATCTCTCAATCCCCCTAAAGATATTCTAACATACTCCCGCCCAAGGGCCTCGGCAATGGATTTTCCCAGGGAGGTCTTCCCTACTCCAGGAGGACCATACAGACACAAAATTGGAGATTTCATGTCGTTTCGAAGTTTTAAAACCGCTAAATACTCAATAATTCTTCGCTTAACTTCTTCTAAACCAAAATGATCACGATCTAATATTTTTTGAGCACGTTTTAAATCAAAATTATCTTGACTAAAATGATTCCACGGCAAATCTAGAAACAAATCCAAATAGTTTCTTTGAATAGAATATTCTGCGACTTGAGGATTCATGCGTTGAAGCTTGCCTATTTCTTTTTCAAAATGTTGTTTTGTTTTGCTATCCCACTTCTTTTCAGAAGCTCGTTTTTTCATGTCTTCAATTTCTTCTTCATAGCTAACTCCACCCAATTCTTCTTGAATAGTCTTAATTTGTTGTTGAAGAAAATATTCGCGTTGCTGCTGATTCATATCATGCTGCACCTTAGACTGAATGTCATTTTTTAATTCCAAACGCTGAAACTCAACATTCATGTGTTTAAGGGTTTTCAAGGCGCGTTGATGCAAGTCGTTGACTTCGAGGAGCACTTGTTTTTCCACCACAGAAATGCCCATATTAGACGACACAAAATTGATCAAAAAAGAGTTGCTTTCTATATTTTTGATGGCAAATGAAGCTTCACTCGGAATATTAGGACTTTGTTTGATAATCTCTAAAGATAAATCTTTTATGGATTCAATAGCTGCTGCAAACTCACCATCTTCTTTTGAAGGTACTACTTCATCAACATTTTTGATTTTTGCAGTTAAATATGGATCTTCCGAAACAAGTTCTGTGATTTGAAAACGTTTTTTACCTTGAATTATAACCGTTGTATTGCCATCGGGCATTTTTAAAACTTTCAAAATACGGGCTACTGTACCAATTTTATGAATATCCTCAAATTTTGGATCTTCAACACTTTCATCTTTTTGTGCCACAACACCAATGGCTTTTGATCCTTTATTGGCATCATTAATAAGCTTTATAGACATGTCGCGCCCAGCAGTAATTGGAATTACTACTCCAGGAAATAATACTGTATTTCTTAGCGAAAGTATAGGTAATGAGTCCGGTAATGCTTCGTTTTTTATAACCTCTTCGTCTTCGGTGGTCATTAATGGAATCAATTCTGAATTTTCATCAAAATCTTGAAGTGACAATGTGTCAAGTATTTTATATTTTGGGTTGTTCATATCAATTATAAGTCATTCTGTCATGCTGATCAGAAATTGTTAAGTTTCGAATTTATTTATAATTATAAATTTATCTTCTTGTGGGATTAATTTACAATGATTTTGATCATATAAATGACAATTGTTGTGCCAAGATAATTTCTAAAGGAAGAGATTTAACGAACGTGTGTTGTTCTTTTTATTTTATAGAGAACAAGAAAGGCGACTAAAAAGAAAACTGCAAGTGCCAATACAGAATACTGCATCGACCCTGTAAGGGCCAATAAAAGCCCAAAGACTATCATCCCCAAAACAATAGCTATTTTTTCGGTAACATCATAAAAACTAAAATAAGTGGCATGATCGTGTGTATCTGGTAACAATTTGGAGTATGTTGAACGTGTGAGAGACTGCGTTGCGCCAAGAACAAAGCCCAAAACAATGCCCATGGCATAAAAATAATTATCTACATTGGGTTGGTTTTTATCTAAAATAAATGCAATAAAACACACAACACACCATATCAATAGCGTAATTTTTAGAGTGGCTAAATTTCCTATTCTATCGGATAATCTTGAAAATAAATAAGCACCAAGTATGGCCACAATTTGAACGAGTAATATGGTTAATATCAGGTTTAAAGTTGGCAAACCCAATTCTTCACTACCAAATATTCCTGCCATAAGTATAATGGTTTGAACACCAACACTCAAAAAGAAAAAAGCGATTAAGAAATATTTCAATTGTGAATGCGACCCTAATGATTTAAAAACAGTTTTAAGTTCTAAAAATCCTTTCCAAATGTAGTCTTTATCAGGCTTATGATTAAAAACATTGTTGGGCAAACGGCGGTATGTAATTTGTGCAAACCCAAACCACCATAGTCCTACCAAAACAAATGTGATTCGAGGTGCTAAAGTTGGATCTGTAATACCAAACCAATCTGGTTTTTGGACTAAAACTAAACTAAAAACAAGCAACAATACCGAACCAAAATAGCCATACATAAAACCTTTTGCACTCACTTTATCTTGCTGTTCGGGGAAAGCCACTTCTGGCAAATAGGCATTGTAAAATACTATACTCCCCCAAAATCCAATACTGGCAAAAATTGTGCACAAAAGCGCTACCCAAAGTGTAGATGAGCCATCAAAAAAATAGAGCAGCATCACTGAAACTGACCCCAACAAACAAAATCCTTTTAAAAATTTAAGTTTATTACCTGTGTAATCTGCAATTCCAGAAAGTATTGGAGAGCAAAAAGCAACAATAAGAAATGAAAGTGCCAAGGTATAATCATATAGTGTTGTGGGGTTCCAATGCGTACCTAAAAAGAAAATATCACCCTCTGTATTAGCAAAAGAATTTGCCATACTGGTGTAGTAAATTGGAAAAACTGCAGTACTAATAACTAGAGGATAAACCGAATTGGCCCAGTCATAAAATGCCCATGCATTAATGAGTTTTTTACTTCCTTTTTTAAGTGTTTTCATAAAAAAAGCTGCTTTTATAAGCAGCTTCTAATTTAGGTAATTATTTTGACAATGATAATTTATCTAAAACTCGTTATACCAAACTTTTGAGCTTCTGCACGAGCAGCAGGTGCTAGGGCGCGTAAATTTGCAATTCGAGAATCATTAGACGGGTGAGTGCTTAAAAATTCTGGAGGACCTTTTTTACCATTATTATTGGCTTTCATACGTTCCCAAAGCCTTGAAGCTTCATCGGGGTTATACCCTGCAATTGCCATTATGTATACCCCTATTTTATCGGCTTCAGTTTCATGCGCTCGACTAAAAGGTAAAACACCTAAAACATTACTTCCAACGCCATAAGCTCTGTTGAACATATTTCGTTTTTTTTCATCTTTTATGGCAACGTTTCCAGCAACAGCTCCTAATTGCTGTAACATTCCCGCACTCATCCGCTGCTGTCCATGGTTGGCCAATGCATGTGCCACCTCGTGGCCCATAATGGCAGCTACACCCGTTTCGTTGGCAGCAATTGGCATAATGCCAGTGTAAAATACAATTTTACCCCCCGGCATACACCAAGCATTTACGGTTTCGTCCTGTACCAAGTTGTATTCCCATTTGTAATCTTTCAAATAGCCTTGATAATTGTTGGCATCCAACCAACGTTTTGCAGCAGTAGAAATCCGTTGTCCTACGCGTTTTACCATTTCTGACTCTTCGGTTCCAGTAACAACGTTGTTTTCAGTAAGGAACTTATCATATTGTGCAAAAGCCATTGGTAGTATTTGTGAATTTGGCACTAAAGCCATAGTCTTTTTTCCTGTGAAAGGGTTTGTAGCACAAGAAATTGCTAAAAAAAGCATTAAAAAAAATAAAATCTTTGTTTTCATGTAAACGGTTTAAAATTAAATAACAAAAAGCATTCCATAGTGTTGGACACAAAAAATTCAAAATAGTCACAAAGTTTTGTGAAAATAAATAATTTACATCTAAAAATAACTAATTTTATATCACAAAAACAAACCCATGAGTCTAAAAAATTTAATCGCAGTAGTTTTATTTTTTAGCTTTTTTTCTTGCAAATCTGAAGCTCAAAAAAAAGAAACGTTTAAAATTAATAAAACTGAAGCAGAATGGAAATCAGAGCTTACTGATATTCAATTTTATGTTTTAAGAAAAGAAGGTACAGAGCGTGCTTTTTCTAGTCCTTTGGACAAAAACTATAGTGCTGGTACTTATGCTTGTGCAGCTTGTGACACACCTCTTTTTAAAAGTGAACATAAGTTTAATTCTGGTTCTGGGTGGCCAAGTTTTGATCGTGAAATAAAAGGCAATGTGGCTTTTTCTGTGGATTATAAAATTGGTATAGCGCGCAGCGAAGAACATTGTGCAACTTGTGGCGGGCATTTGGGGCATGTTTTTAATGATGGTCCTAGAAATACAACAGGAATGCGCCATTGTATCAATGGTGCTGCACTTAAATTTATTCCAAAAAATGAGTAAATCAAAAATCAACAAATCTGAAGCAGAATGGAAAAATAAGCTCAGTGAGGCTCAATACCGCATTCTGAGAAAAAAAGGTACAGAAATGCCACATTCTGGTGTTTATAACCTCCATTTTGAAGAGGGTATGTACCTTTGTGCCGGCTGTAGCACTCCACTATTTGAAAGTCAATCAAAATTTGATGCAGAATGCGGTTGGCCAAGTTTTGATGCTTCTATAAAAGGAAATGTAGAATATATTCTTGACAAGAGTCATGGCATGATTCGAACAGAAATTGTTTGTTCATCGTGTGGTGGACATTTAGGTCATGTTTTTAATGATGGTCCTACAGCAACAGGAACTCGCTATTGTGTGAACTCAATTAGTATTGATTTTAAAAAATCCTGAGGTCAAAAAACTTCACTTACTTTTAGTTCATTTCTGTTTTATTTATAGATTTAGGTTTTGTAAATTTGCAACTTCTAACAACGACTAAATATACTAGGAATGAGTAAATATGATGTGATTGTTTTGGGAAGTGGACCAGGTGGATATGTAACAGCCATACGTGCTTCTCAATTAGGACTCAAAACAGCTGTAATTGAAAAAGAAAGTTTGGGAGGGGTTTGTCTCAATTGGGGGTGTATTCCAACAAAAGCTCTTCTAAAATCTGCACAAGTTTTTGAATACCTCAAACACGCAGGAGATTATGGCTTGCAAGTCAAAGACTACGATAAAGATTTTGATGCCGTAGTGAATCGCAGCCGAAATGTAGCCGAAGGGATGAGCAAAGGTGTGCAATTTTTAATGAAAAAAAATAAAATCGATGTCATTTCTGGTTATGGAAAAATAAAGCCAGGAAAAAAAGTGGATGTTGATGGAAAAGAATTTAGTGCTGATCATATTATCATTGCAACGGGTGCTCGCTCTCGTGAACTTCCAAGTCTTCCTCAAGATGGCAAAAAAGTTATTGGTTATCGCAAAGCAATGACATTAGAAAAACAGCCTAAAAAACTTATGATTGTAGGTTCAGGAGCTATTGGTGTAGAATTTGCCTATTTCTATAATGCCATGGGTACAGAAGTTACAATTGTAGAATATATGCCACGAATTGTTCCTGTAGAAGACGAAGACGTTTCAAAACAACTTGAACGCTCTTTTAAGAAAAGTGGAATAAAAATCATGACCTCTACAGAAGTTACCGCAGTAGATACTTCAGGAAAAAGCGTAAAAGCAACAGTGAAAACTAAAAAAGGAGAAGAAACTCTTGAAGCTGATGTGGTACTTTCTGCTGTTGGTATCAAAACAAATATTGAAAATATTGGCTTAGAAGATGTTGGAATTGTAACTGATCGTGATAAAATTTTGGTGAATGATTTTTATCAAACCAATATGCCAGGATATTATGCTATTGGCGATGTCACCCCTGGCCCTGCCCTAGCGCATGTCGCTTCAGCAGAAGGTATTTTATGTGTCGAAAAAATTGCAGGTCACCACATCGAAGCCTTAGATTATGGCAACATTCCTGGTTGTACCTATTGTAGCCCAGAAGTGGCTAGCGTAGGTCTAACAGAAGCTCAAGCCAAAGAGCAAGGCTTAGATATCAAAGTTGGTAAATTCCCATTCTCTGCATCTGGAAAAGCCAGTGCTGGTGGAAACACAGAAGGGTTTGTAAAAGTTATTTTTGATGCTAAATATGGTGAATGGCTCGGCTGTCATATGATTGGCGCAGGCGTTACAGATATGATTGCAGAAGCTGTATTGGGACGTAAATTGGAAACAACTGGCCATGAAGTGCTAAAAACAGTACACCCACATCCAACGATGAGTGAGGCGGTCATGGAAGCGGTAGCAGATGCCTATGACGAAGTGATTCATATTTAGAAATAAAACAAGTTCTAAAAAAGGCGGTCTTTTTTGACCGTCTTTTTTTTGATGTTGTCTATAAGAAACTTTGCAGAGCAAGACGATAACTCTTTAATCCAAATCCTAAAATAACACCTTTGGCGTTGGGAGAAACAAAAGAGTGATGTCGAAATTCCTCTCGGCTATAAGTATTTGAAATATGCACTTCTATAACAGGTGTAGATATGCCTTTTATGGCATCACCAATTCCAACGGAGGTATGGGTATAAGCGGCGGCATTTAAAACAATACCATCGTATGAAAAACCAACGTCGTGAAGTTTATCAATAAGTTCACCTTCAATATTAGACTGAAAATAGTCCAACTTAAATTGAGGAAATTCAGATTGTAATTCATTAAAAAAGGTGTCAAATGTTTTGGAACCATAAATTTCGGGTTCTCGCTTTCCTAACAAATTTAAATTGGGGCCATTAATAATGATAATGTTTTTCATGTGGTAAAAATACAAAAGTTATAAAAACAAAAAAAGCGATGCAATGCATCGCTTTTTTCTGTAATAAATAGATAGATTGTTGTTATTACAAGAATATTCCAAAACCAACAGTAACTCCAAAAGCACCACTTTTAACAACATAACTACTTTCTTTTTTATTTTTCATATTTGAATTTAAGTATGTTAGACCTACATTTAAAGATACTGATTCGTTAACAAAATATGCAAAACCGCCATTTGCTCCAAATGCAAAACCGCTATACTTTTCTTCGTAGTAATCGCCAGCACTAACATAAATTAGTCCAGCTCCAACTCCAACATAAGGTACAAAACTATTTCCAGAGTTAAAAAAATATTTTACGCCAGGCAATATTGCTGTTGTGGATACGGTATCTGAATCACTTCCATCTTTTTCAGTTGTAGAATCAAATTGAACGCCTAAGCCTACAGATAAATTATCCATAATAAAATAGTTAACATTAGGCTTAAATGAAAATTTAGAGAAGGTTGTTTTCTCACCCACTTCCTTTCCGTCACTTTCTGCTTGAGCATTAGACGAAGTAAATCCTAGAGAAGTATCTGCTCCAAAAAACCAATTCCCTTTTTCAGTTTGAGCAGTTAAACATAAGGAGAATAATGTAAAGAATGTTAATAAAAATAATTTTTTCATAGTATTTAGATTTAAGGGTTATTAATGCCACGAATTTAAATTATTTATTTAAAATTTAAAAAAAATCTTATCTGTTGAAATATATTTCAATTTATATTCTTAGTGAATAAAAAAAGCGATGCATATGCATCGCTTTTTTAAATTTGTAAAGTAAGATTTAGAAGTTATATCCTACTGAAAGTTGAAAATTTCTTGAGCTAGTAGAGTAATTGTCAACATCTGGATCATCGAGGTTTGTTAAACCAACTGAATAACGAAGACCGAAATTCAATCCGCTTTCAAGTTTATAACCAACACCAAAATTTAATCCAAAATCAGTAGACTTAAAACCATCCTTAATGTCCTCAGTATCAGAATAAGTATTAGTTATTCCGGTAGCTATTTCAGTTTCAGTTGATTCAAAATCAGACTTAGCTGACACAAGGAAACCTATCTGTGGTCCGGCTTCAAGGCTAAATGCATCTGATAAATAGAATTTAGCCATAACTGGAATCAACAAATAGTTAAGCTTTATAGTTGATTCGCTTTTGTAATCATAAAATCCATCGTTGTCACTGTAATCTGATTTAGCACCTTGAGATGAAAATAATAACTCTGGTTGAACTGAAAAATTATCAGAAATAGATACTTCAGCAGTGACACCTAAATGGATAGAAGTCCTTGAATCTAAGTCTGGCCCATTTACTCCTGATGGATAGTCATAAGATAGGTTAGAAAAATTTAAACCTGCTTTAGCACCAAAGGTCACATCTTGTGCTTGCAAAGTAAATGCAGCAAAAGTCATTGTAATAATAAATAATTTTTTCATTTTTTTATTTTGTTAATGATTAATACGTCAAAATTAAATAAAATTTTATAAAAATTTAGTACAAATTTGGTACATTTAACTTAATATAAAAAAAGCGATGCCGAAGCGTCGCTTTTAAATAGATTTAAATTAGTTTTTAGAAGCTGTATACAGCACCAAGAACAAAAGAAGATAAACTTCCACTTCCATTTCCATCGTTGTTGATGAAAATTTCTTGAGAAGAATCATCAATTCTAAATTCCGGTTTGATCGTTAATCCACCCACTTTGTAGTTTGCAGTTAATGTTGGAGTTAATACATTAAGAACATCGCTATCAGCAATTGGTCCAAAGGCAATATACTCTAAACGAAGACCCCAAGACATTTTCTCAGAGGCTGTATACTGAGGGTAAATTGAAAGCGATGTATATTCATCTGCAATTCTACCAGTAAGCATACCATCTTTGTAATTTGCAAATTGTGCATTAAAGTCCATTTGTATATTACTTGAAAGATCAAAACCACCAATAATATCAATAAAACTAGAACGTTGACTACGTACATAACCAAATTTGAATCTTCCATTCGTAATTTGACCACCAACAGAATAGTGTCCAGTATTATTAAAATCTGTAACCTCCATTGGATTCATTACAGCTAATTTCATATCCCAATTGTTATTAAGTTTGAAATCAAGCATTAAACCATTATGATTTCTAGGCCCAAAAGTAAAGGCATGAGACATACTGTAGTTAAAGTTTTCAACTGGAGAAATTCTTTCAAGACCAATAAAGGTGTTGAAACGACCCATAGTTGCAGTCGTATTTTCTGTAATCTTCCAAAACATGTACATTTGGTTAATAGCAGCATTGTTTGTTGCTCCATTTGGATTAATAGCCTGATCGGCTCTTGGTCCATATGCTAAGTCTGCAACAAAACCTACGCTTTCATCTTCATAAGAAGCGACTAAGTTCGCCATACCTAAAGAAAAGCCTGGCATATTAACAAATGAACTAGGGGGAGCATAAGGAAGTGTTCCTTGATTTACCTCGTCATTTGGAGAATTAATATTAGATCTCCAGTAAGCATCTACTGAACCACTAAAATTAAATTTGGATGCTTCATCTTGTCCAAAAGATAAGGTTAAAATGGATAAAGCTATGAGCGTAAAAAAATTTTTCATAATATTTGTTTATGGTTGTAATTACAAATTTAAACAAAAAAATTTAATTTTTGAGTAAATCTGAGATATACAACAAAAAAAAAAGCGGTGCAATTGCACCGCTTTTAAATATGATTATCTTATTATAATCTAAATCCTAGTCTAAAGTTACCTGTTACACTGTCACCAAGACCGAATCCAGTTGTAGCGTCTCCTCCTTCTGGATCAACAGAAGAAATACCAAGACCATAACCGAACTCCATTCCAACGTAAACATTAGGAACAATGTAGTAATCAGCACCTAAGAAAACTCCACCAAAAAGAGTAAGAGTTGTTGCAGAACCACTGTCAGCAAAACCAACTAAACCATGGTAACCCCAGTAAGTTGATAAACGCTCAGCTCCAGTAAGGTGATTTTCAATACCCATACCAGCTGCAATTCCGAAAGTAGAATCTTCACCATCAACACCGCTGTCAGCGAAGTTAAAATTAGCAAAGTAACGCTTTGCCTTTGTGTCAGAATCAAACTTACGCATCATAAAAGTTGCACCACCTGTAATTTCTGGCATACCGAATTGAGTACCACCGTTTAAATTAGGTGTAAACTGAGCTTCAAACATTGTAGCTCCGGCTCCAGGCTTAGTGAAAGTACCTGCATCAGTTGTAATTTGAGCAGAACCAAAAGCAAATGTTGATAATGCTGCAATTAAGAGTAATTTTTTCATAATTAATTTTTTTTGTTTATGATTAATAATGCAAATTTATACAAAATAATTAATCGATTGACATAAATTTTATTTTTTTTTTAATTTCAACGATAAAACCGTACACTTTATGGACTTTTTAAGAAGTAGGCTAAACAAACCATTTAAATTTATTTTAACACATTTTTATAAAAATTGATTTTTTTAGTCGAAATTTACAACTACAAAAAAACAAAACATACAATATCTATATGAAAAATTATCTCCTATTTTGTTTATTGCTCGTGTCATTTTCACTTTTTTCACAAAATCCAAGTATCTATGCGAATGAAATTAATGCTGATGAACTAAAAGAAAAGCTCTACATCTATGCTTCTGATGAATTTCAGGGTAGAGAAACGGGTACAGATGGGCAAAAAACAGCTGTTAAATATCTTAAACAAAAATATCAATCGTTAAGCGTTGGTGCTGCAAAAGCTAATGGCAATTATTTTCAAAACGTTCCATTAAAGCTTGTAAAAACTCCTAAAGTTAGTATATCTATCGGAGATCAAACTTTTAGTTATTACGATGACTTTGTTTCTGTTTCATCTGGAGAAACTACAAAAATTGAAGCACAAGAGTTTGTTTTTGTCGGATATGGAATTAAAAATACCTTATATAATGATTATAAAGATTTGGATGTTGCTGGAAAAATAGTGGTTGCCATAGCTGGTGAGCCAAAAGACGAAAATGACAACTATATTGTTTCTGGAAACAATGAAATTTCTAAATGGTCCAACGGCAGGCAAGCGCTGAGTTCAAAACGTAATCTCGCAAAAGAATTAGGTGCAAAAGCATTTGTACTTATAGATAATGCTATGTTCAAACGCTATTCGTCTTATTATAAAGCCATTGAAAAACGTGGTGGCGAAAGTAATTTGGCACTTGATGTTGATACCAACTCATTTTATGGGTTTTTGGCAAGCTCAGAAATGGGGACTAATCTTATTCAGAGCTCTAATGGTTTGTATGCTCAGCAAATATCTATTCAGTATGAAAATGTTTCTGAACCTGTAAGTTCAGAAAATGTTGTTGCTATGATTCCTGGTGAAGAAAAACCTGAAGAATATATCATTCTTTCTGCACATCTTGACCATGTGGGCATGCACGACGGAGAAGTTTTTAATGGTGCTGATGATGATGGCTCTGGGACAGTAGCGCTATTAGAAATTGCTGAAGCCTTTCAAAAAGCAGTTGAAAATGGAGATGGCCCCAAAAGATCTATAATTTTTTTGCACGTAACTGGGGAAGAAAAAGGGCTTCTAGGATCTCAATACTATACAGATTATGACCCTGTTGTTTCTTTAGAAAGCACAGTAGCCAACCTAAACATAGACATGATTGGTAGAACTGATCCTAAACGAAAAGTTGGTAGACGTAACTATATCTATCTTATTGGAAGTGATAAATTAAGTACAGAACTTCATGAATTGTCTGAGAAAGTAAATAATACATATACTAACATAGAATTGGATTACACATACAACGATGAAAACGACCCCAATCGTTTTTATTACCGTTCAGATCATTACAATTTTGCGAAAAATAATATTCCAATCATTTTTTATTTTAATGGAACACATGCAGATTATCATAAAGCTACAGATACACCTGATAAAATAGAATACGATTTATTAGAAAACAGAACGCGTCTTGTCTTTTATACAGCATGGGAATTGGCCAACAGAAAAAAACGCGTTACGGTAGATAAAGCTGTAGAGTAACAACATAAATATCTTAAACCAAAAAAGCTTCTCTTTAACAGAGAAGCTTTTTGTTTTGGGGTGGAAGATCGGTCTCGAACCGACGACCTCCTGAACCACAATCAGGCGCTCTAACCAAGCAATACTATACATAAACTACTGATAATTAGGTGCTTATAAATAGCTATTAAATAGTTGTTTAATTAAAGTGCCATATAAATGCCAAAAAGTAGTCTATCTTACCCTAAAGTCTGTAAACACAAAGACGGTCGATACTATGTAGATTTTAATCTCAATTCTAAGCGTTATCGGTTGTTTAATGGTAAGCGTATTAATTCGTCTCTCGCTCCTAATTCCTATCCTACTAAACTAAGACGTAGTAAAGCTGTTCTGTTAGCTGATGAGGTCTATAGTTATTTAGTCTCCAATAATTACTCATTTACTAAACCCTTAACGACTCTTGAGCTGTTTGATAGTCTTATAGAAGCCAAGCTAAAAGAGCCTCTGTCTGTATCCTATAAAAAGACGCTTAATATACTTTCTTGTTGTTTAAGAGAAGAGTTAATTAGTAGGGGTTCTATTTCTATTCGTTTCTTGCACAGTATCCCTTTAAAGTATGCTAATAATACCTCTTACAATACAGTTAGAAGACACTTAAACGTACTGGTTAATTACTTAGCAGATAATGGATTTACTATAGAGCGAATGACTCTAAAGACTCGTAAACAGACTGAAACACTACATAAGCCTATTAGTGATGTAAAAGGACTATTAGATGAGGTATATAAGTTTAATAAGAACTTGCATCTGTGCTGTCTACTAACGTACTGCTGTTTACTAAGACCTCATCAAGAGATTAGACGTTTAAAGTGGGATGATTTTAATGCGGATCTATCACTTATTAGACTCTCTGGAGATAAAGTAAAATCTAAGCGTAATAGACTTGTGCCAGTACCTCAAATAGTACGCTCATATCTTAGTAAATCAGATGACAACTACAATATTTTTACTGGTGCTGAAAAACCTTACAATAGCGACTACTTTAAGACCCTTTTTAGGCGATTTAAGCGCAGTAATAAGTCAGTTGATGAAAGTATAACACTCTACTCTTTTAGACACTCAGGAGCTATAGAAATCTTTAAAAGAACTGGCTCAATAACCAAGCTACAGAAAGCTATGGGACATTCATCTATAAATGTATCTCTTACTTACTTAAGAGGTTTAGAAATAGCTGAACTAAAAGAAGAAGATATGCCTATGTTACGGATTTATAAAGTGTATTTACGGTGAAATGATATTATACTCTATAATTGATAAAAATATTGGTCTATCTGAGTTGGTGACTTGAGCATCTATAACATCTCCTGCTTTTAACCAAGCACCATTAAGTCGTGTATCATCCTGTTCACTACTATTGAAATTCAAATTTCCTGGAGGGAATCCGTTAATAAAAAGTACACTCGAACTAGCTGGTGAATATATATACATAGTTGCAGTTGTTATTTTCGCTACTTTACCTACTGGGACTGTATAAACGTTAGACTCGTCTGCGATAATGTTAAAAGTCAAAACCTGGTTAAACTGTAAATTCCCTTGCGCATAAGCTCCCATTGAAAGAGCCATAAATAATAATAATAATAATTTAGTTTTCATATTTTTAATAGTTTAGTTTAAAATCCGTCCGAAGTGTATAATAATGTGTTAAAGTCGCTACCTGAGTTAGCAGAACCAGATGAGGTATTCAGTCTCAACCAATTAGAGCCATCAAAAAAGTAATATCCAGCAGAATTGTCTGTTTGATAAATTAATAGTCCAGCTTGGGGTGAGGATATTTGATCTCTTTGAGCTGATGTCATTTTAGGGAACAACACCCCTTTTTCCGTTGAATCAATTTGTAATACTGCAGAATCATCAATGGTAGTCGTTCCAACTCCAACTGATCCTGAAATGGTAGTTGTTCCATCAAATCGAACTGAGAAAGCATTTGATCGGTTATCTGCATCTGTACCATTTCCTATTACAAAAGCTTTATTTGAAGAATCAATATTATTTGCAAATTGATCACCAGTAATTTCGTTAAACGTCCCAATAGTTAAAGAACTATAACCTTCTGCTTTGGTATTATCTCCCATAGATACTGAATTAGTTCCTTCAGCAATGGTTTGACTTCCAGTAGCTAAGGCCACATTGTTATTAGCTTCACTTAAATATCCAATTGCAGCAGAACTACTCCCCGATGAGGTATTGCCATATCCTACAGCAAAAGAAAAATTGCCCGTAGCATTGTTTGAATTAAAGGATTCAATGCCATTGGTACTGGTTTGATTGACTAGAAAAGGACGATCTGTGAGATTATTATAACTGCCGCTTATACCGGATGTGGTAAAAGATGTCCCGTCATCATAATTAAAGGCAAATGTACCATCACCATTATCAATTGTAGAAGTGATACCATTTCCATCAGCTCCATCCGCACCATCGTTTCCTGGAATCCCTTGTGCGCCAGTAGCACCTTGAATACCCTGAGGTCCTTGTGGGCCTGCAGGTCCTGTTGATCCCGTAGCACCTGTCTCTCCTTGAATGCCCTGTGGACCTTGAGCACCAGGCTCTCCTTGAGCCCCTA